>Ga0209992_10003615_pt1 | contig 12843 bp, 30 predicted proteins | sample 2SBtaG_2_FD_182564 | JGI IMG/M metagenome (GOLD analysis project Ga0209992, IMG submission 182564) | Deep subsurface microbial communities from Kolumbo volcano to uncover new lineages of life (NeLLi) - 2SBTROV12_ACTIVE470 metaG (SPAdes)... | ecosystem: Environmental > Aquatic > Marine >... | reverse complement strand
CAAAAATGTACTTATATAACGCGCGCACGAAGTGCGCAAACTTAAAGCGCTCTTTCAGTCTCCTGAAAGGCGCTTTTTTCTTGCGTAATGGCCTAAAATGTGATATAATACCAGGGAGGGTCAGGGGCTGCCTAAAAACCAATAGAAAAACTACTTAGAAAATGTACTTAAAAATATGCATTGAAAAAGTACTTAGAAAATGTACTTATATAGCGAGCGCACGAAGTGCGCGGGCGTGGGAACCCCGGGATATAAAAAAACAATAGAAAATCTACTTACCGGAAAGCCATGATATTTCGTCTTCATTATATGGAAACATATTATACTCCTATTATTAAAATTTACTTCAAAAAACTACTTATATAACAATACAAAATTTATTTTAAATTTGTATTTAATAATAAAAAAATTAAAATATTATTTTACAAATTGTATAAAAATAATATTGAAAATGTACTTACTATTAGTGTAAAAAAAATACATTGAAAAAGTACTTGCAAATATGCATTGAAAAACTACTTAGAAAATGTACTTATTGTTGGTTAAGATTTAAGGTGAAGAATGGTTCGTAAACTATTGATTTCTCTATTAAAAAAGACCACGGCCCGGGTACCTAAAAAAGTGTTTAGAATCAGTGGGTTAGGTTGTACCCGGGGCCCCGCTAAGTCCTTGATTTCATTGGGTTTTATAAGGTGCATAACCAAATGAGAACAAGTATAACTCCGCCAACCGTTAAGAAAAAATCAGCATATTCCCAAAAAGTAACATGACCATCGTGGTCGCCATCTAAAGGATGTAAATCCTCTTCAGCAATAGGTTCTGCTTTTTCATTAGCATTTTGTTTGGATTTTTTATTGCTTCCATTAGCACGAACCCAATAGACACCGCTATTGTGTCCTTTGGGTTTCATGCCTCCTTGACGCATTAGCCTTCACCCCCATGATCGTTCCAATCTTCAAAAGGGTCACCAGACGACAATTTCGTGGTTAAGGTATTAGTCAATAGTTTTGTTTTCCTCCAAAGAAAATCTTGCTGGTTGATTTTCATATAATTGTTCAAGTCTATCACGAAGTTCTTCAATTTCTTTTTTTAAGAAAGAAGTATATTGTTTCAAGTTATCAATTTCTTCGCGTGTAGTTAGTTGTGTCATTATGTCTCCAATATCTGAGCAAGTCCAGAGCTAGTGTCTGAAAATATTTTTGCAAGCCCTATTGACTGTTGAAACTCAGCAGTCTCATATGGGCAGTCTTTTACACCGCATGGAAAAATTGCTGGTTTGCCATTAGAGGCATCCCAACAATTTATATTGCAGACAGCGCAAGTGCCAACTTTGTTACCAAATGAATGTTTCATTAGGCATTACCTTTAGTCGGCATTAACGCTGCTGCAATTCTAGCCCCAAGATGATTTTCTGGGTCACGATCCATACGCTCAGTGAATACTGTCTCAGCCTTAATATCTTTGACGAGTTGAGAGGCAACCTCATGTTGCTTCGACGTGGCACGTTGTGAAACTTGCCATCCAAAAAGGTCGTCATACTCCACGATAGGCTCATCATATTGTGGAGAGTAAATTTGGACAAAATATCCAGTGGCGTGGTCGTGACCATAAGAAACCTCATGATCTTGGTCGCTAATCTTTATTGTTTTGTTGTAACGTGACATCCTATTCCTCTCGATTTGTTAATTGTATTATACATCAGCTAATCTCAAAAGTCAATAGCTAATATGCGTCTTTTGTCGTTTTTCTTCAAGTGTGATATATTTGTGACAGTTTCGAATTTGGGAGAGTGGCTTTACTCTCCCTATTCCAGTTGATAGTAACGTAACTCACCTATCAACTGTCGCTCGTTAACTACCGAACCAATGCCAAGTTCATTTTATCGCATTGTACCTAGAGGCGTTCAAGACCCCATTGTGAACTGTACTGCGAGGCACTCCTTTAAGGTTATTACGCTGTAATCCGAAGTCTATATGTTTCAGATGCATCGCGAATGATTCAGCCTCAATCATTAAAAACCATTATACAGACTTTTTCCCCAAATGTCAAGAAAAAAACGCATTCTTTCTGTCTTTTATTAGAATTGTGATAAATATGTCATATCTGAAAGAGTCTTTAGTTTCAATGACTTAGGCCGCCCCCGGGGCGCTGCTAACCCATTGATTTGGCAGGGGATTAAGGAATCGAACCCTATTTTCGCAGCTTTGGAAACTGGCGTGTTACCATTACACCTATCCCCTATTATTTTCCTTGACCTCGATATTTTTTCCAACTGCGGCGCTTATGTTTATTTTTAGGACGACTGCGCACGCTCTTACCTATAGCGGTGCGTTTTTTGATCTTAAATAAACGATGCAGAAAAGTATTTTTATTACGCGTAGCCATCGTCGTCTGGTGTCTCCTCTTTCTTATCTTTAATCCATTTTTTTATTTCATCAATAGAATTTGGGTTATAACCATGCTCAATTAAATCTTGAGCTACAGTTGGTTTAATTCCAAATTTATTTGGTCGTTCTGGAAAGTTAATTATCTCTGACATTTTTATCCTCCATAAAACGAGGTCGAAAGGAGCGCTCTACGAAATATTGCAAGTCGCTAAAAAGACAAAAAGCTAAACTTTGCTTTCGGAGCGTCTTAATAAGAAACGCGTCAAGTGGATGTAAACTTAACAATGCTTCTTTGATCCTTTCTCCCTCTTAAAAAAGTAGGTGAGATTTTTAATTCGCTCACCTAACGAATGTTGGCTGTTATTGCTTTGCCTCAAGATGGACAAGCAAATCAGCAAGCGCAGTCTTGGTTGCACCCATGAAACCATTGACCTCAAATGGCGCAATGCTTTCCAACTGATTGAGAAGTTCCTTTTTAGTAGGCTCATCTCGTTTGGCTGATGCAGTCTTAGGTTTGGCGATATATACGCCTTCCCTAACCAACTTAGAACGAACAGAACGAACGCTCTTTCCAATTTCATCAGCGATAGTGTCGAGTTCGACACCCTCTTGGTAATCTGAGATTACCTTGGCTGTCAACTCATCTGAGTAATTTACAGCCTTAGTCGCAGTTTCTGCCATGACAGATTTTTCCTTTCTCTGCGTTGTTGACAATGATAGTATTATATCAAACAAATTCTGAAATGTCAAGCGTTTTTTTCCGATTATACGCATTTTTATTCCTTACAACTTTTGGGCGAAAGGGTGTATCCCTTGCGAACAAAATATATGCAGAACGCACCTTGCGAGGAGTTTTACGAATTTTCCGTTTTTTGGACATGACTTCACTCTCTGATTGATAAATGTATTATACAGACATAAAGCCCAAATGTCAAGAAAAAAAGAGACCCCAACCTCATTTAATTGTAGCTGTGGTAAATATGCAACAGAAACCCCAAAAAACCCTTTAATATCAATGACTTAGCCCGCGCCCGGGCCGAGCTAAGTGCTTGATTCTACACGATTTTTAAGCCCCTTCTTTCTCGATCAAACCCAACCTCTCATTAGCTATGCGTGAACTTCTCGCACCCAACTCATTGAATGGTATTTTTTTCTTACGACCTAAAACTGTTCGCAATATTTCTGCCTCACCTTCGGCATCTGCAAAACCTTCATGCTTATGTTCGTAATCTTTGCTGATCTCAAACTGCGTGACAGCTTCCGCTGTGGTTTTAATTCTGCCGCTTTTTAGCTTTGGCATATTTCTAGCTGACTGTGGACAAGTCATTGCCCAAAACAACCAAATATCTAACCAATCAACTCTTTTCGATTTTACAAACTTGGATTTACGACCAACCAATGCTTTGGATGTATTATCTAAAACACGTTGGTCAAAAGCTGCGTTGTATGCACACACAACACAACGATGACCTTTATTCTGCAATCGTGAGATTTCTTGATTAAAGATATTCCTCACAGTGGAGAACCTAACTGGCGTAATTGATTTATTGACCTTAAACCAATAGGCTGCAATTTTCTTTTTGTAATATGGTGTATCTGTTTCCAGAACATCAGCACACAAATAAGAGCCTAGCGAATATTCACGACCTTTACGGTCTATTGCTTTCCAACCAATATCGAATACCATACCATCAAAACGACAAGTTTCAGTATCTACGACGAAAAAGACAGTGGGTTTCATGCTGCTACCTTATGAAGTTGTTTAATCTTGTTTACGCATTGTATATGATAATCTATGCGTTTGTCAAGTCTTTTCTTGTCTCGTGGATCATAAACATCATTCATCTTAAACCATAGTTGTCGAATGATGCGTTCATGTTTCATTTGTTCTTTACGGACTATTCCGTTCATTGTTTTGTCCTTCTCTCGAATTTCAGTGGCAATAATTTGTTAGCTGTGGTATATTTCTCATCACCATCCATGTTAGCTAGTATTACCTTGAGAGGTGCAAAATCTAACATGAATTGGCGACAAGTTCCACATGGCGAAAGTGGGTCATTAGCTTCCCCAACAATCGCCAATGTTACTGGAGTTTTGCCATTTAGTATTGCATTAGCTAACGCAATACGTTCAGCACAAACCCCAACTGAAGAACAAGAAACTTCCACATTAGCTCCTTGAAATATAGAACCATCAGAACATTTAACAACAGCTCCAACACGATAACCAGAATATGGCGCTCTTGCGGTTTCTCTTGCGATAATCGCTTGTGCTACTAATTTATTCATGCTGTTACCTTAGTGGGAAATATTACACCACTATATTGCTCTGGTAATGTTTGCGCTTCTAGTGTTCCATTGGATGCAAAATATTTATCAAATGGCATCCAATTTTTATTAACTAAAAATCCCCAATTACGAACACGCTTGAAAGTTCCAAACAATGTCCAAACATCTCCAGCAGTTCCCTCGATTAACTCTACACGATGAAATGCTTTTGCCTTACGACAAGTGAAATCACCAGCAATTCGACGCACACATTTTTCATTGTCGCCTAGATGCTCAAAGTAGCCATTTTTGAGAATAACCCCAAAGGATGCCCAAGGATGATCGTGAACGTCTATCGCATCGCTCATGTGAAAGCGATGTATCATTAACTCGAAATACTTGGATTTGACCAAGTAATATCGTTCCATATATAGTGAAGGCTCACCATCTGCGCCTTGGCGAAAAAGCTCTCGCTTTCCACCTCTTCGCTCAATCCAGCGTGCCAATTTCTCGAACCATTGCATATCAGTTTTCCCTCTGTTTCAATGCTTATTATATGAGTATTATACACCCCTAAATCCCATTTGTCAAGTAAAAAGTGCATCAGCGGCTAACTTTTTTTATCGTTTAGTTTCAATGACTTAGCCGGCGCCCGGGGCGCCCTAACCTATTGATTACACTTGATAAGTGGCATAGTAAATGTCTAAGCCAGCTTGAACAACGAGATAAATAAAAACCCCTATGGAAGCTAATTTTACGTCGATTTCCATTTGCTTTTCTCCTAAATCTGTGACACCCAACGCGCCATGTTAATTGGTAAATAATTTAGTTTCTTTTCAATATACTGTTTAGCATATTGAGCAATTTTTAAAACATCATTATTTAATTTCTTTGCCATTTTAAAAGCGTTAGCAATAAAACTAACAGCTTGTTTTGTTGAACATTGAAAAAATTCAGAACGACCAGAAACTATTGTTTCTGGCAGTTCTGAAAGTTGCCCATACTTTACTAAGGCGTAGGCTTGCGCTAAGTGTTCTACCGCTTCCGCAAGTTGTCGATCAACTTTTTTGCTTTGCCAATCGACAGCCATTGGATAGTTATAGACACGACCCTCTTTAGAAGTCCATTTTGCAATTTGCTTTTTGCGTTGCTCTGGATTTACAGCAACCCCTATTTTACTAGCGTCTGGCAAGTCTTTGTGGGTCATTATATAGACGCTAGAGGGTTTTGTGGTGGAGCTATCGAAAATTTCTTCCCCATAGTATTGACGATAATATTCCATTATTTCGTCGCCCATAATTGTTTGTGGGTGTAGTAATCAAGATATGTCTCAAGCCAATGATTAACAGCCTCATAATATCCCAATTTGTAGTCTTGACTAATTACACGATGGAATAGAGGATGGTATGCAAAGGCAACGTCACTGTGGTCACAAGCTCTGAATGTCTCGCAATCCCCAATAAGATAAACTGGCGTGTCACTAGATAATGCTCCACCAAGTTCGACCAATACTCCACGCTGTTCATCACCTTCCTCTGCATACGCTATTAGCAAATCTGCCTTGACAACTTCCTCTGCACATTCTGACCAAAGCACTCTTTTTTCTGCTATCGTGAGCTTTTTGGCTCCAGTAGGATTATCCTTGCTTCCACAAGGAATATTTATCCAATTAGAGATGATATTGAAACCTTCTTGATCTCGCATCTCCAACCATTTTTCTGAGTGCCAGATTTTGCTGGCTGAGTAAATTGTAGGTTTATATTGCATCTTCTTTCCTTTGTTGTTCATCATGTGCCTATTATACACACATAAACCCCATTTGTCAAGTGGAAACGTAGCTACCTTTTCATTTTATAACTAGGTGTGGTATTAATGTCACACCACATCAAATCGATTATCAAAGGAATCATCAACGTAATTATGGGTATATTCACGTCTATATACGTCTCCATTTTCTTCCATCTTGGCATCTTCATAAGGTGCTGCCATTCTCCGATAGATTTCCAACTTAGCACATTCAAGCACTCCAACCACTTGATTTATATTAGCATAGTTACAACCATACTCTGCCAAGTATTCGTCAAGTAATGAACTAATCATATAATTAAGTTCACCTTCGTTACTTGGAAATACTCCATCATCAATTTTGTTACGACTCTCTTCAGTAATATATGGCATTGTCTTCCTTTCTGTTGACATTGTAAGAGCATTATACACGCATAAATCCCAAATGTCAAGTAAAAAATGCGCTCAAGGCGCATTTTTATTATCCAATGATTTCAATGACTTAGCGCGCGGCCGGGGCCGAGTTAAGTGGTTGATTTGGCTAGGTTTTTCAAGATCGTACACACCATTTCAAAACGTGGATGATCTTGATTTTGTACCCCTAGATTCCTCAACAACCAACGCACATTTTCTGGATTGGTTGTGTCTCGACGTATTTTTGGAATATTCATATCCATAGGTAATGTGATATTATTTATCATAGCAATTTTACCAATATTACAACTTGCAAAACTAATACTGCAACTGGAACAATAGTTCTCACTAATTCCATTGTATGATTACAGTTATCTAGTTTTAGTTCTAATTTAGATTTACCTTTAAGCATTACCATTCCTCTCCACCATAGCACCCATAATCCTCGTCAGTTCCCCAACCAGCAGAAGCTAGTGCATCTCCATCTGCTTCGCCATCAGACGCAATATCGTTCCAATAATCGCGCACTTCTATCTCATCATCGTCAAGAAATGTTTCAGCGACTTCAAGCATTTCAACTTCACGTTGTGAAAGCGGTTGTGATCTAGTAACAAAATATGCTACTAATTCACGAATTTCCACATCCGTCAGAAAGCGTATATCTTTCATTTCGAGACTAGACCATTTTGGTATCATCATTTTCCTCTTTGATTATATTAGCCCATAATTTCGCTTGCAATTCTGCATTGCGTTTGAACTTCTCAAGAGCTTCGTCCGTTTCCGTAACCCACTCTAAAACTATTTTATGACCATTTTTCATCTTCATTTCCTCAACTTTCTAAAATATATTATACACGAAACATTCCAATAAGTCAAACAAAAAACACACTCTCTACGTCGATTTTCATACTTTGTGGTATATATGTCACACTTCTTCTAGTTTTTCAACTTATCTAGTTTTTCAACTTATCTAGTTTTTCAACTTATATATTCGAGATTTATACTTATATTTCAATGGGTTAGCGGCGGCGCCCGGGATACTTTTTATCCTTATATATCAATAGGTTACAGGTACCCCGGGCGCTCCTAACCTATTGATATTAAAAGAACTTACTCATTTTCTACGTTGTTTGCGTTTAATTTTTGCAATGACGAAATTAATGCGTTTAATTTTATCTGCAACTTCATGCTCGTCGTCATCACACATTCCAGCTAAAATCCCATTTAGCCGCTCGACTAACTGTTGTCGTCTACTCAATAAAACTTCTAAATTCGTCATGTTTGCACCTCCAAGTCTTCGCCCGTTTCCAGCCAATGCTGCCATAACATATCGTCTGTGCAATCTTCATCTGCGAAGAGTTCATCTTCATGGAGTTCAATTGATTGCTTTATTTTATCAATCGATGGGTACTCAGCCAGTGTGAAGTAATCAATTTCGTTTAATTCCAAATCGTAAATTGAAACTCCAAGCCCACCAAACCATACATATACACGTTGGCTATCTTCATAGACTTTGACAAAAAACGCATTATTTAATTTAGAAAGTTCCATTTTTCTAATCCTCTTAATAGACGCTATCAAAACCTTCAAGTTCGTCCTCTTCATCCCATCCAATAACGATGATGGTATCTTGACGACTAGCTCGCTCTGTTTCTGCATCTTGCAGTATTTTAGCTTCTCTATCTGTAAAGACATAATCAAGAGAGTGCAAGTTTGCAATGAGTTCGTCTAACTCATTGTCGGTGAGAAGTTCAGTTTGAACATTAGTTATATAATACATTTTAGAACCACCTTGTTTCAGAATATTTACCAATCGCGTTCAACGGCGAACCTTTACGAAGAAAGAAACGACCACGAGGGGATGCGTTCATTTCATTGAATTTATCAACGCATGATTTATCCCACGCTGCTGCATTTTTCTCAGTAGTGAATTGAGCGCGAATAGTGCGTTCAGCTTTAATCAACGCAGTCTCTAAATCCACGTTATTAGTGGTCATCTCGTTGGTTACTATGTCTTTGAATTTTCCCATTTGTCTTTTCCTTTTTGGTTCGAGAGGTTTTCAGTGGCTCTTAACCCTAACTTAGATTTTCAGTGGCTCTTAACCCTAACCTTTTGGTTCCAGTAATCTTTGTTCCAGTAACCTCTCTCAATTTCTAAAGAGATTATACCACGCCCAAACAATTAAATCAAATCTGCAATCTGCTAAGTGGTTGATATTAAAGGGTGAATAAGTGTTTTTCGACATGAATTTATTGTTGTTTTTCAATAACTTAAAATGCAACTTTTTTTCGTTTATGTCGCTTTTTTCTGAGCTGTGGTATATATACAACACCGACCTCATATTATCCTTATATATCAATAGGTTAGCCGGCCCCGGGCCCCGCCTAAGTCATTGATTCTATTGGGTTATTTGTGAACTGGTCAATGCCCACAATATAACTAGAACACCAACAACTATAACGGGAATCCCAATAGCAAACGAACTAGAACCCTCGATGAGTCCCACGCCTGCAATGACAGCACCTAGTCCTAATACAAATCTAATCATCACCTGAATCCCAAACTTCTCTTTGATAGTTAACTCTTTCAGTATAAATTTCGATAGCTTTTTTATATAATGCCTCCATCTTATCGAGGTCTGTTTCTTGCTCTGCTGCCTCTTTATAACGCTGGGTCATATCGTAGAGCATTTGGATCTTTTCATTAGAAGCCATTGATTTATTCCTTAGAATAGGGTGAGGATTAATAGAGCAGTGACAACTGCTGAGATGATAGCACCCGCAGCCATGCCACTCAAAAAGATCGAACCTTCATTGTCAACCATGTTCAGCTCCAATTCATCGATGCAAGGATAAAACGATCACGATCAAATCGTGGGTTGGTATTGGCAAGACGCTCTGCCCAAACCTTAACAACCTCAATAGGTGTTTTAGTTTCAAACAAAGTATCTGCAATCATTTCGAAATCTTTTCTAGTCATCTTGTAAACCTTTCTCTCTGTAACTATGAGTGTATTATCGCACATTGTAGGAGATATGTCAAGTAGAAAAGTAACTACCCTTTCATTTTATAACTAAGTGTGACTTTAATGTAACACCTCGAACCATCCCTCGATGACTGACGGATTGGCACGAAAGCCAATGCCACGGCTTCCACGATGGTCAAGGAGAACCTTACCATTGCGGATGCTATCAATAAAACGACTGGCAACGATTTTGCGACAGACAGCCATGCGATCGTATGTGACATGCTCGCCTTGCTTAGTTGCGAATACCATTGCAAGGTTGGGCATTTTTTCTTCAATCCGCTCAATCAGTTCAGCGATTGTCCAACTGAGAACCGCAACTCCATCAACCATGATGGAAACTTTCTTTTTAGTTACCTTTACTGTATGCCCTTTATAGGTAACAGAACCTACGCGAACTGTCGTCCTACCATATTCGTTATAGAATTCTTTGGTGGTCATGCCTTGCGAGGGCTTTCTGGTAAAAACCGTTGTTAAAGCATTCTTACCATAATGAACCTTAGCTTCGGTATTGATAGAGGCGAAGTCTGGTCCGCGATCATTGCCGACTATTGCGCCTACCATCAATTCCTCTAATAGCTCACCAATCGCGCCTGGACCTGGACGATTGACTTTATGTGATTTGTTCGCGATGGTCTCGAAGCGGTTGCGTAGGTCTTGGAATGTGTTAATCATCTTGGTATCTCCTCTGTTCATGATGTAGAGTATACAGGGGTTGTCCCCATATGTCAACCCCTAATTGCAATAAAAATGAATTTAATTTTCGTTCATGCATTTAATTTTCGTTCATGTTTTGTTCTTTCGGGCGTTTGGGCGCCCGGGCATAGGGCGGTTATTAGGACTTGCTGTGTGGCGCCGAGCTGCTCCCATTGTCAGGGACTATCCCTGGGAAATTTTTCAAAAAGCCTACGAGTTATAGACTCTTTAAAAATTAAAGTTGACTTACTCACTTATACCAAGTATACTAAAAAAAGGAGTAAAGTTTGTAATGGCAAGTGTAAGGACTCAAGTTGTTGATTTACTAGTAAGTGATTTAAAAAATATTGATGGGGGTACAGCGACTAGTAACCCTGGCAATTTTATTGATCCATATACTTTTAAGTCGAACGTCTTTAATGAAAATGTATTTCGAAATTGGAAGTACTTAGAAGAGATAAATGATTTTCCAACTATATGTTTTATGATTGGCGCGGTCAGTCGACAACATGTAGGTGGGGATATTAGGTATGAATTTTTTGAAGTAAATTTTAGAGGGTACGTCCACGGCGAAGATTCTCTGAATCTAGCTGATGACCTATCAGAAGATATTGACTTTGTTGTTAATAGTTTTAGAAATCGCGCGTTAACAACTAATAGTACGTTAGAAATCTCAGATGCATTAGTATTAAGTGTTAGCACCGATGAGGGATTGTTTGACCCTTATGGTTTGTGTGATATTAGGGCACAAATTTCCTATCGCTATCATCTTGCTTAATTTTTATAATTGGCAAACTTTAATAATATATTTTATAATTAATGGAATAGTAAATAAATGACAACAAAAACAAATGGAGCTTTAGCTCCTATTACAATTGCAGATGCTTTAAACAAAACTTTGGAAACACCTTCCTTAGATCCTGTTTTATTGTCTGTAGCTAATGAATTTTTAGGTGGAAATGATATAAGCGATATTGCCCAGAAATTTGATATATCACCTGATCGAGTAACGCAAATCGTCGAAAAAAAAGAAGTCAAAAGTTATATTGACAATGTTTATTTAACTCAAGGTTATCTAAATCGAATCAAGCGAATTAACATAATTAATAACGTTATTGAACAAAAATTAACAGAAGCTATGGAAACTGGTCAATATTCTAAAAAGGATTTATTAGACTGGGTAAAACATTTACATGAAGTAGAAACTTCAACTCGTCCTAAAGATAAAGGACCGACCGTAGCAGTTCAGGTAAATAATTATGATTCCTTAATGAAAGAGGTATTAGATTAATGACTGAAAATGCTTTAATGCCTACAGATGGTCGTGGCAATGATATGCCATTATTAACTTATCATACTACAAATGGAACTGCTAATACTTTTGCTTCTACAGTTTCAACAACTGCGGTACGATTAGGACCATTTAGTAAAGATATTCAAGTTATTTCTATGTACTCTAATGCCGATGTTCATTTTGCTACTGGCAACAGTACTGTGACAGCGACTAGATCATCACATTTTTGGCCATCAGGTTTATATTATGATTTTAATGTGTTCTATGGAGGAAATCAGTTTAATGCTGGTGGAGGCGATCAGTATATTTCATTAATTACATTAGATGCATCTAAAAATGCTAATGTTCATATTTCTGAACGAGTTTAGTAAATGCGGTTAGGTTTAGGATTAAATTTCCTTCATCGTCAGATTACTATTGCGGTAGCGGACGCAATAGTAGTAGTTGGAGATTTTGTATTACAACAAAATGGAGATTTTCTATTACAAGACAAGCCACTAGGCAATTTAACTACTGAAGATGGTGATATAATTAATTTCGGAAGTATTCAAGTACTTCAGACTGAAAATAGTAATAATCTATTTAGACAAGTTGGTGGTTTTATACTTACAGAGTTTTTTGACGAAGGTGATAATGCAATATTAGAACAATCTGCAGATGGTGATAAAATCATATTGGATCAAGCTTAATGACAAACTTATATTGGAGCAATAGAAGAGATGGCTAATAAAAAAATTACGGACCTTACAGAGTTAACAGCTGCCAATATTGCTAATAATGATGTATTAGCTATAGTAGATGTAGGAGGAAATGAAACTAAAAAAGTTGCTATTTCGTCCCTTTATGATATATTTGATAATAATGTTACTATTGACACTGGAAAGCTTGTTTTCGGGTTAACTGGTGCTAATACTAATATATCTGCTTTAAGTGTTAACACATTACCTTTAATTGGTGGAACGATTACAGGCCCCG
>Ga0209992_10003614_pt1 | contig 12846 bp, 18 predicted proteins | sample 2SBtaG_2_FD_182564 | JGI IMG/M metagenome (GOLD analysis project Ga0209992, IMG submission 182564) | Deep subsurface microbial communities from Kolumbo volcano to uncover new lineages of life (NeLLi) - 2SBTROV12_ACTIVE470 metaG (SPAdes)... | ecosystem: Environmental > Aquatic > Marine >... | reverse complement strand
AAAAACTCCAGTTGTTCACTGATGCAGGATATTATTGGATTTACCTTAACTCTTGCAATAGCTTGAAAAACAAAAACACTATAAAAGATTTTCTTGCCCAAGTAAGTCAGAATTAAAAATTGGTGGGATGGCGGGAACTGACTTGTTGATGTAAGTATTTGATAAATAAGTAATTTATTTTTTTAAAAATCTTCAGTACTACTTACAGTACTACCATAAGTAACAATCATTGGTAAATATTACATTATTGATTCAGAGTAAATTTTACATATAAATAAGTGAAAACAGCCAATTAATCATATAATAGAATCAAATAAGACTTTTAAGGATAATTAATGACTGAAGCGTGGAAAGATGATAATTGTGCTGCTATGAAAGCGCATTATGCAGTTTATTCTGTTCCAAAGGCTGCAGCATTATGGTGTGGCGTGGAAAAAGACGTGGTCAATGAGGTTCTTTCAGAAACTACTCAACTCTCTGACACTGGTTTTGGCAGAGGGGTTTGGGTGCATGCAAATGTTCCATGCCTTGAACCAAGAAGTAGGGCTATTACTGATGCAATTCTAAGTGGTGCGTTGCCTCATGGGAGAGAAGATGGCGTTACTGTTGATGCTAATGACTGGGTTGCGGCTGAACGATGCCATGTCTTTGGAAGGGACTTAAAGGCTTGGATGGAAGATGAATTTCCAAATGAAAAGCCGAAGTTTCTTTTTGATAATATTGAGCGTAACTCCCGAAGTGAGATTACTTTGGAAGTATATCAAGCATTGCTTGCAGATCGAGATGCTTTGAAATTACGTGTAGACAAAGCCATCATATCTTTTACAGAATTGCGTGATGAAAAATTAACTGTAGAAAGCGAACTGACTGAAGTTAAAAAGCAATTGGGCAAGTTTAATCAAATTAAAACCCCTGATAATTTAGATGAATTAGCGACAAATATTTACTGGAATAAATTAACAAACCTTGCAATAGAAGTTATTAATAAGTATCCAGTATGGAAAGGCGAGCAGAGAAAAGTTCAAAAAACAGGAAACCTTCAAAACTGGCTAGTAAATGATTGTAATGCCAGCAATCGTGAAGCGGAAATTTTAAAAAAAATGTTAGCAGAAAAGTTTCAAGAACTTCGATAAATCAAAGAGTTATACTCGTCACATCTTCTGTCATATGATCAAGAGTGTGACAGATCAGCATTTCATTTAAATTGTAAACCATGTTCTATCAAGCACTAAGGAGTGTAAGCATGGCTATTACAATTTTAAGACTTCCAAAAATACTCAAACGCACAGGGCTTTCTCGAAGTTCTATTTATTTACGCATCTCAAAAGGTGATTTTCCGCAATCTATCTCATTAGGAGGTCGCGCTGTTGGCTGGCTAGAAGATGAGGTTGAAGACTGGCTAAAAGAAAAGATTGAGGCTAGCAAAGTGAATTCATAATGAGTAAAAAAATTAATCCAAATCTAGTTAAGATTCACCGTAATTATTCAGTAGAAGATATATCTAATTTATTAGGAATTCATAAAAATACTGTTCGTGACTGGTTTAAAAAAGGCTTGGAGGTTATTGATAATAATAAACCTGCATTAGTTTTGGGCGGTGTTTTAAAGCGGTTTCTTACAAAAAGGAGGGAGGCAAATAAAAGGACTTGTAAAGACGATGAAATTTATTGTATGAGATGTAGGTTGCCCAAGAGGCCTGCCGAGAGCATGGCTGATTTTAAGTTAATCAATCAAAATGTTGGATGCTTAAGTGCCCTGTGTCCAGAATGTCAAAGTGTAATGAATAAGTTTGTTAGTCGTAAAAAAATAAGACTGATTATGGATAAATTAGATGTGACCTTACCGCAAGATCAAAAACAATTATTTGATACTAGTTACACCTTCGTAAACAGTGACTTTAAATAGAGAGTATAAAATACAATGAAATACAATGCAGAAAATGAAAGAGTTAAACGCCAATACTTTACTTTTTTAAAGGAAGCTAAGCGACAAAATGAGTCATCAGTCGATGCTGTTGCAATGGCCTTATATCGTTTTGAAAATTATAATAAGTACAAAAGTTTCAAGACATTTCACTTTAAGCAAGCGGTTGGGTTTAAGAATTTTTTAGCAAAACAAAAATCCAAGCAATCAGGGAAACCTTACAGTAAGTCCACTATTAATTCAACATTACGTTATTTAAAGGTGTTTTTTCAGTGGCTATATTCACAAGCGGGCTATAAATCTAAAATTAATTACACACATACTGAATATTTCAATTTATCAGAAAAAGAAACACGTGTTGCCACTGCTAAAAGGAGTAGGCTGGTACCGACTATTGAGCAAATAAAGCATGTCATAAATAGCTTGCCATTTGAAACCGTATTAGAAAAAAGAAATCGAGCCTTGATAGCATTTACTTTGTTAACGGGTATGCGTGACAAGGCAATTGCCTCTTTAAAAATAAAACATGTTAATCTTGATGATGGTGTTGTTTTCCAAGATGCGCGAGATGTTGATACAAAATTCAGCAAAACATTTAATACTTATTTTTTTCCAATTGATGATGAAGTTAAAAACATAGTGAGTGATTGGATTATTTTTTTAAAAACAGTATTGCTTTTTGGTGAAGAAGACCCAGTCTTTCCAAAAACTAAAATGGTTGTTGGTAGTGATGGTAAATTTAAAGCAACAAGTGTAATTCACGAGCACTGGTCAAATGCTTCACCAATTAGAAGAATTTTTAGAGAGTCTTTTGAACGGTCAGGTTTGGCTTATTTCAACCCACATAGCTTTAGAAATACCTTGGTGACATATGGTGAAAAAATTTGCCAATCTGCAGAAGATTTTAAGGCGTGGAGCCAAAATTTAGGACATAAAGGCGTTTTAACAACCCTCTTTAGCTATGGTGAAGTTCAGCAAGAGCGACAGGCTGAAATTATTAAACGGCTAAAGTTAAGTGGCAATGTCGATAATAAAGAAACTGCAAAGTTAGCCAAAGAATTGATTGATCAAATGGTTAGAATTAACAATCTTTAATTTTCTGGTTGAGCGTTCGAATCAATCATGACTCACCATATTATTAAACTGATTCGGAAGATGGGGTATTTTTTGTCTATGGAGAATTCTGTGGCAATAATCAGGCAAAGTAATGCTAAGTTTTTATAGATATTTACAAAGAGTAAATAGTGTCTATTATTTTTTTTGCATGTTTTTGATAAAGATCTAGGTTTGAGTCTTTGCCTTGAAATGAAATTGGCTCGCTAAAAGATATTGTTAATTGCTTTAATACTGCCTTTTGATTCCAAACTATACGCATTGGTATAACAGGCCTGCCAGATTTGTCAGATAAATAGCCAATACCTGGTCGTATGTAGCCTTGTTCGCGCTTAATCGTTATTTTTCCTTCTGGAAAAAACATTACTGTATTTCCATCACTTAGTTTTTTAATGCTGCTTGATAGAAACTGCTCTAATGTCCAGCCATTTTGCGCAATAGGAAATGAACCAAACGCCTTAAGAAAGGGTTTTAAATACCATTTGTCATAATAGATCTCACTCGTTAAAAAGTAGACTGGAATCAAGCGTATAAAGATAGAAAAAGGTAATGAACATAGGAGAAATGGATCTATTCTAGATGGATGGTTGGAGGCTAAAATAAATGACCGTACAGGAATATGCTCTAGACCTGAAAGCTTCGGTCGTAGTAAGATTTTAAATAAAAGATGGCAAATACAGTACAAGCTGAATTGAAAAAACGAAACTGTCAAAATTCGATATTGCTTGATAATAAGGCTTTATTAATCTCCCAGAATAACTTGGAGATTTGAAATTGCCTGATCACTCTCTTGTTCGTTCAATCGTTCAATTACTGCAGCATCAGTCATTTTAGCTAATATACCTGAAGGTAGGTCATACTTAACATCCAGTGTAAGTCTTGTTCCATCGTTTTCAGGTTCTGCACTGTAACTGAATGTACTTGGTATTCCGCTAGTGGTGCTGAAAGAGTAGTTTTTAGCGTCAACAAAGCTTGTTGTTTCGGCGTTACCTTGCACCTCGATTCCGCCCATGACAAATGTCCAATTCCAGCTTTCGCCAATATTCTTAGGGCTGCCTTGAAGATTGTCAACAGATTTTAATGCAGAAATAAAAGCGGGGTGATTGTTAACATTTGCTATATAGTCAATAACAACATCTGGCGTTGCGTTGATAGAAGCTATTTTTGTTATACGTGACATAATATTTCTCCTTTTTTAACTTTATTGTAGTCTTATTTTTATCCTAGGAAGTATAGTTTCAAAATTTTTAATTAGAACTTTTTTAAATATTTGAACTTTTTTAGAATTCCAATTACCTTTAAAAACGATGATAGCAACACCTGGCAAGATGCTCTTTAATTTTAATTGCACATCTATTTCAATTGTTTGAATTGCATATTCTTGCTTATTTTGTTTATTAAAATTTAATAATACTCGAGACAATGAATCTTCAATAATAGTACAGGTATTAGACATGTCATTTTTAAAAAGAACCCATCTGTGTCTATTTAGAAAAGAGATAAGTGTTAAAAAACCAAGCACCAAAATTATATTATCTGAATAAATTTTCTGCTCTTGATATAGTGTTATAAAGCCAATAGAGGTAATAATTAGAAAAATTAAATTAAATCTTAAAAAAGTCTCACCCTTAAGGGCCGAAGTTTTTTTTCTCAATATTACAAAAGAAAGTCCAAATAGAAGTAAGAATAAATAAAGATAGAATAGAATCATATTTAACCTCATGTGTTTTATGTATTATAAAACACATGAGGTTAAATATAGTTGGCATAGAAAAAATTAGTTCAAATGTCAAATCTAAGCTGAGCAAATATGAGCTGGATGAGTATTGCAATTTGACAGAGTGTAAACAAGAGGATTTTTTATTAGGCCGGATTGCTTTAAAGCAATCACTGTCTAGTTATACTGGCAAAGATTTTGATCAGACAGTTACAATAAAAAATTCTAAAAGTGGACGGCCATATATAAACGGTAAAAATGATTTTTTTTGTTCAATTAGTCATTCTTACGGCCATGGGATTGGAATAGTGTCCCCTTTTAAAGTTGGTGCCGATATTGAAAAAGTGAGGCCCCATGATCGCTTTCTACTTAACTATATTGCAGATATTGAAGAGATTAATCTGGTTAGTGACTTTTTTGGAAATCAAACGGACGTCGTAACACTTATTTGGGTCATTAAAGAATCCGTCATGAAAGGAGTGGGCGTTGGTTTGAAAATACCACCTAAACAGGTAACGATTACTAAAAAGACCTCCACTAGAAATCATTTTAAAGTTAATATTATTAGTAGCGATTCATCACTCACATGGTATGTTTGGCCTATTAAAAAAAACGATTTTTATATTGGAATAGCGTATGAAAAAGAGCATAAAGAAGAGCCAAATATTCATTGGTATAGAGACACTTGCTTACAAGCTGCCAAAAACTAAAAAATCACTCTCTCAGTTAGAGCAGCAGGGCGCTTTAATTTCACCTATGAGTTTATTGCAAGATTTTGGTTTTGGTAGTTGTTTTATTCAAGAGAGTCATAATGAGTTTGAGAGGCTTATTCTTTCAAGTGCACAAAAGGCATTAAGTAAAAGTAAATCTGATATTGATTCAATCAGCCAGCTCTTTTGGTATTCTGGAATTGAAGCTGGTGATGAGACCAGGCATAATGATAATGTTTTGAATTTATTTAGATATCCAGTTTCTCGACTCAGGCACGAGTTAGGGCTTACTAAGGCAAATTCTATTACTCTCTCTCAGCAAGGATGTGGAGGCCTCCTGTCTTCAATATATTTAGCAAAACAATTATTAGTCGCTTCAGAAGTAGAAAAAGATGCAGTTTTGTGTGTTGCTGCAGACGTATTTCCGCATTGGGCCAAGCGAGAGATTATGTACAACATAATGAGTGATGCTACTGCTGCCTTGGTGGTGTCAAAGGAAGCTGGTAATAATCGTATCGTCCACTTTCATCAAACATTTCAATCATACTACTGGGATACACCAAAGCATGAAGATGAATTGCTTGCTTCTTATTTTCCAATTGCGCAGCGCACAATAGAGAATACAGTTCATCAGGCAGGGCTAACACTTGCGGATATTAAGTGGTTTATTCCTCACAATGTAAGTTTAAAGAGTTGGGAAATATTAGCAAAACTACTAAATGTTCCAATAAAAAAGATATGGACAAACAATATAGCGCGTATAGGCCATACAGTCTCTTGCGATCATATTATTAATCTTGTGGATATGGAGAGTGAAGGGGCTCTTAATGAAGGTGATTACTTAGCTTTATTTACATTTGGTTTTGGCGCTAATTGGTCTTGCCTAATCTTGCAGCATTAAGACTATGAAAGAAAATATTTTCATTACTGGCGGAGCGGGAATGATAGGGCAAGAGCTTGTGCCTATTCTCTTGAGAAAAACTCAGGCAAATATCTATCTTCTTGTGCATGAAAAAGGGTTATCTTATAGCAATGAGTTGGCATTAAAGCAATTGTTTAGAATGCCTTCAGATAAGAATTTTTTATCTAGACTTGAAGTTGTTAGAGGCGACGTAACCAAGCAAAATTTAGGAATACCCCTCCCTTTATATAAAAAATTAATAGGCGTTACAACACACATCATTCATTGCGCTGCCTCTACGCGGTTTGACTTGGCTTTAGATGAGGCGCGATTGATTAATGTAAACGGAACAAGAAACACCATTGAGTTTGCTAAAAATTGTAAAGCGCTTAGCCAATTTGGCTTTGTTAGCACTGCTTATGTTAGCGGCAAGAGAAAAGGGTTGATAAAAGAAACTGATTTAGAGCATGATGCTGGCTTTGTAAATACATATGAACAATCAAAATATGAGGCGGAAATGTTGCTGCAGAATTACGCTGATAAAATACCCATTAGCATCTATCGGCTTTCTACCGTACTAGGGAATAGCAAGAGTGGCAGGATAGGGCATTTAACCGCACCCCATCAAGCAATCCGCATGATGTATTTGGGCTTGGCATCTATGCTTCCAGGTACGCCTGATTACTCTGTAGATCTTATTTCTAGTGATTATACGGCTAATACGATATTTCAATTATATTGGAATAATTTTTTACCCAAAACATACCACATTACACATGGCGAAGGGTCGCTCTCTTTGGAGGCGATGATAGATAAAAGCTATGAAAGCATGGCAAGAGTAGATCCTGAGTGGGTTATCAAAAATTACCCTAAACCATCCATAGTTTCTGAAGAGGCTTTCGATCTTTTTGTAGGCGCTGCCGTTGCTGCTAATAACCCTATTTTAAAGAGTGTGGCGACAACCCTTAATCACTTTACTCGTCAACTTCTTTATCCGAAGAGCTTTGAAAGGAGAAATTTAAAGTTATCACTACCTAGTTACGAAACAAATTTGCCAAGTATCCATGATTACTATGAAAAGATTGTTAAATGCTGCATACAAGCGAAAAACAATAAATTATAATCATTAAAAAAAGGATTAATATGGAATATAAATTATTAGAGTTTATTGCTAGTATTAGTAAAAATAAAGCCCAGTCTCTTGACTTGCAGACCATGTTGTTTAAAGATAAAGTGTTAGATTCGATAAATATTCTCAACCTTATAGGCTATGTTGAAGGGTGCTTAGGTCGTAGGCTAACAGATGACGAAATGATAATGCCTAACTTTGAGTCCGCTCAAAAAATAATTGAAGTATTTTTTAATAAATATGGTCAATAAAATCAAAATACAGCATCAGACATCTATGGCACAGGTTCATTTATTTCAGTCGTGGGTTTTATTTCTGCAAAATTTATTAAGACCACACTATGAAATATTGTTTTCCCCGCCACTTTTTATCCCGCAAGAATATTTAAGAGATGCTAAGTATTTCGATCACTTTCCACATCAGTTATTTAAAGTTTCTGGAATAAAAAAATCTACTATGCAGTACATAAATCCTGCTGCATGTCTGCACGTATATCCAAAATTAAGAGGAAAAAATATTGAGACTTATTCAACCTTTGTAACTGCACATTGTGCAAGATTTGAGGATGGACATTGGCACGAGCCATATCGTCTTGCAGATTTTCATATGTCTGAGTTGGTTGTCATAGGAAGTCTAGATACCATTAATATTAAATTAATCGAAATAAAGTTATTACTCCAAAACTGCTTTAATGGCTTTGGATTTGGTGGGAATTTTGAAAATGCAACTGATGCATTTTTTCTTGGAGAAGATGAAGGTGCAAAAATGATTCAAAAACTTAAAGGGTTAAAACAGGAGTATGTTGTGCAAAGTGATGGAAAAGATGTTGCTTTGGCATCAATTAATAATCATGAAGAATTCTTTGGAGGTCGCTTTAATATTAGTACCAGTGACTCTATTGCAAACTCAATGTGTGTTGCTTTTGGTATCGATCGGTTGGTTGCGTTCAGCTTAGAAACCTGGGGTTCTGATATGAATAACTGGCCAAAGGAGTTTACTAAACATGTCAAAGTTTCACAATAAAACACGGCAATCTGCCTCTATTCCTTCAAGGCTACTGAGAGAAGGGAGGTTTTATTTAATCCCAATTTATTATCTACTTCGAACGAGTGATTTGGCTCGCGAAGGTATTGAAAATTCTGGCAGTTATCGTTTTGCAGACCATGTATATGCAAACAAGCCTAGTGGTAAATTTGTATTTGGTAAGTTTCTTGACTCTATCCTGCTAAAGCTAAAATCAGCTCGATCTATGCGCTCACGTTATATCTATGCAAAGAAAGAAATCTATAATCTTCTTGAGAGTGTTCAGCATCAGGATTATATTGATATTTTGACTGCTCCATGTGGGCTCACTAGAGAGTTTTTTGAAGTTGTGCAAGAGTTGAAAGACTCTAATAACCCAATATATAAACGGATAAGATGGCACGGGATAGATTTAGATCAAGAATTAATAGAAAGAATGGTTAGTAAAAAAAATAAGCACGCATTGCAAATGTTTTTTTCACAAGGAGATGTCTTAAGAGAATGCTCATACCAAGAAAATAAGGGTTATGATATGATTATTAGTATGGGATTGAGTGAGTTTTTAAATGATCAGGATACTTTGGATTTTTATAAGATAGCTCATATTAAATTAAAAAAAGGCGGGGTATTTTTTACATCTGGAATGAGGCCACATAGGCTCTCTGATTATTTAATGAGGACATTTGCCGAGCTTCATACTCATTATCGTACAGAAGAAGACTTAAAAAAATTAGCATATAAAGCTGAATTTAGAAATATGTATGCATATCAAGACGAGTTACAAACTATCTTAATAGGAATTAAAGAATGAGCATGATTACACTTGAGCACTTAAACAATACGATTTTTAATGATAGAATTGATTGGCAGTCTATTGACCGAGAACTCGCATTAAGAAGTACAAAGTGTTTGGAATTATTGCATGAAGCCTGCCTTATAGAAGCTTACCTTCCTGTCTATACTGGAAAAATGAATGAATTATTTTGGGATGATTTAGATGCTACCTCTATTTTTACCATTGAAGCGTATGAAGCATATGGTCATTACTTCATTATAAGAAAATACTTGGATATTGTTGGTTACAATCCAGTTACAGATGAAGAAGTTTTGCAGGTCCGTTCCAGAGATAAAGACAATGTATATACGGACAAAATACGAGAGCTAGTTAATTTTATGGGGACTGAGCACTTTGCTGCTGAATTTTTTAAAGACCTAATAAAGCTTACTAAAGAGCCTGTATTGAAGGAAATGTTAAAGGAGTTCTATGTAGAAGAAATATGTCATTCACAATTGGCTTTTGATTTACTTGAAAAAATGATGAAAAAAGATCCTGGAGTTAAGAGGAAAATTTTGGAACATGTTTTAAATTATCAACATATTGGCGCCTACGTCACCCCTAAGGTTTCTCCTGCAAAAGATGACAACCTAAAGGTTGTTTTGAGTTTTAACAAAAAGATAGAACGCCTAACAGGAAATAGCTTAAGTAAATTTATTGCAGAACAAGAGGGCGGATTATGATTTCAGAAAAGGAGCTTTATATACTTAGCTACTATTGGGCATGCGAATTATCTGGATCACTTTTGTATGGTAAGCTAGCTCTTCGTACGACAATAGATGAATACCGACAGCCCTTAACACAGCATTCTATGGAAGAAGCCAGGCACTCTTCACTTTGGGCTAAGGTAATTAAAGATTTGGGACATGCGCCGTTGAAGGTTGCACAAACTTATCAAAAAGAATATGGAAAAATTATCGGCATTCCAAAAAATATTTTGGAGATATTTTGTATCACCCAGGTTTTCGAGGAAAGAGTCCTAGATCATTATATTAAACACCTTAAGCTTCCAGGAACGCACCCTATTGTCAAAGAGACCCTACAAAGGGTAATTGATGATGAGTCTGGCCACATAGGATGGATTGAGACTGAATTAAATAAATATGCAAAGCAGAATGGACAAGAGGCTTTAGATAAAATTATGAATAAATTCAGAAAGGTTGATGCGCAAATTCATGACAATTTGTCTAAAACCAGTCCATTTAAGGAATATTTTAAGGATATATTATGAGAAAAAAAATTCTTGAGACAATTCAAGAAACCCTAAATTTGAGGTCAGACCAGATTAAAGAAGCCACTCGATTAGAAGAAATTGCCAAAGACTCAATGGATATAGTGGAGCTTGTAGCTGTTCTTAGTGGAAAGTATAAAGTTGCAATTGAGCCAGAGAAAATGGGGCACATAGAAACGATATGCGATCTCATTGATTACGTTATTCAGAATGAAGGTAGTGGCAAGAGTATTCTACCTATTGAGTCATTTTGAAATACAATTAAGAAGATTGAAAGATTGCAAATATTAGACAATAGGAGGGGTAAGTATGGATAAAAATAAACAGGAAATAGGTGATGCAAATAAAGGCCGTAGAGCTTTTGGTATTTTTTTATTTATCGTCTTTATTATTGCTAATCTTGATGATGAATCACTTCGGTCTACAGTTCTTTCTGTTGGCGTAATAGGAGTCCTCATGTTGTGGGCTTTTATTGAGGCCTTGGTAGTTTTGGCAAAAAAAATAAAAAATAGATAAAGGTGTAAATATCTAAAAAAAATTCTAGATTAAATTTCCCATTGATGATGAAGCATAAGCGTAGGCTTTTTTTCATCATACGGCCAGCCAAGAAAGGCAAAGACCTAGACCAACAATACTTTTATTAAACAACCAGAGGCAGTCATCGGGCGACCAATTTTAGGTATTTATAGTTAGTTTCGGTAAAGTAGATCGAGTCCCTAGAATATTGTCGTCAGTCATTAATAAGTTTCAACCCTTTTCTGCCAGTAAGACTCATGTTGCCTGTAGCTGCTTTATCTATATATTCGCTCCACCAACTCATTAACGGAATACGACGCTTAATATAATCAGCACGGTTATACGCATTTCTAACTTCGTTACCACCTGTATGGGCCAAGGCGGCTTCTATAGTGTCACCATCAAAACCCTCTTCATTTAATATAGTGCTAGCCAGGGAGCGTAAACCGTGCGCTACCAATTGATTTTTAAAACCCATTCGTTTTAATGCAGTATTGGCCGTTTGTGAATTTGTATGTTTTTTTAAGTCTCTATCTGATGGAAATATATAATCACTCTCAGAGCTTATTGTGCGCATTAATTCCAACAAAATTAGACTTTGTTTGGTTAGGGGGACTGAATGGTCTTTTTTGCTTTTCATGCGTTCAGCAGGAATGTTCCAAAGGTTGTTATTAAAATCTATCTCACTCCATTGAGCCCCTGATGCTTCACCTGATCTTGTCATTGTATGCAATTGCCATTCTATTAGACATCGGGTGATTATTTTGATATTGGCAATAGCTAAAGTTTGCATTAAGAGTGGAAGTTGCTCTGGTTTGAGTGTTGGCAAATGTTGTTTTACCGGAGCCTTAAAAGCTTTACTTATGCCTGACAATGGATTTGCCTGGATCAAGCCTGTATTTACTGAGTAAATCATTATCTCATTTAGTCTTTGGCATAGGCGTTTAACAGTATCTAAATTTCCTTTGGCCGAAATAGGCTCAATTACCTCGATTGTCTTTATGGCAGTTATTTTATGAATGGGAATCCTTCCAATGCTCGGAAAAATATGCAATTCTAATGATCGCCAAATATCTTTTGCATGGTCTGGCGATACAGTGCTTTTCTTAACTTTCAGCCATTTTGCTGAAATAAGCTCAAGGGTGTTGCTATGAATAATGCCATCCATGCGTTTTTTCTCATCACGACTTTCTTTTGGATTAATGTTTTGAGCTAATAATTTTTTAGCATTTTCCCGTTGTTTTCTGGCATTTGCTATGGATATTGCAGGATAAATTCCAAAACTTATCATTGTTCGTCTTTTAGTAAATGGCGCATAGTAATTAAATATCCAAAGTTTAGAGCCATTTGGCTTGACTCTTAGTTGCAGTCCTTGACCATCAGCCAGAGCGTAAACCTTATCTCTAGGCTTAGACTGCTTAACTTGTGTATTTGTTAAAGGTTTTAATATTTTAGCCATTTTAGTAGTACCAATATTTAACAATATTATATAGTACTACCATTAGTACTACCAAATAGAGTGGATTTTATGGTTTCTACTAGGAATATTTAGGACTATAGATTGCCAGATATTGTTTATACTGTAGTTTTTATATGGGTGTTTTAATATTTATTAAAACATAAATTTGGTGGAGATGGCGGGGATCGAACCCGCGTCCGAAAACCTTCAAACAAAGAGTCTACATGCTTAGCTTGGTCTATTTGAGTTAGCCGCCTATCACCCGACCATCAGGGATATAAGTAGCGAT
>Ga0209992_10003613_pt1 | contig 12850 bp, 22 predicted proteins | sample 2SBtaG_2_FD_182564 | JGI IMG/M metagenome (GOLD analysis project Ga0209992, IMG submission 182564) | Deep subsurface microbial communities from Kolumbo volcano to uncover new lineages of life (NeLLi) - 2SBTROV12_ACTIVE470 metaG (SPAdes)... | ecosystem: Environmental > Aquatic > Marine >... | reverse complement strand
GGAGCTATTGTTACAGTATTGTTAGCCCCCAAAGCACCCGTAAATTTAATTACTCGATACATACCATCTTGAAGGTTTTCCGTTCCTGATCCAGGAGAAGCTTCTCTAACTGTCAAAGTATGAGTGCTACCAGAAAGCCCCACTGCTTTATACGCTGCTATACGGTCTAAAATATCAAGGTTATGGTTAGTAGTTGTTCCCCACGCTCCTGACTGTTCTCCAGACCCTATTTTTTCTATTCCGTAACTTGTTGTATATGATGATGCCATATCCTTATCCTATGCCGCTATTTGTGTCCAATTAGGTGTTTGAGAAGTATTTATAACTCCATATCCCGGTGTTTGAGAAGTATTAATCTCTTGCCAAATATTCATCGACCCTACTTCTGTTATAGCAGATACGCCATCTATTGTAATGGTATATATGTTATCTACAGATCCAACCGCCGTTGCCGCTGAAACACCGCTAGGTGTTAAAGTTACATTTGAAACAGTTGCGTAAGTAGGAGATCCAACCGCCGTTGCCGCTGAAACACCCGTAACGTTTGTTGCAAAAACAATCGTTGTTGAGCCAATTGCCGTTGCCGCCGAAACACCACTTATTGAAATCGGAAGTGCATCGTCCCAAGCACCTTGATCCCAAGTTCCTCTATTCCATCCAGATATTGCAACATCTGTAGTTGCTGTCCCGCCCATACCAGAATGATTTGTACAATAATAGTATAAAGTCGGTGCGCCTACCGCTACTTGGATTTGAGTATACGCTCCTGAAGATCCTGGAGTTCCTGAAGTAGTTACTCCTGTAGTGTACTCTGAACCACTGTTGTGAGAACCATCTGAAGTTGTAGACAATCGTAGAGGATGCCCAGAATTTGAACTATCCGATTGATCAAATTTATAAACTGCTCCTTCTACTAAGTTTAAACTAGCTTGTAAGTTACTGTTAACATAGTATTTATTACCACTTCCTGGGTTACTAACGGTTATGGTAAAAGTTGTTGTCATTATGCAATCCTAATTAAAGCACTGTTAGCATCATTTGCTGGCATTTGAATAGTAAAGTCTCCAGCACTTGAAGATTTGTCACCGCCAAAATTAATAACTGCAACCGAAGGATTGGCCGCATGATTTGTAGTAGATCCTGTTCCGGCGGTGCTTAAAGTACTGTTATATATTAAAGCTCCTCGAGCATTACTAATGGTTGAACTTGACCAAGTAGTATCAGCACAATCGACAAAAGCTGTTGGTACAGAACTACTGTTATCAGCTAATCCAATCGTTATGCTTGCTAACGTGTTACCGCCAGCCGTGTAATTTGTACCGCTAACTTCATTTCCAGTAGTATATCCAGTAGTATCAGCGTCAATAGAAGAACTATTAGTAAACATTGCAATTTTAAAAGCGTCCGCTGAAATAGCACTAGACCCTGTTCTGGTATGAGCGGTCAGAAAATGAATGCCCGCTAATATTTCTCTTTTAAATGTTCCGCATATTGCAGAAGTACCCACAGCCATATCAAAGTCTCCTTATTATCTCAGCTATATCATGATGGCCTTGTTTCTTCATCAAAGCCCAAATTGTTGTTCTTTCACTTTGTGCCATACTTTTCATATAATATATCAGTATCTCTTTCAACATATCTCTGTGAGCCATAGCCTGATCTCGTATGACAGGAGGGGCGTTCTCACTAACTGACATAATTCTATTTAAAGCCATATCCGCAATTTGTTCAGGAGAGTGTCCACTTTCATTAGATGTGTAAACCATAACATCTCCTAGATCAGAGGAACTATTTGCATCAAACATTATTCAACTTCTCTCCTAACTCTGTCGTATCTATATTGATCTCTGGTATCCCTTCCTTCACCAAGATTTTTCAGCCATCTTACCGATTCTTGAAATCTACCATTATAAACACTTAATAAAGCTTCTTCACCTTTCATGAAAGTATAAGCCTCAACCAAAGACCCATACAATAAAGCTAATTCAGCATTTTTAGATAACCAAGTTTCTCCGCTATCGGCTCCTTGAGTAAGAGAATCCGGACGATAATAATAATGAAGCTCTACACTAAGCCCTGAAGAAGGTGTGGGGGCTACCATAAGAGAAGTGCTATCCCAATCTCCATAGTACAAAGGAGTCCCTGTAGTAGCGGGGTTTGGGGTATAGTCCTGTAAAAAAGTAACATGCTTATACAGTAAAAATTTATTCTTTGAGTCTTCAATAACGCTTAAAGACATTGACGATAGATAATCATCTGGCTTAGTTAAAAATTTAACAGAAGCAGAAAGAGTTCCTGTTTGGTATTTTCTAAAAACATCTAATTGTACTTCTTTAAATATTCTTTCTTCTGCATTAATAATAAACCTTGGAAGTTGGCTTACAAAAGTAGTTTCCGTATTCTGTGTATAATCTTGTATTGCTGTTTTTAAAGTTGCTAAAGTATAAGCCATATTACGCACTCACCGTTACTGGTCCAGCGGAAGCATTTGCACCGCCCCCTCTTATATTTCCTGTAGTAGCTGTTTCAGAAGAACTACTGCTACTCACATTAAAACTGTAACTGTCAGATTGAGCACCGCCAGATCCAGCTATTTTAGTTATACTATATCCTGTGCTATATTCTATAGCAGATGATGTAAATCCGTCAAAATTTGAAACGCTTCTAAATCTAACAGTGTCTCCAGTTTCTCTTGAATGACCTGGTTCTGTAACTGTAATAACTGCTGATCCGGAAGATCCTGATTTAAAAGCATTTTCTTCTAACAGTACTTCTACAGCAGGTTCTACTCTATCCGGTCGAGCATTTCTTAAAGCTTCTGGATCAGCAACAGCCCGTCTAGGAGTAAGTTGAGGCTGTTTAGTTTCAAACTCATCTCGTCCCACTAATAGACCCGTCCATTCTTTTACTAAATCCCTTACTCTGTAGGCTCTACCAGAACGATCTGATATTCCTAGAGCGTGTTTTCCTGAAGCATACCTAGGCATTACGACACATTTAAAGATGAGTAAGTAGGGACAAGCCGTAGAGCAACTCTTTCTCCGTCTTCAGAAGCTGCTCTTTGAAATTCTTCTTCGTAAATATCTTTAAGAACACCAATCCTATCAGGCGCTTTTTTAATGGCTAAATAATAAGCAAGACCAGCCGTTAAACACGGCAGAAAACGAAACGGAATGTCTGCATCATTAACCGCATCATCTGTATCCTGCATTCTTTTTACTCTGTAGTAAATAAGTTGATCTGTAGAGTTTTCAGGCGCTGACCATAATGTAATGGTTGGAGTTATCTGTCTGTCCACATAAAATTGAGAAGGTCTTCCTTGAGTTGTTTTATCAGATATACCCATATAGTCAGATCTACCGATACGAGTTATTCCTAAATCAGACCCACTGCGCCTAATAACAACTTCTAATACATCTACTGTTGATTGTACGTCTACAAGACTAGGAACAGATGTAACTGTTGTAGTTGCTCCGCTAGTTGCCCCTGTAAGAGTTTCTGTTGCTACAAAATCTGCTGTAGGAACTGTTATAGTCATAGTAGTTGAAGAGGGTTTGGTTATAACACTTGCCGTAGCTCCGGCAGCGCCTGTAACAGTTTCCCCAACAGTAAAAGACCCAGAGGCCGCTACAACTAATGTAACTGTACCTAAAGGGTACGTAGAAACGGAAGAAGAAGAAGACAAACGAGCAAGTGATTGCGTTACTTGCTCAACTGTCCATAAATTAATGCCTCTGTTTGACCATTCTGCAAATAGAATGTTTAAAGACCTTCTAGCGGTAGCAGAATCGTATCCTGTACGTAATTCTAAACCGCATCTTTCAAAGGCTTCTTCCGTAACTTCAGCCATATTTAGGTTGAAATCATAAGATCCAGAAGTTGCCATGCTCTTATCTCCTTAAAGGACTGTTTAATCCTCTCATTTCATTAACGAGTCTATTTTATTTTCTAATCGATCAAATCGATCAAACATTCTATTTATATCTTTTGCCAAATCATTTTTAGTAACATAATCTTTGGCAACTTCTTCTCTTGTTTTATTTAATAGTATCTCAATTCTTTGAACATTACTATGGTGAGCTTTAAGAAAATAAAAACAAACAGCCCCAGCTAATGTGAGAACACTGTTCCACATGTATGATGTCATTTCATCCATTTTAATACGACTTAACAACTTCTATAACAATGCTGTAACTATCACCTGAACTATGACCTGTCGTAGTCAGCAGAATATCACCTGTGACCCCAGTTCCAGCATAGTTAGGAAGACCAGCTACTTGACCAGAAAGATCTACAGTATCCGTATAGTCAGCGGGTAACCCTATCGCAACAACATTTGTTGTTGCATCGTATAAAAGAGTTGCCGACATGCCTACTGTGGAAAAAGTAATTTTACTTATACTAATAGATGATACTGATTCACCTTGAGCGTTGTTAGAGAGAGTAGACATATCTATCTTCTTAACTGCCGACTCTCCCGTTCCATCACTAAGGTTAGTTAGATAAAAAACCGCTTTTTTATCGCCATCTTGTAGCTTTGTTGCACTAACTGCATCTGCCATAACTTACTCCTTAATTACCTTAAATATTAATTAAGCTACTTGTACGTACTCAATTATAAAAGTAAAAGAACCAGCCGTAGTAGCATCCTCCGTATTAGTAATATTACAATAGATGGTGCGTTCTGCTGATGCATATTGAACAGAAGCAGGAGCCGTGGCAGCGTCTTGAGTTTGAAGAACAAGAGATGTTACCGTAACGTTTCCAACAACAACAGTTGTACCAGCATCCAATATTTCATCTGTTTGAGCGGCAACAATTTGAGCACCTGAACTTGTTGTACCAACTTCATAACCAATATCACCAGAACCAATAACAGGTGATGTAACACAAAAGATTTTAATGTCTGTTATAATAGTGTTGGCAGGTTGCGTAAATTCACCAATTGCAGGACTATCTCCAGCGGTAGTGTTAACTGTAACACCAGTAGCAAAACCCACATGCTTAATATACTTATCTGTAACAATTCCTGTTGAAGCAATATCACAAGTGGTTGTTTCAGCACCTGTTGTAGCGTTAGTGTTAATAACTTCAAAGCCGTTTTCGGAGCGGACGGGACCGCTAAAAGTTGAATTACCCATAATAGGTTACTCCTTACAAAGTATACGACTCTATAGTCTTGTAAGCGTCTGCTGGGGCAGTCTATAAAGTCAAAAATCCCAGAAAATAAGGAGAGAGTTTCCCCTCTCCTTAATTCAGTTAAGCGCCGGGAGAACCATACACGCAACGTGGGTCAGAGTAACCGAAGCTATAACGCTCACGGGCTTTGTACCGTACATTACCTGTATCGAAATCACCTTCCATCTTAGTAGACATAGGCATACGTTCAAAATGAACGAAACCTCTTGGTGCGTCCGTTTTAATAAAAAACGCATCCGTGTCTGAAAGATAATGATTAACCGTATAGCCATTAGGAAGCATACCCATGTTTCTTATGGCGTTTACATCATTATCAGAAGTACTAGGACGAAGAGTAGACTCGAGAAGACGATCCGCAACAAATTGTAGTGCTGGCGGAACAATCAACTTCATACCCCGTACTGATACCCTCAGACCTTTTTCGTCAACAAAACCCGCTATATCAATAAGCGAATTTTCAAGACTAGTCTCGTTTAAATCAGCCGCAGTTGCTGGCTCATTAGCAAGATCATTGTTATTGGTAAGTGGATGGTCAGTAGCGCAAAGCTCTTTTCCATCACCACCAGTAACAGTAGAATCAAAAGCGGAGTTTAATACAGCAGCCGCTTTAACTTGCTTAGTATTAGCCATACTACGTGCTAACGCTTTAGTGTAACGAGAAGCAAGACGATCATAAAGATTATCCTCGATAGCTTCCTCAGTAATTGAGAAAGCAAGAGCAATAGTCTCATGCGTGTATCGTGCAGTATATGCTTCTTGTGCATCATCAAAGCTGACCGCTGATCCTTCACCTTTAACAGGTGCAGTACCAAACCCAGCAAGCATTACTTCTTCTTCGAATGCTCGCTCTGAAGATTCTGTATCAAAAATCTCAGCAGCTTCATTATCATACCTAGCGTACTCTAACCCAAATAAGGCATTGAGGCCAGGCTCTAGCTCTTTAGCTAGTTGTGCTCTACTTATAGCCATTTCTCAATTCTCCTATACGCCAGTGGTTGAAGGTGTACCAGATGCAATGGACCCAACAGGTGCATTGAACGGGTTGTTCAACCTTACGATTGCGCCGATTCCGGCAGATGCAAAATCTTCGTTCTCAGGATCTTCAACCCATCCTAAGACACGTAGTCCCAAGGAGTTGGTTGTAGCCAGAGTACTGATAGCCAAACGACCTAGTGAAACACCAGTAGCATCTGTACCCGTTATACCTGTAGAAAGATTTGCGTTTAGAAAGACACTTGCGCGAGCAGTTGCCTTACTTGTCCACGAAGCATCCGTAGCAATTACATATAGCTGATTAGGATCATCTACAATAAATGCTTTAACTGGATGATTACTATCTGCACCTGATCCAGGCCAGTAGTTACTCCATGTTGTTTTTCCAGTGACGCTAGAAACATACTCACATCCTTGAAATACGCCTAGATGACTAACAGTTCCACCAGCAGCGTTAGCTGTATGGTCGATATATCCAGAAGCAAGAGGAATAACCAATTGTCCGTGATAGATCTTGTCACTGTTGTCAGAGGCAATTTCGTAAGGAGTATATCCCGTAAGGCCAGTGGAATTGGCTCCTCCACCTAACTTATTTAGGGGGCGAAGACCAAAACTTCCGTTTGAATTAGCCATTTAGTTTTCTCCTAGTCCTCACTCTGAGGACCTCCAAAAGTTACACTTGAACTCCTATCAGGTCTGCTGATAGGCATTGCCGGATGTTGCTCTCGAGCTAACTCGTTATCAACAGCCGTCATTTGATCCTTGGCTTGGCCAAGAAAGTATTCATTCCGCGACTTAACTACATCTTCAGGAACTCTGGCTAAAAGAAGTCCTCCTACTCCGATTACTCCTGCATGTTTACCGTCTTCAACGGTAGGAATATCAAAGTCAGGAAACTCTTCTCCGCGAACCAACTCATATCCCTCACGGGATCTAGCTGATACGTTTTTCCGATCATCAAAGCCCATAACACTTTCCCTAATCCAACGGTGTTTATAACCTTCGGGTGCGGGAGGCGCATCTAACATTGATGGCGGCTTCCATGGTTCCTTGCGTGTTTGCTTAACACGGGTCTCATTTGCGCGGGGCGTCCTTGGTGACTTTTGGCGAGTTGTGTTCTCTTCGTTCATGATTAACTCCTATTTTACGTATTTAGCGTATTCATCAAGTGGTACATTTAGCTTTTTCGCAATAGCAACTTGAGAAGGCGTTAATCGCACAGTTTTACGTCCACCTCTATTGCGGGATGCGGAAGTTTCGGCTGACGCAACCTTTTTACTTCCACCCGTTTTTGGCTTTGCTCCAAGTTTATGAGGAAACTCAGATTGAAGCCGTTTATCAAGCTCAGAATAGTACTCATCTGATTGCGGGTCAAATTGTTCATCTTCAACTAAACGCCGATGAACCCCAAAAGCGGCATATGTCATAACTTCATCGTTGCCAAACCACTCATTCCGTGCTGCCCACTCTTCTGCTTTAGGGTCTGCCTTTGCCGGAGGTTGTTGAGGAGCAACGGGTTCTGGAGCAACGGGAGTTTGTGAAACTTCTTCCCCTTCCTCTTTAGAAACCTTTTTAAGCTTGCCTTTTTCAACTGCAAGCTCTGATAAAGCTTCTTGAACATCCACTATTTTATCCACATCACCTGTTTCGTGAGCTTCTTTTAAAAGTTGTTTAGCTGATTGAATTTGAGTCGTTACTCTGGTATCGAACTCTTCCTGAAAACCTTTATCAAGTTGTTCTAAACGTTTTTTAAGGTCCTCGTTTTCTGATCTTACATTTTCAGCGTATTGAACAGCAGACTGTTTCTGTCTCTCTTCTTCACGCATTCTTTTTGTAAGTTTATCTATCCTAGACTTAACTCCAGAGCTATATTCTTCTAGCTCTTCTTCTGAGGCAGACTCTTCTGCAACTACTTCAGGAGTTTCCTCTTCAGTTTGTTTAACTTCCTCTTCTGAAGATGACTCTTCAGAAATATCTACATCAACAGAAGATTCTTCCGAATCCCCTATATCAATCTTCTTTTCTTCAGTCGGCATGATCTATTCTCCATGATCTATTTCTTCTTTCTATACATGTTTAATATCATCAGGGTCTTTAATAGTAGCAATGACTTCGTCATCGTTGATGATACGAACTTCGCCACCGTCAATTTTAAATCGAGCGCCAGCATAACGTCCTATGCAGATCCAATCACCTTTCTTGCACCACGGATCACTGTCCGATCCAAACTTGTTAGAGTCTTGGTACGCCAAAGGTCCAACCTTTAAGACATAGGCCACAACGGTAGCTAACGCCTCACGGTCTCGTATCTGGTCTGGGATTAAAATTCCACCGTCACTGGTCGCTCTACCTGCATAAGGCATTACTAAAATGCGCCATCCGGTGGGTTGAGGTAGTCTTTCGCTTAACGATACATCTAGCAAAGAAGGATCGAGAACTCTTTCGTCTTTTTTGACGTAAGCTGATTTCTTTTTATCTTTCTCTTTCTCTGCTATATGTTCGGGAACATATAGTTTCTTGGTCATTCTAACTCCTGTTTCTCCAAATAATCTTTAATTTCTTGCTCTGCATATTCAAGCCCTTTTAACTCACCTACAAGTTCTCTGTAAGATTCCAAATCTCTAGGGTTTCCGTGAAGGATAGCATCCTTAGTCAGTTCTGCACGGTTTTGAATTGATTTTAAAACGTTATAAGCAAACGTAGTAGGGTCTGCCATTAAAACGTACCTTTAAAATTCCTTGGTTTAGCTGTACTTTTCTTTATCTCTTTAGGGGTAGGTATACCTAAAAGATCCCCCATTCCCATCGCCGCTTTATTTGCCGCTATAGCTTTTTTAAGGGCGGCTGGATCACTTTTAGCAGATCCGCCTCCGTTATAGCCAAAGTTGTACCCTTCATCATCAGTTACAACAGAGAAAGTTCCATCAGGATTCTGTATAACAGCAGTACCGGCTCCTTGTTGCTCTTGTTGAGCCTCTGCTTCTTTTCTGGTTTTTACCTTGGCAGGAAACGTAGGGGGTTTTATTCCTCCTTCCCTAAAAGACATTCGGCTAGGTCTGTTTAATTCATCTGAATAAGATTGAGCTTCGTCTTCTTTAACAAATTTAATATTATCCGGCATTAGAAAGTTCCTTTGCCACCGTTATCATTATAGGTGAAACCTTTAACTTGAGCGGGGGGTGTGCCTTTAACACGTGCCATGCCACCGTCTGCAAAACCTTTTGACTTCCTACTATAGTCATCAGTTCCAAGATTTGCCCTAATAGCCTGTATATCTGATTTACCAGCATTTTCTGAATAGGTTTTCCAAAACTCCCTTTTTTCGTCTGGCGTTAGATTTTGTATTTCTCCAACTTTATTACGAGCCATTTTAAGAGCGTTGGTAATTATTTTCTTCCTTCTAGATTTAGGTTTATTTACACTACCAGATGAAGAACCACCCTTGTTGTAACCGTTCATTTTCTTTGCTGTTTTCATAAGACTACTCGCCTTTCCTTTAGAAATACCCATTTGCCTAGACATTTGATTTATACCAGCCATCTTAATCTCCTTGTTTTTTAGTAACAGACTTTAAGTTCTTTTCCTAGTGTTTTTTTTCTTAACCGATTTTACCCTACGTGGTTTACCAGCAGGTTGACCTAATCTTTTCTTTTGAGCTATTCTAGATCTTTTTTCAGAAGAAGTAAGCTCACGGGCAGTTTTAGGCGTTTTGCTCGAGACTCGTTTACTTGGCCTACAATAAGGAGTACCCCTCTTTTCTCCCTTCTTTCGACCACAAGCCTTACCTGTTCTTACATCAACCCAATCTTCTTTAAACCAACGTTTAAGAGCCGCTCCTTTTTTGGTTTTACGAACAGCCATTAGAATACTTTTACTTTCCGACCACCGTGTTTAGGAAGAACAGCACCGCAGCCATTTGTTCTAAGAATGCCACCTTTTGCTCTTTTAGCTGATTTATTACCCCAGTTACTTGCTCCAACCTTTCTACACTTGGCAATTGCTCCAGACGCATAAGCAGAAGGAAAAACTTTATACCTTGCTTTTACTTTACTATAACAAGCGTCTTTAGTAGCCATAACTAATCCTTATTATAAAGGTTATCAAAAGTCACAGAAGGATCCATATAACTGCCATCACTTTCAGCGTTATGCATCCACTGACTTGGCTTGAAATCAGGCGCTCCTTCACCCGTTTCCCAAAGAGCAGGACTTGTTGTCCTAACTCTGTTATTGGGTAACGCAATAATATTTCCTGTCCAACTTCCAGCGTCCGTTAACTCAATAACGTGACTCTGTTTATGTTGTGCTGGGTCATCAGCAATATCTGATTCTGTGTAATCAACTGTAAACATGTACTTGCCTGTATAAAAATCTCCGTCAATCTTACAAATCCAGGGACTTGAACTAGTTCTATCATACTTAATAACAGAATGATAGTGAGAGCTACAGTCCCAAGGTTGAGCATGATGCGTAACCATTCTATCGGGCCACTTATCTAAAGGAGTATCTGCAACTAAAGCCGTTATAGGCATTCTAGCCCACATAGCCCCACCATGAACATTCTCTTCGTCCGTATCGTCACTTTCGCATCCAGTAAATATTAACTGAAAACTTAAACATCTATCCGGAACTGTATTAACTGCAATCGCCATAGCATGGAGATATTCTCCATGATACTGCTCATGATTATGCGTAAACTCTCTTCGCACCCAACAATGAAAATGCGGGATGTTGCTTTGTAAGTACGGCATTAAGCTCTTTTTCTGCCCGCACCACCTTTAGAAAAACCTTTTTTCTTCATACCGCCTCTGGCATAACCTTTTTTCTTGCTCATGCCTCCACCCATCATTTTCTTACGGGTTCCACCTTTTTTCTTCATCATAGTTTCTATCCTTACTTTTTAAACTAACATTTCCAACGTCTTCTAGCCTGTCTTATCCTTGAATTAGGATTGTTCCTTGTTTTAGCAGAACTTCTTTTTAACTGACCAAGTGACCTCGCGCAATATGACTTTCTTCTTTTAGCAGCCTTACTTCCTCTTTTAACTTTACCCGTAACCGCTGTTTTTAACTTAGACCCTGGATTTTTCCTACGATAAGCCTTTACGCCTTTTGCCGTCATTCCGGCTCCACTTTTGGTGGGGCGATAGTTTGCTCCTTTTCCTTTGGTGGTTTTTCGGATGGGTCGTTCTCTTTTTCTTGCCATGGTGGTCTACGCCTATCCCATTCGTTTCATGTGAAACAGTCAAAAAACATTTTAAACATCATATCATAATATCCATAGTATTAAATGAAAAAAAGCCTCTACAAAAAACATCTATCTATTCTCCACGGCCAGCGGTTCCTTGGTTAATTCTTTCCAAGTTAACGTCTGCCCTTAATAAAGCTATATCTTCTTGAGAATCAATTTTGTCACGGGTAATTTCCTGACGCTCACCTTCTCTTTTCTCTTCGAACTGTTGTTTAACCGCAAACTCGTTTGCCTTACGCTCTATGTCCGAAGCTTTTATGTCGAGTTCCTTAGAACGCAATTCAACCAACGGATCAACCTCACCTTCTGGAGGTGGCATCAAAGCAGCCATAACCTCTTGAGTATATTGAGCTATTAATTGGGCAACTTTCGACTCTACATCCATTTGAGGAGGCTGTTGTCCTGTTTGTTGTGCCTGTTGTGCCATAACCGTCATCTCAGCCATTGCAACACCCCTTGCTTTAAGTGCTATGTGTTCGCATAAATGCGCCTGTAAGAGGCCAAAAACAGCGGGGGTAGTAGAAGGTATAGGCGTCATCATAAAAGCTATATGAGCCTGTATATGGGCGTCATGATCCTGTGTAGGAAAGGCTTGAAGCATTTCTTGTATTACAGACCTCGCATTCTCAATGCCGGGATCAATAGGTTGAGGCGCAGTAGGCGCTGGTAGTAGAACATCAATGTTTTGGACTCCTATCGCCTCATATATTCTCCGATATGCCTCATATAAGTTGTGCATTTGCGGATTTGTCTGTGCTAACTCTAATTGTGTCTGTGCCAAGGCCAATCTTTGCGACATTGAAAAAATATTTGGGTCAGAAACGGGTACAATATCGATTCTATCGTCAAAATCGGATTGTTTTACGCTAGTTTCAGCACCGTATACGTTATATGGGTACACGGGAGGTAAAGATTCTGCAAAAATCTTAGCCAACATGTTAAATTCTTGCTTCTGGGCGTAGTGCATACGCTTATGGATAGCTGACATGACCTTAGAACCACGTTCCAAGAGAGCAACAGTCGTTCCAACCGCTGCTTTTTGGTTACCATCGCCTACTTGTAGGTCTGCGATAGCGGCAAAACGTCTTCCAGCGTCCACAACGAAGCCTAAAAGCTGACTTAATGTCGCGCTTGGCTCTTTATACGGAAGTGGCATGATACTTTCTCGAAGAGCACCACCGGGGACATCAATATCGCGAAACTCACCAGGAGAAAGAGGTTCATCAGCATCACGAATCCGAATACCGCGAGCTTTAAAGCCAGCAGGAAGGTTAGCCAGAGTACCTGCATCGATTAATTGCCTCAAAATAGACGTTGCAGAGCGACCTAGCCCTCCAATCATGTGTAAAAGACCAAATCCGTAAAAACCTAGGCCTGGTAAGAACTTATAATGCGTAAAATACTGTAATT
>Ga0209992_10003612_pt1 | contig 12854 bp, 14 predicted proteins | sample 2SBtaG_2_FD_182564 | JGI IMG/M metagenome (GOLD analysis project Ga0209992, IMG submission 182564) | Deep subsurface microbial communities from Kolumbo volcano to uncover new lineages of life (NeLLi) - 2SBTROV12_ACTIVE470 metaG (SPAdes)... | ecosystem: Environmental > Aquatic > Marine >... | reverse complement strand
CTTACCACGCTGTCGAACTTCTGGTTTGAGAAGCTAGGACATGTGATTCCGAATCATCTGACAGGCATTGATCCTGAGACGGTTGTTGATGCGGCAGATCGCGAACAAGTACGTGGCAGAGCTTTTGTGGTCAAAAAGCTCAAGGCACTGCCTATCGAAGCAATCGTGCGTGGCTATCTGGTGGGATCCGGCTGGAAAGATTATCAGCGTAGCGGTGCGGTTTGCGGCATTTCACTTCCGGCGGGATTACAGGAAGCGGAGAAACTGCCTGAACCATTATTCACCCCCTCAACTAAAGCGGAGGTCGGCGAGCATGACGAGAATATTTCTTTTGCGCAGTCGATTGAGTTACTTGGGGAATCACGTGCAAATGAAGTAAGGGTTGCAACGCTCAAACTATATTCGACTGCTGCTGATTATGCGGCAAGCAAAGGCATCATCATTGCTGATACCAAGTTTGAATTCGGTGTCGATAAGGAGGGTGTGTTGCATTTGATCGATGAGGCATTAACCCCTGATTCCTCTCGCTTCTGGCCTGCTGAACAGTACAAGGTGGGCAGTAATCCTCCCAGCTTTGATAAGCAATTCATTCGCGATTGGCTGGCATCTTCGGACTGGAACAAACAGGCACCTGCGCCGCATTTACCACAAGATGTCCTGCAAAAGACTGCCGACAAGTACCGAGAGGCATTGGTCAAGCTGATTGGCGCATGAGTTCGCCTAAGCAATTCATCGAAGGGTTCAAACGATTTCGCGAACGCTCTTATGCGGGCGAAAACCCGCAATTTCAGAATTTGGTTCAATATGGTCAGACGCCATCGACACTCATCATCGGATGTTGTGATTCGCGGGTTGATCCTGCATTGATTCTGGATTGTGCGCCCGGTGATTTGTTCGTTGTGCGTAACGTGGCGAATCTGGTGCCACCGTCTGAGGATAAGGGCAGCTTTCACGGCACTAGTGCAGCACTTGAATTTGGTGTACGGAATCTGAAAGTCCAGCACATCATCGTGCTGGGTCATGCCCAATGTGGCGGCATTAGAGCATTGCTAGATGGAGGGGTTTCTAGTGAGGATTCCTTTATCGCAGAATGGATGGGTATTGCGAATGGTGCGCGAGAGATGATTGATGAAAGATATTCCCAAGCTGACAGTGCTACTCGCCTCCGTGCCTGCGAACAACAAGCCATACTGGTTTCATTGAAAAACTTGATGACTTTTTCGTGGGTACTAGAAGGTGTTGAGAGTAACCGCCTTGCGTTACATGGTTGGTATTTTGATATCGAGCGTGGCGAATTGCTAGGTTATAACCCAGCAACAACCAAATTCGAAATGCTTTAGGTCTTATTTCCCTGTCAGCTCTCTGTAACGTTTTTCATCGTCGTCGTAGCGTGCTTCTAATGCATCTTTTTCTGCGGAAGGTTTTGTTAGGTCACCTCTGAGTTTTTCTAATCTAGCCTCAGTGGTGATCAGGTCCTCTTTCAGAGATGGTGGAATTTTATGCTTTTTGCTTGCATATCCATCAGCTTCCGCTTGCAAGTCCTGCAGATTCTCATTAGTGATTTTTATGCGCGCAAGTAGACTATTGATTCGCAACTCTATTTGACGCAAATTTCTTTTACGCGCTAAATCAATTTCCGCTACGCTACTGTAAGTGTCGACCAGCATCCTGTCTCTGCGTGCTTTTTCCTCGGCAGTACGCTTCTCCGCTAGCTTCTTTGCTTCAATTGCTTTCTTTGCTTCTCGCTCTGCTCTGCGCTGTTCGGGAGAAAAAATTTTTCTGCTTTCAACTATACGGCCTGACTTATTGAGCTCAGAGCGATTCTTGTTAGCATACTTCGGTGGGATGGTTTCGCCGTAATGTGTGGTGCCATTGTCATCAACCCATTTATACAACTTTGCAGCTGCAGGCATGCTGAAAGTGATGCTGACACAAAGCGCCATGAGTGAACCTAGACGATAAAGCGTCATTTCTTGGATGAATTTATTAGTGTTTGTGGAATGAGTATGTGTATCAGTCATTTTTTACTCCATAATGCTCTCGGTATGATTGGACTGCAGTAAGATTTTTCACCATCCCCTCACTATGCTGTAAATAGCTAAGTAGGTCTTCCAATGTGGCGATAGACAGCACGGGTATGCCAAAGTTGCGTTGTACTTCCTGAGCAGCCGATAAAACACTTTCGCCACGTTCCATTCGATCTAAGGCTATGATAACGCCACAAGGCTCAGCGTTTGATGAACGAATGATATCGATAGATTCGCGCACTGATGTACCCGCGGATATCACATCATCAATGATTAGCACTTTTCCTGCAAGTTTGGCGCCTACAATAATGCCCCCTTCTCCGTGATCCTTAGCCTCCTTGCGATTGTAGCTATATGGAATGTTGATCCCCTGATCAGCCAATGCTATCGAAGTGCCTGCCGCCAATGGAATACCCTTGTAAGCAGGACCGAACAACAAGTCAAACTCAATGCCAGAGGTGAGTATTGCCTGAGCATAGAATTGTGTCAGTTCCTTTAGTGACAGGCCATCGTTAAAAAGGCCGGCATTAAAGAAATAAGGCGATAACCGCCCTGCTTTAGTTTCGAACTCACCGAAACGCAGCACATTGTGCTGAACGGCAAATTTGATGAAATCGTGTCTGAAATTGACCATAGGCTAGAGGTTGAGTAAGTACAAGTTGATTTCATTATAATGGCATGCCCAAAATATCGAGATCAAAAATTTACATGCGAATTATCACGCTCAATCTGAATGGTATCCGCTCCGCCACCAAAAAGGGCTTTCTTGAATGGCTTCCGAAACAGAAAGCGGACATCATTTGTATGCAGGAACTCAAGGCACAAGCCGCAGATATGTCACCTGAGATGCATGCCCCTAAGGGTTATCACGGTTGTTTTCACTATGCTGAAAAAAAAGGATATAGCGGAGTGGGCATATACTCGAAGCGTAAGCCGGATGAGATTATTGAAGGATTGGGGATGCCTGAATTCGATTGCGAAGGCCGATATCTGGAAGCGAAGTTTGGCAACCTCAGCGTCGTATCGCTCTATTTACCATCCGGTTCTAGCAGTGATGAGCGTCAGACAGTTAAATTCGCATTCTTGGATGCATTCATGCCGCATCTTGTTGAGTTGAAAAAAAGTGGTCGGGATATTATTTTGTGCGGCGATTGGAACATTGCCCATACAGAAAAGGATTTGAAAAACTGGCGTGGTAACAAGAAGAATTCTGGTTTTCTGCCCGAAGAAAGAGCATGGCTGACCTCATTGTTTGATGAGGTCGGATATGTGGATGTGTTCCGTAAGGTTCATCCGGAGCTGGAGGCATACACTTGGTGGTCCAATCGGGGGCAGGCATGGGCAAAAGATGTCGGTTGGCGCATCGACTATCAAATCACAACACCGGATATTGCTGCGCGAGCCTCAAAAGCAAGCATATATAAAGCGCAGCGCTTCTCGGATCACGCGCCATTGACGATTGACTACTGAAAGTGGTTTAAGTCGGAATAAAGCGGGGCAAACTGGGATGAACTAAAGTTCGCTGGCAGTCTGCACTCTCAACTTAAACTACTGAGCCCGCTTAATTCTGTTCCCACGGCAGCTCTTCTGCTCGCCAGCCATTCAGTACATTGCGTTGGCCGTCCGCATTCATGTCGCCCTCAAAGCCTTCCAGAATGTTGTAGCAATCATTGAAACCAGCTTTTGTGGCCGCAATTGCTGCGTGATGAGATCTGGCACCGCTACGACAAAGAAACATGACCAATGACTCTTTATCGACTTGCTGCTCAAGTTGAGCGATAAAGTTTTGATTGGGTTTCATGCCCGGATAGCTTGCCCATTCGATTGATACTGCATCCGGCACAATGCCCACCCAGTCCAGTTCGGCCTGGGTGCGGACATCAACTACTTTAGCCCCGGGGGCGGATTGAAGTATTTCATAAGCTTCAGAGGGGAGAAGTGCTCCTGAATATTCAAGGTTAAGTTCTTTAGCTCTAGCTTGGGCAGCTTGTAAAATGTCGGTAATATTTCCCATGATGTTCTTTCTTCAAAAGACTAAACAGACTGAATTATAGTGGTAGTAAGGCGAATACGACGAGAACAATGTAACATTGTCCTGTTTATATCAAACCATTGAGGCGATATGGATTAAACACATAACGCCAAAGCAATATTAACCCAATCAATATGAACCATATTAATCATTCAGATTCGCACGAATCCCCAGGATCGTTCAAGCCCGCTCATCCCGAACGGTATGCAGCAGCTCAAAAAAGCACTTGGGTGAGTGTCGGTATCAATGTCGTTTTGACAGTGATGCAAATCATCGGCGGATTCTTTGCGCATTCGCAAGCACTGATTGCGGATGGTCTGCACTCCCTATCCGACCTGCTTTCAGACGGGCTGGTGCTGGCTGCTAATCGCCACGGCAATCAACATGCTGACGCCGAGCATCCATATGGGCATGCACGCATAGAAACAGCCGCCACCTTGATTCTCGGCGTTTTTCTGGCGGTGCTTGGTGTCGGGTTGCTGGTGGCCGCCGCAATGAAGTTACAGCACCCTGAAGCGATGCAAGTGGTCAACCCGTATGCATTGGGGATCGCCTTTTTTGCATTGATCGCCAAGGAAGGGTTATTTCGTTACATGCTGTCCGTCGCTAAGCGTGTTCGCTCGCAAATGTTGATCGCCAATGCATGGCACGCACGTTCTGATGCAGCTTCTTCACTTGTTGTGATTGTCGGTGTCGGAGGCAACTTGCTTGGCTTCACCTTTTTTGACCTGCTGGCAGCGGCGGTTGTCGGCGTCATGATCGCCCATATGGGCGGCAAGCTGGCGCTGGAGTCGATGGCAGAACTGATTGATACCGGGCTGGAAGAAGAAGAAGTTGACGCCATCCGTCAAACGTTGCTCAATAACCACGGGGTGAGGGGGCTGCATGAGTTACGCACACGCAAGATGGCCGATAATGCATTGGTTGATGCACATATCATGGTCGATCCAACAATCAGTGTTTCTGAGGGACACTTCATTGCTGAATCAGCCCGCCAAGCTGTTCTGAAAAATCACCACGTTCTGGATGTAATGGTGCATATCGATCCTGAAGATGATCTACAGGCAAAGCCAAACTCACACCTTCCCCCTCGCCCACTGTTGCTTAAGCAGCTTGCAGAGCATTTGGGTGGTATCAGCCTAGAAGATTTGCGCGTGGTGTTTCATTATCTGGATGGGCAGGTTGAAGCTGAAATATATTTGCCACCCAACCATCCGTTAGTTCAAGAAGCAAATAGAGTGCAAATAAAGTGTAATGAGTCGATTCAAGATGATGAAACCTTTCGGATTATCCACTTGCACCAAAGTTATGCACACAATTAGTGCAAAATATTCCATAGCGCACATTGTTGGTGCAAAGTTTTGATGTGAATGCAAAGTGCTTGTGGCAGAATAGTGGCTTAACCGTTCAGGGTAGGGTGTGGCACACTTTCTGCGTAATGAATTTCGGTTTTACGTTTATTGTTCAATTTTGATGCTCTAGGAGAATGCTATGTCGATGTCAGTAGATGATGTCTTGAAAATGATTAAAGAAAACGATGTGAAGTTTGTCGACCTGCGCTTTACTGATACCCGTGGCAAGGAACAGCACGTAAGTGTCCCGGCTAAAGTTGTCGATGCGGATAAATTCGAGGACGGTCATGCTTTTGATGGTTCCTCAATTGCCGGCTGGAAAGGTATTCAGGCTTCAGACATGCTGTTGATGCCGGATCCAACCAGCGCGTATCTTGATCCATTCATGGATGACAATACATTGGTTGTTACCTGCGATGTGGTTGAGCCGACTGATGGCAAAGGATATGATCGCGACCCGCGCTCTATTGCAAAACGTGCTGAGGCCTATCTGAAATCAACTGGCGTCGGCGACACCGTATTCTTCGGTCCTGAGCCAGAATTTTTCGTGTTTGACTCTGTGAACTGGTCAGTCGATATGTCCGGCTGCACGTTGAAAGTGAATTCCGAAGAAGCCGCATGGGCATCCGGTGAAAAATTCGAAGGTGGTAACACCGGTCACCGTCCTACAGTCAAAGGCGGCTACTTCCCGGTACCTCCTGTCGATAGCCTGAATGACGTTCGCGCCGCAATGTGCCTGGCATTGGATGAGATCGGTATTGAGGTTGAAGTACACCACCATGAAGTCGCTACCGCAGGTCAATGTGAGATCGGTACCAAATTCGACACACTGGTTCGTCGTGCAGATCAGACACAGGCGCTTAAGTATGTCGTACACAATGTCGCACACCAGTATGGCAAAACAGCGACCTTCATGCCTAAGCCTATCGTGGGTGATAACGGTTCAGGTATGCACGTACATCAGTCGATCTGGAAAGACGGCAAAAATACATTCGCAGGTAATGGCTATGCGGGTCTGTCAGAGACTGCATTGTTTTACATCGGCGGCATTATTAAGCATGCCAAGGCATTGAATGCACTCTGCAACTCGAGTACAAATTCATACAAGCGCCTCGTTCCTCACTTTGAGGCTCCGGTAAAGCTGGCCTATTCTGCAAAGAATCGTTCAGCTTCTATCCGTATCCCTCACGTTGCCAGCGACAAGGCACGTCGTATTGAGACTCGCTTCCCTGACCCGACGGCTAACCCGTATCTGTGTTTTGCAGCGCTGATGATGGCTGGCCTTGATGGCATCCAGAACAAGATTCACCCTGGCGATCCGGCTGATAAGAACTTGTATGATCTTCCGCCGGAAGAAGATGCAAAGATTCCGACAGTTGCGGTATCTCTGGATGACGCTTTGGCTGCATTGGATAAAGATCGCGAATTCCTGACTCGTGGGGGCGTGTTCTCCAGTGACTTCATTGATGCTTTCATTGAGTTGAAGATGGGGGAGGTGAACCGCATCCGCATGACAACTCATCCGGTTGAGTTTGATATGTATTACAGCATCTAAAGTTCATTGATCGCGGTATAACAGAACGGGGCTTAGTGCCCCGTTTTGTTTGTCGATGAGTGCAATTTGTCTGTCGCTCGTTGCATGTCCTATACTTCACATATGTATTTCAAAAAAACGACCATGAAACTTCGAATATTATCCATGGCCTTGCTGGCGATGCCACTTGTCGTTCAAGCCGAAATATACAAAGCGGTGGATGAGGACGGGCATGTCACTTACTCCAGCGAACCGGCAAAGGGTGCCAAGAAGTTAGATTTACCGCCATTGCCTACCACAGCTCCGCCTACTCAAACCAAACCTAAGAAAGCTAAAAAAGCATCTGAAGGTTTTCCGAAAGTGGATAGAAAAACACAGAAAAAGCGTGACAATATCCGACGCAGGATATTGGAAGATGAACTTGGAACCGAACAAAAGTTACTCATAAAAGCCAGAGTAGATCTTAGCGAGGCCAGCCCTGAGGTATATAAGGATGCCAATGGCAAAATCTTTCGCAATGTTGCAAAGTTCGAGAAAAAAACCAAGGCTTTAAGCGATTTGATTGAGCAACACGAAAAGAATATTGCAGCATTACAAACAGAGTTGTCTAAACTGAAGTGACCACGACCTTACTTGGCATGCTTTCTGCTCAACTTAGAATATGCCTGATTTATCTTCACTGAACCTAGAGCATCTGGCCACAGCCGTTGTCTTGCTGGACGATGAGTCACGCATCTCCTATCTCAACCCGGCAGCAGAATATCTGTTCGACGTCAGCGGAAAAAATCTTCAGGGGCATCAGTTGCAACAGGTCTTTACCCATACCGAACAACTGACCAAGGCCATTCAGCAGGCCATACACAATGACGCCAGATATATCGAGCACGATCTGACTTTGGGTACGCAAGCACATGGGAAATTGCAATTACGTTGTGCGGCGACGCCTTTGCAATTGGACAACAGCTATTTACTGCTTGAGTTATATCCGATCGACCGACCGATGAAGTTAGCACGAGAGGAGCAGATGCTGGATCAAACGCAGGCCAGCCGCTTATTGCTGCGCAATCTTGCACACGAGATCAAAAACCCGCTGGGCGGGATACGTGGTGCTGCACAATTACTTGAGCAGGAATTGGAAAAGCCCGCGCTGCAAGAATATACACAGGTCATCATTCAGGAAGCGGACAGACTACGCTCGTTAATGGAAAATCTGCTTACCCCGCAGAGTGGCTCGCAAAGCAGTGCACTGAATATCCATGAAGTGCTTGAGCGGGTGCGCAGTGTCGTGTTGGCAGAGATACCAGACAGCTTGATAATCAAGCGTGACTACGACACGAGCTTGCCTGAACTGGTGGGAGATAAAGAGCAATTGATACAAGTCATCCTAAACATTGTGCGCAATGCTGCACAAGCCATGCAAGAAAAAGGATCGATTACTTTGCGCACCCGCATTGCCAGACAGGTGACGTTAATCAAGCAACGGCACCGCTTGGCAATGGCGATACAGATCATCGACGAAGGCCCTGGAATAACGCCCGAATTAAGTGACAAAATATTTTATCCGTTAGTGTCAGGACGAGCAGATGGTCACGGGCTGGGGCTGACATTAGCGCAGGATTTTATCAATCAGCATCATGGCACGATTGAGTTTGAGAGTGAGCCGGGGCGCACCTGTTTTACAGTAATGCTTCCGGTGCCCTGATTGCTAATGCTCTGATTAGAGGTGAACATGAAAAATGTATGGATAATTGATGATGATCGCTCTATTCGCTGGGTGCTGGAAAAAGCGCTAACGCGTGAGAATATCGAGTTCAAAAGCTTTTCCAGTGCTGATGACGCTTTGCAGGCGTTGAAAAGCGAGACGCCACAGGTTGTGGTGAGTGACATTCGTATGCCGGGTAGTTCGGGTCTGGATTTTTTGGAACAGCTACATGAAGGGCAACCAAATATCCCTGCCATCATCATGACGGCTTATTCTGATCTGGAAAGTGCTGTTTCGGCATTTCAGGGCGGCGCTTTTGAATACATGCCAAAACCATTCGATATCAACCACGCGCTCGAATTAATCCGGCGTGCGATCGAGCAAAGCAAACGTAAATCAGGTGGTGCGGAAAAGGTTGAAGCAGACACGGATATTCTCGGACATGCCCCTGCGATGCAGGAGGTATTCCGCGCTATCGGCAGGCTTTCACAATCTCATGCCACGGTGCTGATTAATGGCGAGTCAGGTACCGGAAAGGAACTGGTGGCGCGTGCGCTGCACCGCCATAGCCCGCGTGCAGAGCAGTCCTTCATTGCGATCAATACGGCGGCGATTCCTAAAGACCTGCTTGAGTCAGAATTGTTCGGGCATGAGAAAGGAGCTTTCACCGGGGCAGCAGCAATGCGTCGCGGACGCTTCGAGCAGGCTGAGGGCGGTACACTGTTTCTCGATGAGATCGGCGATATGCCGGCGGATTTGCAAACACGTTTATTGCGCGTGCTGTCTGACGGCAACTTTTATCGTGTCGGCGGCCATCAACCGATCAAGGCCGATGTGCGCATCATCACCGCGACGCATCAGGATTTGGACGAACGCGTTAAAGCGGGCCAGTTCCGTGAAGACTTGTTTCATCGTCTGAACGTGATTCGGCTACGTCTGCCGCCTTTGCGTGAACGGCGAGAAGATATTCCATTGTTGGCAAAATTCTTCCTACAGAAGAGCTCGCGTGAACTCAAAGTCGAACAAAAGCGTTTCGGAGAAGCGACGCTGCAACATCTTGGCATCCAGGAATTTCCGGGTAACGTACGGGAACTGGAAAATCTGTGTCACTGGCTGACAGTGATGACACCATCGCAGATCGTGGAAGTGGCTGATTTGCCTTTGGAGTGGCGTGAATCGTCTGAAGGTATTGCGTCCGAAGGTGGTAGGTCTGAAAGTGATTGGAGTTCAGCATTGGCTAGACAAGCTGCACGCGCTTTGCAGCGGGGAGACGAGCGCATCATGGATAAACTCACTGCTGAATTTGAAAGTACGCTGATCACCCAGGCACTGCAACATACAGGTGGGCGTCGTATCGAAGCTGCAACGTTGCTGGGAATCGGGCGTAATACCCTGACACGAAAAATTCAGGAACTGGATTTAGATAATCAGGACGAGTGATCCATCTGCAGATGCTCAAGCAGCTTTTCATGAATACCACCGAATCCGCCATTGCTCATGATCAACACATGGTCACCTGACTTCGCCGTACTCACAATAGCCGCAACAAGCGTATCAAGGTCATCTATCACCGCAGCTCTGCTGCCAAGCGGGGCAAGTGACTCTGACGCATCCCAGCCAAGATTCGCGCTGTAGCAAAATACTTGATCGGCATCCTTCAGGCTGTCAGGCAATGCCTCTTTCATCACGCCCAGTTTCATCGTGTTTGAGCGTGGCTCAAGCACTGCCAGAATCCTTGCGCTCCCGACTTTCTGGCGCAGGCCCGTAACTGTGGTTTCAATAGCGGTAGGGTGGTGTGCAAAATCATCGTAAACGGTAATGTTGTTGATCGTACCGCGTACTTCCATACGTCGTTTCACATTTTTGAATTTGCTTAATGCTGCCAGTCCCTGTGCGACAGGTACCCCTGCATGACGCGCGGCCGCCAAAGCTGCCAGTGCATTCATACGGTTGTGCTCGCCGATCAAATCCCACTGCAATAGCCCTTGCTCCATTCCGTTGAGTGTCACTTGGCCTTGCGCTTTGATATTCCAGCCATCATTTGAACTAAACGTCTCCACTGGCGTCCAGCAACCGCGCTCGATGACTTTGGTCAGCGTTGTTTCACGCGCATTGCTGACAATCAATCCATTACCCGGTACCGTGCGTACCAGATGATGGAACTGCGTCTCGATAGCATCAAGGTCAGGGAATACGTCGGCATGGTCGAACTCAAGATTATTCAAAATGACTGTGCGAGGGCGGTAGTGGACGAACTTGGAACGTTTATCGAAGAAAGCCGTATCATATTCATCCGCCTCGATGACGAAGAAGGGGGAGTCTGTCAGACGAGCAGATAGGTCAAAATTTTGAGGCACGCCACCAATCAAAAAGCCGGGATTCAGCCCGGCATATTCAAGTATCCAAGCCAGCATGGCGCTGGTCGTCGTTTTGCCGTGCGTGCCTGCCACGCCCAATACCCACTTATCGCGCAATAAGACCTCTGATAACCACTGCGGGCCCGAAACGTAGGGCAAGCCGCGATTAAGCATCTCCTCCATCAACGGATTACCCCGCGTCACCACGTTGCCGATGACGAATACATCGGGCTGGAGTTTCAGTTGTTCAATATCCCAGCCTTCGATCAACTCGATGCCCTGCGCCTCAAGCTGCGTGGACATCGGCGGATAGACGTTGGCATCACAACCGGTCACGCGATAACCCGCCTGTTTTGCAATGGCAGCAATGCCGCCCATGAACGTGCCGCAAATGCCTAGGATGTGGATGTGCATTTCTAGTCTTAACGCTTTTCGATAACTTTGTTGGCTTTCGCCATGCGTAAAAACGCGGCTAATTCTTCCACCCAACGTAGCCGCTGTTCCGGGGTGAGCGCCTTGAAAGCACGCAAGCGTTCATCGCTCACGTAATAAGTGCGATCACCGGAATTGAATGATTGGGTCATGCTGATTGAACCCGTTGCAGGTGTTCAATGTCAGACAAATCTATCGGGCGGGCAACAGCACGTTTGAGTGCTATCAGATCGTCTATCGAGACGACATTGATTGCTGTGCCAGCAACCTCGAATTTTTCTACACGAGTAAGCATTTCAGCGAAATCTACAGGCGGAAACAGCAACACATCAATTGTCACACCTGCCAAATCAGGGGTGCGCAACGCGAATGCTTTGAGATTCCGTTGTTCATGCCATTCGCGCAGCAACTCAAGATTGGACAGTGATTCCAGTGAGACAGGCAGTACAGGTGTGAGTTGTAGTTCCTTTGCGGCATCAATTAATGATGCCAAGTTATCCGGATTCAAAGCCACTGTGATATCCACATCCATCGTGGCACGCTCTATACCATGCAATGAAACAGCTAACCCGCCGATTAGCAGGTAGTCCACTTTGTGGTGGCCAAGCGCAGCGAAGAGATCAACATAAAACATGGAAATATCCTAACAGGACGATTTGCTGCGCATCAACAGGTGTGACGACCGCAGTCGTTTTACGTTAGTTCACACCCAGCAACTCGACATCAAATACCAATGTCGCATTTGGAGGAATAACACTACCTGCGCCGCGAGCACCGTAACCCATTTCAGGTGGAATCGTCAGGGTGCGCTGTCCGCCTACTTGCATACCTGCTACGCCTTCATCCCAACCTTTGATCACACGGCCTGCGCCGAGCGGGAAGACGAAAGGATCATTGCGGTCGCGTGAGCTGTCGAATTTTGCCCCTTTGTTGTCGGCAGCAGATGTGTCAAATAGCCAGCCGGTGTAATGAACGGTGACGTTTTGTCCTGCTGATGCGGTTGGGCCATCGCCTACTTTGTTATCGGTTTTGATGAGTTCAGTCACGTTGCTTGCCTCCATGGGTGTTGTGACCTGATTGGAACAGGCCGAAGTAAAAAACATACTGACGAATAATATTATTGCCAGCGGTAAAAAAGGGGTGCGATTCATTTAGTTTCTCCAGTGATTGTGGAATCTGTAATTTTTTCTAATCCAAGTATTGCTTCGGATACATCCTCTAGCTTACGCGTTAGCATTGCTTGTGCATCATAGAGTCCGTGATTGTAGTAATACACACCGACTTCCTTGGTGAAAAAGTCTAAAAGGAATTGAGCATCGAATTGCCCGATTTCTTGGTCCAATTCATTTTCAAAATAAAGTTGAATTTTATTGGTGATGATATCTTGCTCTTGTTTAGAGAATTTGATGTCAGTCATT
>Ga0209992_10003611_pt1 | contig 12857 bp, 3 predicted proteins | sample 2SBtaG_2_FD_182564 | JGI IMG/M metagenome (GOLD analysis project Ga0209992, IMG submission 182564) | Deep subsurface microbial communities from Kolumbo volcano to uncover new lineages of life (NeLLi) - 2SBTROV12_ACTIVE470 metaG (SPAdes)... | ecosystem: Environmental > Aquatic > Marine > Volcanic... | reverse complement strand
AGTTTATCTCATTACCAACAATATTATAATTACCTTCAACTTTGGTAACAATAGAATGAGCAGTATGAACTCCTAAATTAGTTCCCATCCATGCCCTATCTACTAAAATATTCTTTGCACTTCCATAACCCACAGTATCTACTTTCATTATTTCTTCATTGATTTTAATTAAATCTCCACCAAAGAATGAAGTTACACCCACTGTCTCAATAACCTTTCCTCCAAGATCAAATATTGTAGATATACCTGTTGTAACAGCAGTCGCAACAATAGGTGATTGGATTGCATTATCAAGTGCAATCAAACATTTTGTGTTCTGATTTCTTGCAGTTATTGTATGAGCTGCACCTACACCTACAGATGATAAGTGTAATATGTTAGGAACAGATTTTAAAGCATCTTCTGCAGTCTTAGCAAACTTAACAGTGCTCTCATCTATCTTAACAATAAAAGTAGTTGTAGGAAGTTGATCCGTAGCACCAATTCCACTAATGGTAGTAGTAGCAATTCCAATTGGACTTCCACCATCTACATCATAGGAGTAAGTAACTTCTTCTCCTGTTACATAAAAATGCTCTGGAATTGTAACACTATTTTTAGTTAGATTAACAACAGTTGAACTGCTACCATCAAAATCTCTTTGGAATACATTTCTTCCGTCATGTGATAAATTAAATGCTCTAAGAACATCTGTTTCTGTACCAGTATAATCACCATATCCAGCAGTAATAGAAGCATTATTTAAATCTATCTTATCAACTGAAGTTACATCATCGTTTTGGGCAGCAATTTGTACACCCATTTGGAAAACACGAACTGATGCTGCAATACCTGCAATAGGAGTATACATCAATTGAGTTTGGGAAGTAGAACTAGAAACCGCAGCTCCGACGGTTCCCAATCCAATATTACTAATAATATTTCCATACTCAGTCATGTATACTTCAGAACTGCTATTTAAGACCATTACTTCAGACATCTCATAACGATTGTTAGTTGTGTCTTCTACACTAATCAAATAATAAGCAGCATTATTATCATTAGTAGCAACAGTGTTGTTTATATCATATTCAGCAATTTTATGTGCGAGTGGGGAAGCTGCAGAAGGAATGGCAGTAAATGTAGAATTAACAAAGGCAATATCCTGAACCCCATCTCCCAAATACTCAGTTCCTATTCCTGTTCCACCAGCACCCGCATTAGCACCTGCAATAGCAATACTTAATGTATCTACGGAACAAGCAATACCTGCATTAGGAACAAAATCAATATTAAGAGGTCCAGTTTCCATTGATGCAATATAAGTTCCTAATCCTGTTCCACTATAATCTTCATCAAATACAGTTGTTATTTGACCATACTCTAAAAGTTCTACTGTAGTACCATCATGAAGAATATTTAATTCATCAAATTCCATTTGACCATTACTATCATTAATCTGAACAAGAACTTTTGCACTTCTGTAAGTAGAGGCAATACCAACAATTGTGGTTGTTGTTCCAGCTGCGACAAGTGTTTGTGTTGATCTAATATCAATCGAACTTCCTAAATTCGTAGATCCAATACCAACTGTGCTTAGTCCAACAATATCAAAACTAACATTACTGACATTATAATCATTAACACTATATTTCGTTGGATAAAAGAGAAGTTGTCCTTTATTTCCAGTAACTTGAAAATCAAAAGTTCCAAGTTCACTTACAGTTTCAACTCGACCATATTGATTCATAAATCCATTAGATTCATCCTGCAATAAAGTAACTAACATTGATTGACGTTCACCAGTAAAAGTTTTATCCTTTACTAAAGTCAACCATTTTTTAGATCTTTGTTTTACATCAAAATTAGCAACTACTGAAAATCTAGTTGCTCTTGGATCACTATTAAATTGAGTACTAATATCATCAATAATAAGAGCTCTATTTCCTACAGATTCAAAATAATCTGTTAGTACTTTTGAATTGAAATAAATTTCATCAGATGCTATTTTATCATCACTAATATTAAGAGAATTTTCTGTAACTAAATCAAAATTGGAATAACAATTTATTTCTATTTCTGCATCTAAATTTATAAATGCAACCAAATCACTATCTACTGCCGAAACACCACTAAAATTATTGTCTGTTGACTCTATACGTAAATCACTAAACTTAAGGAACCCTGCAGGGTGATTAAGAGTGCTTACGGCTTCATTCCATGTTCCCATATCAACTTTAGATCTTAAAGAATATGAGAATTTTTGATAATAATTATTATCTGCAAGTCTTTCAAGACTGTTATTTAAAAATCCAGTATCTTTCTTCCAACCATTATGAACAACTGCTCCAGTGTCCATTTTAACTTCTGCATTAAAATCAATTTTAGATTTAACTCTTCCTTGAGTATTTGAGGTTCTTCCTACAATTATATCGTTAACATCAAACTCAGTTTCTGTTGTTATTTTTAATAATTCAATACGATTATTCCAACTCTCAACTTTACCCACTTTATTACCAGAAGTAACATCTTCTCCAATAAAGAAATTGTTTTTCTCTAACTCAATATCAAATTGAGGGAAGTATTTTTCGGGAACAATTATTCCAGCTGAATTTAATGCATCAAAATTACCAGGAAATTCTCCTTCTCTTAAATATCCCTCTAAACTATAAGTAACAACACCCACTCCTCCTCCTAACGGAACATTAACATCTCCAAGAGTAAATAATGAATATCCATGATTAACTGAGTTATAACCAGTTCCTGTTGTACCAACTCCAACACTTACATTTTCAATTAAAACTTTATCTCCTACAGCAAATGGTGATTCATCACTAAACGCAGTATTTAATCCAATAGTAACATTTTTAGTAGAAACATCATATGAAAGAGTTTTTATATCAATACCATTAACATTAGAAGTTGGTATGATAATAGGTTTAATATTATTAAGACTCTTTGTATTTTTAAGGATAGTTACTGTAGGATCTCCAATCTTATATGTTAAATCAACTTCTTTAATTTTCTTTTTCGTAAATCCATCTAATACATTTAAATCGGGTGCAATTGTGTAATTTTTACCAGCAGAACTAATTCCAATTCTTTCAAAGGAATTTAAAGGTTCCATTATAAGAATTTCTGGTAGATTCAGAATAGGTCTTAAAGTAGTATCTGTTGGATAATCAAATCCAATATCCTCAAGTCTTAGAGAATTTATTTTACCAATATTATCACTACTAACATCTAAAATAGCTTTAGTACCTATACCTGTTGTAATAGATGCTACACCTACAATTTCAGAATAATAATTTCCTTTTGAAGTTACTTCAACTTCTGATATACCACCATATGTTGTAGTAGAATCAGTAAAATATTTTAAAATTCCTTCAGATGTACTATAAGATGATTTTTCAGGAGTATTGAGTAAATCATATGTAAATGTATTTGTAGTTCCAATACCAGCAACTGGGAAGAGTCCTGAATAAACACTTCCTTTTATTTCTATTTGATTACATCCAATAACTTCATTATCAATAACAATTTCTTTTTTAATATCATCAATTAAATCACTTTCAACTGGATTGAATTTATAGTGTAATACTTTAGGCAAACTATCATTAACAACAATTGTCAGATTTGCATTACTGGAAATACCTACACTACCATTTTTACTTACTTGAAAAGAATTATCTACACCTGAAGAATAGAACACATTCTTAAAGTTTTTATCAGTATATAAATTGAAATCAAATGCAGAATAAGAACCTAATCCAACAAAGGAAGCTAAAGAAGAATCCGATAAATCAAACTTAACCGTATTGTTATCATAAAGATTTACAGTAGGATTTATAGGAGAAATAGTTCCTGCAGAAGCAGATGTTATATTAACTACTTCTGGAGTAAATTCCAATGACTCATATCGTGTTAAACAAAGTTTTATTTTACTATTAGATTGTCTAAGAACGTAATAAATTTTTTCATTCTCCAAACCACCTGATGAAGTAGATGCAGTATGAATTACTTTATCACCATGTTTCAATCCATGATCAGTAAGGGTAATTGTATTATTAGTAGTATCAACATCACCTGCAACAAACGATTGAGGATCAAAAACTATTCTTCTATTATAATCATTGTATTTTACACTAATGCTAGTATGAATACCTGGTTTTACATTTACTCTTAGATTGTCATTAAATAATAATCCATGAGTAGAAGCAGTAGCTACAGTAACTACATTTTTAGTTACTTCTGCGGTAACAACATGATCTTTTATAGTTTTAAAACTATGATATACACCAGTTCCCAATCCAGTGAATCTTAATAATCCTCCTGTTTGATTAGTGTCAGCAATTCCTACGAAAGTACCAGTAGTTCCGAGTCCCACTCTAAATGTAGAAATTCCAATAAGATTATTAGAAATTTTTCCAACATATACTCTAGACTCATCTGGTAAATTAAAGGATGTAGTACCATCAGTGGAAACTCCAATAGAATCTCCACCATTATTTCTATATCTTAAAAGATCACCAGTATTCAATTCATGATTTGGTAAGAAAATAGATTGTGATTGAATATAAACTTGAGTTAGTCCTGCACCAGGATTAGAGAAGAAAATAGTCGTTCCAATACCCACTCCCGTAAGAGTACCCAATCCTACTGCTTCTTTTGGTTCAAAATAAATTTCTTTTGTTGATTCAAAAATTACATTATCTTGAGGTGTTGCATTAAAGGTAAATTTCCTAGAATCTTCAGTTATAACTGCAGTTGCTGTATGAGCACTTGATACTGTACTATTTTGAGCTCGTAAAACTCTTAATCTAGAATTAGTTTTATCAACATTTAATACTTTTACATCTTCTGTTCCAATTCCAAGAATATCATTTTCTCCAATTGATAATGAATCAAAATTTATAGATCCTGAAATTCCAAAATATGTAACTAATCCAGTAACTCCACTAGTACTTACTCCTGGAGTCAAACTAACTTGTTCTGTTCTTACTCCAATATTAAATCCACCTTGAAGAGAGTTAATTGAAGTATTAAATCCAGATAAAGAAACTAAGTTAGTATTAACAAAATTATGAGGTGAAGTGGAAATTGCAAGATAAGTTCCACTAGCATCAAACGGAATAATTTCTAATTCCGAAACAGTACTAGAAGCAACACTAACATTAGTTACTTCTACTCCTTCAATTTCAGAAACTTTAGCTTTAGCAACTTGAGATCCTAATAAAGGTTCAAAAATTATTTTATCATTAATTTGATAACTATTTCCTCCTGTTACAATACCAACTTTTTGAATATTCCCCTTTGAAACATCAGATATATTTACATTATAACTTCTCTTTTTATTGGGTTGTAATAGAAAATCGTAGGAAGCATTATTTTTATTCAATGAGTATGGAGTAGTATTTCTAAACCATTCAGACTCATACAGATTATAATCTAGTTGATTAGATTTGATATTATAATTAAATTTATTTGGTTTTGATTTAAATGTATTTCCTACCAAATAAGGAAATTCAGGAATTCTATATTTGTTGAATGGACCTGAACTTTCAACCAATGTAGGATTTATTGTGGTAAAATAAGCATATATGCCATTTGGATATTCGGGTGTTACACAAAAACGACCATTATGTTCATCTAAATCACCTGAATTATCAAATTCATAATCTTCAACAAAAAATCCCTGCGGAAATGCTACTGTAGAAGGTCTATTAGGTGCATTGGTTAATTTATAACCAGTTTTCATTGCTCTTACAACACCACCATCACGATTTGTATAACCATAAGGACCATATATTGGATTTCCATCATAAGCCCATCCTATTATGGGAGAATGATATGGTGCAGAAACTTCTAAATTATTAACTTTCTCTAAATCACTCAAACCATATTTTATTTCATTACTTTGATTTTTTACATAAACAGATTCTCTTAATTTTCTAGGTGTATATAAATGAGTATATTGAATACCTCTTTCTGCATTTTCAGATACCGCTAATATTCCATCATCATCTGAAATAATGTCCAAATACTTATTAAAGAGATTAACCGTCCAAGGTTTAATATGAGCTCTAAATTTAGCGTTTAATCCACTAGGTCTTACATTAACTAAAACCTCTCCAGTATATCCAATACCCGCATTATGTATTCTAACATCTACTAATTTTCCATCACTAATAATTGGAACTAATTTTCCATAATTTCCAGATCCATTAGTATTAAGTGTTAATATTGGAGGGGCATTGTAACCATATCCTTCATTAGTAACCACACTTTCAACAATTTTACCATTATCAAGAATTACACTAACTTCCGCATTTGTACCATTTTTTAATGTAAATAATGGTTGATTATCAAAATTTAAAATATCCGAAGATCCATAACCCACTCCAGTATTAGTAACCTGAATTGATTCAATAGATCCTTTAAATAATGGTTGAAGTTTAGCTCTAAAATCTTGTCCACTGTAAGTAGTAACACCAATTTCACCACTTAATGATACAACAATAGGAGGATAATTAAATGAATGAGTTCCAGACCCTAAAGTAGGGGAAGTAAATTGTATATATTGATTAGTGTCATAATATAAACTCTTTGCTGTGGTTCCTACACCTACACTCGAAAGTCTAAAATTGTCACTATCAACTGCAGTAACAAAATAATCAGTATTTGAATTTATACCTAAAATCGCAGAAGTATCATAAGAATACTGAACGATTTCCCCTGACTTATATCCATGACCATCTATGTTAATTTGATTCAGTGCCGTACTAATACCTGTTGCTGAAATTATACTTCTTTTCTTATTTTCATAACCAGATCCACTAGAATCAATTACTATACTAGATACAATTTTCTTTCTTTCAAATGTTTGTAATTTCTGAACTCCTGTTCCAAAACTTGTTAATGAAATGGTATTTACACCAGCATTAATTGCATCTGTTTGTTCTTTATAAAGTCTAACAGTAGATACACCTACAGTGTGAACATAATAAATTGCATCTGTAGAAATTCCACCTATTGCAGTTCCTCCATTGGTTCTATAAATTACTTTTTCACCATTACTAAACTTATGAAAAGTAGAAAATCCTATTGTATTATCTTCTAAAATAACACGATCAGATCTTTCTGTACCCAAACCAACAGCTTGAAATTCTACATCATGTTGTAAATCAAGTGTATTAACTGAAGCCTTCGCTCCTTTACCATTTCCACCTGTTATTGAAATAGTAGGTGTAGAAGTATAATCATATCCCGTATCGGTAATTTCAATTGTTTGTAAATTACCTTTAATAGCACATACACCAGTTGCTCCTGAACCTACGTTATCATCTATATGTAAAATAGGGGGATTAATAATATCATAATTTTTTCCTTGTGCAGCGACAGCAATATTATTAATAACTCCATGATAAACAGTATCTGTTGATTTATAATTTAATATTTCTACACCATTAATTAAAATACCATTTCTAGAACCTGGTTCTGTTACATATACACCTGCTTCAGCAACAGGAGATTTTATCTCTCTAAACAATAATTGAGTATCAACTTTTTTGTCATAAAAACCTACAGGTTGTAGAGTATTTGATGTAACTATTCCAGATACTGCTACAAAACTATTATTATCAATATTGGTAGGACTTGTAGCAAGTTGTATTTGATTTTTATTTACTCTTTTTACAAAAAATATACCAGGATCCATTTCAGGAAACTTACTGATTACTTTATTAACATTTCCTAAGAAATCAGTAGATTCAATCGTATGTGAATCATAATAAACTGAATCTCCCGTATAATATCCATGATCTTCTACATCTAAAAATGTAAATGTATCGCCACTATAGCTTCCATTTAAAGTTATTTTTCTATCATAAAAATTTAAAGGAGAATTAGGATAATTTGGAATAGAAGAAGAAGCAACTAAAACATCTTGATTAAATTTTACATAAGTATTTTGAATATTTGCAAAGTAATTATTAATGTACTGATAATCAACCAGATTCTTGTCAACATTACTTCTTGATATTTTTCTTTCAACTGTGGAACTCGCATTACTAATACGACCTTGACCTTTAATAGAAAAACTATATGAATTTATAATTTCACTGACTTTAGAATCACGAGTGCTTCCTGTAACATCCGTGACAACAACAGTATCTCCGACTTTTAGATTATTCTCATCATAGGTGATAATAGTATAAGTAAAATCAGATGCATCAACTAATGATATTGATTCTATGTCATATGTAATAGATAAATTATAAAACCAATCATTAACTCTTGGACTAGAAGTAGTAATTCCTAAACTTTGTACTTTGGCAGTATCATTTCTATCATAATAATAAGTATTCTCATTAATTATTGGTTCTGCAAGAACATTGCCTATTCTTACTTCTACTTTACTTGTAGTGCCTATACCGACATATGCATATGCACTCACATTTAATCTAATATCTTCTTTTGAGGCAATAGAATCTTCACTACCAATACCCGCAACAGTTGTATTAGCTACTCCAACCCCATAAAATTGATTTACTGATTTTGATCTATAAGTTAATATACCAGAAGCTCCAGATTCATATGTGATTGCTAATTCTCCAGTAGCAGGAAATCCAATAGTTGAATCTACATCTATTACACTAGATCCAGCTGAAACTTGAGTTATTATCTTTGTAGATGGATGAGCAGAAAATTCTCCATAAACACTTCCTTGTAAAGCAATATCCGTAGTGGTATTATAGTCAGTACCAAACTTATAATAATCAACTTCGTTAAAAGTTATTTTTTCTACGTTAGTAATAGGAGCATAAGCTTTTTCTATTCCATAATCTTCATATTCATCTTGAAATAATGTACAATTTAAAAGTTTTAAGGGATCACCATTTATAGATTCAACAACTAAATCTTTTGTTACTCTATAATCAGCATCTGAAGGTCTAAAAAGAAATTCTCTAGGTCTTAATACTTCACAATCTTCTCCATATAATGCTCCAAAAAGAATTCTGAAAGATTCATCACTTCCTTTTGATGTATAAAAATCTCTAACTCTAGAAACAAACAGTCTTTGATTTAAATCTTCATCTAATTGTCTATTTTGAAATCCAGGAGAATATAAACCTTTAACTTTAATTAAAAATCTAGCAAATAATAAAGCACTTAAATTTACTATTTTTGCACCTGTTATATGCTGTGCAATATTAGATTCTGAAAAACTTAATTGATCACTATGAATTGAATTATATGATGTTACTCCACTAAACCCTCTTATACATCCTTTAAACGAATTGCTTGTTTTCTCTTCATATAATATAATTTCATTATCTATTTTAATTAAACCATATTTGTCTGGAAATTCATATGTACCAATAACTCCATTATTTAAATCAAAAGATGCAAATATCTCATCATCAGCTTCATCTATATCATCTCTCAATACAGTGCTATCACTATTAGTTGTTAAAGTTACTAATTTAACGTATTCATCTATATTCTGAAGGACAGTGGCAGAAGCAGTAGGATATTCTTGAGAAATATAATACTGTCTTAAAAATTCTCCTAATAAAGGAAAATCAGATTGCACAAAAGAAGGGAGTTGATTTTCAACTATACTTTGTAACTTAACTTTTTTTAGATCTGTTGATATCATTTGTTGTATACGTTAATCTTAGTAATAATATGAAAGTTAATATCCGCCGCCACCGCCACCAGTAGCACCACCACCTCCAGTCATCATTCCTCCTCCAGTTTGTGTTGTTTGTGTTATAGAACCAACAGTCGTGCCAGTTACAACACCATCTGTTGTAGTGGTTATGGTTGTAGTCACAACACTTGTTACATCCGTGATTTCTCCATCAGTATTACATCCATAATGAACTTCTCCACGAACCAGTATGTTGCCACCATAAGTAGAAGCTAAATCAGTAGTATCATCGCAATATGCATTTACATTAATACCATCATCTCCATCTCCATTTCCAGCACTTCCAGAACCTATTTGTAAATAAAGGTCATTGAGTCCTAATATATCATTAGAACAAGGAACTCCATCTATTTCAATTATTGGAAAACCGTTGTTAACATCAGTATCTACTATATTAATAGGAGATAATTTAATTTCTCCATGCTCATAATCAATAGTACCAATATTTTTTTTCACAATTTCAGGTTGAGTGGGAGACATTAATCGGAATAAGAAAATAGTTCCTTTTGAAGAATCATTTGAATTTGGTTTATCTGATAGATAGACCTCTCCTTGTATTCCAGACACTTTAAATGCTGTAGATCTTATATTATGACCATCGCATTTTTTAACAAAAATACAATTCCCAAAACAAATTTCATATTCCGCAAAACTATTTAACGCTACTCTCAAATCCCTTCTTATCCTTAAAGATGTAATATTAGAAGTAATAGACTCATCAGCTCCATCAATTAAACATTGGAACTTACTAAATTTAAATCTACCATTAAATCCCATCAAATCTTCATTATTTAAATACTCTAAAATAGCATTCATTATGGCATTAATAATATCATTAACAGATTTCCCCAAATTGCAATTATAATATGCAGATACGTTTGGTTCTATGTACAAATATTTTAAATCAGTAATATCTAGATTTATTCCTGCTACATTATACTTTTTAACTGTATTTTTAAGGTTTTCTTTAAGAGCATTTGACAAATATTGCCCATTTGTCGGTTTTACAGCACAAAAAACTTCTCCAAATCGAGGAGGAGTCAATTCTTCCCCTCCAAAACAAGAAATTGCTTCAGTTTCAGGAAATACCGTAGGAATTAATGCTTCATAATCAGCTGCAGTCACTGCTCTATTCTGTGATCCATGAACTTTAGGTCCATATTTCTTAATTGAGTCAATAGATTCGATATCTGCCCCTCCATATGATCCACGACTAACGTTCAGTAGAGAAACACCTGATGTTAAAGCAAGATTTCCTCTTCCAGAAGTCAATTTTCCATTAAAAGTAAGACTTGTGATGCCATTTCCATTTATTCCATTTGTTACAACATAAGAAACTTCAATAAAACTAGGTGCTTCTAGTTTTTTACCAAAAATACCATCTCCAAAAATCAATTCATACCTTTCTCCCTCTATTTCACGTATCCAATAGACTGCTGATGTTCCATTTACTTCAAATAAACTCTGATTTGTCGTATAATGCCCTTGACAACTTGTTACATTACCACTTTGAGCATATTTTCGACTTGTATTTGAGAATTGTGATGGTTTTACTGTAACTCTAATAGTAGTTGTATCAATTCCACTATTCGGAAGAATGAATCTTTGGTTTGGATCATAGGAATCTACAGTAAATGTAGTGGTAATATAATTTCCTTCGACAAGTTCAACATCAGTAAATACAGCTCTTCTATTAAAGACGGGTTTTGTGATATCATCTAATGAAACAAATGTAAAACTCTCATTTGTAAACTCAGTTGTAGTAGCTACTAATCCTTTATGTAATTTAATATTTTGTGGTTGTGTGGCATATCCAGATGTATCAACGTAAAATGATACATTAATCCTTGCTGCTCTTCTTGATCTTGGTAAATATCCAACATTTTGTATTAAAGAAACTACATTTTCTCGCAATGTAGCACTATCCAGAAACACCTCATTCGATACCATATTGGCATTGTATGAAGTGATGTACGTATTATACGCAAGTACATCAATAATGGTGGATAAATTAGATCCCTCAAAGTCATAATCAGTAAAATCTGAGTTAGATCTGAGATAATCTTTTATTGTTACCTTAATCTGGTCAAAATCCAGATTAGCAAAGTTAACTAATGGCATTTATCTTGTTGGTATTAGCACGAATGTTAATTCTTGGGTTGGAACATCAATTCCAATGATCTTATAATTGATTTTTACGTCCATTTCATAAGCATCGATATTAGCATTAACACTAACATCCCCCAATTCAACTCTTGGTTCATAATTTTCAATAACATTAATGATTTCTGACCTTATAGACACTGCTGTAACGTCATCAACATTGTTAAATAAGAGGTTATTGACTTGTGAACCTAATTCATTATTAAAAAATCGCTCTCCAGGAGTGGTAAGAACCAAATTCCTTAGAGAACGAGCAATAGCTGTCTGATTTTTAATCGCAATAAGGTCATCTGTTAAGGGGTTAACCTCAAAAGACATACTAATGTCCTTAAATGACTTACTTATACGTTGGACAGGCACTATTATGAAGCAAATATAACTTTATTTAGCACCTTATCCACTCACTTTTTATCTCCCTTGACCTCTTGTGCGTTTTTTTGCCTTATTTCGAGAGGAAGCAGCATATTTTGTGTGTTTTCCACTTCCTTGACGAGTTTTTTTCGGTCGAGTTTCGATCATTTCGACTCCAGTTGGACTTCTCATGGGCATTTTAAGATTCCTCCATAGTAAAACGAGACACGACGGTTAAATAACACGAGTTTTTTCGTGACCAACACGTATCCGAGGATCGCACCAGATGTCATAACCTGCATCGATAGCATCTAAACAGAAACTAACATCCTCTCCGCACATATCCTGTACTGCTCCAGACTCAAACTGTTGCATTTTAGGAGCGAACCAAGGATATTCGATTTTCTCATCTTCAAATACACCGTTCTTAATCATGACCCAACCAAAGCCTGTGTAGTCTACAGTGAAAGGCTTCTTACGCTTACTGATCGACTCCACAGTTTCGTGATTCATGACTCCCCCATTCTTACGGAAGTCATCTTCTTCTAACCAGTGAGCGACAGATGTAGTTGTGCCATCTTCTGTAGCATACCAACCAGCAGATATAGGACGCTCTTCCTCACCTTCAGCAGGTAATGCAAGGTCACAT
>Ga0209992_10003610_pt1 | contig 12859 bp, 7 predicted proteins | sample 2SBtaG_2_FD_182564 | JGI IMG/M metagenome (GOLD analysis project Ga0209992, IMG submission 182564) | Deep subsurface microbial communities from Kolumbo volcano to uncover new lineages of life (NeLLi) - 2SBTROV12_ACTIVE470 metaG (SPAdes)... | ecosystem: Environmental > Aquatic > Marine > Volcanic... | reverse complement strand
GCAAATCGCGGGCCTCTCATTATGGCTAAGGGCTCACCGTAGTTGGAGTGCTAAGAATTTAGAATATCCAGACCGTCCTCAAATCCGCAAATCAAACATTGTTTGCGCGGAGCCCATGCCTGGGGAAAAAGAATATTTAAAGGAATTTACCAATAGTCTGAAACCAAAATTATTAGGACAATTGGTGGAAGTGATATTCGACAAAATGCAATTGGCGGGAGAGGCGGGGAGCTTACTAAAAATTGAAGAGGAAATTAAGGAAGTAATTGCTCGAGCTAAAAAAGAATGGGAAGGGTTAACATTAAAAGCTAAAGACAAGCGAGGTGATGATCTTCTATTTACCCAACAAGAATTGGATGAAATAAAAGGAAAAGCTGGTCAAAAGGGTTTGTTTGATCTAAGCGAAATAACTGAAGCTGACTTTTGGGAACAAGTTGAACAACTAATTTTCCATGCTTTAAAAGATTATTCGGAAATGGCGGAAGGGGAGTCTACCAACCAGAAACTTTTGTTTGTTGAAGATGCCGCCAGAGGTTTTGCTTTTATAGATCTCTCCCGAAAACGTTATGATGTTGTATTGATGAATCCACCTTTTGGGGCTCCCTCTGAAAAATCTCTAAACTATATTCAGGAAAATTACCCTCTAAGTAAGAATGATTTATATGCATCTTTTGTTGAAAATGCCATTGAAATTACTGGTAGAGGTTTTATTGGAACAATTACTTCAAGAACAGGTTTTTTTCTATCTCTATTAGAAAAATGGCGAAAGGAGTTAGTTTTCACACATGCTCCTCCAACCATATTTGCAGATCTTGGTGGGGGTGTTTTAGAGGCGATGGTGGAGACAGCGGCTTATTGTTTATCGAAAAGTAAAATGCCGGAAATGATATTTTTTAGGCAATTGCACGAAGAAAATAAAAATTCCTCTTTACATAATTCCATTTCAAAATTAAAGGTTGCGAGTCCTGACAAAAACACATTTATTGCTTCTTTGCGATCAATAGAGATTATTCCTGGAGCCCCATTAGCTTATTGGGTCAATGATAAAATAAGGTTTCTTTTTAAAAATAAAAATTTCGACCCAAATTATGGCTCGGTTAGAGTTGGTCTGCAAACTTCGGATGATTTTAGGTTTCTTCGCCTTTGGTGGGAAGTGGCTCCTGAAAACATACTAAATCAGGAAGGTTATTTAGAGGATAAAAATTTGTCGGAAATTAAAGACTGGGCTTCCCAAAAGAGTTTAGAGGGCACAATATGGTTTCCTTATGCAAAAGGAGGAGAGTATTCGCCCTTTTTTGCGGATATTCATTTACTTGTAAATTGGAAACACTTGGGAAGAGAAATGAAAGCATGGGCGGACCCTTTATACGGTAATTCGGGTTGGTCAAGAATTATTAAATCAGTAGAGCATTATTTTCTTCCTGGTATTACATGGCCAAAAGTAACTGTCGCGGGTTTAAGCGCAAGGCCTATGCCGGTTGGGTCAATTTTTTCGGTTGGAGGCTTGGCGGCTTTCCCGAAAGAAAATAATAAGGATTTTTGGTTAGCATTTTGCAATTCAAAATTAGGGGAAATATTAATGCGATTGATGGGAGCTTGGCACAATTGGGAAGCTGGAATGATGAAGCGTCTCCCCCTTCCAAACTCTAATATTTACATATTGTCAAAATCTATGTCTAAATTGGTCGAAAATAGTTCAAAAATTGCAGAAGAACTATCATCTGAAGAAGAATCCCTGCGTAGCGATAATTGGTTGGCAATTGAAGTAAAACTTAGCATTAAAGAAAATTGTGAACTCTTCAATAAATTTAGGGAGGATTATTATAATAATCTAAAAATTAATTTATCAAAAATTAATGAATTAGTATATGAAGCCTACAACTTAAATCTTGAAGACCAGGAAATTATTGATGATGCAATTAATAGTGATTCGAGGTATGTTTGGTCCCTACCGAAAATCACAATCAAAGAACTTGTTAATAGATACTTAGGAATTACTTTGGGTTGCGCTTTTGGGCGGTGGGAAATCACACGGTTTACTTCTAATCGCAAAAAAATAAAGGAAGAAAATGATGACCCTTATTTCCCATTGGCTCCTTGTGCGAAGGGAATGCTAATTAATAAGGATTTTTTACCAATTAAGCAAGAGGAACTTCCCCCTAATTACCCTGCAATCGTCGAGTGGAATGGAATTATGGTGGATGATGATCTACACAAAGCTAATATTATTTCAAAACTAAAACAAATTATTGAAATAATTTGGAAAAATAAATCAGAGCAAATTGAATTAGAAATATGTGAAAATCTTGATATCCAAAACATTAATATTTACCTTAGCAAGCCTACCGGCTTTTTTGCCGAACACCTAAAGCGCTACTCAAAGAGCCGTCGTCAAGCTCCCATTTATTGGCCTCTTCAGACGCCCTCAATGTCTTACACCCTCTGGCTTTATTATCATCGGCTAACCGACCAAACTCTCTATATTTGTGTGAATGATTTTGTGGAGCCAAAACTCAAGCAAGTCTTGGAGAGTTCCACTCATTTACGTCAAAAGACAGGACGGACCCGGCATGAAGAAAAAGAACTGGAAGAATTAATTGATTTGGAGCGTGAATTAAAAGAATTTCTAGGTGAACTTTTCCGAATCGCTAAGATTTGGAAACCCAGTCTCAATGACGGGGTTCAAATCACTGCTGCTCCTTTATGGAAATTATTTCAACACAAACCATGGCAGAAAAAACTCAAAGAAACCTGGCAAAAACTCGAAAAGGGAGAGTATGACTGGTCGCATTTGGCATATAGCGCTTGGCCGGAACGAGTCATTAAAAAAAGTCATAAAGATCGAAGTTTAGCTATTGCCCATGGTTTAGAAAATGATCTCTGGGAAGAGGTAAAGGATAATAAAGGCTCTAAAGGTAAACCAAAATATAAATGGGTTCCAAAGGATCTATCCGAAGATGAATTACATGAATTTATCGCATCCAAAATAGCAGAGCAGCAAGGTATGTCAGGATAACTTTTTATGTCTATAGCAAAATTTATTCAAACTCAGGTTTTAATACCGCGCCTAAAGAAAACGGGAGTTTTAGTAGTCTATGATCCCAATAAAGTTTATCGGGAAGTTTGCCTGGAGTTTAAAGATGATCCATTAAGAAAAATTATTGATACTTCCAAAAGTAGCATTATCAGCCGCGAGAAGGCTTTGGATTGCTTCCAAGAATTGGGGAAATCTAATGGAAATTTGGAGGGAATGTTGGTTTATGTTCCAGCTGAGCCTCCAATGACAGATGAAGAGAAGCAAAATGATCCGTTTTCTATCTATACTGTTTGTGGAAGTATGTTTCCTGATGGGGATGGGGATGAGTATATGAATATTTGCATTAAGGCCAAGCCAAATCATGCTACTGAAATCCGAAGAATATTTAATGAGAATGCCAATCCTTCTTTTGAAGTCATAGATGCCATAGGCAATGGGAAGGGATGGCCCAATTTACAAGCTATATTGGGAATGAAATCCGCTAATGAAATTCTTTATGCCCTAATGGCGCCTTCAGAAGAACATAAGACCAAATTAAATTCCCAAGATAGCTGGGTTTCAGAGGCAAAGGATTTATTCAGCACTTGTCTTGGTTTGAAACTGATTACCAGAGGAAAAACTTGGAATTCGATAGCGGATGAATTGTGGCGTTTTATTTTGTTCAGTGAATTTGTATTCGACCTTCCAGTCACATTGCCTGACGCCCTAGAAAACGTTCCTTGTTCGAAAAAAGAGGCCAGGCCAATTATCGATGGATTATGTGATCGGCTTCGCAATGATTCCAGGATTCAAGCTTTATACCTAGACCGGGCAGAGGCTATAGAGCGGGATTTGTATTTACCCCAACATTGTAAGGATATTAAAGATTTAGGAAACCGAGATACATTTCCCTTTGAAGAACGTTGTTTTCTTAAATTGGCATTATTGGCGCTTAAGGAAAACAATACGGACAAAGTTCGCACCATAATTAAAGGGCATATGGACTCCGTCTGGTCAGGCAAAGGGGAAAGTCAAGTTCAATGGGGTCTAGTTAAGGCCGCTTTAAGTTTAGGCGAAGTTTGTGAAGATTTAGGAAGGCAATTGCCTGAGCATACCAATAGTATGGAACATCTTGTTAAATTTTATGTTGCCCACCTTAGAGAGGCAGACCGTTTACAAAGGGAGTTTGAGCAATCAATAAGCAATTATATTGATGCCCACGGAGAAATGGGGGAGGTAATTGAATCAACTAGGGATCAATATCGCCGGTTGGCGAGTAAGGCCCAAGATGTGTTTATAAGACATTTTGAAAAAATTGGATGGCCCCCTATAGGAATGCTATCTAATAACGATGTGTTTGATCAAAAGGTAGCCTCAAAGCTGTCGGAGAGCGGCAAAAAAGTGGCTTTTTTCCTTGTTGATGCCTTGAGATATGAATTAGGTGTGGCTTTGGAAAAGGAACTGGCTGAGGATTGGCAAGTGGAAATTGAACCTGCATTTGCCCAATTACCAACAGTGACTAATATAGGGATGGCTAGTTTGTTGCCGAAAGCAAGTAAAGACCTAGTAATTTCGAAGAAAGATAATAAGCCGGTCCCGGTTTTGGCTGAGAAGACATTGACAAATGTTAATCAGAGGATGGAGGTTCTTCGCGGTATCTATGGCCAGCGTTTCCAAGAAATGACTCTAAGTAATTTTAAAAAGACTAAGAAACTTGATGGAACCGCAGACCTCCTGGTGATAAGGAGTGTTGAAATTGATAGTCAGTTGGAGTCGTCTCCAGAAAGTACACTGAATATGATTCATGATTCTTTAAAACGAATCCGGTTTGCGTGTCATAAACTTCAAAAAATGAAATTTCAAAATATCATTATTGCGACAGACCATGGGTTTTTCTTAAATACGCATACTGAAGCTGGGGATGTATGTTCGAAACCTTCAGGGAATTGGGTTAATGTTCATGATCGGCTGTTAATGGGAAATGGTTCTGAAAATAGCTCAAACTTTTGCATTTCTTCTGAGAAGTTAGGTGTCCGAGGGGACTATCCTCAAATATCTGGTCCTAGAGGGTTGGTTCCGTATCGCTCAGGCGTTTCCTATTTTCATGGTGGTGTTTCATTACAGGAATGTCTGGTGCCCGTTCTTACTTTACGGTTAGGTGAAGAAAAGTCGGAATACAGACAACTAAGCGTTAATTTAAGTTACCGTAATGGGGCAAAAAAAATAACAACCTACCTCCCTGTATTTGATGTGGTTTGGGATCAGAAAAGCCCCACCATATTTGGATCCGACTCCGATTTTGAAATTATACTTGAAGCTCACGATAAAAAAGGGAATGTAGTTGGCGAGGCCAAAGCTGGGGGGCCGGTAAACCCTGCTACGGGAACGATATCTCTAAGACCCAACGATCCAATAAAAGTTACATTAAAAATGCAAGAGGGATATGAAGGTTCATTTGTTGTCAAAACGATGGATCCAAATACGCTAAAAACTTACGCGAAAATTGATTTAAAAACGGATTACAATATCTAACCTATGGATTCATTAGATAAAAAGTTAGTTGAAGTCTTTGAGGGCCGTGTGGTTCGCAAGGATCTCCTGCATAGGATAAAAAAAGGAACCAACATACCAACCTTTGTTTTGGAATTTTTGCTTGCTCGTTATTGTGCCAGTGACGATCTCGATGAAATCCAGGCAGGGTTAGAGGCTGTCTTGGCTACACTTCAGGAAAATTATGTTAGGCCAGATGAGTCAAATACCGCTCAATCAAGGGTTGCGACAAAAGGCGAGCACCGTTTTATTGATAAAGTTCACGTTCGATATGTTGAAAAAGAGAAAAGGCATTGGGCTTCATTAGAGAATTTTAACTCCCAAAGAATAGCCATTGGGGAAAAATTTTATAGGGATAATGACCGCCTGTTAGAAGGTGGAATCTGGGCTGAATTAACGCTCTCTTATAATGACATTGACGATGATGGATATGCTTTTTACATTCAAGATCTCCGTCCCATACAATTAAGCCGATTTGACTTTGAGCAATACTGCGAAGGTAGAAAAAGGTTTTCAAGGGATGAATGGATGGCGTGTATTCTTCGTTCTGTAGGTTTAGAACCCTCAAAACTTAACCAGAGGCTTCAGTTTCATTATATTTCACGGCTTACCCCCCTTGTTGAAGCAAATTATAACTTTATTGAATTAGGTCCAAGAGGAACGGGAAAATCATATTTTTTCAGTGAGTTTTCTCCATATTCAACGCTAATTAGTGGGGGACAAGCTACTAAAGCGACTTTGTTTTATAATAATGCTCGAAAAAAATTAGGTTTTGTCGGGTTTTGGGATACTGTCGCTTTCGACGAAGTTGCTGGAATTAAAATCAAAGATCCAGATACCATTCAAATCATGAAAGACTTCATGGCTAATGGTAGATTTTCTAGGGGAGTAGAAGTCATCGCTGATGCGAGTATGGCTTTTATCGGTAACATTGACCATTCAATTAACCAAATAGTTAATTCGACGGACTACGATTTATTTTTACCATTACCGAAAGAATTTGATTTGGCAGTTATGGACCGGTTCAATTGTTATCTTCCTGGGTGGGAGATACCAAAAAATAGTAGTGAGTTTTTAACGGACAACTATGGTTTTATTACGGACTTTTTAGCGGAAGCATTTCATTATCAATTAAAACATTCCAATATTTATGAAGAGGTAAGTAGAAGGATAAAGCTAGGTAAGGCAGTGGAGGGGAGAGATGAAAAGAGTATCAAAAAAACTGTTTGCGCTTATTTGAAAATTTTGCATCCTTCGGAACCACCCTCTGATGAAGAGTTTGAACAATATATTGCCTATGCGGTTGAAGCTCGCCGACGTGTCAAAGAACAAATGAACAAAAGGAAGCCGGATGAGGAGTTTGCTAAAATAAATTTATCTTATGTGGATTCTTCTGGTAAAGAAATAGTTGTCTTTTGTCCTGAATCTAAGGAAGCTTTGGCTACACAACAACCCGTTAGAAGCTCCTTGTCGAAGATTGCGGGATTACCTGAAAAATCGGAAAATATTCAAAAATCAATAAATACTTTTTCATGTTCTGAAGAAAAAGAGGATCAAGAAATTGTAGTTGTTCAAAATGATGAACCGACATTAAATGATCGCCATTTTAATATTTTGTATGGCGATACGGGATACAGCTACGACTCTATATTCAGTCCTTATATAAAAGACGCCAAAAAAATAAGTATAGAAGACCCTTATATTAGAGCATCTCACCAAATCCAAAACTTGGTAAGATTTTGCGAGGTTTGCATAAAAGAAGGAACCATAAAAAATATTGAATTGACAACTGGATTTGAAGATCAACAATCTATGGTTGAGCAAAGAGATAAATTAGATGAACTTAAACAAAGCCTTTTGGAAGTTGATGTTATTTTAGATATTAAATTTAACGTAAAAATTCATGATCGTGAAATTCGGATAGATAACGGTTGGGTAATTAAAATTGGGCGCGGTTTAGATTTTTACCAAAAGCCTCTTAGTTGGTTTGAGATTGGCTCGAATGATTTGAGTTTGAGAAAATGCTTAGAAACAAAGGTTGATATATTTAAGGCCTAATTATTCCAATAGCTGTAAAAATTTTGTAGAGGGCTCCTAAAATTTTTAAGGCATTTTAATTCCAAATAATTTTTATATTCGATGTTATGAGTCAGGCAATCCGGATGGAGTGAGGGATTATACATTTCGGAAATGGTGTCGGTACTGGTTAACATGGAAGTCACTTTTTATCTTGAACTCCAACTTGTGTTTTTTTGAAGCTTTTTACTGGGATGTTTCACCGTATGGCAATAACGATAGGGAGGGGATAAAGAAAGAATTATAACCTTTTAGATACTTTCTACCTGATCGTTAATTTGAATTGTTTTTTTTCATCAATTAAGACTTTACACAATTAAGCAAGGTGGTTGTTTGAAAGACCCATATTAATTGAAGGCCTAAAAAAAGAATAATGTGAATATCGGAGAATCAGAATGAATCAAGTAATGGAAGAGAATACTAATCGGTAAAGTATTATTTCGTCGTAGTTTTATAAACTTTTTTTAATGTCCCAAAAGAAAAAAATCACAAGACAGGAATTATATAAGCAAGTTTGGGAAGAACCGATGACAAAACTTGCGAAGAATTTTAGTATTTCCGATGTCGGGCTTCGAAAGAAATGTAAAAGCTTAAATATTCCTGTTCCTAAGCAAGGGTATTGGCAAAGGAAGCAATTTGCAGATCCTGGGTCTCCACCTCCGTTACCTCCATATAATGGCTCTGATGAAATTGAATTCAAAATTCAAAAAAAAGTATGGGAAGGTGATCCAACTCGACCAGTTGACAAGGATCAATTAAGAAATGCAGAGGAAAAAATTGCATTTGAAAAATTACCTGAAAATCAAATTAAGGTAACTCCCATTTTAGATTTACTTCATCCACTTGTTAAACAATCGAAGAAATTTCTTGAAAAAAATACTAAAAATAGTGCCCTTTATAATGGACTTTTAAGCCCCGGTTGGAAAAAGTGCTTGGACATATGTGTCAGCCCTAAAAACCTCAATCGGGCTCTTTGCATTATGAATCACCTGATTAGGGAAATAGAAGATAGAGAGTTTAAGGTATTAAACATTAAAGAAGATATTAATGGGCAGTATTCTACTAAAACGATAGCCCAAGTTTTAGGTGAAAATATTGAATTTGGTATTCGCGAATCGACTAAACAAATAAAACGGAAACTTACTAAAGAAGAGAGAAGGTTTTGGCTTGGAGAAAAGGAATTCGAGTATGATCTCACTCCATCAGGTAAGCTATTATTGGAAATTAAAGAATTTTGTGCTTATCGAAAAACTTGGTCAGATGGCAAAATTCAAAAAGTTGAAAATTGTCTAAATGATTTTATTGTTGGCCTAATCAGAACATCAGTCGAGTTAAGAACTAGAAAAAAGGAAAATGAAATAAGAGTTAAAGAAAGACTAGTTTGGGAAAAAAAACGATTCGAATTAGCAATAAAGCAACAAAAAGAAAAAGACAAGATTCAAGAGTTGTTGGACGAAGCCGAATCATGGAAAAAAAGCCAAAATATTCGAAGGTATATTAATGCGGTGAAGGAAAGTGTGGAACACGAAGGACAGTCCCTTGATCCGGAAAGTGATTTAGAAAAATGGTTAATCTGGGCTGAACAGCAAGCCGATAGGCTTGATCCTTTGTCGGAAAGTCCCTATTCTATTCTTGATGAAAACATATAGAAAAAATTTGACAGACTAACCCAATATGAATAACCGATAAAACTCTTGAAAATCCAATAAATCTGCCATTAAAAGTAAAACCATCTTCTCCCATTGAAATTGTAACTCCAAAATAAAAGCCCCAAAGCTATGCAAAACCGCGTAACCCCAGAGCGTTTTAAAGAATAGCATGTTGCTGGTTTATTGATTCCAAGAAGGTCAAGCTTTTCTTTAATTTGTTTGTTGATGTTTTTAGATTTAAGCTGTCGATACCTCCCAGTATTTCCAAGATTTAAAAAAAAATGCGTTTGGATCTTTTCTTAATGGACGCTGATTCAGCCAGCCCGATATGTAGGGGAAAGAATCTGTTTCCCAGAAATATTCTATTTTGTGCGAGATAGTATTCCAACGGTTACATCATCCCCACTCCCAATTTTTGATGCCTCTTTTAACCACCCCTTAAGATTCTCCTTCACATAAGCAACCCCTTTATCTTTGATCAAAGAAATCATATCTGACCCGACTTGTTCAAATCCCTCATCACTAGAAAACGAATTACTATAACCATCGGTTGAGAGCATAATTAACGAGGGAACTTCAGACTCCCACAAACGCAAAGACACTCGACCATACCTCCACGCCTCGGGTTCAGAAAGTGAATGCGTTTCGTTAGTAATAAGAGAATCTTCAGCAGAAAACACCCGATCAACTACCCCAGTTTCTGAAACAAATACTATATCCCCATCTCCCAACTGGAAGAATAACGCGTACTCATTGGTAACTAAAGCAGCCAACAAGGTTGCCCCATAGACAACAAATCCCTCCTCTAAAGCTATCCCGTAGTACTCTAACGTTTCTTTTTCTAGGTCAGAAAAGGGGTGCTGTTCTATGTCTGTATTCACCTCATCTACCCAGCGTTGACAAAGCTTTTTACCTAAAACCGTAGTCATAAAGCTCATATCCTTCACGGTTGCTTTCTCAAGCGATGATACACACTGTTGTAAAAAAGATTGTGCCACCTTCACCGCAATTGCTGATCCTCGTTCACTACGAAAATATTTTTGGCTGCCATGCCCATCAGACACAGCGACCAAGGCTATTGAGGATGTAGCATCTATCTGAATGGCATCTTGATTTGGTTTATTGGAAGCTATGTGAGACACGCCTCGGACACTATTGCCCAAGGCTTCCCATTTTGGTTGTATATTCATATATCACCTCACCAGACATCGCCCACTGAAGTGGTATTTTGTTGAGATAGGATCAAGGCGTTATCAGGCATAATCACATTTGATCCCTTATCGCCTTGCTGCATAGAAGGGGAGCTTGCGACTGATTTCAATACTGAAGTAGAAAAAAACTTAATTTGCGCTTTCAACTGTTCAGCGTTTTTGGCAAATATGGGTTGGATTTCTGGGTTATTAATAAACCTCCGTAACACCTCCATGTTATGGTCTTCTCCAATAGGAATGGCCAAGCGAACAGCTTTGACTCCCCACGGTTGGGCAAATAATTCTTGCAACCCTTGTTCAAAGTCATCGGTAGGTTGACCATCACTAATGAGCACGAGAACAGGAGGAAGTGCACGATTAGACATAGGTGGCATTTTCAATTGCTGGGCAACCAGCGACAAGGCTGCTCCCATAGAGGTCCATCCATCCGCTGATATATCTTTCCAGGTGAAATCTTCAACCGGTGTAGGTTCACCAATATGCCAACGTGCTTCGCTAGAAAACGTAATTGCTCGAATAAGCACTTCTGCTTGAGGGTTATCGTTTGCTGCTTCTTTTATATGAGGAATGGATTCTCGAATGGCTTCATTTACCGCCTGAATTTTGCCATCCATTCCCATAGATCCAGAACAGTCTGCTATATAAATGAAATGCAAGGGGCGACTTGCCATGTCTCCACCTGGTCGAAAACTATTATTCTTTTCCATTGGTTGTTTCCTTCTACAAATTGTTAATACGTCAGCACTCCTTCGGTGCTGCCAAAATTGATGATGACTTGATTTCCTAATCCCACGCTTTTCCCAGCAGGAACTTCTTTACTGATGCCGTTTGGTAAGGTGATAGACCACGGAGTGGAAGAAAGATTTTGAAGACCCCATTTTTGAGGTTTCTTAGGATGAGTGACGATGGTTCCAATGTGCTTGGAAAAGTCATACCGCTTACCAGTCTCCACATGATGCGGATACAAGGTGGTCTGAGGATTTAATATGATGATCTCTTTACCCACCTGTAATTGAACCGGAGGTGGCATGCGTTGTTTACATCGCCAGCACAATCCATGTGGGGCCACTTTGGAATGGGCAATATCATAAAAATTGTTTGCTTTACATTGACACACCACTATCGAATCTCGGAGTTTGGCCAACGCTTGTTTCCAGACGGTTTCTCGGACACGACAATCTGGATCATGCAATCCATCAGTAAAGGCTTGAATGAAAAGTTTTTTGAGAAAACTGGGAAAAATGGGCCAATGCGCTAAGACCGTCTGATGATGCACTGGATCTGGCCGGTTTTCTTTGTTGATGGGATCAAAAATGAAGAGAGGATCATCACCGTATAATTGTTGACGTGCAGGAAGATCAAGGCATTTTATGGCGGTTTCCCTCATTCCTTCTAAAGGGTGATGTAGATGTAGTATTTTGAAAAGTAGTACCGCAAGCGAATGCAAATCAGCACGAATAGAGGGTTGGGCCTCACCGCGATCAATTTCTGGAGCGCTGTATCCCATGGTGCCTATGATGCCCTGATACGATTCCCCATCAATAGCGACGTTGTCACAGTCGCAAATGGATATATCACCTGTTTTTGGATCAAAAAAGATGTTTTCACTTTTGATGTCTTTATAGCAATAGCCTTTGGAATGCAGGTCGGAAAACGCATCTACAATGTTTATGCATATGGTAGTAAGCATATGCATGGTGACCGGTGACCGACGCGAATAGATTTCAACGATGCCTTTTGCTTGAGGACTACGCAACGGCATGAGAAATCCGAAACCTTGTGGAGATGTAACTATTTCAAGCGGCCACAAAAAACTGCTTGAAGGCGGTCCCATGTCTAGTAACCGATCAAGATTTTCCTTTTGGTCTGTTGAAGCGGCTTTGGGTACATACCATTTCAAGGCAAAAGGTTTGTTATCGACTAGTACTTGATATACTTCTCCTTGCGCTCCTGATCCCAGAAATTTTTCTATGGTAACGGAAGCTTGATCTAGGATAATGGTTTGGTTGGTTGGTAAAAGATGATTCATAGATTCTCTCCCTAATTTCCACCTGTGGGATGATGACTATGACCGATTTATGACGGACATATGACGACATATGACCGAACATAACTCCACAGGTAGAACTGTTAGAAATAATGGAATCTATGGAAGGGGTTGGAAATGTCTGAAAAATAAGCAAAAAAGAGGAATCGACCAAAACTCAACAACTTACCAAAAATGTTAGTTTTACACTCTTAATCAATAGGTTGAAGGTTCGATTCCTTCACGGCTCATTCATTTATAAGGGCTTACAGCTTCGGCTGTAGGCCTTTTTTTATGGGATCTGCCATATTTACTGCCCGAAATGGTGCAA
>Ga0209992_10003602_pt1 | contig 12896 bp, 9 predicted proteins | sample 2SBtaG_2_FD_182564 | JGI IMG/M metagenome (GOLD analysis project Ga0209992, IMG submission 182564) | Deep subsurface microbial communities from Kolumbo volcano to uncover new lineages of life (NeLLi) - 2SBTROV12_ACTIVE470 metaG (SPAdes)... | ecosystem: Environmental > Aquatic > Marine > Volcanic... | reverse complement strand
GGTTCTCCGCCATGAGGGTCTGCAGATCGTCGACTGCGGCGCTGAGCAGGGTGCTCACCGGGACGGCCACCAGCCGCATGGGACCGCGGTCCGCACGGGCGTAGTTCAGCAGGTCACGGATGAGGTTGCCCATGCGTTCGCTGGCATCGATCGCGTAGCCCAGGTAGCCGCGCGTGTCGTCGTCGAGCACGTCGGCTTCGCGGACCAGCTCGCAGAAGGCCATGATCTGCCGCACGGGCGCCTGCAGATCGTGGCTCGCGAAGTACGCGAAGCGCTCCAGCTCCGCGTTGGCCACCGCGAGGTCCCGGAGGAGCTGCTCTTCTTCGGTGACGTTGCGGTACTGCACGACGAGGTGCTGGTCGTCGAGCCGGTACGCGGACGCGGCGTACCAGCCCTTCTCGATGTTGCCGTCGGCGTACTCGATGCGCCCCAGCTCGAGGGTCTCGCCGCCGTGGAAGGCCACCCGCAACATCTCGTCCGGCGCCCCGGAGGCGGCGAAGGGCGGGAAGGCCTCCTCCATGGTCTGCCCGATGAAGGGCCGCAGATCGATGCCCGACGCCCGCGAGGCGCCGGTGTTCGGCCGAACCATGCGGAGCTTGCCACCGTCGGTGGGGTGCTCGACACGCCACACCACCACGCCGATCGGCATGGCATCGACAAGGGCCGCGAGCAGCTCGCCGGAACTCGACATTCTTCCGTCCTCCAAGCCGGAGGCCTATCGCAAGAAACCGTGTCGCGCCGGCCACTTCGGGGACACGCCAGCCGGGCGGTGCCGACGTGCTGCCCTACGGGGTGAGCTGGGCCGAGGAGGCGACCACGGCCAGTTGCTTCTGAGCATCATCCCCGTTGGAGGCCGAACTTCTCGATCCGGTACACCAGGATGTGCCGGGGGACCTGCAGCCGCCGCGACGCCTCCGCCACGTTCCAGTCGCAGCGGTCCAGCACCTGGCGGATGATCATGGCCTCCAGGTCCATCAGCCCGACACCAGCGGGCAGCTGCTCGATCCAGGCCCGGGTGGGCCCGGTGAGCCGGTCGACAGGCAGGTCGGCGAGCCGCGCCTCGCGCCCGGGTGCCAGGATGGCGAGGCGCTCGCAGACGTTGCGCAGCTCGCGCACGTTCCCCCGCCAGGGTCGCGCCCGGAGCGCAGCGGCCAGATCCTCCGGGAGTCTGAGATCCGGCCGCGACTCGGCGAGGAACACCCTGGCGAGCGGCACGACGTCGTCCAGGCGCTCGCGAAGGGGTGGCACGTGCACGCGGAGCACGTTGAGCCGGTAGTAGAGGTCCTCGCGGAAGTCGCCGGCCTCCACCCGTCGTTCGATGTCCCGGTTCGTGGCCGCCACCACCCGCACGTCGATGCCCTCGGACGCATCGGCCCCCACCGGATCGACCTGGCTCTCCTGGAGGACCCGCAGCAGCTTGGCCTGCACCGGGGCGGTGAGCTCGCCCACCTCGTCGAGGAAGAGCGTGCCACCGTTGGCGCGACGGAAGCGACCCTCGCGCGCCCGCTCGGCGCCGGTGAACGCGCCCCGTTCGTGGCCGAAGAGCTCCGCTTCCAACAGCTCCGCCGGGATCGCCGCGCAGTTGATGCCCACGAAGGGGCCCCGGCCGCGCCGCGATCGCGCGTGCAGCCGCCGTGCGACGAGCTCCTTGCCCACACCGCTCTCGCCCGTGACCAGCACCGGTGCCTCGCTCGTCGCCACGCGGTCCACCAGCTCGATCACGGCCTGCATGGCGGCGCTGTGGCCCACGATCGGACGCTCCACACCGGCCAGGGCGGCGTTCTGGCGGCGCAGCGTCGCGGTCTCGAGGGCCCGCCGGAGCGTGATCTCCATGCGGTCGCGCGAGAAGGGCTTCTCGATGAAGTCCCACGCCCCCTCCTGGGTGGCGGTGACGGCCAGAGAGATGTCGCCGAACGCGGTCATCAGGATGACGGGGGTGTCCGGGCTTCGTTGCTTCAGCGTGCGCAGGAGCTCCAGGCCGTCCACCCCGGGCATCTTGAGGTCGGTGACCACGACCGCGTGCCGGTCCGCCTCGAAGGCGGCGAGCGCCTCGGCGCCATCGCGGGCCTCGTCGACCTCCAGACCCGCGTGGCGGAGGTGCCGCGCAGCCACCCGTCGCCCGGTGGTGTCGTCGTCGACGAGGAGGACGGCCGAGCTCACACGCACGCGACGCGGCCCGTGACGCCATCCAGGGGTTCCGCCGACACCATCCACATCGGCTCAGTCTACCTGCGGCCGCCGGCCCGTGTCGGCCACGGCGAGGTCCCTCGCCCGCCACAACAGGTACACCGCCGGCAGGATGACCAGGGTCAGCACGGTGCTCGACACCAGGCCCCCGACCATGGGCGCGGCGATGCGCTTCATCACCCGCGTGCCGGTCTCGGTGCCCAGCATCACGGGCAACAGGCCGATCATGGTGGTGGCCACGGTCATCAGCTTCGGCCGCACGCGATCGACCGCCCCTTCCATCACGGCACGGGAGAGGTCGGCACGGCTGCTCAGCCGGCCCTCGGCCCGGAAGCGCTCGCAGGCCTCTTCGAGGTACACGATCATCACCACGCCGGTCTCGGCCGCCAGCCCCGCGAGGGCGATGAAGCCCACGCCCACCGCCACGGAGAGGTTGAAGCCGTTCAGGTAGAGCAGCCACACACCACCCACCAGCGCGAAGGGCAGCGTGCCCATCACCATCAGGGTCTCCGCGACCCTTCGGAAGTGCGCGTAGAGCAGGAGGAAGATCAGCCCGACGGTCAGCGGCACGACCACCGCGAGCCTGTCCGCGGCCCGTTGCATGTAGGCGTACTGCCCCGACCACTGGAGGCTCACGCCCGCGGGAAGCTGGACGGCGTCGGCCACCACCTTCCTGGCCTCCTTCACGTACCCGCCGATGTCGTCGGTGGTGAGGTCCACGAAGATCCAGGCCGTCCTCCGCGCGTTCTCGCTCTTGATGGCCGGAGCGCCCTTCTGGGTGCTGATGTCGGCCACCTGGCCCAGCGGCACGTAGTGGCCCATCGGGGTGGGCACCGCCACGCGCTCCAGGGCGTCCAGGCTGTCGCGCAGCTCCCGTGGGTACCGGAGGTTCACGGGGTAGCGCTCGAGGCCCTCGACCGTCGAGGTCACGTTCATGCCGCCGATCGCGCTGCGCACCACATCCTGCACGTCGGCCACGTTGAGCCCGTAGCGCGCGGCGTCGTCCCGGCGGATGTCGATGTCGACGAAGTTCCCACCAGTGACGCGCTCGGAGTAGACCGAAGCCGTTCCTGGCACCGAGCGCACCACGGCCTCGATCCGCTGGCCGAGCGCCGAGAGCTCCTCGAGATCGTCGCCGAGCAGCTTGATGCCCACCGGGGTCTTGATGCCGGTGGCCAGCATGTCGATGCGCGTCTTGATCGGCATGGTCCAGGCGTTGGTGAGTCCAGGGATCTGGACCAGGTCATCCAGCTCCCGCACCACGTCCTCGATGGTCTTGTCGTCGGGCCACGTGTCGGTGTCGGTCAACAGGATGGTGGTCTCGATCATGGTGAGCGGCGCCGGGTCCGTGGCGGTGTCGGCACGACCGATCTTGCCCAGCACGTGCTCGACCTGCGGGTGGGTCGCGATGAGCTTGTCGGTCTGCTGCAACAGCTCCCTGGCCTTGGTGATCGACAGCCCCGGGGGCGTGGTTGGCATGTAGAGCAGGTCGCCCTCGTTCAAGGGCGGCATGAACTCGCTGCCGAGCTTCTGGTAGGGCACGACGGTCAGCGCGAGGAGCACCGCGGCCGCAGCGATCGTGAGCCTCGGCCAGGCGAGCACGCGCCGGATGATGGGGCGGTAGCCCGCCACGAAGAGCCGGGAGAGCGGGTTCTCGGCCTCGGAGCGGATGGGACCACGCACGAGCACGACCATCAGCGCCGGGATGAGCGTCACGCTCAGCAAGGTGCTGGCGGCCATCGCCAGGGTCTTGGTCCAGGCGAGCGGACCGAAGAGGCGTCCCTCCTGGGCCTCCAGCGCGAAGACCGGGAGGAAGCTCACCGTGATCACGGCCAGGGAGAAGAAGAGGGCCGGACCGACCTCCTTGGCCGCGCGCAGCACCACCTCGACCTGGTCGCCGTCGGGGTCGCGCTCCCGGTGCTTGTGCAGGTTCTCGACCAGCACGATGCTGGCGTCGATCATCACGCCGATGGCGATGGCGATGCCCCCGAGCGACATGATGTTCGCGTTGATCCCCAGGCCACGCATGGCCAACAGAGCCATGAGCACGCCCACGGGCAGGGTCACGATGGCCACGAAGGCGCTGCGCAGGTGGAGCAGGAACACGAGGCAGATCACGGCCACGACCGCGACCTCCTCGATCAGCTTGACCGACAAGGCCCGCACGGCCCGCTTGATGAGGCCGCTCCGGTCGTAGCTGACGTGGACCTCCACCCCCACGGGCAGGCTGGACTCGAGCTCCGCCAGGCGCTCCTTCACGCTGTCGATGACCGTCAGGGCGTTCTCGCCGTACCGCAAGAGCACGATGCCGGTCACGACCTCGCCCTGGCCGTTCATCTCCACCAGGCCGCGACGGGCCTCGGGCCCGACCTGCACCCGCGCGACCTGGCGCAGCAGGATCGGTGTGTGCGTGTCGGCGTCGAAGGCGACCGGGATGGTCTGGAGGTCGTCGAGGTTGGCGATGTAGCCGCGCCCCCGGACCATGAACTCGGTCTCGCCCATCTCCAGCAGGCGGCCGCCCACGTCGACGTTGGCCCGCTGGATGGCGGTGCGAACCGCGGCGATGGACAGCCCGAAGGCGCGGAGCTTCTCCGGGTCCACCTCCACCTGGTACTGCTTGACGAAGCCGCCGACGCTGGCCACCTCGGCCACGCCGGGCAGGCTCATCAGGTCGTAGCGCAAGAGCCAGTCCTGGATGGAGCGCAGCTCGGCGAGGTCCACGCCCCGGAAGTTCGCGGCCTGCAGACGCTCCGCCTGCGAGAGGCCAGGCTCGCCATCCCGATCGAAGGCCTTCTCGGCGTAGATCTGCCCCTCGTCGGTGAGCACCTCCTCGAAGGAGCCCAGCTCGGCCACGCTGACCCGACCGTCACCATCGACGTCCCAGGCCGCGCGCAGGGCCTCGGCACGCGGCGAGAAGTCGCTCAAGGTGTACTCGTAGACCCACCCCACGCCGGTCGCATCGGGCCCCAGTCGGGTCTTCGCGCCCTCCGGCAGTCGATCGTCGACCTGGTTCAGGTACTCGAGCACCCGCGAGCGGGCCCAGTAGAGGTCGGTGCCGTCCTCGAAGATGACGTAGACCAGCGAGAAGCCGAAGAAGCTGTAGCCGCGCACCGTCTGGGCGTAGGGCACCGACAGCATGGCGGTGGACAGGGGGTAGGTGACCTGGTCCTCGACCACCTGCGGGGCCTGGCCCGGGTACTCGGTGTAGACGATGACCTGCACGTCGGAGAGGTCGGGGATGGCGTCGATCGGTGTGGTCTTCAAGCCCCAGAGCCCTGCGAACGCGATCATCGCGGCCACCAACAGCACCAGCACCCGGTGCCGCACGCTCGCCTCGATGATGCGTTCGATCACGGCGCACCGCCGTGGTCCGCGTGCTCGTGTGCGGCCTCGACCGCGTCCCCCATCGGCTCGAGGAACATGCCGCACTCGGGGCAGCGGCCCGGACCCTCCTGCACGACCTCGGGGTGCATCGGGCAGGTGTACAGGCCCTCGCCCTCTTGCCGATCAGCGCCTTCCTCCGCCTCGCCGCTTCGGACCGCGAGCAGCTTGGCGATCGCCTCCTGGAGCTGGCTCTCGGAGTCGATCAGGAACTGGCCGGAGGTGACCACGACCTCGCCTTGTTCGAGCCCGGAGAGCACCTCCGTCAGGTGGTGGTCGGCCTCCAGCCCCGTGGTGACCTCGCGCGCGGCGAAGCGCCCCTCCCCGAGGGCGACGAACACGAGCTCGCGCTCGCCCGAGTGCAGGATCGCCTCGGTGGGGATGGCGAGCACGTCGTCCAGCCGGCGGTACTCGATGTAGACCGTGGTGAACATGCCGGGCTTCAGCGCCACGCCCGGGTTCTCGAACTCGAGGCGCACGCGCAGGGTTCGGCTGCGCTCGTTCAGCGTGGGGTAGATGTAGGCCACCTGGCCCTCGAGCACCGTGCCCCGCTGGAACGAGAGCTCCATCTGCGCGGGCTGTCCGACCTGCACCCAGGGTGCGTCGAACTCGTAGACCTCGGCGCTCACCCAGATGCTGGACAGGTCGCCGATCCGGTAGAGATCGGAGCCCGCCTTCACGCGACCGCCCTCGACGATGTCCTTGTGCAGCACGTAGCCATCGGCCGGAGCGCGCACCGGCAAGGTGCGGCTGGCCTCGCCGGCATCGACGATGGCTTCCACGTCGTTGGAGGCCACGTTCCAGAGGTCGAGCTTCCGCCGCGCCGACCGGGCCAGGGCGCTGTCGGCCGGCCCGGACCGCAAGGCCAGCAGGAGCTCCTCCTGCGCCGCCACGAGCTGGGGGCTGTAGATCTCGAAGAGCCGCTGCCCGCGCTTCACCAGGTCTCCGGTGCGGTCCACGTGGATGCGCTCGACCCAGCCGTCGTAGCGCAGGTTGACCACGCTCACCTCGTCCTCGGCGACGTCGACCTCCCCGATGGTGCGGAGGTGCCGGAAGATCGGCTGCCGCTCGACCACGGAGGTGCGCACGCCCATGTTCTGCACGACCACCGGGTCGATGTGCACGGCCCCGGCCTCAGCGGTCGACCCACCCATGGGTGTGAGATCCATGCCGCAGATCGGGCAGGCCCCGGGCTCGCTCTGCACGACCTGGGGATGCATGCCGCAGGTCCAGAGCTGCTCGGACCGCTCGGGCTCGACGGGACCGTTGGAGGTGGGCTCCTGGCCGCACCCGGCGACGAACGCGAAGAGGGACAGGAGGACGTAGAGGTGCTTCACGGCGAGCTCGGGAGCTGGCCTGCGAGCGCGTGCACCCGCGAGGCCGTGAGGTGGGTGTCGACCAGGGCGTTCAAGCGGCCGCGCTCCAGGTCGAGCAGGGTCGTCCAGGCCTGGTAGAGCGAGGCGAAGTCCGCCCGGCCGACCCGGTAGTCCGACAGGGTGGTGTCCAGCGCGAGCTGCGCGGCCGGCAGCAGGGTGTCGGCGTAGGTGTGGGCCTTGTCCTCCGCGCGCTCCCAGCGGGCCAGCTCGGCCGACAGCTCGGCCTGGATTCGGTCACGGCTCGCGGCGGCCTGGGATCGGGCCGCGCCCGCGACCTCGAGCGCGGCGGCCTCGGCCGCGTCGCCGCGCCTCTTGGAGCCGACCGGGATGGGCAGCGAGACGCCCGCGCTGACCAGGTCCACGCCGGGGTCGGTGGCGCTCTCCACGGTGCGGACGCGGTAGCCCACCCAGACCGTGGGATCCGGCCGAGCCTCCAGACGCGCTGCCCGGGCCGCAGCTTCGGCCGCAGCTTCGCTCGCCCGCCACCCCTCCAGCTCCGGGCTCTCCGCGATCGCCGTCGACAGCCAGGCGTCGAGCTCGAGCTCGGCCGGGCGCAGCACGAGCTCGTCGGCTGGGGGCACCACCAGGGCGTCTCGGTGCAGGGCCGCGGCGAGCGCGGCGACCAGGGCCGCGTCGTCGGCGTCGAAGTCCCCGAGCTGATCCTCGAGCCGGTCGCGCTGCACGCCCAGCCGCAGCAGGGCGTGCTGGCCGGCCCCACCGACCTCGTAGCGCGCGCGCACCACCTCCACGAACTCGTCGGTCAGCGCCAGGTGGCGCTCCGTGACCTCCCGGAGCGCGCGCACCCGCGCCAGGGACCACCAGGTCTGCTCGACCTGCGCCGCCAACATCACCCGGGCTGCGTCGAGGGCGTGCCCGGCCACGGCCACCCGTGCCTCGGCGGCCTCCGCGCGTGCACCGGTCACGCCAGGGGCCGGAAGCGGCTGGCTGAGCTTGAGCTGGAGGCCGGACATGGGGTGCCCGTCCAGGCTCCACGCGGTCGTCGAGACGTTGGAGAGCTCGGTGGCCACCACGGGATCCATCCAGCTGCCGGCAGCAGCAGCGAGGTGCTCCAGCTCCCGGATCGCCGCCTCCTTGGCCGCGAGGCCGGGGTTGGCGTCGAGCGCCTCGGCCACGAGCGCCTCGGGGCCGGACGCGAGCGCGGTCAGGGTGAAGAGCAGGGTCACGTGAGCTCCGGGGGTGGGGACGGTCTAAGCCATCTCCTCACGGATGACCGTGGGCGCCATGGTCGTGGCCGTCCCCGCTCGGCGGCGCACGAAGGCTCTTCACGTAGGCGTAGAGATCGAGCTGGGCCGCGGCGTCCAGGGAGGCCCCGAAGCCGGCCATCGGTGTGCCGGGCACACCGTTCTGCAGGATGTGGAGCCGGCCCGCGTCCGAGTAGTAGGCGGAGTGCGCGGCGTCGGTGAAGTCGGCCGGTGGCGACGCAAGGCTCGCCGCGCCAGGACCGTCGCCCTGACCGCCCGTGCCGTGGCAGGTGCCACAGATGGCGTCGTAGCTCGCCTTGCCTCGGGTCGGGTCTGCGGCCTCGAGCCCAGGCACCGCCGCGTCGTAGGCGTCGCCGAGCGCGGCCTGCAGGCTCGCCTTCACCTCGGCCATGTGCTGCATGTGCCCTCCGGCGGACGACTCGCTGGTGTCCGCCGCGAGCACGAGATCCATGCCGCACGTCGGACAGGAGCCAGCGCTGCTGCTCTGGACCTCCGGATGCATGGGGCAGGTCCACCGTTCCGATGCAACCTCGGCCGCGTGGCCCGCATCGTGGCCCTCGGACGCGTCGTGGTGCCCCACCTCGGCACCGTGGGCCCGGTCGGTCTGCTCCGCCGCGGGGACGGGGCTGGCGGTGTTTTCGTCGTCACCCGCGCACGCAAGCAGGATCATCGTCGCGGTCCAGCTCATGGGAACCTCCTGGCGGAACCTTGTTCAAGGCGCGTGCCAGGACCGCGTCGAGCCTTCAGCAGACTTCGTGGGCGATGAGGTGCCGAAGGTTGTGCGGCGCCTGGAGACTATTCTTCAGGCGAGCACGACGTCGAACACACCGCTCATCTCCGTCTCCTCGGTGCCCGCGAGCTCGATCTGCCGGTCCGGCGCGGCCGACGCCCACGGGTCGTCTTCGAGGTACGGGTCACCGCAGAAATAGAGCTGGGTGACCAGCTCGAGCCCGTCGTGGGTGACGCGCACGTGGATGTGACGGGGTCGGTAGGTGCCCCCGTTCAAGTAGCGGCCGGGGAGCACCGACGCGAAGCTGTAGGCACCGTCGGCGTCGGCCACCACCGACGCGCGGAAGGCGAAGTCGTCGGTCTCGTTGTCGTAGGCCCCCGAGCTGTCCGCTTGCCAGACCTCCACCAGGGCCCCCGCTCGGCCCGTGGCGCAGTCACCGTGCAGCACGCGCCCCTGGATGGACAGCGGCGTGCCCTCGTCGCCGGTCACGTTCAGATCGGCGCGCTCCGGGGCGTCCTCCCGGAAGAAGGGGCCGAGGATGTCCTCGCTGGTCTCCGTGCACGCTGCGGTGTCGGCCTGCCCCGAAGCGGAGGCCCCCTCGGCACAGTCCAGCGGTTCCTTGCCCGAGCAACCGCCCACGGCCGCCAGGCCCAACGAGGCCGACGAGCCGACGAGGAAGCGACGTCGCGTGTCCAAGCCGGGCTCCTGACCTGGGGAGGCGCCCACCTTAGCCAAGTTTCTCGGCCCCTCGCGGTAACGCCCGGCGAAGCCTCCCCTTGAGCAGGGGTGAACGGTCCACAACGGGAGCACCCATGACCCTCTTCGCCCTCGCCTTCATCGCCCCTACCGCCTTCGCCATCGACGTGGTCGACCCCGACTGGGAGACCGCCTGCAACTACAGCTGCGAGCGCGACGGCTTCACCGTCGAGGTCCTGTCGAACCTGCACTACACCGGCACCAAGGTGCGCTTCTGGGACCGGAGCGCGGTGGAATGGATCGACGACGACCACTACGAGGTCGACGACGACTACGTGGGCTACCAGACCACGGCCAGCAGCCTCGCCGGCGGCCCCTACTGCACGAGCTACGACGGAGCCGGCGGCCACCTCATCGTCGGGAACGTGTACAAGCGCGTGACCCAGTTCGACTGGAGCTACGACGAGACCTCGGCCCTGATGCTGGACCCGTCCACGGTCTGCGACGGAGGCTTTCCCTACCTGCTCGGCCTGGTCGCGCTCTACGGCAGCGGCACCGACGACCTGCCGACCAGCTGCTCGGACATCGGCTGCGCGATGGGCAGCGACGTCATCGACGACTCCTACACGGGCTCGGGCACCTGGGAGTACACCGACGCCTCGGGCGAGACCGTGAGCTTCGACGACTTCTACGGAGACGAGGGCGGCGGCGCCGCGGACTGGGGCGCGACCACCGCCGAAGAGGAACGCGAGGAAGCGGACTGGGCCAGCGGCTCGGACGGCGCGGAGGCGCGAGAGCGAGCGATGGAGCGCGAGGCCGACCGCCGCGAGCGTGAGCGTCACGAGGCGCGCAGGGCGCGCGAGGACGCGCGCTGAGCCAGGCCCTCTGCGGCTCCGCGAAGCCCGGCGACGTCCGCAGCAGCTCGACCCCCGCCACCTCGCAGCCCCGCTACGGCCGGGTCGTGCTCCTGCTGAGCAGGCCCCCTACGGCGACCACGACCAAGGGGCTCGAGCGCACCCTCCGCTCGCCTACCAGCTGTGCTCCTGGGCACGGGCCATAGGCAGCGACAACACCGCGGTGTTCCCCTTCCGCACCACACGCTCCGTCCGGCTGCCGATCAGGTCGTCCAGCGGGCTGTCGTGGCCGTGCGTGGCCATCACCACGAGGTCGGTCTTCTCCATCGCGCACTCCCCGAGGATGCTGGGCACCACGTCGCCAGGACGGGTGACCGCCACCGACCGGAAGCGCTCGCTGCTCGGGAACACGAAGCGACGCTCGTCGGCCAGGTTGGCGGCATGGAGGAAGACGATCTCGGTGTCCTCCACCCCGAGCATGGCGAGGAAGCGATCCAGCACCTCTGCCAGGACGTCCAGGTCGATGTCGGCCCCCACGGGCACCACGACGCGGCGCAGGTCCAGCACGCCGTTGCTGGGATCGACGAAGCCGAGCGCCGCGTCCGGCAGGTGGAGCGTGGGCACGCCCAGCCGTCGAGCCGCCGGCTCCGACACGCTGCCGAGCAGAGCGCGAGCGAGCCCACGCCGCTGGTTGGACCCCACCACCATCATCCAGGGCGGCGCATCGTCCGCGAGCTGCTCGATGGCGCGCACGGGGTTGCCATCCCACACCGCCTCCACCGAGACCCGGAAGCCCAGCGCCTCGAAGTCCTCGACCGAAGCCGAAGGCGGGAGCACCTCCCACTCGGTCAACAAGGTCCGGAGGGTGACCAGGCGGTCCCAGGCCACATCCTTGGGCGGGCCATCGGTGACGTTGAGCATCACCACCCGAGCGTGCCGCCGCATGGCGAGCGCCACGGCGTGGGCGTAGAGCTTCAGCGCGCCAGGGCCCATGTCGAGAGGCACGAGGATCCGAGGGAGCTTGGGCAAGGCGGACATGAGGACCTCCTGCCAGGATCACCAGCAAGGGCCGTGCCACGGGGGCTTCACGCGGTGGAGCGGCCCCACGCAAGTGGGCCGAGCCGTGCCAGCCACAGCAGCCAAGCCGCGATCAGGCACACCGACGCGAGCCCCCAGACCACCTGCGAACCGAAGCCGAGCGCCGGACCCAGTCCGCGCGACACGGCGGCCACCTGCACGAGCGCGAACATGACCGCGCCGTCCCACCCCAAGCGAAGCGCGGCGCCTCCGTGCCCACGGGCCACCCTCACCGACAGTCCCCACAGCAGGCTACCCAGGGCGCCCACCAGCAAGACGTGACGGGCAGCGCCCTGAAGACCGGGCCAGAGCATCGACGCGCCATCCAACGAGAGACCGAGGAGCGACCACCCCAGGCCCACGTGCAAGACCGCCAGCAAGGGAACCCGCCGCGCTGCCCACGGCGCCCAGCCGGTCCACTGTCGAAGCACCCAGGCCGCGAGGAACAGGGAACACCAAGCCCCGCGCTCATCGAGTGCGACGCGCACGACCCCGAGCAGCAGGAGCGGCCACCAGAAGTGCGGACGGCGCGACGCGCGCGCATCGCCGAGCGCACGCAGAGTGAAGAACGGCAGCACGCGGTCCAGGAGGAGCAAGGCCAACGGAAGCAGGAAGCCGAACAAGCCGAGGGCCCGTCCTTCGCGCTCGCCGGCCAGGGTGAGGACCAGGCCCACGAGCCCCAGCGCGAGGCTGACGGGGATGCCGGCGGTGGTGCCGTCGAAGGAGCGCCGGAGCGCCGACCGGGCGATCGCGCACACACGGACGAGCGAAGAGCCCCACACAGCGACGCCCGCGACGCCCGCCACGACGCTGAGCCCCGCCGTCCACCCCGTGGGCCCCAGCCACGCGCCGACACCGAAGAGCAGGAAGGCGACATGGAGCGTGAGCAGGCTCCACACCCAGGCGCTCGACGGAGGTGGAGCCTGGTTCTGACGCGGGAAGGCGGTCCAGAGGAAGCCGAGCACGGCGCTGCCGTACACGCCCCAGACCATCCAGAGGCCATGTTGGGCCGGCGCCACCGGCGGGAGATCGCCCCGCAGCGCGGCCCACCACAAGCCGAGCACGACCGGCCCGGTGACGGCCCAGGCCACGAAGAACGGGCGCCAGGCCTCGACGGGCGCGGGGGGTTGGTCGTGGTTCACAGGACCGTGCCATGCACAGGGCGTGCCCGCATGGGCGACGGGCCCGAACGACGCATCACCGACCGGGCATCACCGCCACCACGTGTCCTCGATGTCGTTGTGGAAGGCCGGGACGGTCACATCGCCAGACAGCGGCTCCACGGGCCAGCCAGCGTCGACCAGGACCTCGGCGAGGGCCTCCGCGTAGGCAGCGTTGGAGGCCCCGGACGGGTGCATCTCGTCGAGGAAGG
>Ga0209992_10003599_pt1 | contig 12902 bp, 6 predicted proteins | sample 2SBtaG_2_FD_182564 | JGI IMG/M metagenome (GOLD analysis project Ga0209992, IMG submission 182564) | Deep subsurface microbial communities from Kolumbo volcano to uncover new lineages of life (NeLLi) - 2SBTROV12_ACTIVE470 metaG (SPAdes)... | ecosystem: Environmental > Aquatic > Marine > Volcanic... | reverse complement strand
GCGGGGTGGTAAAGCTCAAAGAGAACTACAAGGTGCTTACGAACACTTTTTAGTAAATCATAGATACTTTGATTTTGCTATGCCTGATAATGGGAGTGAGCGTCAAAAGCTTGGTGTATCTGATCCCTTCAGACATAAATTCCATACCCGCAGAAGTGCTACTGTAGATGATCAAAATCAACCCGGACGGGAAATTAGACACGGAAGGGACACAACTTCTCCAACTGCTAGAAGGCTTTATGAAAAATCTATTGAAACCATACAAAGAATTTTAAATGATGACAGTATTGATGATGATTTTAAAACCATAGAGGAAAAAATTCTTCCAATGGATATCCTTAATAGAATTAGAACTGGGGATGTTGAGGGCGAGAAGGAGTGGACTCCTCTGTCAGATATATCTTTACCGGCTCTGAGGGCTGGTAAGTATGGAAGAGGGGGGCTTAAGTCTACTGCAGAACTGTTAAAGAAAGAGGATTTACAGGAGTTGCTTACTACCCATTTTGATAAAATGAAAGCAAGCAATCCGATTGCTGCTGAAATTTATAATGCTGATACATTACAGGGAGTCGTTGATGGAAATCAAACATTCGCCTCATTTCCTCCTGTTAGGATATCGGATGACGGGAATAGCTTTATACCAATAGCTGATGAGGAGGCTGAACAGCAAGCGCAAGCAGATATGAACGAGAATCAAGAGGAGGAAGTAGATCCAGCAGATTTAGATGATTTTTATGATGAGAACGCTCAAGAGGAAGAAGGGGGTGCCCCAACGGACGGTACTTTTAATGAAGCTAGACGATCAATGATGGATCTTATACATTTAGCGGGTAATGCTAGACAAGTTTGGGATTCATGGAATCCGAACACCTTAACAACGTATAGTGGAAATTGGGATAGAATAGACGATGCAAGAAACGAAGCGCAAGGTTTGTTTAGAGAACTTGTTACGAATCCACAAGATGCGTGGGCTAGATATAATTATCAAAAACAGGCGGATAAGAGAGGTTCTGATCAAGATAATGAGATGACCTATAGTGATACGTCAGATTCTAATCCTGCGATGGAAGGCGCTACTGAATATTATCATGGATTTTCCCTTAAGAGAAGACTTCAGCATATAACTGATACTAACCAGTTCCCCACACTGTCGGCTATTTTAGATAACGTGGAAGCTGGTAAGGATTTAACTGATGAGGAGTACACTCTGTTTAGCAAATTCATTGATCCAGAGACTAATAATCTAAAGCTTGAGCACATAGAGGGCATTAAAATGCTTAAAGATGCTAGGGCAGAAGAGATGGTGGGAAATTACCCGAAACATAGAAAAATCTGGCAACAAGAGAATGAACCGGGCACAATGAATAATTTAGATGTCTTTAAAAAAATGGGTAGTAAATTAGGCGGCTATATGTCTACTAAGAAGAAGGCTGACGAACAGCATAGAATTACTCCTGAAACACTTGAGAATCATTATATAGATAAAGTACTTCCATCGGGTCAAGTTTTATATCAGGGGACTCCCGAATCTAAAAAGTGGCACGAAGAAAATGATGTGCGTTTTCCAAAATTTGCGATTGTTGGTGACGAAACTGGAGTAGCTTGGGATATGGGCATATTGGGGTTTTCTGATGAACAAAACAAGATGCGGGAGTGGACTGAAGACGATAGGAATCAGGTTATGGAGAAGCTTAGGATCGCTAACCGCTTTCACGGCCCTTCGGTTGGATTAGCGAACACCTTAGAGAATAAACGCATCGTTGGTAAGGCGGCGTTTCTGAAGAAAATAAAGGATCAAGATAAATTACTGGAGAGTACGAGGAAAGATCTTCAATCTTTACATGAAAAACCGGAAGATTTTATATCCCGCCAAGGTGATAAGGGAGCAAAAGAGTTTAACCGTATGATGGAAGATGTTCTTGCTGGACGGAACGATTTTAATGCTGGTTGGCTTAGAGAGAGTAGATTAGCTGATAGAGATAAACCCGACGATAAAAAGTTTTGGGTTGATAAAGATGGAAATGAACTTCCTCTTAGGGACGTGGAGAATTGGACACCGCCAGATGATCCCGACTTTCCTCTAAAGCCGTCTGAGGAACAAACAGCATCAGACGAACAAGCTAATGAGTCTAATGATGATGCTATTTTAGACGATATGGATAGCTCAGACTTGGGATCTGGACTTATAACTGAAGACAAAGAAGAATTTGAAGCTTGGAGGCCAATAGGCGGAGATTGGGGAAATAGGGAAAACCAAACTTTAGCAAATTACATTACCTCCAAGGACAATAATTTGCCTCCAGAGGACGCTGATATAGCGGAAGGAATGTTAGATTTAACAAAAGATTCTCATACAAATGGGGAGTTAGTAGATTTCCGAGAAAATTTAAAGAGTGCTTGGGTTACGTCCATAGTTAATATGTCCAAGAATTATCCTATGAAAGATGAAGTTTATACGTCTAGAAACGGTTCAAAAACGTATACTAAATCTTATGATGTGGAAAACTTTACCGCAGACGAAGCAAAACAATTTAATGAAGATATGACTAAGAGAGCCATGCTTGAGGGATGGTTAGGAACTGTTCAAAGTGCTTTAATGCGGAAAGATGCTATAGTACCGTTAAATAATTCTAATGCTGCGGATTTAGCATGGACTAGCGCTAGACATACTAGTATAGCACCACCTTTTTGGCCTACTTCACCTTCTGGTGATCCAAATGATATACGGGGTAGATTTGGGCGTAAGAAATATACTGATATGCTCAGGGAAGCGCTTGGCTCTGGTAACATTCCAAAAGCTACTACTTGGCAATGGTGGCAATGGATGGAAAGTAATGGGCTTACTCCAGAAGGAATAGGGGACTATCACAATTTTATGAAACTTCATCCACAGTCTAATAAGGATGGAGGTATGTCGGCAGGGAATGCTATTACAGAGGACATTGAGGCAATGAAGCGCCAAGTACCCATGGAGGATCGGACTCTTACCACTGAGCAACAGCAGAGGGATGATGATAGGAAGCAAAGGATTGCGGATCGGAATAGCGCCTTAGAAAAAGTTAACGAAGCATTAAAGAATTCTGCTGAGGAGGCTGTTAAGACGTGGGCCACATCTCCTAAAGGTGGTGTTTTTGGCGAGAAGGGGGGAACCCGAACAATAACCGATAAGGCTTTAGCTGAAATTAATCCTGATGGAAGCCCATTAACCGAGGAGCATATTGAGGCGTTAATTAATTGGTTCCATACTAAAGATGAAGAGGGTAATCTACCTTTCAAACCTATTAAGCCCCCTAGAGTAGTTAAGGAGCCGAAGGTTACTGATGAGGTTACTGATGCGTCTATTGATGAGGTTATTGATGAGAACGCTAATGATATCATATCAGGGGACGATTCTGACATCATAGAAGGTACTGAGATAGTGGATGAGAATAAAGCGGAACAGGATGCTGCGAAACTACGTGCCACTACAAATAAAAAGATTAATCGTATTATGCGTGAACAGTTTGGTACGGGTGCTTGGCAGGATCTTGCAGAAGATGCCGATCCATACGACAGGCCCTCTTCTGAAGAAGATACGTCAATAATGTTTGATTGGTTAAAAAACATGCCTCCCGATGAGTTAGATAAAAACTATAACAAGTTAGTAGTTGAGGAACATATTAAACAGAGGGCTGATGCTAAAAAGAAAGCTCCTTCAACTGAGCCTTTAGATGATACTAGTAGAGAAGAACTTATATCTAGAATTAAGGACGCTTATTCAAATATGCATCCCGATACAGAGGTTCCAGATAATTTTTCTCATATGCTTTCTACTGTGGACGATAAAGAGTTACGGGATCAATATAAAGCTTATATGAAGCGGGAAATGGATCACCATAGTACTGAGGCTAATACACAACGTAAACTATCTGCTAATGATCTAAGTAGTTTTACTCCATTAGAGGGGCAAGACGGGGTAGATAATGCGGATGTGTTATTCCAAGCCCGCCGATTAAACCAGCACGAGAGTAAATATGGATTATATATTGATGATAAAGCGGCTAAGGAGAAGCTTAGTCAGCTAAAGGATGAGGTAAAGGCTAAGGCTGAAGAATTTGGCATGGATATAACTGACTTAGCATCACGAGATAAGGCTGAGGCGGAAGAAGCTGGAATTACTCTCGGTTCCGATGAATGGATGGATTATCTTACTGATAAGCATGTGGAAGAAGCAAACACTGCTGCTGAACAGGCTAAGTACATAGAGGAAAATGGTGCCGATTTAAGAGGTAACGTTAATTATAAACCTAATATAGTGGTGGATTATGATGAAAATGGAAACGGTAGGTTATATGATCTAGCTTCTAAACGTTACGTTAATAAAGAGGATGTACGATTTAGCGATGATCACATAGCTGCCCCATGGAAATCGGACGAGGATGCATCGGCTGAAGAAGCCTTTTGGGATAAAATAGATTACGAAACCCTTCTTCCTAAAAATGAGGGTGGTGAAGTGGAATCTATTGAGAGATTTAAGAATACGGCACAAGATCCTCGTGAAACTAATGGTTTCTTCCACCCAGAATCTGGTGCTTGGATAAACCCACATAGGTATCACGAAACTATGCAGAACGGGGTAGAAGATTTAATCATTCCGGTAGGGGGATTATACCAAGGAGCTAATAAAAACCAAGGGGATAATGATCCCATGTATTCTTTCTCAAAGTTAAGTAGCCGTCAACAAGGTAAAATGTCAGGTTCGGATGGATATTTCATAGATACTATGGGTAATATACATGGTTATGCGGCTCCGGGACATAAAAATCAAGATAGTAAAACTCCTCAGTCTGTAAATGACGTGGTTTATAACTGGTATTCGCAACAAATAGCCCAACGGATGCAGGAAGGAGAACAATCTAGTGTAATACCTGTTCCAAGTGCTACTCCATCAACTAGTTATGAATCGGCATTAGCTAGACGAGGTAAAGAAGTTAGTGCTGTAGATTCATATATGGGATATGATAGAGGATTTTTCGGAAGGCCCCAAGGACAGTTAACTGATGCTGAATTAGGTGTGGAAAATCCATGGTGGCAACAACAACGTTGGATGGGAGTGCTCCCCGAAGAGTGGAGACAGAAATTCCTAGACGTAGTAGAATACCCACAATTTCAGATTCTTAGCGGTTTAGGTAAAGTATTGGTTAATGGGTATGGAACTGCTGCTGGAGCAGCCCGTAGAGCTAGATATTCGGCCCAAGTTGCAAGAGAAGCCGAAACTAGAACCCGTTCTCAACAAGCGTTAATGAATCAGGATTACTTATCTCCGGGTGAAGAACGGGCACGTAAAGAAGATGTTCAAACATTACATACTGATTTAGCCATAAAAGCTAAAGAAGCTTCCCGTCAAGTTGCTGAAGCTAATAAAGCTGCTACTGAAGCTACTAAAAACGGTAATAAGCAGCAAGCTGATCAATATAAAGCCGAAGCTGATAAACAAAAGAAGTTAGCCGACAATTTAGGTAGAAAGATAGATTCACTTAAACCTTTATCGTATGGTAATAGAGATGATTGGGGAAAGATTAACACATTATATAATGAACATCAATCAGAATTCCCAAATTTTGGTATTGGGCAGCGTCAGCCCGTAGTTACTCAGGATACTTCTGGTAGGAGACAAGTAGCGGATATACCAGCTATGCCTCAACAAGGCATGACTACTTCGCCTACACAGCAATCTCAACCATCAGGACAGGGTTTACAGGGTTTAATAGGTGGTACATCTACCCCCCAACCCGCAGTACAGGGATTAATATCAGGTGGGGAGCAACCTCAGACGGAAACTCCAGCCCCACAGGAAGAAAATAAGCCACCATTAGCCGGATTAATCCAATAATTTTACTTCTGCGGCTAGTATAATATATATATAAAGACTTTTTAGGAGTTAATTATGTCAGCTTTTGATCTATTAAAAGAATATTACACAAAAGATAGTGCCAATAATAGTAAGGGTGTGTATATCCATAGCGGAGATAATGCCCGCAGCCTCGATGATAGAACAGAGGATCGTAAAGTTCGGGCTGAGGATGGGGATACTGACTATGAACAGGAAATAGGCAAAGATGCTGGTTCCGAAGCTGAAAAAACTCGACAAGATCATGAAGAAGCTTTAAATAATATTGAAGACGCTATTGGAAGAATGGATTCAGAACGTACCGTTCAAAAAATGTATAGATTATTTAAAGCGACGGCAACTGCAAGTGGTAGGCCCCCCGGACGGCCACCAGAAGGCAACTATCCATTAAAACGTGACGCTAATAATTCAAGAAATCCTGATTCTGATGAAGCCGAAGCTGCTAAACTGGCTATGGCGCAAACTAATGAACAGTATAAGATGCCAACAGGCCCTGAGAATGAGGAGCGTCAAGATGAAACATGGGAAGTTGGTGATGGGCCAAGGGCCGAAGGAACTGAATTTAATGCTGATTTTAGCAGAAGATATGAACGTAACTTAGCTGAGATAAAAAGGGAGAGGAAAAATAAAGACACTGCAACTTCTTTACAAGCTATGCAGAAAATGAGTCCAGCTTTATCTAGTTTACTCTCTGCGGCGGCAGGTTGGGCATTAAGTGCTGATATAGCTAGTAAGAAAGTTCCGCCTGAAATGGCTATGGAATGGGAACGGGCCGTTTCTAGGGAAGATAAAAAACGATTACAAGAAGAAATGATGAGAAGATTAAAACGTTCCGTTAAAAAATCTGGGGATTCAGAAGATTTCTTCTCCGAATTAAAGATGTTTTATAAGGATCATGCTCCCACACCCCCTAGATATGGCTTAATGTGGGATGCAGTTAAACATAGATGGACTCGCCCTGAGAAAGTAGGGCGTACTGTATGGGAAGTACAGGGTAAAAAGAGGTTACGTGGTTCTGGAACGGGTTCTCATGAGCGTACATTAGCCCGTAGAGGGGCTGGTGGTAAGGGTACAGGCAGTATGGAAGCGGGTAGAAGGTTCAGAGGAGCTTCAGACGCCGGTAGAGCGCATCCACATGAGGTTAAACATCCGGGACATGTGACTGAACATAAGAAACGAAGGACTAAACACCATAAATTACATAGAAAAGCGAGGTAATATGTCAACAAAAAGTAAAAAATCAGTAGAGACTCCAGTAATTCAGGAAGAAATACCGGTAGAAGAGGTTATAATTGAAGAAGCTATTCCAAAAATGCATGTGGTACAGGTAAAAGTAAACAAACATTTACCAAATATACCTGTTCCAGTAGAGTTTCCGGTAGGTGAAGTGCGCTATTGGGAGTCTTCAGACGATATAACATATAGTTATGAGGCTGGATACCAGATATATATGGATAATTTTGTGATCAGAGCCATACAAGTAGATAAAAATAAGTGGATACCTAGAGAATCTACACGTAAATGGATAGAGAATATGCCAGATGCTATACTAGATGACGGTTTTTTCACGTCAGACATCATAACTATGGATGAATTGGGGTAAAATAGTATGAAATTAGGTGAATTTTACGATAAAACCCCCCCTTCAGCCGCTAGAAAGAAGGTAGTTTATGATCTAAACAATGCTCATAAAGAGGCTGTTTTAGAGGATAAAATAGCGGATTTACAGCAAAAAGTGTCTAATATAGACGATATTAATGCTAAAAAGAGCCAAATACAGAATTCTTTGGATACAAGTAGGGAGGAAAACTCTAGATTGATCCAAGAGAACAATGAGTTAGAGCAACGGATAGATAAGTTAGACGCTGAGGTACAAGAAAAGCATAGAGTTTTTGAGGATTTAGCCATACTTACAGGTAGATTTGACTCTTTATCAGAGCATTATGGCACAATGAATCAGGATTACATGTTCTTAAGAGAGAGATTCGGACTTCAGGAAGAGGAATTAGATCAATTACGGGTAAATAATACTAATTTACAGTTAAATGTAAGCACATATACGCAGGAAGCTGTGAATAGAGACACAGTAATTAACGAATTACGTAAGGCTTTAGATAAATTAACGGAGGAACATCAGAGTTTGACTTCCTTCTCCACAGAATTGAGTGGTAAATATACTGAAGCATCTGATATGTGGGATAAATTATCTGTAGAGAACTCTGAATATAAAGAAACTCAACGATTATTACAAAAACAGAAAGAAGAATTAACTAATCAACTGTTAGTAAAGAATCAGCAAGGTACTACAGAGGGCGAAGCTAGACTAATGAGGAATATGAATCATCAAATGGATGGATTGTTAGGAGATATAGAAACAATTAGTAAGGAAAATGCTCATTTAAGAAATGAACTATCCACTCCACAGCGTACCTCTGTTGGTGCAATAGCTAGACAAGAGGGATTTAAAATTCCTCTAGCTTCAGCCGCTGTGAATTATAGAAAAAATACTTTAGGAAGTGGGAAACCGACGTTATTAAGGTTTGCCAATAAGGAGTTAGGCGATGACAACTAGGCCGTGGCGACAAGAGATAGAACTCCTACAACATTATAGTAGGCACAAGACGTTTACCCACACTACTACAAGTGCTAATGCAGAAACTGTAGTTAACGTAGACGGGCTAATGGAGGAATGTAATAAGGTATCCTTCATAGTAGAGTTAGGAGATGCTTATATAGAATTTGATGACGATGCTACCTCATCTGCAATGCTTATTCCGCAGGATGAGGGGTACTTCGATGAGGATATTTATATAGGAACGAAGATTAGCATTATTAGAGCTTCTGGAACCAATGTACGAATACGGGGAATCGTCTGGGGGAGATAAAACATGCCAATTATTGGAAAGGGACGTAAGTCTTTACATTATGCAAAAGGTGTTTCTAGTACCCAAATAGGGTACGGGAACTTAGCGGCTGATCTGGTTGACGAAGATGTATCTTCTGTATCAGGTTCGCATGATACGCTTGCATCTGCCTTAGCTCTTAAAACATATCTAGATGCCCAAGTCACCGCTCAAGACGTTGATATAACTACTGATAGTGGCACCATAGCCATTGATTTAGATAGTGAAACGTTAACTATTTCAGGCGGGGAAGGCATTGATACTTCTGCTACAGGTAACACTTTAACTATTGCTGGGGAGGATGCTACCACATCTAATAAAGGTATAGCATCGTTTTCTTCAGATAACTTTGGGGTTTCTTCAGGTGTTGTAACTATTAAATCTCAGGGCGTGGCGTTAGCGGAGATAATAAACATAGGAGCTAACACAGTTCTTGTAAGAGATGCGAATAGTTCTGGAACGGTGTCAGCTAAAACGATAGCGGATACAGAATTATTAATTGGAGACGGCACTGGATTTACGGCAGCTACCTTAAGTGGTGATGTTACAATGGCAAATACGGGGGCCGTAACTATAGCAAGCAATGCTGTAGAAGGTTCCATGTTAAATTCTAATGTAGCGGATGATAGTTCTATAGAATTAAGTTCTAATACGTTGAATGTTAAAGCCACTGGTATTACTAATGCTATGTTAGCAGGTTCGATTGCTAATTCAAAACTAGCTAACGCCTCTATAACAGTTTCAGACGGTTCTAACACTAGCCCAATAGCTTTGGGAAGTACTGTAACCTTCTCTGGAACCTCTAATGAAGTAACCGTGGCCGAAAATAATGGTACAGTTACCATAGGCTTACCTGACGATGTGACAATAGCCGGAGATTTAACAATTAATGGTGACACAACTACAGTTAATACTGCAACCTTATCTGTAGAAGATCCGTTAATTATTATGGCTTCGGGAAATAACGCTGCTGATTCAGTAGATATAGGTTTTTACGGGCTGTATGACACTTCGGGTAGTCAAGATTTATACGCTGGATTATTTAGAGATGCATCAGATTCGGGAAAATGGAAATTATTCAAAGATACTCAGGCTGCCCCTACCACTACCGTGAATACGGGCGGTACAGGATACGCTGTAGGAACGTTAGTTGCTAATTTAGAAGGTAACGTTGTAGGAAATGTGACAGGTAATACATCAGGTAGTTCTGGAAGCACTACTGGAAATGCTGCTACCGCTACCGCATTAGCCACAGCTAGGACTATTGGTGGTACATCGTTCGACGGTACTGCAAATATAGCAGTAGCTTTATCTGCTACAACTACAGCTTTGGCTTCTGCAAGAACTATCGGAGGAGTATCTTTTGATGGGACTGCAAACATTAACCTTCCGGGTGTGAATGCTTCAGGAAATCAAGATACTTCTGGAAACGCTACTACAGCCACCACAGCTACTAATTCTACTAATGTGGCAGTGACAGATAATGAAAATACGAATGAGAACGATCTAATCCCATTTGTAGCTAATGCTGGTACTTCTACTGGCAATCACGGATTAGAAATGGATGGTGACTTCCATTATAACCCATCAACAGGGCGTTTAACTGCTACAGAAGCTTCAGTTACTACGTTAGTTATTGGTGGTACGAATGTGACTTCGACTGCCGCAGAAATTAATTTACTAGATGCTTTAGATAGAGGATCAATCCTTTACGGTAATTCTAGTGGTGCTACAGCAGTATTGGGACAAGGGGGCGCCAACCAAGTTCTTACTTCAGATGGGACAGATATCGCATGGCAAGCGATTCCCACACCTACTGATATGACTATTAGTGCTAATAATAGTACTGATGAAACTGTATATCCAGTATTTGTTGATGGTGCTACTGGCAGTCAGGGCTTAGAATCTGATACGGGACTTACTTATAACCCCAATTCTGGCGTTCTAACGGCGACACAGTTTACAGGAGCCTTAAGCGGTAATGCTAGTACAGCTACTGCTTTAGCTAATGCTAGGACTATTGGAGGTACTTCATTTGATGGTTCAGCTAATATAGCCGTGGCGTTAGCGGCTACCGCTACCGCTTTAGCTACTGCGAGAACCATAGGTGGAGTGTCCTTCGATGGGACGGCCAATATTAATCTTCCGGGAGTAAACGCAGCTGGAAATCAGGATACGTCTGGAACTGCTACATTAGCTACGAATATTACAGCTACAGCGAACAATTCAACGGATGAGACTGTTTATCCCGTCTTTGTAGACGGAGTTAGTGGCTCTCAAGGAATCGAAACGGATTCAGGATTTACCTATAACCCAAGTTCTGGTTTATTAACTATTTCTGGTGAATTGGATGCTGGGAGTTTGGATGTATCTGGTGATGCCGATATAGACGGTACGTTAGAGGCTGACGCAATTACTGTAGATGGTACGGCCTTAAATGAATATATAGCTGATACAGTAGGTGCGATGGTGACTAGCAATACGGAGAGCGGTATTACGGTTGCTTATCAGGATGCCGATAACACTTTAGATTTTACGGTTGGTACATTAAATCAAGATACTACAGGAAATGCGGCTACGGCTACTGCATTAGAGACTGCTAGAAATATTGGCGGGGTGTCATTTAATGGTACTGCTAATATAAATTTGCCCGGCGTAAATGCATCTGGTACTCAGGATACATCGGGAAATGCTTCAACTGCTACAGCATTAGAAAACGCTAGAACCATTGGGGGTACGTCATTCGATGGAACGGCTAATATAGCTGTAGCGTTATCAACAGAAGCTACTAATGTAACGGCTGTGGCAAACAATAGCACCGATGAAACTGTGTACCCCACTTTTGTAGATGGGGCCACAGGTACACAAGGAATTGAAACTGATACTGGACTTACATATAATCCAAGCTCAGGTGTTTTAACTTCTACACAATTCACGGGAGCCGTTAGCGGAAATGCAACTACTGCTACTGCTTTGGCTAGTGGTAGAACTATAGGAATGACGGGAGATGTTGTTTGGACTTCTGCCAGCTTTGACGGTTCTGGTAATGTGACAGGTTCGGCAGTAATTCAAGCAACCTCCGTAGAAAATTCTATGTTAGCAGGTTCTATTGCAGACAGCAAATTAAACACAATTACTACCGCTGATAAGGTGTCTGGAGCGGCTGTACAAGTAGACGGTGCTACAGATGGTACGGGCATAACAATAGTAGATGCGGATAAGTTCTTAGTGGATGATGCGGGAACAACTAAATATGTTAATGCTTCTCAGATTAAATCCTATATGGGAGATCCGGCTTCTGAAGGCTTTGCTATAGCAATGTCTGTGGCGTTATAAGGAGAAATTATGGCAACAGAATTTAAAAAAGTAAGTTTAGCGGATATTCCTACATCTTTAACTACTGTATACACAACTCCGTCTAACTGCGATACAGTGGTAATAGGGTGTTTAATATGTAATAGACATAGTTCGGACATTACTGTAGATGTGCAGATTGTTGTAGAAACAGGTATAACAGTTGGGGGAAACACAAACGAAAATGTTTACTTAGTTAAAGCGGTTACAATTCCAACAGGGACTTCGTTAGATATAATTAATGGGAATAAAGTAGTATTAGCAAATACTAGTACTAATACTGGAGATGCTCTTCGTATATTATCCAGCAATACAAGTGCGGATGTTCTTTTAAGCATCCTAGAAAACACTTAGGAGATATGATATGCCTTTTGTAGGTTCAAGTTTTAAAACATATGTAGCTACTGATGATATTACGGCTGCCCAAATAGCGGCAGACGCAGTTAATACGTCAGAATTAGTAGATGACGCTGTTACTAGTGCTAAGGTAGCTGATAATGCAATCATTACAGCATTGATAGCTGACGATGCTATAACCAGTGCTAAGATAGCAGATGATGCTATAACTGCCGCATTGATAGCAACAGGTGCTGTTACGAATGATGGGCTAAATGTAACTGCCATAACAAGTCAAACAGCAGAAACTACAGTTGCTGATGATGATGTAATTTTAGTGTATGATACTTCTGCTTCAGCCTTTCGTAAAATGACTAAATCTAATTTCGTAGGTGAGATATTGACATCTTCATCTACTA
>Ga0209992_10003598_pt1 | contig 12903 bp, 7 predicted proteins | sample 2SBtaG_2_FD_182564 | JGI IMG/M metagenome (GOLD analysis project Ga0209992, IMG submission 182564) | Deep subsurface microbial communities from Kolumbo volcano to uncover new lineages of life (NeLLi) - 2SBTROV12_ACTIVE470 metaG (SPAdes)... | ecosystem: Environmental > Aquatic > Marine > Volcanic... | reverse complement strand
TCAATATTCCACTGAAATCGCAAAAAGGATCTAAAGCTGTAGGAATCGGCTTCATTTATGAACGTCTCGCTCCTACCCTTGAAGGATTTACTTTTAACAAGAACGATTGCAGATCGATGTTCGACCCTATTGATTATGTAATATTTGAAGGGCTTAGCGAAAAACAAAAAGTAGACAAGATCATCTTCATGGATATTAAATCCGGCAAGGCACGGTTAAGCCAGAAGCAAAGAAAGATCAAAGAAGCGGTAGACAATAAAAAAGTTCAATTTAAAACCTACAAGCCATGAACCACGAACTAATCAAATTCTTTAGCATACAAAGACAGATTTTTGGCGTATGTAATTGCTGTGGAGATATCTTCCGGCTTAGCGATGCCAATGTATACTTAAAGAAAAAGCCCACTCCCGACTGGATGGATAAATACGAAGCTGCTGAAGCACGCATAGACCGGGCAGAAGAAAAAATAGATGACCAGGAAGCGGAAGTAAGGGAAAAAGCCCGTGAAAGAGGCCGTATAGAAGCTTCAAAAGCGGCTAAAAAGGTAGATCCAGTCTTCCACCCCAATAAGTTTAATCCAGATGATGCTAAGGTGATGTTTCACCCGGTTGATTTTCTCATTTTTAATGGGATGAAAAAAAACGAAATCAAAAATCTGGTTCTGTTCGACAGGGAAGTAAAATCCAAAGAACAGAAAGCCCTGCAAAAAAGCATTGAAAAAACCGTCTCCAAAGAAAATTACGAATTCGTTACTATGCAGGTGAGTGAAGATGGGGAGGTGGAGTATAAATAAAATATTTTCTTTTACTAGTTTAATTTCTATTTTTAGATTATCTAGTAAAATATAAAAATTAAAAGAAATACTGATGCAACTATTTGAACATGTAAAAGAAGTACTGTCTAAGAATGATTCATTCTGTAAAGATGGTAATCTATTAAAGAACAATGTGGTAGAAGCAACTCTGAAATTGGATACTAAACTACTCACTATCATATTAAAAGATGAAACCACAAAAAAGCACTTCTTCACTAACATTGAAGGAGTAATGGTATTTGATCAAGTTAAATTCCAAAAGTTTGTAAGCAATAAACAATTCTTACCTGATAGCTACACTGCATTTAAAAACAAAATAGGTTTAACAGCAAATGGGGAATTTCTTACTGATGCTAAAGAAGTTGTCTTAGATTTTCCTTACAAAGACTGTGTGTTAGAAGGTGGACAAACCAAAGAAGACCAAAAGAGAAAAGAAATATTTTGGAATGAAACCCTTGCTCCTGATGATATTGACAGATTATTTGAACCAAAGGCATTTACTAATTGGAAGAAATACGATAAAGATGGAGAACATGAGGTTACAGACATTTCATTAGATGATAACCTTATCATTAAAGGAAACAACTTAATTGCTCTACACTCTTTAAAAGAGGTTTATAGAGGTAAAATAAAACTAATATATATTGACCCTCCATACAATACAGGAGGTGATGCAAACATATTCACCTATAACAACACTTTTAACCACTCTACATGGCTAACTTTTATGAAGAATAGATTAGAATCTGCAAAGGAATTAATTTCTGATGACGGATTTATTGCAATTGCAATTGACCATTATGAGTTAGGCTATTTAATTGTATTGGCTGATGAAATTTTTGGGAGAGAAAATAGACTTGGTATTATATCAATTGTCAATAATCCAATGGGAAGAAATCAAGCTAAATATTTCTCTACAATTAATGATTTTATGTTAGTCTATGCAAAAGATTCAAAACAAGCAAAATTTAATAATGTGATTTTAGATGATGAGTTGGCTAAATCATATGAATTGGAAGATTCAAAAGGCAAGTATAAATTAAAACAATTCATCAGAATCGGAGGAGGTGACGATAATCTAAGAGTTAATAAAGAATCATTTTGGTATCCTATTTATGTAAATGAGAATTTAGATACAATTTCTTTAGAAAAACAAAACAATTCTTATGAGGTGTTTCCAAAAACAAGTTCAGGTCAGGAAAGAACTTGGAAGCTTTCAAAAAAATCAACTAAAGAAAAGTTAGAAGAACTAGTTGCTGTAAAAGAAAATGGAAGAATAGTATTATATGAAAAATATAGAATTGACAAGGGTCAAAAAGTTCCAACAATATGGTCAGATAAAAAATATAATGCAAATCATCATGGCATTAGACTTTTAGCAAAAATCTTAAAAAGGAAAGACTTTAGTTTTCCAAAATCTCTTCATACAATAATTGATACCTTAAAAATCTTAACTACTAAAAATGACATTATATTAGATTTTCATGCAGGTAGCGGAACAACAGGACATGCAACAATTGCTTTAAATCAAGAAGATGGAGGAAATAGAAAATTTATACTTGTTGAACAATTGGATGATCATATAAATATTTGTATTGAAAGAAATCAAAAAGTATTAAAACAAGAAAACATTAACTCGTCATTTAAATACTTAGAGATATCAAAATGGAATGAAGATGCAAAAAATGAAATTTCTGAGTGTAAAAATATTAAGGAACTAATAAATAAATTTGAAGATATTTATGAAAAATATCAGATAAAATATAATGTTAATGTTAAACAATTTAAAGAAAATGTATTGAATGATACTAAATTCTTAGAGCTTTCATTTAATGAGCAACAACAAATGTTTGTAGATATAATTGACAGCAATCAATTATATATCAATTACTCTGAAATATTAGATAGTAAAAATTCAATTGAAAAACGAGATATTAGTTTGAATCAGAAATATTACTCAAAATAATATGAAGGAGGTTAAAGAAGAAGTTTATGGTAGTAGAAATAGTTGGTTGAAACCAATTCTTGAATCAAACGATATTGATTTTTTTTCAGATTTATGGGTGGCTACTTGCAGAAATAAACTTAATAATGATAAATTATCAAGGTATGCTGTTTTATTAGAATCTAAATCAAATAAAAATGTAAAAGAAAACATAAAAGAAAATGTGCCTGTTTATTTTATTAAAATCTTAAATAACAATCAGATATTCTTAGAGAACCTTAGAAACAATAAATCTAAAACTTTAAGTTATAAAGAGTTTATTGAAGGGTTTACCTCAAAGCTTTCATGTGAACATATTTCTTCATTTGCAAAAGGGTCAACAAATGCATCAAGTTTAAGTGTATTTTTTAGAGAATATATGGGAAAAGGTTTTGCTTTAACAGATGTAGATTTTTATTTTGGAACTTCAAACATTATGATTGAAGAAAAAGGATTTGTTTTAGATAACCACTGCTATTTAGGAATAGGACAATGCATATCTTTTACTGAAATAATAAAAGATATATTCAATAATCCAAAATTTTATATAGTTTCTAAACAAGATAATAAATACTATATGTCTGAATTAATAAAATTAAATTGTTTTAATTCTGAGGAAATTCTAGGATGGGGAAAAATGAATCCCATAAAAGTAAATGAAACAAGTAAAGAAGGTATTTTAAAGAAATTATTATAACAACAAAATTTTACAATCAAAAATAAATGAATCTATTCACACACATAAAAGAGTTGTTATCAAAGAATGAGAAATTCTGCAAGGATGGTGAACTATTTAAGAACAATGTAGTTGAAGCTGCTTTAAAATTAGACATTGAGTTAGTTAAACTTTTACTGACTGATGATAAAGCTAAAGAAACATTTTTTAGTGATATTGAAGGTGTGATGGTATTTGATAAAGTTAAATTTCAAAATTTTGTAAGCAACAAAAAATTTCTACCTGATAGCTACACTGCATTTAAAAACAAAATAGGTTTAACAGCAAATAGAGAATTTCTTACTGACTCTAAAGAAGTTGTCTTAGACTTCCCTTACAAAGACTGTGTATTAGAAGGTGGACAAACCAAAGAAGACCAAAAGAGAAAAGAAATATTTTGGAATGAAACCCTTGCTCCTGATGATATTGATAGATTATTTGAACCAAAAGCATTTACTAATTGGAAGAAATACGATAAGGATGGAGAACATGAGGTTACAAATATTTCATTAGATGATAACCTTATCATTAAAGGAAACAACTTAATTGCTTTACACTCTTTAAAAGAGCTTTACAGAGGTAAAATAAAACTAATATACATTGATCCTCCTTATAATACAGGAAATGATGGATTTAATTATAATGATAGTTTTAATCATTCTTCTTGGCTGACCTTTATGAAAAACAGATTAGAAGTTGCTAAGGAATTACTTTCTAATAATGGCTCAATATGGATGAATATTGATGATAATGAACTTCCGTATCTTATGATTTTGTGTGATGAAATTTTTGGAAAAGAGAATTTCTAAGCCTAACATCAATAAAAAGAAGTGCTGCAACGGGACATAAATCCATTAATCCTTCACCTATATCAGTTACTGATTATTTAATAGGATATGCAAAGGTTAAAAGTCAATGGAAGTATAAAAAATTATATACCAAAAGAGGTTATGATGCAGCTTACAATAAGTTCATAGTAAACTTTGAAGCAGAGTATAAAGATTGGGAGTATATTTCGGTAAAAGAGGCAGTGAAAAAGTTTGATATTGATACTGCTGACAAGTTGATAGCTAAATTTCCTAATCAGGTAATAAGATTTGCTGAACCAAATTACCAAGGAGTTGGTAAGGAAACAAGAGAATTGATTGATGCTTCAAAAAATGAGCCTTCGAAAATTTTCAAACAGGTTAGAGAAAAGCACTTGGATATATATCTAAAAAATGGTCAGCGAATTTTATTTTATAAAAACAAGCTAAAAGAAATTGATGGTGAAGTAGTTACCGCAGAGCCACTCACAAACTTTTGGGATGATATTCCATTTCAAGGAATAGCAAAAGAGGGTGGTGTTATTTTGAAGAAAGGGAAAAAACCGGAGAAATTATTGAGGAGAATTATTGACCTTTCAACAAATAAAAATGATATAGTTTTAGATTTTCATTTAGGTTCAGGAACAACTGCTGCTGTTGCACACAAAATGGGGAGAAGATATATTGGGGTTGAACAATTAGATTATGGAAAAAACGATAGCGTTATTAGATTACAGAATGTTATTAATAAAGACGAAAGTGGAGTTTCAAAATTATTAAATTGGAAGGGTGGCGGAAGTTTTATCTATACAGAGATATCCAATTCAAAATCTGAATATGTTTCCTCAATAAATAATGCGAAAGACTCTATTCAATTATTAGAAATTTGGGAGAAGCTGAAAAAAGATGAATGTATTTCTCATAAGGTCTCTCCTTCTAAATTTGAGAAAGAAGTTAAAGACTTTAAGAACTTAGATTTAGAACAACAAAAACAATTCTTACTATCTATTATTGACAGCAATCAGTTATATGTAAATTATTCAGATATGGAAGACAAAAACCATACTGTAATGGATACTGATAAGGATGTAACAACAAAATTTTATAATTTATAATATGCAATCACTAAATGACCAATATTCCGCACTTGTTTCAATGAATATGTTACCCATTGAAGTTCCTGAACATATCAAAAAAAATATCAGACCTGATTATGGAGAAAGATCTTATCAGAAAGAAGCATTTGCTCGTTTTGTTCATTATAGTGAGTTAAATCCAAACAGAAAAAGACCAACACAGCTCTTGTTTCATATGGCTACAGGTAGTGGTAAAACACTAATTATGGCAGGAGCAATGTTGCATCTCTACAAATTAGGATACAGACGATTTATTTTCTTTGTTCAAAGTACAAGTATTATTGAGAAAACTAAAGATAATTTCCTAAATCAATCTTCTAGTAAATACCTATTCAACAACACAATTAATATTGATGGAACAAATATTCGTATTAATGAAGTGTCCAACTTTTCTTCAGTAAATGAAGATGATATAAATATCGTGTTTACTACAATACAAGGATTACATCAAAATATGAATAATCCTAAAGAGAATACAGTAACTTATGAAGATTTTGAAGACCAAAAAGTAGTTCTTTTAGCTGATGAAGCTCATCACATTAATGCTGAAACTAAAAAAGGGAAACTTACAAAAGATGAATTGGATAAAGTTCTTTCATGGGAATCCACTGTAACTAGAATTTTTAAAGCAAATCCTGATAACTATTTATTAGAGTTTACAGCAACTGCAGATTTAAAACACGAGAATATTAAACAAAAATATTTTGATAAAGTTATTTTTGACTATCCGCTAAAGAAATTTAGAGAAGATAAGTATTCCAAAGAAGTAAAATTATTACAAGCTGATTTAGCTCCTATTGACAGAGCTTTACTTGCAGTTATCTTAAATCAATATAGAAGAAAGATATTTGAAAAGAATGGTTTAAACATTAAACCAACTATGTTGTTAAAATCAAAGACAATTGCAGAAAGTAAAGAATTTTTTGATGAGTTCACTTCAACAATAAGCAGCTTAACAGCTAAAGGTATTAGTAAAGTAGTAGGTTCAAATCCTTCAGAAATAATATCAAAAGCTATGAAATACTTTAGTGAAAATAATATTTCATTAGAAAATCTCGCTTTAGAAATAAAAGAAGATTTCTCAGAAGACAAATGCATATCAGTAAATAGTAAAGACGACACAACTGAAAAACAACTTATTGTAAATAGCTTAGAGGATAAAAACAATGAATACAGAGCTGTGTTTGCAGTAGATAAACTTAATGAAGGATGGGATGTATTAAACCTTTTTGATATTGTAAGACTATATAATACAAGAGATGCAGACCATAAAACAGGGAAAGTAGGTAAAACAACTATGTCTGAAGCACAATTAATTGGTAGGGGAGCTAGATATTGTCCTTTTAAAATTGAAGACCACCAAGACCTTTATAAAAGAAAATATGATGATGATTTAAAAATGGAATTAAGAGTTTGTGAAGAGCTTTATTACCATTCAGCACACAATCCTAAATATATATCAGAACTTAATAACGCACTAATACAAATTGGAATGAAAGATTCTAAGGTAGTGCAAAGAAATCTTTACCTAAAAGAAGAATTTAAGAAAACAAATTTCTATAAGAATGGAAAAGTATTTGTTAATAAACAGATTCCTAACTTAAGAGAAGATGTAAAATCCTTAAATGAGGATTTGATAAATAAAAACTACAAGGTATCACTATCAACAGGATACACTTCAGTTTCTACTGCATTTAACAATGACTTAAATATGACTTCTACTAAAAGTGTAAATGATTTTAAAATTAGAGACTTTGGAAAACATGTTATCCGAAAGGCAATAAACAAACTACCTTTCTTCAGGTTTAATAATCTGCAAAAGTATTTTCCTCATCTAAAGTCTGTTTCAGAATTTATAACATCAGACGATTTTTTAAATAAGATAATTGTTGAAGTATCTTCAAATGATAATAGATTGAAAAATATTCATGAAATTGATGAGAATACAACTTCATTAGAAATTGCACAAGCTCAAGAAGACAAACTAACTATATTGATGTCAATTCTATCAGATATTGCAGTAGCTATACCTAAAGACTCATTTGACTACAAAGGTTCTAAAATATTCTCTCCTAAAGGAATTTCAAAAACATTTAAGGATAAAATGTTGAATTATTCAATAAATACAAATGGTGCACAAGAAATCGGTTTAGGTCAAGGGGAAACGACAAATATTGAATTAAATATTGATTTATCATCTAAAGATTGGTATGCTTTTAACGAAAACTATGGGACTAGCGAAGAGAAATTTCTTGTTAAATGTATTGAGAAACTTTATGATGAGGAGTTAAAAGATAAATACAAATCAGGAGTCTATTTATTAAGAAATGAAAGACATTTTAAACTATACACCTTTGATGAAGGATTAGCATTTGAACCTGACTTTGTTTTATTTTTACAAGAAAAAGAAGGTAAAGAAATGACATCTTATCAATTATTCATTGAACCAAAAGGAGGAGATAGATTAACAAATGAAGATAGTCTTATTAAAGAGAAATTTCTAAAAGAGATTGAACAAGAACATAAAATTGAAATTCAATTCCCTAATCAAAAATTTAAATTAATAGGTTTAAGATTATTTAATGAATCCATTACAAAAAAAGATTTCCAAAAAGACATAAACACTTTAACTTATTAAGCTAAAGAATAAAAATGCTACTTACTAATTACAACTTTCTCAAATAAAGAAGCATACATTATTTATAAGAACAATGTGATGCAATTCGTTCAATGTCGCAATCGAAGGATTAATGATTATATTAGGGAAATAGAGAATAGTTGAAAGATAAAGTTTAATTAAGTTAGTAGAACAATATTAAATTTTCTATTTCTAAAATGGAATTCGACAAGGTAAATAAAGAACATATACTAGAAGCAATAAAAGACTTTGAGGAGAAAGGAGCACCTAGTGGCTTATCAGAATCTCAATATTATGACATAATAATTAATGGTAATTTATATCCTCCTAAGCCTATAATGGCATATGCCAATTACCATGCTACTGGCAAAGAACCAAGTAATTATTTTTCAGGTGGCAAAAACACACCTTGTTTTAAAGCTTTTTACAGATTAAACATTGAAATAAAAAAGAAAAGTTCAAACAAAAATATCTATCAATTTATTGAAAAATATAAAGAACTTTTAAAATCAACTGATGAAAATTCCAATTATAATGAATTATACAAATGGGAAACCATTCAACATTTTCAAGATAATTGGGAAAATCAAATTCATCCCGAAAATATTATATCTAATCTTAAAAAATCTTTCAATAAAGAAAATAATAATTTATGGAGTGGCAGTCATTATCTTCCTTACAAAATGCTATTACATTTTGCAGAAAAAAACCCTGATAGTTTATGTAATATGTTCAAAGTTCTTTTTGATGAATCTAAAAAATTAGATGAGCGTTTATATTATTTTGAAAAAGAATCAAAAAATATAACAGATAAAATATGGCCTAAAGAGAATCTAGCTCATTATCAAGGAAAAAGAGCTATGTCTCTTTATTTATGTCTAAAATATCCTAATAAATATTTTTTATACAAAAACAATATGTTCAATGATTTTTGTGAAATCACAGGATATTGGACAAAATATGGTAGATCAAAAAAATATGATTATACAGTAATACATGATTATCATGAAATGTGTAATAATTTAAATGAAATCATATCATATGATAAGGAGTTATTACAATTACATAAAAATAGATTGCCTAAGAATATAACTTTTGAAAAAAGCAATAATTTATTAATCCAAGATTTTATTTATGCTGTTTCATCTTATTTAAAACCAAAAAGTAAATATCCTAAAGAACATAATCTATTAATTGAACGCTTACAGTTACTTGGTTATGAAGAAAGCACCAACATGTATAAAATATTAGATCGAATTATTAATGAGCTTAATCTAGAACTAAACGACAAAAGAATTTGTTATAGTCTTGATAATAAATCATCTATTGGTCTAACAATTGGTGAAAAATATTGTGCAGCAGCAGAAGTAAAGAAGAAAAATTCAAAATTTTATTATATACATAATACAAATAATAAGGAATGGTGGAAAGAAACTTCCTCTTTTTCAGAAATGTATAATCACATAGAATCAATACTTATTTCTTGTAAAAAACAATTAGACATTACTGCTAAATCTAGAAATTTAAGACACAATTCAGAAGCACTAGAAAAAACAATGTTTGATGAAAATTATAGAAAAGAAATTTTTAAAATAGCATTTAATGGCACTATCATGAAAAAGAATCAAAATTTAAAATCAGCATTTATAGAATGGTTAATTAATAATCCCAAGGTTAATTATTTTAACAATAAAAAAAGTGGATTAAATACTGCATTGGATAAGTATAATAGTTTTTTTCAAATTGACATATTTAGCTGTAATGAGACCAATTATAATGGTATTTTATCGGAGCTAAAGAAAACATTATATAATGAAAATAAAAATGAATTTCTAACATACAGTGAAAAAGAAAGTAATCATCAACCAAGAGCAATTTTAGGAAAACCTAATTACATGAAGTTCTTAAAAGAATGGTTTAATAAATCTACTACAATTTCTATTCCTACAAACACCATCCTCTACGGACCTCCAGGTACAGGAAAAACATACAACACTAAAAATAAAGCATTAGATATAGTAAATCCAGATTTTAACACCAGTGCAAGAAAAGATATAAAAGAACAATACAATAAATATGTCGAAAAGGGGCAGATTACCTTTGTTACATTTCATCAAAGCATGAGCTATGAAGAATTTGTTGAAGGTATAAAACCTAAAACAGTTGATAATAATGTCACATATAACATTGAAAACGGACTTTTTAAAAGGATGGTCAATAGGGCACTATATGCATTTCACAACAACAATGAATTAAATAATCTCAATGAACATTTAACTTTTGACGCAGTATATGATCAATTTCTCAATTACTTAAATGATAAGATAGAGGAAAATAAAGGAGAATTTGTTGTTCCATTGAAATCTAAAGGATACACATTAAAAGTACTTTCTATTGAAGATGAAGATATCTGGACACAGGGCAGCTCCTCTAAAACTGAAGTGAAGGTTACAAAAGAAAAATTACGATCTGTTTTTAATAAATTCAAATCAGTAAATGAAATTAAAAATGTAGTTGTAGATATTCGCGGACTAGATGTTTCTATTGGTTGGCATTCAAACTACTTTGGTGTATTTAAAGAACTAAAAAACTTTCAGGAAAATAATTTCGACAAAAAGGAAATGGAATCATCAAACCTTGAAATAAATTACACTGAGGATAAAAAAATAGCAAGTTTTCTAAATTCCTTACCAAATAAATATGATGTTAATTCCGATCAAAACGTAGATCAATTTGTAATGGTAATTGATGAAATTAACAGGGGAAACGTTTCGAATATTTTTGCTGAACTTATTACACTATTAGAGCAAGATAAAAGACTAGGTAATAAAGAAGAATTGTTCTTGGATTTATCATACAGTAAATCTAAGTTTATTGTTCCTCCCAATCTCCATATTATTGGCACCATGAACACTGCAGACCGAAGTGTAGAGGCACTAGACACAGCATTGCGTAGAAGATTTTCTTTTGAAGAAATGATGCCAAATACTTCCTTAATTACAACAGAAATTGATGGTATTAGTTTATCAGAAGTATTAACCACCATTAATGAACGCATTGAGGTGCTAGTCGATAGAGACCATACCATAGGACACAGCTACTTAATGGATGTAGATTCAAAAGAAAGTTTACGCCTTGCTTTTAAAGATAAAATCATTCCATTACTACAAGAGTATTTCTATGGAGATTATGGAAAAATTGGACTAGTATTGGGAGATGGGTTTGTTAAAAAAAAGGATAAAAACGATAATTTATTCTCCAATTTTAATTACGATGGAGATTCTGATGATCTAAATCAAGGAGGTTATGAGCTGATCCCAATTGATGATGATTTTAAAATAATAAAAGGTTTGAAATTATTATTGAACATCAAAGAAGAAGAACAGAAAGCGTAATTTGAAAAAAAGCAAATCCATAGCAGTCTATGAACACGGAAAGTTAACTACTAATGATCCAAAGTTTGATCAAAAGCATTTGAATGCACTGCTTAAACTCAACGAATACCATCAGTTTGCTTATTTCGACCCCATTGCTAAAGGGATCAAGTTCAATCAGTATGTAGGCATTATTCAGGTAGATGATTTAACCATTCAAATCAACCCCAAAGCAGACAAAGACGATGGAGATGACAAATGGCAAAAGTTACTTTTACAAATGCTCAAAGCTTGTGGTAAACTAAAAGCATCAACCGCTGGCTCTGCTGATGTTAAAAGGCAGCATTTAAACCTGTTGGAAGTATATTTCGAGCTGTACCTAAAAGAAATTGACCAGCTCATAAGAAAAGGACTGGCCAAAAAATACAGAAGAGAAACATCCAATGTAAAAGCCCTAAAAGGCAAACTAGAATTTGCAGGCAACATCCGTCATAACCTCATACATAAAGAACGGTTCTATACTACCCATCAGGTGTATGATCAAGATCACCTACTCCACCAAGTACTATTCAAAGCCCTTGAAATTGTTGAGCAATTCAGCAGAGGAACCCGACTGTACGATACCTGCAGGAGATTGCAATTGAATTTTCCAGAAGTAAAGCGCATCAAAGTAGAAAAAGAACACCTAGATAAAATTGTACTAAACCGCAAAACAGCCAATTACAGCTATGCTTTAGAAATTGCCAGGCTCATCATCCTTAATTATTCACCAGATATTAGCAGTGGAAGAGAAAAAATGATTTCCCTGCTCTTCGATATGAATAAGCTATGGGAAGAATACATACTCATTCAAATAAGAAAAGAACTAGAAAATTCTAATTACAGAGTACTAGGGCAAGATACCCGCCCTTTTTTAGGCAATAACTACCTACAACCCGATGTTGTAATTGAAAACAAAGCCAATCCTTCAGAAATTTTCATCATCGATACCAAATGGAAACGACCCACCAATCAAACAGCATCTATTAGCGATCTTCGTCAAATGTATGCCTACAACCGTTTCTGGAAAGCCAAAAAAGCCATGCTGCTCTATCCAGGAAATGATTCCAACAATGATTTTAAAAACTTTAGAACAGAAGATTACTTTAAATCAGAAGAGGAAATTAACCCCATCCAGCACCAATGTAAAATGGGATTTGTAAGCATATTGGATGAAGATAACAACCTAAGTAAAAATGTTGGAAAAGAAGTGTTGAAGTTATTGGAGGAAGAGGTTTTTGAAGTGGTAGAGTGAAATTCCAAAAACCCACCATTTTAACCAAAAACCACCAAAAACAGCCATTATTCATACCCTACATCAGGATCTATAAAGTAATAATGTACCCATAGCAATTCATCTCTTTCAAAATACAATGTATAGGTAAGATTATTTTTAT
>Ga0209992_10003597_pt1 | contig 12906 bp, 8 predicted proteins | sample 2SBtaG_2_FD_182564 | JGI IMG/M metagenome (GOLD analysis project Ga0209992, IMG submission 182564) | Deep subsurface microbial communities from Kolumbo volcano to uncover new lineages of life (NeLLi) - 2SBTROV12_ACTIVE470 metaG (SPAdes)... | ecosystem: Environmental > Aquatic > Marine > Volcanic... | reverse complement strand
CGTTTCCGCTCAATAAGACTTCCCAATAAGGTTCCAATGCCTCCCATCATTTCCAGAAGCTTACTATCCGGCTCTTCTTCTTTTCCAGAAAAAAATTCCATAACGCCTACTACCTTGTTACCTATTAAAATGGGAAAAGCAAATCCCGCCCCAAGCCCAATCTTTTCAGCGATGGGAGCTCTTGGAAAATTGGAATCAGTGGTCACATTTTTAATCCACTCAGGTTTTCCGCTGACCAAAACCTTTCCCGGTAATCCGATTCCTTTATCAAACGAACTGGCTTCGGTTACATTTATAAAATGACGGCAAACTTCTGGATCCTTGACATACCAAATTTTGGAAGAGATGACCCGGTCATTGGGGTTATCAGGATCTGGCAGATAAATGTGACCGACGAGCCAATCGATACCTGCACAGACAGCATTAAGAGTCAATTTCATACCCTCCTCTATTGGAAGGTTTTGACTTGCTGAGACAGCAATATTTTTGTGCAATTCCGAAAATAAATTTTTTCTTTTTATTTCTTCTTCACTCTTCCGCAATTCTTTTGTCCGTTCTTCCACTCGGTCTTCGAGATCGTCACGGGCTTTTTTCAAGGTCAGGTTGGCCTGTTCACCAACCCACGCGCTCAGCGCTGTCAGGATGAGAGAAAAAATAACGACAATGCTGAGGACTAAAATGATAATGTTGCGCACGGAATAAAGCGGGTCGAGAGCCTCTTCCATATCGATTTCAGATGCCAATCCAAAACCCAAAACATCGTCCCACAACCAGGTACCAAAAACCATCACGCCCCGATAATCCCGGTATCCTTGAATATTGGTCCCCGTCTGACCTTCCGTAGCGCTCTGAGCCATGAGGGTAAGCGGACGATCGCTGATAGACGGAGCCTCTCTGAATCCCTCCACCAAATTTCCACCGGGATCGCTCACCCGAGCAGTAAGGATTCCTTTTTGTCCCTTGGAGATCAATCCTAGTTTTTCCAACTGCCCCTCAAACCGGCTCTCCGTAAGAAGGTAGCCTTGTTGATCGAAAGCGTAGGTCTCGCCGCTTTCACCAATGCGTCCCCCTTGAGCCAGCTGGGTGAAATCTCGAAAAGGATCTATACGTAGGGCGACCACCGCAATGACCTTTTCCTGGATGTTGAGCAAGGGACCCACAAAAAACATAGCTGGGAAAGCTTCCTTTTTCTTTCCTGACTCATCCGGTAATTTTATATAAGATTTAATCGGCGGAATAAAAACCAGCTCTCCTTTCAAGGCACGGTTCAGCAATTTTTTATGCCGTTCGGAAATGTGGCTGCCTGACCTGATCTCACCATCCCTCTGCGCACTAATAACAAAAAGATCGGGAGAAATAACTAAAAATCCTTCATTAAAGGAAGTCGATAATCGGGATTCAAAAAACTCCCGAACAGTTTCCTGGGCTGAATTTTTTGCCAATTCATCTTTGTTTCGTGGAGCCGCCAGAAGGATTTCTACAGGTTGCAAAAGTTCAGGTTCTAAAATTAGTTTGGAGAGGAACCTATTGTTGTTGTCCACCCAAATTCTTAAAGAATCCTGTGTGGATTTTAAAACAATGCCCAGGGTAGTTCCCATATCCTGACGGATTCGTTGGTCGATATGGTTTATAGCGATCCAAGCCAAAATGATGGTCATAGCCAGGAACAGGCCCATGATGCTAATACCAATGCCACGGATCTTCGAGGATTGGAAAAGGTCTTCCGTGAGGCCTTTGGCACGGGCCGTTTTGAGATACCGGTTCAGCATAAGAACCGCGAAGACCAGCACCAGTGTCACCAGGGCAATACCTATAACAATTTTCCAGAAACTGAACTCTTTTTTTTGGGATATGGCTTTTTCTCCCGAAGCCCCTCGACCTGCAACTTCCTGGGACCCGGTTAAGGAAAACCACTTCTGTTTTTCCGCCCGAATTTCATCCTCTGAGATGGCATCCAGTCCCTTCTGTAAAATGGATTTGAGCAACGGCCCGTCGATGCGTGAAAATAGATGGATAGGGGAAGGCGGAAAGAGATTCTGACTGATGCCCTTCAGACCAATGATAGCGTTCACCTTGAGGATTTCTTCGACAGTCATCTGGGTATCGAACAAAGCATCCGCTTCGCCGTTGAGGACTGTATTGATGGAATCTAGAAGATTTTTGGTTTCGACGATTGTCGCACGGGGGAAACGCTCGCGAAGCTTGGGAATGGTTCCATACCCTTTAATCACAGCAATGCGGGCTTCGGCTAGATCGTCAGCCGCATGAATCTGGACGTTGCTGTCCTTGACGTAGAAGAACTCCCGTACCTGAAAATAGGGCGTGGAGTAGAGACCGTATTTAGTTCGGTCATTGGTAAAATAGGTCGCGGGAAGGAGATCGATATTTCCACTGCGCAAACCGGTTAGCAGGTTGTCCCATTGATCGCTGACGATTTCAAACTTTAGCCCCGTTTTCCGGGCAATAAGATTCAAGTAGCCTCCCGCCAAACCATCCGCGTCGCCGTCTTTACCCGTGAACACCAAAGGTGGCCACTCTTCTATACCCACTTTGACAGTAGTATGGCCACGAACCCAGGCTTGTTCTTGTTCTGTCAATTTGATGCTAGTGGTTTGAGTCTTTAAAGGTGTGTTCCAGAAAAATTGCTCTGAAAATTTACTCCTGTCAGTCAAACCAAGATTCCGGTAGATAACGGCGATTTCATCGAATCGGAAGGACTCATAATGGCCTATTTTGAAACTCTTGGTATCAATCAGTTCTGCCGTTTGCCGGGCTTCAAATTCCAGGTGGGCCCGCGTCTTCTTTTGTGTGTTGTATTTCTCAAGGATGATGTCAATTAATTCATTCGGATGCTTCAGGGCGTAAGTCCATCCCTTGATGGTTGCGCGAAGGAGTTTGTCGACCCTTTCAGGATGGTTTTGCGCCTCGTGGACGGAAGTGAACAAATTGTCACCGTAAAGATCGATCCCAAAATTACGCGGATCGATTATGTTGATTTCTTCGCCTTGTTCATGAAACCAGTAAGGCTCATTGGTGGAATAGGCCAGCATAGCGTCAATCTTGCCATCAATGAGGTCCTGGTTTTTGAAGGTGTGTGCTTTCCATTGCACCTTGTCCTGGCTTCCCAGTATTTTCATTACAGCGGCCCGCAGTGCGGCGTCTCCATGACCCTGTTTAAAAGTCATAATGGTTTTGCCGCTCAGGTTGAGCAGGGAATTCAGTCCGGATTTTTTTAGCGTGACGAAGACCACGGGGGAGTGCTGGAATATTTGCGACAAGAGGACCACCGGCTTGCCTTGAAGCCGGGAGATCAATAATCCGGAATCAGCAATACCATATTCCACCCGGCCACGGACCACGTCCTTGATGGGATCGTGTTCTGAATTGTATTCCACCAGTTCAACGTCGAGTCCTTCCTCGGCATAAAACCCTTTCTCCTTGGCTGCATAGTAACCAGCAAATTGGAATTGGTGGAACCATTTCAACTGAATGGAGACCTTTTCTAATGACTTGGATTGAGCTTGAACGGCAAGGGTGAACACACTCAGAACGATGGCCAGAAAGGCGATGAGCTTTTTCATCTGAAAACCTCTAAATGTGTGTCGTCATGGGAGAAACGGCGAAAAACCTTCTCAAAACCATATACATTAACATTGAGCTTCCTATTATAATCAATCTGGAGATAATTTATAGGGCAAATCCATTTTTGACATGATAAATCAATATAAAAGCTATTAATTACAATATCTATCCTCTTCTAGATAATGGATGTAATGAACTTATTCCGATCTTTTGTAGTATTTTTCATTTTTATTATTGCTACCAGTCTAACGCCAACTACGGCGGGCGCATTTGACTGGAGTACTACAGAGTTGCATTATCAATTCGGAAACCTTGATGCCCCATTTAGAGGAGGACGTGATTCAGAAACCCATATCTTAACTTTCCAGCATGCTAGCGGATGGAAATATGGGGACAATTATATATTCATCGATTTCCTCAATGATGCAGACGACGATGATTTCAATGACGGTGAGTTTTATGGTGAGGTGTATTTTAATTTTAGTTTGAGCAAAATCCTGAATTCAAAAATAGGAATTGGTCCAATTAAAGATATTGGTATTCTTGCGGGAATAAATATGGGGGCAGATTCTGAGGTTGTTAAGTACCTGCCGGGAATCAGAGCTTCCTGGGATGTGAAGGGATTTACTTTTTTAAATACAGATTTTGCTTTTTATATAGACGATAGTAATGGCCTTGCATCAGGGGGAGTGCCTAAAGAAGATAATTCATTTTATTTCGATATCAATTGGGCATATCCTTTTAAAATAAAATCACATAGTTTCTCCATTGTAGGTCATGCAGAATATATTGGAGAAAGAACAGATGAGACGGGAGCAAGAGTAGAAGATTGGATTTTAGCCCAACCCCAATTCAGATATCATGTCAGTAACCTGTTCAACTATCCGGAAAAAGTTTTTATTGGCATTGAATGGCAATACTGGATGAACAAACTTGGCGATGAAGACACCGATGAAAATGTAGCTCAGTTTCTTTTGGTCTGGCGTTTTTAAAAATTAAATATGATACCCTCAAGGGGAGTCAAACCCCAGTTTTTGGCATAAGAGGCCGGCGAACTTCAAATATTCAATGTACGCTATGGGTCCAGACTGTGTGAAAACTCAAAACTACCTCTAAATAGGGGGTCCCTGACCCCTTCCTAACATGCTGATCGTTGCTCTACGAGCTTCTGGTGGAGTCGGTTTTCTGTAAGGAGTCTTGCTGTCCGAGTTTTCACACAGCCTGGGTCGGGAGCAGACCAATGTGACATGCCAAAGGAATCAAATTTTTTCGAAATTAAAATCCTACTTTTACCCATCAAACCCCCACTATACAATTACCATACAATTTCAAAACAAAAGGGCCCAGTCAAATCGACTAAGCCCTTTAAAATGTATATAAAGCTGGCGGGGATCGAACCCGCCGTCAAAGGTCCCTTTCAATCAAAAAGGTGGGACGACCTCTTGAATGCCATTCAAGCGCCAGACATCTTCCTTAAGTCCTGTTTCGTGGTATTTGTTTGTTTTTGTTCTGATAATGGGAAGATTTGGAGCCAAGAATTTCTGCTTGATGGTAATTGATACTGACTGTCTACGATACAATTACCATACAGTTTTGCCAAAGCTCCCCGCCAAGTCCTCACAGAATACTCCAAGCCTACCTCAAAAAATTGACAATGAGTGCCATATATGACACGATCAATTATGCCACGACCCAAAAAGAAAATCATTGCTCGTTTTTACAAAACATCAAATGACACCGAACCTGTAAGAAACTGGCTATTAAAACTAAGCATTGAAGACCGAAAAATCGTTGGCAAAGATATTCAAAAAGTAGAGTTTGGTTGGCCGATTGGAATGCCTTATAGCAGACCGTTAGGGCGTGGGCTTTTTGAAGTTAGGTGTGATATATCAGATAAGCGCATTGCTCGTGTTATTTTTCTTATTAAGAATGATGAAATGGTTCTGCTTCATGGTTTTGTTAAGAAGTCACAAAAGACCTCAAAAGCAGATTTAGATCTTGCCATAAACCGAAAGAAGGAAATAGAACAATGAGCAAAAAAACAAAAACCTCTCATGTTGGATCATCCTTAGACGATTTTCTTGATGAGCAAGGAATGCTTGAGGAATGTGAACATCAAGCCCTTAAAGAAATCCTTGCAGATCAAGTCCGACAGGCTATGAAGGAAAATCACATTTCCAAAACGGCTATGGCAGAACGAATGAAGACTAGTAGGCGTCAATTGGATCGATTACTGGACTCAGAAGTGCCCAATATTACCTTAGCCACCATGTCCAAAGCCGCACGTGCCGTTGGTCGAGAGCTTCATATATCCTTGATTTAAATTCGAAACAGTTTGGATTAAAAAACTGAAAGACGGGCTGTTTCATCAGGAAGAACAACATTCGATTTTTGGCCTTTACCTATTAAGTTGTCTTCATATGTACTAGTAACGAAAAGCGTTTACAGATTTAGTTTTTTCGAAGAGGAAGAGCCATGGTTTCTCGGTTAAGATATTCTACACGATTTTAAGCGGCTGTTTGTTCCTCCTCTGAGTTTTCAAAAACGTATTGTTGGTAAAGTGGCCTTCCATCCTGAAAGGTCTGCATGGGGGTTCTTCCCTGGCAATGTTTTCCCTGATTGGTTCTGTCGTTATTGTAATATTGCATGAAGCTTTCAAGATCTTTTTGGATTTCCTCAATGGATTTGTAGAGCTTCTTTCTGAAAGCGACTTTATAGAACTCATTCTGGACGGTCTGGTTGAGCCGCTCCGTGGAACCATTGGTCTGCGGATGTCGCACCTTGGTTCTGGAATGTTCTATTCCATTCAGATGTAAAAATAATTGGTAAGGGTGGGTTTCGATTCGTCCGCAGTACTCGGTGCCTCGATCCGTTAGAATACGGAGCAGAGCCATATTTTGAGCATCGAAAAAAGGAAGGACGGTATCATTGAGAAAATCGGCGGCCACCAACGCAGTTTTGTCCGTATACACCTTGGCAAAGCCGATATTGGAATGAGTATCAATGGCGGTTTGCTGATAGATTTTTCCAACGCCCTTGATGTAGCCCACATAGTAGGTATCCTGGCCGAGAAGAAAACCCGGATGCGGTGTTTCGACCTCGCCATGGGCTTCTTTTTCTTCCTTGGCCTGCTCCAGTGCCTGGACTTGAGACTCAGTTAGGTTGCCTTCGTTCTCGGCAGACCATTTCTCCAAACGCTTTAACCGAAGGCTGGAGATCTGTAAATTGTGGCGCAACCAGATGCTGCGGATTCCTCCATCGCTGATCTGGATTCCTTGTTTTTTCAACTCATTCGCTACCCGTTTCTGTCCTTGAGTTGGAAACTCCAGTGAATAATCCAGCACCTTCTGCTCAATTTCGGGAGCCACACGGTTACGAAGTCGAGGGAACTTACGAGACTTTTCGAGGAGTCCCTCCAGTCCATCTTCTTCAATAGCGGATTTGATGTCGTAATGATGTTGGCGGGATACGCCTAGCTTCCGGCAGGCTTCTGAAATATTTCCAAGCGTTTCACCCAGCTCTAGAATATTCAGCTTTCTTCTGATAACGTATTGGTTCTGAGTCATTGGTTTCTCCTTTAAGTTAAATAAGTTTCAGCAAACTTATCTTAACCGAGAAACCATGGCTCTTCCTCTTCGAAAAAACTAAATCTGTAAACGCGAATCGTTACTAGGCCAATTTAAAGGAAAACAGAGATCTTGTTGTTACCTTATTGAAAAAGGCTTACGAGTTTAATCAAGGGTAACACCCCTAAACGATCCACCACCCCTACGGTACAATTACCAAACAATTCCAAAACAAAAGGGCCTAGTCAGATAGTTAACATCTTTTCAACTTCTACCTTATTTACTTAATGCGAACTATTTCTCCATGCTCTACAACCTGAAGATCCATAGAAGAAAGAACCGGTTTTACAACTAAATCAAATACTGCAACAGCTACCAATCTACTCAATTCAGCATCCTCAGAACCAATTTTAAAGCCCTGGTGAATAATTCTATTCCGCATATTCTGAAATTCCTTGCACTCAATCATTAGCGAGTTATCAGAAGATGCCCTTTTCACACCTGAAAGGTCTATATTGGAAAGCTCTAGAAATATCTTTGACATCAAATTTTCATACCGAGTAAAACCAGACTGATTTAAAACGTTTTTGACAACTACCTCAGCCAACTCCTCATTATGTATCAGCCCATATATGACTGGTTTAAGAAGGGTGGTCTTAAATAAAATCTCAATGGCAGAAACAAAGAAAATACATGCCGCCGAGAAATGCTCACCAGTTTGAAGTTCTTTGCCTTCTTGAATTGCCTCTACCGCAGACCGCATCACTTTTGGATTTTTCAAATAAAAGGACTGCAAGCGTTCCATAGTAAATTCATCTATAGCCTGATCTTTATGCTCTGAATAAAGTTCTTCACTCATTTTGTCGTAGAACTCTTCCCAGGCTGCTTCACTCGGAGTCATGCTCATCGAATATTGTCTTTCACAAGTTGGAATTACCTTCAATCTCATCCTTCATCTCGTGGATGATTTGGTTGGCGCGATCTATTCCTTTAATGGCATTTTTTAATTCTTTCAATGAAACCCTGATACCTTTAGGTTTGATTTTTGCGTTAACAGACTTCTTTCCGGGTTCTGGCTTATAGCTACCCTTTACTTGCTGCAACACCGGAGTTTTGGTTGATGGATCCTTAACCCAGATTCCATGAACAAGTTTGTTTCTGAATGACTCCATATCCTGAAGGATAGACCGAAGTTTTGCCCAGTTAATCGAAACAGGAACACCTTTTAATCTGGCTATATCCTCAAGCATTGTCAAGTAGCTGCTAACTCCAGGCTCCTGAACAGAAAGACGTCCTATCTTTGGGTCTATTTGGAGCAAAGTGTAGGCGGTTTCTTTAAGAAGCCATTCAAGATGGGCCCACCTAGTAACGAACCGACCAATTTCTGTGTTGTAAGCAACAGGCAACCGATAACGAACTGGGACAGTCTTCATGATAAGTACCTCAATACACCTAGCAAAACCTCCACGATACAATTACCATACAATCCACTAAAAAAGGGGTCAACCCTTTCGAGTTAACCCCTTCTTATTCAAAGTGGAGCTGGCGGGGATCGAACCCGCGACCTCTTGAATGCCATTCAAGCACGCTCCCAGCTGCGCCACAGCCCCAAATCTATGTTTTTTACTCAATGCTGCACTCTAACGGCTTGATATTAACGATTATACTGTCTCTGTCAAGTGCAAATCCTATCTACTTTTCCCCGCTATTGCCTTGTCGTTCTTTCCCTATATAATATAATGAAAATTTTCGATAATTTCTGGGTTTTAAACCAAAGATTATAAAACTGCCTTCCCGTTAACCGATCGGACACCGTGTTTAAAAAATTTCAACGTCGCATAAGAAATGTATTCATAACAGGGCTATTGATCACCCTGCCCATTGCGCTGACGTATTTTATTTTACAGTTTCTATTCAGAAACCTTGATGCGTTATCACCTGTATTCACAAAAATATTGATCGATATGGGTGCCCCCATTCCAGAAGGATACCGAATTCCTGCTCTCGGATTGGTCATCACGTTACTCATCGTTCTTGCCGTTGGATGGTTCACGACAAATTTTTTTGGCAAACGATTTCTCCATTTAGGAGAAAGAATCGTTGAAAAAATTCCTTTCGTTCGAAGAATCTATAAGGGTTCCAAACAGGTAGTGCAATCGATCGCACATGCGGATACCAGCGCGTTTCGAAAAGTAGTTTTGATTGAGTTTCCACGTCGAGGAATGCTCGCTATAGGTTTTGTCACCGGCTCAGCTCGTGGCGAAGTTCAGGATTACACTCGTGAAGACGTACTCAATGTTTTTGTACCTACCATGCCGAATCCTACTTCCGGTTTTCTGGTCTTCGCTCCCCCCGAAGAACTCACCGAAGTTGATATGAGTATCGAAGACGGAATCAAATACGTTGTCTCTGGAGGCATCGTGAGTGCTGAAGGGCTGAAGCTAACTGAAGCAAAGGATATCAAGATTGACTCCTGATGCATCCCCCAATATTCTCTATCTGGACAACCATTTGATCGCGGTTTGCAAACCGTCAGGCATTCTCACGCAGGCAGATGATTCAGGATCCGAGTCGTTGATGGAACAGGTTAAAGCCTGGATCAAAACAGAATTCAACAAGCCGGGCAATGTATTTCTTGGTTTGATTCACCGACTTGACAGAAATGTATCTGGGGTGGTTTTATTTGCGCGCACTTCCAAAGCCGCATCACGGTTATCTGCGCAATTTCGAGAGAAGACCACGCAAAAAATCTATCGCGCCATCGTAGAAGGAAAACCGAATCCCAACCAAGCAACCCTTTCTCACCATCTGCGGAAAGAAAAATCTCTCAAGTCCACGGTTTTTAAACGGTCCGGTAAAAATACGCAACACGCTGAACTGGAATTCATAACATTAGAAAATTATGAAAGCTCCAGTCTTCTAGAAATAAAACTACATACAGGAAGGTTTCATCAAATACGTGCCCAACTTGCCTCCATAGGTCACCCTATTTCCGGCGACAAAAAATACGGGGCCACAACAACCCTGGCCGATAGACAAATTGCCCTATATGCACATCGACTGACTTTCGAACACCCGATCAGTAAAGAAGAAGTCTGTGTGGAATCACAACCTCCCACCTTTTGGCCGTTGAGTTAAGAAGTGATTTTTTTTTAGGAAGAGGTAGGCAGGGAATTAGGGCTTGACTGCAATGAATCTTTGACCAGGTCATCTTTTGTGGTGTGGAATCCCATGTCAATGGCAAGGGATATAAGAACCGGCACGAGAAACAAAGTAAAAAAAGTCGATATACTCAATCCACCAATCAATGCTGTGCCCATTCCTCGATACAGCTCTGTTCCGGCACCCTCTCCAAAAGCCAGTGGAATCATACCGAAGACACTGGAAATAACGGTCATCATAATTGGGCGCAACCGGGTTTCACAAGAAACCAGCAACGCTTGTCGCTCATCCATACCTGCCTTAATATTATTCAGCATTTGGTGAACAATGAGGATGGCGTTGTTCACAACAATGCCTGCCAGTATCACCACGCCAAGCTGGGTCAAAATATCGAACGTTATCCAGTTCCATCCATCTGCCATCGCCTGCGCGTTGGGAACCTTCCACTCCTCTAAAATGCTTTGTATATTTCCACGTTGGTACCAATTGTTCCAGGTGATGCCCAGGAAAGAACCGGAAACCGCCAGCACCACCGTGAGCATTACAATAAAGGGTCTGAGAAATGATGAGAACAACGCAACAAGAAGAAGATAAATAAATCCCAAGGCATAGGCGAAACTATTCATCAAAGATTTTTCAGTGGAAGCTAACTCATCGGCAGAACCGCCTATGCGCAATCCAAACTCTTCATTCAGGGTAAGACGTGTAGGCGCCAATACATTTTCATCCACTCGATCAATGACAGTCTGCATCGGCATATCTTTTCTGACCTGAACACGGAGCTTGATCGCCCTTTCAGTACCAATATGGTCGATCCTTGCAGGTCCGGCATCAATCTTAATATCTGCCAAATGCCCAAGGTGTGTCATTAAACCTTCCTCAGTCCAAACAGGAAGAGAACGATAATCTTCCAATGCCAGTTTTCGGTTGTCCTTTTTTTGCACCAGAACAAAATCTATGGGTTCACCTCGGTCGTTGAACTCCCCCAAATATTTTCCTGCGTTGAGCGATTCAACAATATCACCGATTTCCTGCATGCCCATATCCAACCGCGCGGCATCTTCTCTCCTTGGTATAAACCGTAGCTCAGGATTACCAAATTTAAATTCGGGCCGTACCGAATGCACTCCATCAATGCCTGAAATTTTCCCGATCAAACCTAATGCTATATCTTTCAACTTAAGAATTTCTGGCCCCGTTATTTCCACCTCAAAGGTTTTATCTGCCGACCTGAAAATAGGACGTTGCACGGCAAAGGCAAATCGGTATCCAGGAATAGCAAAAATCTCCTGTCCCATTTCACCCGCTTTCACAGCCATCTTGATCTCACCGCGCTGACCTTCTGCCAATTCCTTTTGAATGATGGCCCCGCCTCCATTAAAGCGAGGAGAGAAAACCAGAAAGTTTCGATTTACATCTTCCATAGCCACAACCTTTTTTTCATACTCGGCCAGGTATTTCATATTTGTTTCAGCAGGTGAGCCTGCAACCGGTTCGATAAGCATGAACACCATGTTGGTGTTTCCATAAGGAAGATAATCTTTTTTAGGTAAGGTCTGACCGCTGTACCACAACATCCAGCACACGCCTGCAAGAACACCAATGCGAATCAGGAAGCTGAGGGGGGAATGACGCAGGATGCGTTCCATTAATCCAGAATAGGCATTGCCAACACCTTTACCCACTATCACCACAGGTCGAAATAAAGTTCGGTGAAAAAATCCGGGCTTGTATTCTTCTCCCGGCTTGAGTCGAATCAACAAGGTCGTCAGCGTAGGTATAACGGTTATAGAAACCAATAATGAAAGCGCAATACAACCACTGATAGTGATAGCAATATCGCGAAACATTTGCCCGGCTTCTTCTTCAATGAAAACGATGGGAATAAACACAGCCAATGTTGTCAATGTGGAAGCCAATACCGCGCCCCACACTTCTGACGCGCCATCGTAGGCAGCCTTGAAAACACCTTTTTTCATTGTCAGGTGTCGATAAATATTCTCCAGCACAACGATTGAGTTATCGACCACCATGCCTACGGCAAACGCCATCCCTGCAAGCGATATAATATTGATACTGCGGCCAAAAATTTTCAAAACAATAAACACAGACACCAGACTGACTGGAATGCTGATCGCTACAATCAACAAGGACCGTATAGATCCTAGAAAAACCAACAACACAGCCACAGCAAGAACGGCACCCAGCCCCAGATTGGACTTCACCAGGCGCATGGCTTCATCAATATAATCCACATCTTTGTAAACAATTTTTAATTTAAGCGGAATACCCCGGTTCAAAAGTTCTTGATTCAATACCGAAACTCGTTGGGCCGCGAGGTTACACGTTTCCACAACATTGGCACCTGCCTTGCGAATGACTCCAAACGCATTCGATAAATTTCCGCTGATGCGGACCAAAGAATCTGTGCGTTGATAGCCATCGATCACCGTTGCAAAATCTCGCACCCTTATTGTCTTGTCACCATCCCGTTTCACCACGGTATCCAGAATATCGTTGGGATTTAGAAACTCACCGAGCCCACGAACGGTATAAGAACGATTTGCTTCATCGTGGAATCCGGCGCGCGTATTTT
>Ga0209992_10003596_pt1 | contig 12907 bp, 5 predicted proteins | sample 2SBtaG_2_FD_182564 | JGI IMG/M metagenome (GOLD analysis project Ga0209992, IMG submission 182564) | Deep subsurface microbial communities from Kolumbo volcano to uncover new lineages of life (NeLLi) - 2SBTROV12_ACTIVE470 metaG (SPAdes)... | ecosystem: Environmental > Aquatic > Marine > Volcanic... | reverse complement strand
GTCTGGGCAGACGAGCTCACGCTGGACGGAATTGCGGAGGCCATGAGTGCCAACCGAGTATTCGCCACAGAAGATGACGAATTGGCCGTTGGCTTCCAGGTGCGCCACAGCGGCGTGACCTATTGGATGGGCGAAACTGTACCTCTGGACGCGGAGTCTGAGGTCACCGTAGTGGTGCACGTTGAGCAGGCACCGGGTTCGGACGGCGATTCGGTAGAGGAAGGTCCATACACTGCTCGCGTACACATCGATCAGGACGGTGTGGGGGGGGCATTCGCCGCTGAGTTGAGTGTCTACGAATTCGCGAGTGCGGGTGATTGGGAGTTCCCCGTGACTGTTGCGCCAGGGCAGTATTTCTTCTTGGAAATTGAGGAGAAGGGCGGCAAGGACAATCCGTTGGGGGACGGCGAGGACGCAGCTGGAGCCGATGGAGGGACTGATCCCGATGGCTTCAGAGACGACTTGAGTGACTCTGCCTGGACGAGTCCTGTGTGGTTCTCGGCGGGAAGCTCAGGTGCAACGTACGTGTGGTCAGTGAATTCGACCCTGTACCACGACCCCGGATGTTGGGCAGTCGCGCAGATCGGAGCGGCCAACAGACGTGAGGGGCCTGCGCCAGCTGGGAAGACGAAGCACCTATGTCCAAACTAGCCGTGACGTTCGCGCGCGAACAGCGGGCACACCAGGGAGATCCATCGTGAGCCAGGAAGACATAGAAGGTGGGTTCTTCCAGGTCCCCACCAGGAAAGAGCTCCTGGACAAGATCGAAGGGGACGCGGGGAGCCTAGAAGGCGAACACGAATCGCAGTGGCTCGATTTCAAGAAGGAGCCGCACCTGCGTCCGGGTGGGAAGACAGAGGATTCTCACAAATTCGAACTCGCGAAAGACGTAAGCGCGATGGCAAATGCCGGGGGCGGCCTCATCGTGTGGGGTTTTACCGAAGCTAAGGATCCAACAGAGGACAGCCGATTCGTGGGGAAGCTGTCACCGATCCCCCTTGGAATCGTAGATGAGGACCAAGTGCGGACGGTCATCCGAGAGTGGGTTTTCCCGACTCGCATTGCCGTGAACATTCGCAAGAAAATCGTGGCCGGAGGCGAGGTGTGGGTCTTGGACATCCCCCCGCCTCTGGTTGCCCAGCTCCCGTTTCTGGTGGTGAAGGAATGGCCGAAAGATGGAAGGAAACCAGTGAGGGGGCACTTCACCGTGTACCAACGATCAGGAACGTCCAACGCCAGAGTTCCGGCCGAGGAGGTCTATCTCTGGCTGCAGAGGGGGTACCAGGCGGGAGCAGCGAATGCGACCGCGCTTCCATTAGATGACTACCCAGGGGCTTGGGGCGTAGTCCGCGAATCCACTGCGGCCTACGGATCCGACGAGCGAAGTATGGCAACCCCACCGTCGGCAGATGAAGCGCTTGATGAGGAATTGGACAATGTCGGAGTCCAAGAGGGCTCTGCCTACTATTTCATTCAGTTCGCTCCAACTGCTGCTGGAAGGCTCGAGAGGTTCTTTGGGCAGAAGGCAGCTGATCTGCAAGAACGACTGAGAGCGGTCCCAACCATTCGCCCCAGAGGGTTCAGTTGTTTTCGCCGTGGGGCTCAAGTCGAAAGGACCCCCACGAACGGTCTCCGAATTGGGCTGCGAGGGAGAAGTAGTGTGTGCGTTGCTCCCTCTGGACTGGTCACGTACGTGTGCTGCCAGGATACGCTGACGTGGGCATCGGAATACAACGCTCCCGCAGGGAAGCTAGTGATCAGCCCCTTGGCACTAGTGGAATTTACGCTAGAGGCCGCCGTATTCTTCCTGCTAGACGTGCTCTCACGTGGACCAGATGTCTTCACTGCGGGTAAGTACACCTGGCGGATTGGCATGGATGGACTCGGCGGGCAGGTACCCGTCCACTTGCCACGTGGCCAGCTCAGAGGTGTCCCCCTTTCAATGACTTGGGATACTGACGCGCCTGAAACCTCAAAGGACTTTGTTACCGACTTTCGGACATCGACCGTGGATGAAGGCCCGACGACCGCATTCATGATCCTTGATGAACTTTATTACCAGTTCGGGTACCCGTCGGACGCCATACCGTACATAAAGAACGAGGCCGTCGACGTTGAGAGAATTCGGCCCATCTAGTTGGCCGTACCCGGGCTGTCCGCAACTTCGGCCGCTCCGACACACGCGTGATCGCACAGCAACTCCAAGGCCATCGGTGAAGTCCGGCTGCACGGAACTACTCGCGGCTTGCCCGAGCACTACCTCTACGCAGGCTCAGGGTCCTGTGAATAGGACAGGGCGTGAGAGCTAGCGGAGTAGGTATGTCGGCGAGGCAACCACGGGGTATGTAATTGTGACCTCGGGCAAGAATTGAGGGCCCTCCTTGCCGCACGTCCTGTCATAGCCTTGTGTTCGTGCCCGGCTAGCTTTGTGACCAGGACGATATCGACCTCGCCGGACGGGCCGCGGCGGAGACGGGGGCAGGTTACGGAGCACTCGTGTCCAGTCGAATAGCAGGGCGGGCCGGGACTGCCCTCCTTGATGAACGGCTTTGGAATGAGGTGCAACAACAATATCTGCCCTTACTCCGGTACCATTTAGCGGCTGCCCGGGCCTGTGCGGTCGGATCCATGTGGGCCCATCGATTCAAAGCACAGCAAGCTGACACTCAACTACAATCTCCGTAGACCAAGATGACGACGAGTGAGCCAGAGAGAGACGGGTTGTCTGCACCAGCCGGGGAGTCAGCAGGTGACAGGTCGGACGGCGGTCAGGCGGTTGGAGCGACCAGCTCGTTCGTGAGAAGCAGAATTGAAGACCTTCGCTTGAAGCTGCTCGACCTGTCCTTGCGAAACACGCTCATCAACTACAAGTTCCCAAGGGGCTCCTCCGTTACAGTCACCGACGAGCATCCCAATTCGGTTGCTGGGATTTTGCAGGGGGGCACGCGACTGAAATTCGCCCCACTACCCGTGCCTGATGACGAATACCTCCGCAGCAACGGATACATAACGGTGGATCCGAATTCGGGATTGGAAATCCGAACTGGTTATCCGGATCCCAAGCAGTGGGCGCGAGAACTGGGCATCAGTACTTCTAGTGAACTGCGCTCAGGTGAGCCTGAGGCGAGGCATCGAGATGGCAAGTTGCAGACTCTCCTGTACCCCAGTCAACTTGAGGCGAAGCTCCGAGCTATCAGGGGAAAAGCGAATTGGTCTATTAGGGAAATGGGCTGCCATGTTCTCTTCTTGGCTGTCGGGTTCATTGAGTACTTCGAGAGTGAAGACTCCGACCAAAGCCTTCAGGCGCCCATCTTCACCCTGCCTGTTCGAATCGACCGAACTAATGGCCACGCCGCCGACGGGCTAGATAGGTACTACATCGAACGGCTAGACACCGATGTTCTAGACAACATTACCCTGAGCCGGCTGTTCGACCAGAACTACGGCTTTGTTCTGCCACCAATCGAGGAGAACGAGGACCCAGAGACCTTTTTCAAGCGGATTGAGAGCGGCGTCCTCAAACGCTTTCCCCGATGGCGCGTCCGCCGGCGAATCGCCTTAGGCGTATTCAGCTTCCACAAACAGGGCATATATGTAGACCTGGACCCAGCGAACTGGCCTCGGGGGGCCCGATTAGAAGATCACCCTATCGTGCGGAGTTTCTTTGAGGCAAGTGGCGAGGATGATGCGAGCGCAGCCTGGACTAACAAGGAATACGACATCGACGCGATCGAGGGAGTAGACCAGGATTACCCCCTGATTGCAGATGCGGACAGTTCGCAGCATTCAGCAATCATCCACGCTATCGAGGCGGGCAACCTCGTGATTGAAGGCCCACCGGGTACGGGGAAGTCTCAGACAATCACCAATCTGATTGCGGCTCTAATCGGTTCAGGGAAGTCCGTTCTGTTCGTGGCGGAGAAAATGGCCGCCCTCGAAGTGGTCAAGGCAAGACTCGACAAGGCGGGGCTGGGGGAATTCTGTCTCGAACTCCACGGGTACCGTGCTCAGAAGGCAAAGCTGCTTGAGTCTATCAATTACCCAGCGAGTAGAGATCGGCTTGCTCACCGATCCATACAAGAGGCTCGCGATGTCCTTAAGGATACTAGGGACAAGCTCAATCATTATGCTGAGTGCATCGACACGCCCTGGAAGGAGACTGGCCTGTCCGCTCATTCCATTCTCGTTGGAGCTGCTCGATACCGTGTCGAACGAAAAATTGCGCTCCCAACAATTGAAGGCATGACCGGTGAGTCCTTAACCCCCTTGAGGCGTAGAGAACTCAAGGACGTAGGACTGCGATTGGAGGAAATCCATAGGAAAATCGCTGAACAGGCCCCTCGAGGGGAACTGGCAAGCCACTACTGGAGCGGCGTTCGGAACGTTCTTATTGCACGAGAGGGGGGGGGGAGTCTGCTCCTAGCCTTGCGAGAATGGAACGAGGCTCTGAAGCACCTGGCGGAGGCCGCGGGCGAGGTATTGACCGGCGTTGACTTGTCACTCGACCCCGAACCAACGGTGTCAGCGCTCCGGCAATACTGGCGTGTCGCGTGTGAGCTGCCAACGCTTACGGGGGACGAGGATCTGACTGCGGTGTCTGCTGTTGCCGAAGTGGCCGATGAGTTCCACGCCGCGCTCAAAGAGCACGCGCGGATCCACGAATGTTGGGAGTCGCTGCAAGCCAAGGCAGCCCTAGCGGCACTGCGGGATGCATCCTCCGTCCCAAGCATGCGGCAGGCGATTGGAGATCTTCGGTCCCTCGGTGTGTCAATGACCCAGACTCCGAATCACATCAGGGCGTTGTCGGACGAATTCCGGTCGATCGAAAAGTCAACTGATCACCTCAATACGACTCTAATCCAAATCCGGGGAGAAGTGCCTGATGTGCTTCTACCCTGCTTCGAAATGTCACGGGACGGAATCAGCAAGTACGCCCAACTCAATGAACTCTTGCAGGCTTTGCCTCCGGAATTATGGCGGGCCCGGTCGCCCGTGTTCGAAGATCCGGCAATCGATCCGGTACTCGCCAAGCTTGAGGAGTTGATCACAGGGCTACTCCCATTGAGAGATAAGCTAGTCGAGGAGTTTGACCTCGATTCACTGCCGTCTCCGAAAACGGTCGAGCGCTTGCACATGCAGGTACAGGGCTCGGGCGCATTGCGGTGGTTTTCAAGGGACTGGAGGGAGGCACGTCGCGCACTAGCCGCCATGGCGCTCCCCGGGGTTCGCGCGAGCAGAGCAGTTGATTCTAGTGGTTCGCTGCTTGAGCTCGTCCGCGGCCTAAAAGAGCTGGAGTGCGTTCACAATGAATGTGAAATCTTGGGCGCACTGTATTCCGGAGTTGACACCCCGGTCAGCATGCTCTTGCGGCTCCGATCCTGGTACCAGGCAGTTCAGGATACTTACGGTCGCGGGTTTGGTCCGTCGGCGGGCGTTGGGAGAGCGCTCCTAGAGCTGGATGAGCAAATTGCAGCGGGAATCATGGACACGGGAGGCGAGGGATTCCCAGGCAAGTTGGCCGCACATGCTCACAGGCTTGAGAACGCGTGCACGGAAGTTGGGAGACATCCTCTTGCCCAGGATGCAACGCAGAGCCTCACTCATGGCGAGTCTGGCATTGGTTGTCTCGTTGAGCTTATCGAGAGTGCACTTCAAAAGATCGAGCCGGTACTCACGGAGGACACGATGGACGTTCCTCTTGAGGCTGCGATAGGCCTTGCCGAGTACTACGATGCGACCCAAGAAGCTGCCGTCGCGTGGAACGGCGCTAATCGCGACCGGTTGCTCACAGAGCTCGGGTTCGAACTCTCGGTTCGGCCGGGCGAGCGTCGGAACAACGTGGAGTTGGCTGCACGGACGACTCTTGAAGTCGCTCGGATCTTGCGCAGGGACGAAAGTCTACTTGCAGTAATGAGGCAATCCCCGACCGTCAGAACGTACAAGAAAATCGCCGACGTTGGCGACTCACTGGGTCCAGTGATTCACGCCGAAGAGGCGGCCCGGGCCAAGTTCTCAGATGAAGGCGATGTCGACCTGGATGCCTGGATGGCGACGTGTGAAGACCGCCCGTTAGCACTCGCCGCAAGAAACAACGAGGCATCGAGGCACCCTGAATGGCTGGCAGATTGGGCAAACTACCTTAGGGTCAAGGCGCAACTTGTTCCCTATGGGCTGGCTGACGTATTGAGGGTCGTGGAGGAGGAGCAGGGGGGGCTTGAGTCCTTTGCCGAGGCCGTAACCGCGAGCCAGTACTGTCAGCTAGGTAGTGAGATAGTAGCGGAGCACCCAGACCTCCAGGAGTTCTTTGGACCCGACCACGATAGCCTCGCTGAACAATTCAGGTCATACGACAGGGAGGTCATGGCTCTTAACCAACGTGCAATCGCAATGGCTGCCTCGGGTGCGAGTCCCCCTCCTGGCAAGAGAGGTGGATTGGTCGGTCAGTTGACGGAGATGGCCCTGATTACTCATGAGAAGAACAAGCAGAGGCGTCACATTGCTATCCGAGACCTCGTGTCTCGATCACGCCAGGCTCTCCTTGCCCTTAAGCCGTGCTTCATGATGAGTCCCATGTCCGTTGCAACCCACTTGAGACCTGGTCCGGATCGATTTGATGTGGTCATCATGGATGAAGCTTCACAGATCAAGCCCGAAGATGCGCTAGGCGCTATTGCGCGCGGGAATTCCCTAGTCGTGGTCGGCGACCCAAGGCAGCTTCCCCCGACGTCCTTTTTTGAGAGGCTCGCAAGTCAAGACGACGACATCGATCCTGATGACGAAGTCGTCTTGCAGGGGGCGGAGAGCATTTTGGACTCGGTGTCCGGGATGTTCCCTACGAGACGTCTGCGATGGCACTACCGCTCACGCCACCCGTCTCTGATCGCTTTCTCCAATAGTCGCTTCTACCAGGACGAGCTGATTCTGTTTCCCTCACCGTTCGAGCAGAATCCTGAGTTTGGCGTCAAGTACCGCCGTGTTGAGGACGGGTTCTTTGATTCACAAGTAAACCGACCCGAGGCGCGTGCTGTTGTCGACTGCCTTCAGGAGCACCTGCGCGCCAATCCCAAGGAATCGGTTGGCATTGTGGCGATGAACACAAAGCAGAAAGACGCGATCGAGCAAGAGCTAGAAAGCAGAATCAAGGGTGACCCGTCTGCTCGTACCCTTCTCCGCAAAGCCCAGATGGGCAGCGAACCCGTGTTTGTCAAGAACTTAGAAAGCGTCCAGGGCGATGAGCGCGATGTGATCATCATCTCGATGACCTACGGTCCCCTGAGCCCGGGGGGCGCTGTACCTCAGAGGTTCGGACCCATTAACAGTCCGACAGGGTGGCGGCGGTTGAACGTGCTGTTCTCGAGGGCAAAAAAACGCATGATCGTATTCTGTTCTATGGACCCAGACGATGTCTTGGTCGACGGGAGTGTGAGCAAGGGGCGCCGCGCACTCCACGACTTCATTGAGTACTGCGCGGGCCGGTCGCCCGGGGCGGGAACGATCACGACCCGGCCCCCAGACAGCGATTTTGAGATCGCCGTCGGGCGAGCGCTGCGCTCACACGGGTATAGCTGCGAGATGCAACTAGGAGTAGCCGGCTACTTCCTGGACATTGCGGTTCGGCACCCTGACCAGGAAGGTCGATTTCTACTAGGGATTGAGTGCGATGGTGCTTCCTATCACTCTGCAAAGTCCGCTCGCGATCGAGACCGATTGCGCCAGGATGTCCTCGAAGGCCTCGGGTGGAGAATCCTCCGTATCTGGAGCACAGATTGGTTTCGGAACCCGGTTGCGCAGGTGCAGCGAGTGCTCAATGCGCTGGAAGATGAGCTTCGGTCCTAGCGAGTGACGGTTCCTTCCGATGCTGGCCACCTAGGCCGAGGAGCGCCCCGAGAAATCGGTCTTTGCAGGCCGAAGAACGCAGGTTAGTGTGGCCCACTCGTGGAGCCTGGTACTTGGACTGCAGGGTGGTTGTATTGGGGGCTTGGAGGCGTGGGCGCCATCTATGTCCTCAACAAGGCGTTCTTGCGCCGTCGGCTTAGTCGGATCGGCTCGGTGCTGGAGTTAATGGATGCCCAAGGTGTTAGCGTTGGTGCACTTGTTCAGTTCCTCAACAGCGAGGGCTACCACGATCACCACGAGCGTATCGCCTGTGCGAGTTCACTCCTTGAGTCTGGCAACATCACCAGAAGCCTCGCTGAACGGTTGGGCGCTGAACCCACCTTTGTTGACTGTGACACGGAATCGGAGGAGCAGCTTGCCAACGTGGAAGATCCAGCCTCGACGAGACCTAGAGGTGAGCGAGAGGCAATCGCTAGGCTTATTTCCGCTGAGCAGTCGGGAGACCTGAATGCAGCAAACCGGCTAGGAGACGCATATCGTTGCGGTTGGGGGCTCGAGCAAGATTCCCTCTTCGCAACCAGGCTCTACCGCAAGGCCGCAGAAGGAGGGCACCTCTTGGCGCAGTACAATTTGTCGCGGTGCTTCGGTTCGAGGAAAGTCTTCCGGCAAGGCATCGTGTGCACCGAGGGCGAGGGTTCGGACGCGGAGGGTCTTAGTTGGTTGACTAAGTCTGCATCTGGTGGGCTGGCGGATGCTCAACATGCACTGGCGAGGGCGTACCTCCGAGGTGCCTTCGGCCTTGAGAGGGAGTACGGCAGGTACCGGGAGTGGCTGCAACGCGCGTGCGTTGGCGGACACGCCATCGCGCAGTATCAGTTCGGGAAACACGACGGGGACTGTTCGTTCGAGGGGTATCAGAGTGAGAATTGGGCAACACCTGAGGAGGTCAATTGGTTAAGAGTGTCAGCCGGGCAGGGCTATGTTGACGCACAGGTCACGCTGGCATACTTGTGTTGGGAGAGCTTGAGATCCACTGCTGATCTACTTGGGGCTCCGACCGCCTCGGACGGCGATCCGGATGCTGTCAAGTGGTTTCGCCGTGCAGCTGAGCAAGGCAGTGAAGATGCGCAAATGCGATTGTGGGAGATTTTTGATCAAGGCCGGGAACACTACCTGGGGCTCCCAGTGGCCAAGAATCGACTTGAGGGGATCAGGTGGCTGCGGCTCGCTGCTGAGCAGGGAAACTCAGTAGCCCAGTCAAACCTGGGATTGTTCTACCGCGACGGCCTCGGCGTCCCGGCGGATAAAGCAGAAGCCGCGAAATGGCTGCGATTGGCCGCATCCCAGGGGCACGCGCAATCTCAGTACATGCTTGCGCGCGTGTACCACTTGGGCGATGGAGCAGCCGTGGACCACGACAGGGCTCGAAAGTGGTATACGTTCGCTGCCGAGCAAGGAGTTGTCGACGCGCAAATCTGCCTAGGGGGACTCCTGTTCGTCGGGGATCGCGTGCGCGCAAATCCAACGCTGGGCTACGCTTGGCTGCTTGTGGCAGAAGCGCGGGAACTCGGTGAATCGAGAACCAGCGGGTCGCAGAGTCGGTTGCACAAAATGATGGACGTCTTTGCAGACAGCCTGACTGAGTTAGAACTCGAAGCGGCAGAACAGCGAGCGCGAACACTAAGGGGTGTGATAAGTGCGACTGAGGAGTTGCGCCGCGTCGTCTGGTCCCGCGACCTTGGGGCGGAAATGATGGGAGAGAGAGATGCGCGGTACTCTCAGCTCAGGGGGCGGTGGGCAGGTAGAGAGGATCAGGCCAGTTTCGATGCTGCTGCAAGGAAGGCCGATTGGACGGAGCGAGTTGCAAGAGCGGATGCGGATCACTTGCGTCGAACTGCGGTAGCTGGTGATCGAGACGCGCAGGGTACGCTGGGGGATCGGCTCAGGTTTGGGTGGGGCATGCCGGTGGATGAGCAGGAGGCACTCGAGTGGTACCTTCTCGCCGCAGGAGACGGCGAAGGCTTGGCTCAGATCACTCTCAGCGAAATGTACGCTAGTGGACTGGGCGTACTGAAGAACGCAGATGAGGCTGACAAGTGGAGTCGGTTGGCGGCGAGTCTTTCCAAAGGGGACTACGTGGCTGAAGGTGAGGGAAGTGGCCCAGATTGACCAACTCAGGACCGGGTCGTCCTAGCGGGGTTGGCCTTCATCAAATCAGACCAATCGCGGTTCGCCAGTAGTTCACCGTCGGGCACCGAATTCGGGACGCGCGTGATCTCACGTGCACGGTGAATCGCCCCTCGGGATGTTGCGCGGCGCGGTTTGTTGCTTGTGCGCGGTGAACCTCGGTGCGCACCCGTGCGCTCGCGGTGAAACACGCCTACTAAGTTCCCCGTTGGTTCACCGCGAGTTCCCCGATGCAATTTCCGTCCGCCTCGCGGGGACGAGTGAAGTTGTGTTTCGCTCACCCGTGCGCTACAAGTTAAGCACTGCGGCCTGAGCCAACTCCAAGCTCAATTCCAAGTCAGGCCTTTTCTCCTTACTAGGAGTCTGCCTTGGAACATGCATCGGAAACTGCCCCGGATGGGGCTCACCTGGAGATCCAAAGAGTTGCTCTGGATTCACTGCATCTCGATCCCGCAAACGCGCGGGCTCACGACGAGACGAACCTCACGTCCATCCGCGCCAGCCTTGAGCGATTCGGGCAGGCTGAGCCGCTAGTCGTCCAGGAGAAAACTGGCCGCGTGATCGCTGGCAACGGCCGCCTCGCGGTCATGAAGGAGCTGGGCTACGAGGCTTGCGATGTGGTCAAGCTGGACGTCGACGACCTAGAAGCAACGGCCCTCGGAATCGCCCTCAACCGAACGGCCGAGCTCGCGGAGTGGGACCAGCCTGTGCTAGCTCAGCTGTTGAAAGAGTTGCGCAGCGACGGTGGCTTGGATGGGGTCGGGTTTGAAGAGACTGATGTGGATGCTCTTCTAGCCGAGCTCGAGGCACAGGCCAGGGGTGAGGTTGAAGACCCAGGGCCCGACGGACCGCCCGAAGACCCGATCACGAACCCGGGGGACTGCTGGATCCTGGGCGACCACCGCATCCTCTGCGGCGACAGCACAAACGCAGAAGACGTTGCACGCTTGATGGGGGACACGAAAGCCGCGCTCTTGGCTACCGACCCACCGTACCTCGTGGATTACCAGGGTGGCAACCATCCCCAGTCCTGGGCGAACTCCCCGCAGACACGCGACAAGCACTGGGACGACTACACTGACCCGACCTCTGGGCTGGCTTTCTTCCAGGGCTTCCTTGAAGTGGCGCTATCCCACTGCCGCGAAGACGTTCCCGTGTACCAGTGGCATGCACACAAGCGTCAGGCCCTTGTCGAACAAGCGTGGGAAGCGACAGGACTGCTCGTGCACCAGCAGATCATCTGGGTGAAGTCCCGCGCCGTGCTCACCCGGTCCCACTTCATGTGGCAGCACGAGCCCTGCTTCTACGGATGGCCCAAGGGCAAGATGCCGGATAAGGCGCGACGGCCCTCGCCCAACGCCACAACGGTTTGGCAGATCGATCAGGTGGGGCAGCAGGATGGGATCCACCCGACACAAAAGCCGGTCGAGATCTTCGCCCGTGCTATTCGCGAACACACGCGTCCCGGCGATGTGTGCCTAGAACCCTTCTCGGGAAGTGGCACTCAAATTTTGGCAGCCGAGGAGCTTGGCCGACGGTGTTTCGCCGTCGAACTCTCTCCTGCGTTTGTGGACGTCGCTGTCCGGCGCTGGGAGAAGGCCACGGGCCGAGCCGCAGTGCTGGAAGAGAACGGAGTCCCATTCTCTGAACTCAGGAGTGAATCCGATGACAAGTAAACGTATCCCCCCCGACGCCTTTGATTTCTACGTTGGGCTTGGCTCCGAGCGTAGCTACAGGCTTGTCGCAGAGCAGTTTGGAGTTAGCAAGCGGGCGGTCACTAAGCTCGCAGCGCGTGAACACTGGGCCGAGCGACTCGTGAACATCGAGAGCGAAGCCCGCGAGCGGAGTGATGCAAAGCTCGTCGAAACCGTGGAGGAGATGCGTAGCCGCCACCTCAAGATGGCCAGGGCCATGGGGGCGCGGGTCATCTCGGCCCTCAGGGAGTATCCGCTCGGCTCGGGGATGGAGGCCATGCGCGGTGCGGAGATGGTGATCAAGCTCGAGCGGCTCATTGTGGGCGAACCCTCGGACCGAACAGCAGTCACCGTAGAGGAAGTGACCAAGAGAGAGCTCGCCAGTTGGCTGACAGATGAGCCCGACGACGTGGCCGGGGGCTGTGAGCAGGGCCATGACGATGAGTCGTAAGTCCGGCAAGCCGCGCCTGGACAAGAGCTCCCTATTTCGGGATCTGGGATACGAGCCGCATGAGGGCCAGCAGGAGGTGCATTCATCGCGTCACTCGCGCCGTGTAGTTGCGTGCGGGGTCAGGTGGGGGAAGACCCTCTGCGCCGCTATGGAGGGAGTCGCTGCAGCGATGGAGCCCAGTGAACGATCTATGGGCTGGGTGGTGGCCCCGACCTACGATCTGGCCGACAAGGTCTTTCGCGAGATCATCCTCGTGGCGATGGGCAAACTCAAGCACCGCGTCATCGGGATGAAGGAGAGCGAACGCAAGCTTGTGATCCGAAACCTCGGAGGCGGTGTATCTGAGATTCGGGCAAAGAGTGCCGACAACCCCGTGTCGCTGCTGGGCGAGGGACTCGACTGGGTGATCGTTGACGAAGCCTCGCGACTCAAGCCCACGATCTGGCAGTCTCACCTCTCCCAGCGGTTGATCGACAAAAGAGGGTGGGCGCTCCTCATCTCGACCCCGAAAGGCCAGGGCTACTTCTACGACCTGTACAAGCGTGGGCAAGATGGCGAGGACTCAGACTACGAGTCCTGGAATTACCCCAGCTGGACGAATCCCCTGTTGGATGCGGACTTGATCGAGTCCGAAAGGGACAAGATTCCCGAGCGAGTGTTTCAGCAGGAGTACGGGGCGGAGTTCATTGAGGGAGCGGGGTCAGTCTTCCGCAAGGTGCGGGAAGCGGCTACGGGTGAA
>Ga0209992_10003594_pt1 | contig 12909 bp, 12 predicted proteins | sample 2SBtaG_2_FD_182564 | JGI IMG/M metagenome (GOLD analysis project Ga0209992, IMG submission 182564) | Deep subsurface microbial communities from Kolumbo volcano to uncover new lineages of life (NeLLi) - 2SBTROV12_ACTIVE470 metaG (SPAdes)... | ecosystem: Environmental > Aquatic > Marine >... | reverse complement strand
TATGTATTATCTGAAAAATCTAGCACATAGCCATTCCTATCAAATAATTTTTCAAAAATTACTTTTTCATATGCTTTTAACGTAGACATAATTAATGTTTCACACGTACTTCACCGCTCATGAGTTTGGGTAATAAGATATCGCGGAGTTTTTCGAGACTCTCAGTTTGTCGCTTATTCGTTCTTATTTTATCGAAAATAGATTTAATTAACTTATCAAACTCTTTTAACTTATTTTCTGGAGGAATAGTAATTGATAATGCCTTGAAATTAGATTTTGATATTTCTTCAAAAGTTGAACCATTTCCAGCATTTTTTATATCTTCCATATGAGTTTTACACCATAGATAGATAAAATTATTTGAAATTATTTTATCGCAAATAATCGCGATATAGCCCTGATTAATTGCCACAGGAATATCTGTAATTGCCAAATATCCAATAGGTGCTCGTGAAGAGAGTAAAACTGAACCTACAGGTATTAATCCAGAACCAATTTTAGATAATCCTTTTTCTGTTATTTTTCTATCTGTATCAAAAAGGAAAACAGAATTATGATTTGATAAGTCTCTAGGTGAAGTCCAGTAAATATTACCACCCCAATAACTTGATTCTTTTGTACTAGGTGTCGTACCACCCTTAACTGTAATTACTTCATCCAAAGTTAATTCTTCCCAATCATCATGGGCTTCTTCAATGAACCATTGGCGGAAGAGGGTTTCGGCGAGGGCTTCGAGTGTTTTGTTTTGGCGGTGAAGCAGATCGATTTTGTCATCTAGGCTGCTCAATACTGAGGCAATGTTCTTTTGTGTTTTATATTCAAACCAAGGTATTTCTGTTTGTAAAATTAATTCTGGACTGAGATTAGGTTGACCACTTCCAGAACCAGTATTGAATAAATAATCTTGATACAAATCAGTTGTTAAAATGTAATATAAATAATCTTTATTTATACTAATTTCATCACAGATAAACTTTCCTACACGTTGATTCATTAATGCTCTTTGATTTTCGCCTAACTTAAGTTTACCTATTCTTCCTACACTCCCTTGGCCCGTCATAGCAATTAATACATCATTATTAGATAATAAAAATGGCTCTATCGTTTTATCAATTTTCAACTCTGAAAAGTAATCACCTTCAAGTTCAATTTTAACTATACGGTTTTGAATGTTACCTATTTTAATTAGCGGTATACCTGAGTCTGTATAATCAGAACTTTTAAATGCATAACCAGATGAGAACTGACAACCTATATCAATTAGTTTTCGTTGCTCATTTTTAATCATTGACCTGAATCCTGCTTAGATTTTCTGCAATCGCGTTATTCATTTCGGCTTCTTCCTTTAATTGCGCCTCGAACTCGGTTTTGAGTTGAGTAAAGCGTTCCTTGAAGTCGAAGTCATCTTCTTCGTCAGCAAGGCCAACGTAACGACCAGGGGTTAATACATAGTCAAGTTTTTTTACTCGTTCTATACTGGTAGAATTACAAAAGCCTTTAATGTCTTCATAGTCGCCTTCCGGGTTTCTCCAGTTATGATACGTTGCTGCAATATGCTGAATATCTTCATGCGAGAGTTCGCGTGTTCGTCGATTGATCAAATGTCCCAGATTACGTGCATCAATAAACAAAATTTCCTTACTACGATTTCTGAACTTACCGTTTTCACGATTCCGACTCATAAACCATAAGGCGGCGGGAATTTGAGTGTTTAAAAATAGTTTGGCTGGCAGGTTTACAATACAATCAATCAAATTACCTTCCTCGATCATCGCCTTGCGGATGTCACCTTCTCCTGACGTCTTGGATGTTAATGCACCTTTTGATAGTACTATTCCGGCTTAACCTGTTGGCGCAAGGTGATAAATAAAATGTTGTAACCAGGCAAAGTTAGCATTGCCTTCTGGTGGTGTTCCATATTTCCAACGACCATCTTTACGCAACAAATCACCACCCCAATCACTATCATTAAACGGAGGGTTAACAATAATATAATCTGCTTTTAAATCTTTATGTGCGTCATTCAAGAATGACCCTTCGTTATTCCATTTTACTTGTGAGCTATCGAGACCACGTATCGCCAGATTCATTTTGGCTAATCGCCATGTCGTTTGATTGCTTTCTTGTCCATAAATAGATATGTCATTAACCTTACCTTGGTGATCTTCGACAAACTTTTCTGACTGCACAAACATTCCACCAGAACCACAACAAGGGTCAAGCACTCGACCTTCGTATGGCTCTAACATTTCCACCAGCAATTCGACTACGCTACGTGGTGTATAAAACTGTCCGCCCTTTTTACCTTCGGCCAATGCAAATTCACCGAGGAAATATTCAAATACATGGCCTAATACATCGGCACTTCTCGCCTTGGCCTGACCCAGTGCAATATTTGCGATTAAATCAATTAAACCACCAAGACTGGTTGGGTCTAGGTTTTGTCGTGCATATACTTTTGGAAGCACACCTTTAAGAGAGGGGTTTTCACGTTCAATCGCATCCATTGCATCATCAACCGTTTTACCAATCGTCGGTTGCTTGGCGTGAACTTGTAAGAAAGACCAACGTGCGGAAGGCGGCACAAAGAAAACATTCTCGGCTTTGTACTCATCTTTATCTTCAGGATCGGCACCTTCGTATTCACCTTTACCTGATTCCAGTCTATGAAATAATTCCTCAAAGGCATCCGATATATATTTCAGAAAGACAAGACCAAGCAAAATATGCTTGTATTCAGCCGCATCAATATTTTTACGCAACTTATCGGCTGCTTTCCAGAGTTGCTTTTCTAACGGTTCTTCTTTTTTATCAAGCTTGGCTTTCTTTTTTTTCTTCGATTTTTTTTCAGACTCTTCATCAATAGCCTGCTCAAGTTCTTCTAAATTAATGGATTTAGAAGAACCAACTTTTTTCTTTTTCTTTTTCTTTTTCTTTTTCTTTGCAACCATCTACCTGCTAATCCATTTTTTTATTATTTCGTGATAAATAATATCATTTCCAGCACTTCTAAGGAGCGTATAAGCAGTTTCGTATCAAGTATGCCATTATTTGTGGCTTTTTTAGACTTTCTCTTCACGCTGCTATTGAATAATGATACCTTTCGCGCCTTTTTCGAGAATGTAATAATAACGAGATGACAAGCCCTAAACGCCAAATCCTAGTTACCAATGCCCTGCCTTATGCCAATGGCCCGCTGCATATTGGCCATTTGGTTGGTTATATCCAGGCCGATATCTGGGTACGATTCCAGAAGATGCTAGGAAATGAATGCCATTACGTCTGTGCCGATGACACGCATGGTACGCCAATTATGTTGCGTGCCCAGAAAGAAGGTATTACTCCCGAAGCGCTGATTGAAAACATGGCTAAAGAACATCTGGCTGATTTCACCGAATTTGCCGTTGCTTTTGATAATTACCACAGTACCCATTCACCTGAAAATCAGGAATTAGCAAATACTATCTATGAAGCACTAGACAATGCCGGGCACATTAATAAACGCACAATCAAGCAAGCCTACGATCCTGAGAAAGAAATGTTTTTGCCGGATCGTTTTATTCGTGGCGAATGTCCCAAGTGTGGTGCAGCTGATCAATATGGTGATAATTGTGAAGTCTGTGGCGCAACATACAGCCCGATTGATTTAAAGAATCCGGTTTCTGCTGTTTCTGGAGCAACTCCTATAGAAAAGGAATCAGAACATTACTTTTTTAAACTCGGTGATTTTGAAGATTTGTTACATGAATGGACCCGAGCCGGGCATTTACAAGCAGAAGTCACCAATAAACTGGATGAATGGTTTGAAGCCGGTTTACAAGAATGGGATATTTCCCGTGACGCGCCTTACTTTGGTTTTGAAATTCCTAATGCACCCGGTAAATACTTTTATGTCTGGCTGGATGCACCGATGGGTTATCTCGCCAGCTTTAAAAATCTGTGCCATAAAATAGGTAATGAAACAGAACTGAATTTTGATGAATGGTGTAAGGCCGGCAGCAAAACCGAGATGGTTCACTTTATTGGTAAAGACATTATTTATTTTCATGCTTTATTCTGGCCTGCCGTATTAGAAGGCAGTGGTTTTCGCACACCGTCTGCTGTTTATGCTAATGGCTTTTTGACTGTTGATGGTCAAAAGATGTCAAAGTCGCGTGGCACTTTTATTAAAGCACGCACTTATTTAAATCATTTAAACCCTGAATATTTGCGTTATTACTTTTCGGCAAAACTCGGTTCCGGTATTGATGATATTGACCTTAATCTGGAAGACTTTAGTGCAAGAGTTAACTCTGATTTGGTCGGTAAGGTTGTCAATATTGCCAGTCGTTGTTCTGGTTTTATTAAAAAACGTTTTGATGGACAACTTTCAGAAAAAATTCATGATCCTGAATTACTTGCTGAACTTGTTGCTGCCAATGAAATTATCGCAACGGCTTATAATGAGCGCGAATATTCAAGAGCCATGCGCGAGATCATGACGCTGGCAGATAAAGTGAATCAATATATTGACGATCACAAGCCCTGGGTGATCGCAAAAGAAGAAAATAGCGATGATGAATTACAAGCTATTTGCACGATGGGAATAAATTGCTTCCGCTTATTAATACTTTATTTAAAACCGGTATTACCAGTGATGGCGGAAAAGACCGAAGCATTTCTTAATATAGAAGCTATGCAATGGGAAGATGCTAAGACGGTATTGACCAATCATAAAATTAATAAATTCAAACCACTGATGACGCGCATTGAAAAAGAGAGTATCGAAGCCATGATTGAAGACAGTAAAGAAGACCTTGAGCAAACAACAAACGAACCTGTAGCTAGCGGGCCACTTGCCGACAACCCCATCGCTGATGAAATCAGTATTGATGATTTCATGAAAGTAGATTTACGTGTCGCAAAAATTGTTAAAGCCGAACATGTCGAAGGTGCAGATAAATTATTACAACTGACGCTGGATATCGGCGGAGAAACACGCAATATTTTTGCAGGTATCAAATCAGCATATAATCCCGAAGATCTGGAAGGAAAACTGACGGTCGTGGTTGCTAACCTTGCACCCAGAAAAATGCGTTTTGGTTTATCAGAAGGAATGGTACTGGCAGCGGGCAATGGCGGAAAAAATATTTATATATTAAGTCCTGATAGTGGCGCTGAACCGGGCATGAGAATCAAATAATGGTCGTGGACAGGCTTAAGCCTGTCCCCTCTCATACACATACAGAATATTATTTTAACTGTGAAATGTATGACGTGAAAAGTGAAACGTATTATCATAAGAATATAATTTATTTTTAAAGCTTCACGTATCACTTTTCACCTTTCTCGGGATACAAATGAGCGAACTATTTCTACTACTTTTTAATGCCGCGATAATTAACAACCTGGCACTGACATACCTTGTCGGCATTGATTTACAAGTTGCTGCTAGCCAACGAATTAATACGGCTTGGTTAATAGGGTTGGCAACCATCTATTGCCTCTGTCTCTGTCTACCTGGCGCTTATTTAGTCGAGCAACTTATTATTGTTCCATTTCAACTACAGTATCTTGATTTATTGTTATACGTCATGATTATACTGATCATTATCTTTTCATCTAAAAATATTGTTCACCGACTTTTTCCACAGCTTATTAAAAAAGTGGATACGATTGTTCCTGTACTTTTGATAAATTCCATTTTACTCGCTGTCATCTTATTACAAGAATCACAAATCAATTCTATAGTTGATTCTTTTCTGTTTGGTTTAGGTACAGGGCTCGGCTTTTTGTTTTTATTATTAGTCGTTACCTGTCTACGCGAACGCATTGATAATGAGAATATTCCAGAAACCTTTCGTGGCATACCAATTTTATTGATCGCCATGGGAATGCTATCAATGGGTCTCATGGGATTGGCAGGTCTACAATGATATTGTCATTATTTATTGCTGTATTAATAATAAGCTTATTTGCGATATCAATAGCCGCTCTTTCATCAAACACGAAAGATTTCGATGTCCAACAAACACGTAAAAACGATATAGAAGCTATTGATCGTTTATTACCACAAACACAATGCGGCGATTGCGGTTTTGATGCTTGTCTGCCTTATGCAGAGGCATTAGCACAAAACAAAGTTGATATTAATCGATGTTTACCCGGTGGTAATGAAACGATAAAAGAATTGGCGAAATTACTAGGAACAGAAATTAAGCCCCTGTATAAAAACAACAATAAAGAGAGCAAAAATACAATCGCATTAATCGATGAAGCCGTTTGTATAGGCTGTGTTAAATGTATAACAGCCTGCCCAGTCGACGCTATTATTGGCGCACCAAAGCAAATGCACAGCATTATTAATCAATATTGTACCGGTTGTGAATTATGCATTGCACCTTGTCCGGTTGATTGCATCAGTATGGTTGCTGCGAGTTAAGGTATGTCATCAACAAACAGAATCATTAGCTCGCCGCATACACACTCTATCAATAGCGTTGATGCCATCATGCGTCAGGTATTGTACGCACTCATACCCGGAATATTATTAAGTACGCTTTACTTTGGTATAGGTATTCTTGTTCACTGTGTAATTGCTATTGTTTTCGCACTACTGTCTGAAGCATTAGTATTAAAGTGTCGACAACAAGCGATAGCGCCTGCATTAAAAAACGGTACGGCCATTGTTACGGCCGTACTTTTCGCATTAACTATCTCTCCCTATACACCATGGTGGGTAAATTTAAGCGGCATTGCATTTGCAATTATAGTCGCCAAACATCTATTCGGCGGTTTGGGAAATAACCCCTTTAATCCGGCAATGGCAGGCTATGCTTTTGTTCTATTATGTTTCCCGGTAAAAATGGCATATTGGCCTGATCTAAGTGGTGTTAATGAACAAGCACTCACACTTTGGCAAAACTTAAGTATCATTTTTTCGGGACTTCCTGTCGGACAAGAACTTGATGCGATAACGGGTGCCACACCGCTCACCAATATGAAAATCGAGTTAGACTTAATGACCATGGTCTCTGAAATAGAAATGAATCCGCTTTACGGTTCACTTGGTGGCAAAGGCTGGGAATGGATTGCACTAGCTTATCTCGCTGGTGGCATATGGTTAATAATCAATAAAATTATACGTTGGCAAATACCTTTCACTGTATTGGCTAGTCTGTTTATTATTAGTCTACTGTTTAATTTTATCGACACTGACATCTATCCTTCTGCTCTGTATCATTTATTTGCCGGTGGCACGATGCTATGCGCTTTCTTTATTGCAACTGATCCTGCCAGCTCTTCGACAACACCCGTCGGGAAAATAATATACGCCGTTGGTATTGGTTTATTTATCTACATCATTCGTACCTGGGGTGGCTACCCTGATGGTATTGCCTTTGCTATATTAATAATGAATGCATTGGTTCCCTTGATCGATTATTACACTCGACCTAAAGCGCTGGGGGAACAATGAGTTTCAATAAGAAAAATTTCTTATCTGTACTCCCTTTAACCATAAGCAGTATTATTTGTTTTATTGCTATTGTTGTTGTACATAATTTGACTAAAGACAAGATAAACATCAACAAAGAACAAGCTGCACTTGCGATAATTAATGAAGTCATTCCTGTTGAGTACGACAACGATCTGTTTCATGACAAAATAAAGGTCGATGTGCCTGCATATATAAACCATACAAATATAATTACGGCTTACAGAGCAAGAATTGACAATAAACCTGTTGCCATTAGTCTCATGCCCATTATTAGCAAAGGCTACAATGGCAGCATCAGTCTGGTTATAGGAATAGCTTACGATGGTAATTTAACAGGTGTAAGAATTATTAATCACAATGAAACCGAAGGCTTTGGTGACCAGGCGCATCAGGATAATTCAAAATGGCTATATGACTTCAATGGTTACTCACTTGAAACACCGGAAAAAAAATGGGCCATAAAAAAAGATAAAGGTGAGTTCGATCAATTAAGCGGTGCCACCATTACCTCAAGAAGCATTATTAATATAATATATAAAACACTCGAATATTATTCAAAGAATCGTAATAAATTTTACAAATGAATATTAATAACAAACAGAAAAAATTCCTTCGCCAGGCAGCGCATCATTTAAAGCCGACGGTATGGGCCGGGAAAAAAGGAATCAGCAAAAGCCTAATTACCGAGATTGAACAAGCACTGGAAATTCATGAATTAATTAAAATAAAATGTCAGCTTGGTGAACGTGAAGAACGCGATGCAGGTATTGAGAAAATCTGTGACAAAACAGATGCTGAGCTTGTGCAACGTATAGGTAATATCGTCACACTATATAAAAAGAATCACGAAAAACCGGTTATAAAATTACCTTAAACATGCAAGAAAACTTCTTAATATAGAGATTTTCTTCTTTCCCCCAAAGTTCTTCTTTCTTCTTCCCTGCGGTCTGGATTGTGTAATTCTTCATGGTTTCTGCGAAATACCAATGTTCTTCGACCACCTTTTGGTTGGCCAAACTTACGATGCAGTATATAGGTCATATTCTTCGTTCCATTACCTTGTTTAGTATTAACAAAATATCTGGAATAATTATAACTCAAAAATTGAAAAATAAAATCCATGACTATTTTTGAGTTATAATTAATTAAATAATACCTTTAAAAATGTCGTGTAAGATATTGCTTTATTGTAAATTAAATCCTGACAAGAACCTTATCCAATATCACTACTGGAAGTATCCGCTTTAGAAATGCGAAAAGAATCGTTGGAAAAGTAACATAATATCTGGCTTTTGGTTTTTCACTTTCTAGTGCATGTATTACCTTTTTCAACACAGCTTCAGGGCCCAGGGTAAACGGGACTCTATCTCCTGCCTGATTTTCCATTTTATTGTATTCATCAATATGAATACTTCTATTTTTATCGATTACTTTTTTAAAATTTGCGACAACGTTATTTCTGAACTCGCTGCGTATTGGTCCTGGTTCTATTAAGCAGATTTTAATATTTGTGTCTGCTAACTCATAACGCATGGCATCGCTTAATGCTTCCAGTGCATATTTTGAAGCGCAATACGCCCCTCTGTATTTCATCGTCACAAATCCTAATACGGAACTGATTTGTATTATCCTGCCTGCATTATTTTTTCGCATAGCTGGCAAGACAAGGTTAGTCAGTTCTTGTGTGCCCAATACATTCGTTTCAAATTGTTGACGTAATGCTTCTATTGGCAAGTCTTCTACTGCGCCGGTTAGACCATAAGCTGCATTATTAATAAGTCCGTACAACTGATTATTTGATTTTTTTAAGACATATTCAACAGCTGAGTGGATGGAGTCTGAATTATCAAGGTCAAGAGTAATTGCATCGAAACCTGCCTCGTTTAACTCATTAATATCTTCCTGTTTTCTTGCTGTAACTAAAACATTATAGCCTCGTTCCTTTAATCCATCAGCAATACAACGCCCTATGCCTGAGGAACAGCCAGTCACCAGAACATATTTCATAAAACAGCCTCAGCTTCCACACCATTTATTTTATCGCCAAACAGTCGGCCGCGTATATCATCAGCTACAAGATAAAAGCAAGGCAATGTCAATAAAATTAATACTGTGGCAAATATCAAACCAAAACCAAGGCTGACAGCCATTGGTGATAGAAATGCTGTTTGACCGCTGGCAAAAAATATTAATGGTGATATTCCGAGAAAGGTGGTCACCGTTGTTAATATGATCGGTCTGGCTCGGACACGACCGGCTCCAATAACGGCAGCAATACGATCCTTACCTTCACTGCGTAATCGTTTTATAAAATCAACCATAATCAATGAATCATTCACTATAATTCCTGATAGCGCCAGAACCCCAACTATAGATAAGAATTGCAGGTTATAGTCAAATATCGCATGGCCAATGACAACACCAATCATTCCAAAGGGAATTGCAACCATAACAATCAATGGCTCAACTAATGACTTGAACAGTACCGTTAGCATAAAAAAGATCATCACTAAGGCAATGATCAAGGCCTGCCACATGCCACTAAATGATTCCTGCGCATTTTTCTTTTCGCCAAGATAAAGTAACTTATATTTAGCATCCGCAAATGGTTTAAATTCTTTATCGACTTGAGCAATAACATCGCTTGCTGTTGTGACCGTACTATTAACATCAGCGGTTATTTTGGTCATGCGTTGATTGTTTCTGCGTCTTATTTCATTCAGGCCCCTGCCAATCGTAATATCTGCAACATCACCTAAATACACTGTCTTACCTGATGCGAGAACGATAGGAAGTTCTAACAAACTATCTGATCGCTTTCTTAATGATTCGGGATAAATAACCCGTACAGGTAAACGTTTATCATCCCAGGTCACATGTACGACTTCATTACCAAGAAAACCGCTACGCACGGCATTGGAGAGTTGTGTTTGTGTTAAGCCAAGCCGTTTGCCTCGATCATTTAATGCATATTTATATTCCAGCTTACCGGGATCCTGATCATGTCTGACATCATCCACGCCAGGCATGCGCCGTAAATAGTCACGTATTGCATCTGACTTTTGTTTTAATAAAACAAGGTCATCGCTAATAACACCTATCTCAATATCATCTCCCGCTGGACCACCGGCAGGCTTGAGTATACCCATGCGCTGCACACCAGATACTTTCGGTAAACCATCTCGCAGTAAATTTATAATGTCATCCGTACTACGTTGACGTTTTCCCTGATTCGAAAAATCAAGACTGACCAACGGACTAACCCAACTTTCAATAAACCCTTGCGGTGCCGACTTTTCCAAATCGATAACTAACTGAATTAAATTACTGCCGCGTTTTGATTGATTCTCATCAATCATGCTAATGCCAACATTCGTCAACAAAGTTCTCAGTTCTTCTTCACCGACAATCTCAAGTGTTTTCTTTTCAAGTTTTTCTGCCAGGGCCAAACTATCTTCCAGACTATAAGTATTCGGCGCCTCAATATTGACAAAAAACTGTCCCACTTCAACATCACCAAACATTTGAAAAGGCAATCGCGTTGCTGCATAAACCAGACTAATGGCAAGAACACTGATACTGGCAACAACAACGGTATAACGATTTAACGCTGACCAATGTAAAACGCGTACATATTTATCGAGGATCTTTTTCCAATCAATCCATTGTTTTTGATTATCCTCTTTTCTTAACATGTGTCCTGCATGTGATGGCAACACAGCAAACGCTTCTATCAATGAACCAAGCAAAGCACAACAAACCACCACAGGAATAACCTTGATAAATTCACCGAGTATACCGCCAATAGCAAACATTGGTAGAAATGCAGCAATGGTTGTCAATGTTGATACAACTACAGGCCAGAACACTTCTTTTGTGCCTATTTTTGCGGCACTGATTGGATTCTCTCCTGCTTCAATATGTCGATAAATATTTTCTGTCACAATAATCGCATCATCAACAATCATTCCTAACACAATTAAAAAAGCAAACAAGGACACCATGTTGATTGTGTAACCAAAATAAAACATCAAGATAATGGCAAACAGAAATGACATGGGTATGCCAAAGGCAGTAATCGCAGCAATACGGAAATTTAATAACACATATAATGCAAATAATACGAGGATTAGACCAACCAGTCCGGATGACTTCACAGTATTCAAACGCACTTTGACATACTCCGACATATCAGAGTGATAATCGACACTGACCCCGGCAGTTAACGTTTGTTGTAATTCTTCCGTTAATTCTTTAACAAGTGCAGAGACTTTGATTGTAGAGGAATCCGCTGTTTTAGTTACGGTTAAATTAACCGACGGTTTGCCGGCAAAACGCGCATAGGTTTCAAAGTCTTCAAAACGTCGACTTACTTTAGCGAGTTCTCCCAATAATAATTCACCGCCGTTATCATTTGTGCGCAAGGCAATTCCTTCGATTTCATCTGGATTAGGGGCAACACCTTTACCACGCAAACGAATGTCTCCCTCGGTAGATTTGATTGAACCGCCAGGTTGATCCGATAAATTGTTTTTTAATGCGCCAATAATTGTTTCTAATGGAACATTCATTGCAGCCAATTCATGAGGATCAACTTCAACCCATATCTCCCAATCCCGATCACCTGCCACGGCAATATTGGCTACACCCGGGATAAGTTGTAATTGTCGACGAACATCTTCAGCCATATCATATAACTCAGCTTTAGCAATATCGCCGTACAAAGTTAATGTAATAACAGGAAATTTTGCAGTAATACGCACTAATTCTGGTTCTTCTGCCAGATCAGGCAAGTCATTTATACGATCAACACTGGTTCTTGCTTCACGCATGAAGTCATCTACGTTTGAACCGGGTTTAAGTTTGATAAAAACACCGGACAAGCCTTCTCGACTATTTGAAGAAATAAAATCGATGTCCTGACTGTCTTCGAATTCTTCTTCTACAGATAATGTAACCTGTTGTTCAACTTCGGCAGGCGAGGCACCTTCGAACTCAGTAGAAATACTGACCATATCAAGTGCCAGTGTCGGAAATATTTCCTGAGGTAATGCGAACCATGCAAGAACACCGATGATAAAAACAATCACCAGACTTAAATTAACAATTAAGGGATTTTTAATTGAGAAATTAATTAACGACATGATTAAATATTATTTTTTGCCACAGACGACTGCATGGACGCAGAAGGTAGAGTCGCGTCGGGAACAGCGGCCGAGGTCACAGAGGAAAGCCATAAAAATAATCAAAAAAATTAATTATAGATGCAGACAATAAATAAAGGATATTTTTTAAACATGGTTTTGAGCCTGTAATTAATTCTGTGTAACTGCCTTGTTTAAATGTAATCCGTTAGTCGGTCTTCGAACTCAATAATAAACCGATTGAGCGCGGGTTTCCAATTTCGGATGGGCATGGTCCATTTCTTTGAT
>Ga0209992_10003593_pt1 | contig 12910 bp, 16 predicted proteins | sample 2SBtaG_2_FD_182564 | JGI IMG/M metagenome (GOLD analysis project Ga0209992, IMG submission 182564) | Deep subsurface microbial communities from Kolumbo volcano to uncover new lineages of life (NeLLi) - 2SBTROV12_ACTIVE470 metaG (SPAdes)... | ecosystem: Environmental > Aquatic > Marine >... | reverse complement strand
AGCCATAACGTTACTTTTTCAGTAGTTTGATAAACTGGCAATCTTCTTCCATTGCATTGTTTACAAAATAACGGCATAGTATCTTACTTGTATCTCTAGTATGTCTTTTTATTCTTTGTCGATAAAAATAGAATGCCCCCCTCTTACGCGTAATTTTAGACAGGACACTAGATGGTTTCTCAGATGGTTGTTTTTTGGAAATTCTTTAAGATCATGATGTAGATCATTACTTTTCAATGACTGTGAAAAAGGCAATTGAAATCTTGGAATGGTGGATAAAACAGAAAAATCAATCCATGAAACAACTCAAAGAAGAATGGGATTATAGTACTGATTCTGTAACTGAATTAGCAAAATCACTACTGAAATATGATGAGACGATAATTCACAATCTTGAAAAAATTAGAGTAGAACTTGTTCCAAAATGTTCACATCCAAAAAAGATGATAGATACACTTCCTGATGGTCAAAAGTATTGCATGAATTGCAATCTTGATCTTTGATTTTTTTTTGAAATGATTTTTAGTGTCAAAATCAAAAATTGTTATAATGTGTGATTTTATGATGATATTAAGGATAAGATGAAAATTTATGGATTATGATAAATTTGGAATAGTCATAACGATCATCATTGTCATAGTATTCAATGTTTTTTTGCTAAATTTCCCAATAGACGAAATTGAAGAAACAGAAATTTTTCTAGAGTTAGATTGTGAAAACTTGGTTTGTTCATGTTGTGAAGATGAATCCTCCCCATTACTAAAAATATATGATTATGTGGAAGTTCCTCTTTCTGCTATTGTCGGATATGCTATAGCATGGTTTTTTTATCAACGAAGAAATAAAGAAAAAAAGGCAAAGCAAAAAGAAATTTTAGATAATGTTCTAGATAACATGACTTTTCTATACATTGGAGTGAAAGGTATGTTGAATGAAAAACCCATCAAAGAATCTTCATTTGATTCACTAAAATCTACTCAAGATTTGATTTTAGATACGTTACGTAACTCCAGTCATACTCTAAATCAACAGGACATTAACAATCTCACTTGGATTGTGAAGGGAGAAGATATCAAAACAATGTTTAGATTTAAACCAGAATTACGCACTTATGGCCCGACGTATTCCTATTGGTTAGAAAAAATTGAAAAAACATTAAGAAAACACAGAGGAAAAAAGTGGGATGAAGATATACTGAAAACTGAGAATATAATCAATGATGTGACTTCGAAACTAGTAGATTTTGATAAAAATCAAACTAAAGACAAATGACCTTAACAGGAAAGAAAAACCATTACAACGTAAAATTCCTCAAAGGTTATGGTCATTCAATTTCAGTAAGTAATTCAAAACTTATTTTGAAAAGTACACATGATCCATTCTCCCCACCCGAAGTTGAAGAGTGGTTTGTCAAAAATATGCCATATGAAAAGATAGTATTGTCAGGTAAGGGATATGTTAGTACAGAAGCACTGTCATTGTTATCTCAGAATAATAGAACGGTAATTTTACTAGATTCTTTTGGAAAGCCTGTAACATTTTGTCATGGTATGATGGATTCACTTACTGCCACTCGTTATAGAATGGCACAGTACGACACATTTCGTGATAAATCAAAGTGTGAGTATCTACGCAAGCAAATAATTTCAGCCAAAAAAGAATCTCAACTAAAATTACTACATCTAATTGGTAGCGATGTTGATATTCTATCTGATAAAGAGAACATTGCAGGTAGAATTTACTTTAGAGAATTTGGGAAATTTATTCCAGAGAAATATGAATTCTCATCTCGAAATCAATCATTTATCAGAAATTCCAAAAATCATGCAACTGACATCATCAATGGGTTATTGAACTATGGATATACAGTTCTGACTGGAGAAATCTCAAAGTTTGTCTGCGGATTCGGTCTTGACCCATATTTTGGATTCATGCATAAAACCCATACTGGATTTCAGCCACTAGTGTACGATGTAATAGAACCATTCAGATGGCTAGTTGATTATACTGTATGGCAGATAGCAAATAACACATCTCACAATCATAGAATCAAACTCAAAGAGTATACTCATACAAGAGATGGTAATGTTGTGATTGAATATTCTCTGATCAAGCGATTCTTGGAATTATTAGAAAGGCAGTTCTCACAAGAAAGAAAGTATGAGTTTAGGCATGGTCCAAAAACTGCAGATGGATTAAAGATGGTTCAAGAGATTACAATTGCCAAGATTGCAGTTCAAAATTTGATTGAATTTTGTTTAGGTAAGACCTTGTTCTTTTTTTAATTGATTTACTAAATCATTAATGATCTCATGAATTTCTGAATTTTTTATCATTAAATTTAACAGTCCTTCTACAGACAAATTTTTAGTTTCACCGTTTTTCTTTGTAAACGAAAATCCATCTAATCTTAATTCATAATCATTGTGATTTAAGGCATTTCTTAATTCTACATTTAGAAGTTCATTCATTCTATTTCGTTGTTCTCGAGAATAATCTAATTTGTCATAAATTAATTTTACATATGCTCCTAGCATGCTTACATCCTGATTGATTTTTTCAGGATCCATTATTGCTTTAAGAAATATCTTTAATTCTTCTGTATTTGTTTGTAGTTGAGATACTGAAGATATAATTTGTAATGCTCTGAATTCATTTTGTGGAATGAATTTTTCTTTTTCATCTAATTTCATTTTTTCACGTACATTGTTTACTCGTAATAATGCATGTTGTGCCAAACTATCTATTTCTGCATTTTGCTGAGATCTTTGAAATATATTTTGTAATTCAGGATTTGAAAATTTTATTAATTCTGCATCTTTACAGTCTTGCAAAAATTTCTTAATTTCTTCTTTTTCTTCCTTTGAAAATCCTTCTGTAGGAAAAGTCAATACTCTTTATGAGAATATGTGAAAATAAGACTTTTGGAAATCTTTTTCTTTACATAAAATTAGTAATTTTATGACTACTGATTGGACAGCACGACTAGAAAAAACGCGAATTGCATTATATCGTTCTGAAGAGTTTTTGTGGAAGACATGTATCAAAAAAATAACCAAAGGTGATGTTTGGGAAATTGAATTACAATATTATCACATCATACTAAATGTCGATGTCAAGAAATTAAAAGATGGAAAATGTTTAGGATTTCTTCGATATAAAATCAAAGGGTTAGAGCAATGGCAAGAATATGTGGATATTGTGACCTATGCTGATGCAGACAGGGCAAAACAACACACTGTATTGACCTTTCTTTCGTATTTGAAAAGCGATGATGTGATGAAATTTTATGATAAATCTCCCTTAATAGAACCCACACTTCCAAATTTAGAAAAAGATGAGAATTATCAAATACAATATGAGTTGGATGGTAAACTTGCAGGACCGCCTACTGATCTTCAATTATTTGAAAAGTTGAAAGTTGTAAAATTATCAGGATATAATGCAAGGACATTCAGAATATTAATTTCGGGAAATACTAAAACAAAAGACGATGCAATAAAAGAATCAAAAAAAATTCTAAATGATTATTTGGATTATTATTGTCTTAGAACTCAAATTCCAATTAAAATATTAAACAACGGTAGACCTCATGCAATAATTTTTAATAATAATTCAGAAATGGATATGAATTTTAATTCCAATGTTTTTGTTCCCGAACCTGATGTTATAACCAAATTTGCTAATGAACTAAAAAATATGTCTCATAAGGGAAATATCAATTACATATTAAATGCAATGAAGTATTACCGAAAAGCAAGTTTATCTGAAAACCTTGAAGATAAACTAGTAAATTATTTTGTAGCATTGGAAGCACTTTATTCAAAAAATGAACAAGAAATAACTTTTAGATTTTCTATTAGAATGTCTACCTTTCTTGAAATCGATAGTGATGAAATTAAGAAAATTTTTGATGAAGCTCAAAATTACTATCGAAAAAGAAGTACTGCAGTTCATGGAGACATAACAAAAATTCAAACAAAAGATATTGAAAAAATTGATAATTGGGTTAGAACATCAATTTTGTATTTTCTTGAACTTTCTGATTACTTTTTTGAGCGTGATTTGTCTATTAATGCCATAGATTATGGAGTAATTGATTTTGAATATAGAGAACTACTTCACGCTATGACTGAACCAGCAAATGAAAAGATCACACAGAATGATGCAAAAAGTTTTGAGATAGAATAAGATGGAAAGAAGATATTCCATTTTGGGATTAGAACGAATTAAAAAATTAAGTGAAAAATGTGGTTTACCCGTGTGGTGGATTAGGGGTCTTTTTGTAGAATATCTTGATTGTCGAAAATTTTTTGAAGATGGAGAATTATGGACATTTGATTTTAACATGCCCACAGATGAGCAAGTGGAATCTGTATTACAAAGAAAAATCATACTACCAGGATACTCTATAATTCAGAATATTCGTCCTGATGATCTTGGGAGAAGAACTGCATTAGGAAGTGTTGGTTCTGTAATTGCACCAATACGAAGAGAAGTAATATTCCCAGAAGGAACATTAAATGAATCTGCATTCCCTTTTTATGGAAATGATCTTGTGGTATGGGATTGGAAATTAACACTTCATGGAAGTGTTGTTGTAAATGATGACAATCAATTGTATTGTTGGAAAATTGCAGAATTAGATGGTGGAACATTCAAAAGCTCTTTGTTTGATACAACAGGAATTGAAACAGTTTATGGTGAATTAAAAGAATTAAGAACACAAGAACATTTTGCAAATCCTTCTGATGAATTAAAACAAAAAGCAGGTGAATCATACAAAAAAATGGAAATAGAACGAGAAAAGATTCGACAAATTCTATGGGCATATCATTTAAAACGAAAAAATGAAACAAAAGATAATCCAGTTATTGGGACTCCGCCCAAATTAACAGAATTTGACACTATTGATATTGGAGATGGAAAATATGTTGTTCATTCTGTCTTGGAAGCATTGTTGTATCGTTCAGCAATAAGGAATTACAAATTATGTAAAGCAGTACACGATGGTGGAGATAAAGGGACAGGTCAAAATATTCTTGAAATTGAATACTCTATGATGGTAATAGTTGCATCTGTGGGATGTATGGAATCGTATGTCAATATGCTAATTAAAGAAAATAATCCTAAAAGATTGCGTCTACAAAATTTAAGGAAAAAATGGAGGCTAATTGCAAAAGATTTGAATGATGGGGAAGAACTATTTGATGAGTTACAACAACCACATTCAGATTTTTGCAAAATGGTCGATTGGAGAAATAAAGTTATGCATAACAAAGTAGAATTCTTGACTCCTATAGGAGATCAAAGTCCAACTAGTGCCATATTTTCCTATGAGAACGCCAAACTTTCAATTGAAACTACTATGAAAATGATTCAACAATTATGTAAAAATACAAAAATTGATGAACCTAGATGGATGGGAAAACCTGGTGGCAGTGGAGGATATTGGGATGAAACATTTCATGATACTGGATTAGATTTCTACGAAAAAAAATAAAATTATGAATAGAATTCAAATACCATCAAATTGTTATCGGTAATGATTTTTGAATCTCTAACGATTTAGAATCTAGTGTTTTTGTATTTTTTATTTTTTTAATATTATTTCTTACCTGAGAATTTTGTTTTGATGATTTAACTCCAAGTAAAATATCTTCTTTTAGTATTTCTTGTAAATTATACACTTGGTTTTTCATTTTATTTTTCATCAAAAAATAACATATCTTTACTAGCATATTTTCAGGATATTGTCCATACAATGATGAAGGGTTTTTTGTAATAGATAATACTGCTAACAATCCTTTTTCACTAAGTGACCATACATTTTCAGAACCAACAGAATATTTTTTTTCACTAGGATGAATTCTTTTCAGACATTGTGTGCAAGTCATAAAGAATGTTCTTGATGTAAAGAATTTTACATTTTTTAATTCAATTGTATCATCACTAGATAAATCAACAAGAATATGGGCTTGCTTGTGACAAGAAGGATGCATATGAGTAATCAAATTACAATTAGTCAAAAATTCCATTGATTCTAATTTTATCAAATATTTTTTCAATCGACCAAGAGGCATTTCTCCTCTACCTGTTTTCAATTGTTTGAGAATTTCATGATCTGTACAATATCTTTTATCAAAAAATGAATTAATAATTCTCATAGCAGAATTAGTAAACCGTTGAGAATCAAACAGTTTCTTTTCGAAAGATTCAGATTTTGTGCGTAATTCAGTCATGATTTATGATAAACAGTTCGTGTTTTTCTATTTTATTGCTATTTTTAACCTATTTGTCCTTATGTTAGAAAAACAAATTCAAAATGCCTCTGAAGAACTCAGATGCAACAAAATTGTAACAAAGTTTGGAATCAGAACTTTTTACAGAGCAGACAATTCCCCGGCAATTTGTCTACCAAAAATTGCCCTAGATAACTGCAACATGCTTGAATCAAAAAAAGTTCAGGTATTACTTGTGGATGAGAACAATGAGAGATACATCAAACTAGTATCTGTCAATAATGTATCGGGAGATAAACTCTCTTGAGTACAGAACAAATCCAATACATTCGATGGGGAGACTACAAGTCAAAGGACACAAACAATCCTGACTCACTAGAACTAGAAGTAACTACTCTAGAACAAACTGAAAGTGAATTCACTACAAACATTCAGTGCAGACAATTGATTCTTGGCTCATGGGAGGATAGAATTCTTCCTCTCAAAAGTCACGAGTCAAACAATAGTTCTCTGCTAAAAATGTGGAATGAACTTGTAAAGAGAAAACGAATCATAGTAGGAAGCAAACTAGTGATTCGCACACATCTTGGAATCTCAAAGTATGGTAGAGTCATACGGAAATTTCAAGTAGAGGTTTAACCCTCTTTTTTTATTTTTGATATGAAATCACAAAGTAAAGAAAAGTTACATGAACAGTTACAAGCACTGAAACTATTTCCAAACAATAAACAAGTCAAAGAGTTACGTAAACAAATAAAATCAAAATTATCAAAACTAGAAAAACCAAAAGACATCAAAAAGAAATCAGTAAACCAAACACGTTCAGGTAAACTGAGACGATACCACAATTACATTAGACAAATCAGAAATAACTTCCCTAATCTCACATATTCACAAATTAGAACAGAACTATCCCAACGACGTAAAGGAAAATCAGTATCAATCCCGGATGTAATATGGCAGAATCCATCCCCGTAACTGATTATTACAATTTGGCCCAATTACGCACAAAAAGGCCTCAGAATCGTAACAAAGCACGCTCAAAAGTACGAGAAATCAACGCACTAGACACTGAAACGTATCAGGGCAATATTTTTCTCATTGCTGATTCAGATGGAAGATACCTTGATGATATCACACCAGATAAAGTCATCGAATTCCTGTTCTCAAAAAAATATCAAAACACTTGGAATTTCTTTTACAATTTAGCATATGATGCAGAAGTTATTTTAAAACTCCTTGATCAAGAACTATTTCGATATAATTTAACAAGGAAATTAAAATTCCAATACAAAGATTTCAAACTAGAATACATTCCAGGAAAATTACTACGAATCAAAAAAGGTCATCATAGTGTATTGTTTTTTGATATTGCACAATTTTATCAATCTAGTTTAGTTTCTGCATATCAAAACAATCTAGGAGAATTACCACAAGAGTATCTAGAATTAAAAAATAAACGTGCAGAATTCTCTAAATGGTTTTACAATCACAATAAAAAGAAAGTTAGAAACTATTGTATTCAAGATTGTATACTCACTAAACAACTAGCAAAACACTGGATTATACTATTTCATGATGCATTTTTGTTTCATCCTGCAAAGTGGATTTCATCAGGATATTTGGCAGAAAAAGTTCTAATCAATAATGAAATATTTTTTCCAAAGTTTGATTCTATCCCATATACAATTCAAGATTTAGCATTTAGGTGTTTTTTTGGTGGTAGATTTGAGATGATAAAGCGCGGATTCATTGGTAAGGCGTATCTTTATGACATAAACTCTGCATATCCATATGCCATATCACAACTCCCTGACCTTAATAATGGAAAGTGGGTAAAGAAAAAATCAATTGACGCAAAAGCAAAACTAGGGTTTTTTAAAATTCTAGCAGATATTCCAGATGATTATCCTATCCCTCCATTTACATTCAAATCAAAAACTCAAATGATATTTCCCTCAGGTAAATTCATCACATATTGTACAATAGCAGAATTACTGGCCTGCAGAGATGATTCTATCTATAAAATTCTTGAAGCATATCAATTTGTGCCTAATAGTAACATAAAACCATACAAAAATTTCATAGAATCACTATATCAAAAAAGATTAGAACTCAAAGAGCAAAATAATCCATTACAACTACCAATCAAGATTATTCTTAATTCAATTTATGGAAAAACTGGTCAAAAAGTGAATCGAATTATTGGGAATTTGTTTAATCCAGTAATTTTTGCAAGTATCACAGGACATACCAGAGCACAACTATACTCTTTCATTAAAGATAATAATCTACAAAAAGATACTGTAGCATTTGCAACTGATTCTATCTGTACTACAAAGAAATTGAACATGAACTCTACTAAACTTGGAGAATTCTCCTTTGATGGTGAAGGTGATGATGCATTTTTTCTGCAAAATGGGTTTTATCGCTTTAATGGAATGTGGAAGCAACGTGGTTTTGGTAAACTTGGTTCCAAAGAGATTGAGCACCTAGAAACATTTGAAAAAGATGACAAATTATATTATAAAATTGCAGTAAAGCGAAACACTAGATTGGTTTCTGGAATTATTCAAAACAAAATCAAAGATATTGGTAAAATTACTACTATGATAAAAAAAGTGAATCTGAATGCAGATAGGAAAAGACTATGGCTAGGACAGATTGATTCTATTAATCAGAAACATCACAATGATTCTGTTCCAATTAATCTGAACTTTGTTTTGAAACATGAAATATAACACGATATCACAATGTTCCTCACAACATTTAGCTACAAAGCACAACATGTAGTGGAACATTCGCAACATGTTCCAATATGTTGTAGAAACACATGTGAAACATTTGAGTAAAAACTAGCTACATCAAGTACCTGAAGCTGTTTTAAAACATTACAAAACTCTGAAATTCATGTTTTGAAACATTCGTGTACGAAATGTCTTAAAATAATATACTAATGCAAGCTAAAATGAGCTAATTTAGTGAAATTAGGCATGAATTAAGTGAATTTCCTAAGATGTTCGTGTATGAATAATTTAAAAAACAACATACTCGTAATTATTTCATGGAGAGATTCAAGATTAATCCTCAAGCAGATACCCCAATCAATGATGCCACATTACTAGGACATGATAAAGTTGTCAATAATATTTTTAAATTCACAACTTCTGAGGATGCAATAACACCTCTATCCATTGCATTACATGGAGATTGGGGAAGTGGAAAAACTAGCATCATGTATACCCTCCAACAAAAATTAGCAGATGAAGGACATCAGCCATTATTTTTTGAGGCATGGAAACATGAATACACCAATCCAGCTTTGGCATTAGTTGAAACAATTGCATTACATTTTGAAAGAAAAGGGAAAAAAGAATTAGCAAAAGAAATTTTGGATTTGGCTGTTCACATTGTTTCAAAAAAATTTCTAGATTTAGAATTACGTGAAATAGAAGGTTTCTTTAGACGTTCACATGATGTTGCAAATACCATGTCTAACCAATTAGAAACAATTGTTGAAGAATCTATGGGAGGTAAAAAATTGATTGTGATAATTGATGATTTGGATAGATGTGATGTTGAAAATACATTAATGGTTTTATCAATGATGAAACTTTTCTTAGATATTAAAAATACAATTTTTATTGCAGCAGTAGATTTTAATCGGTTACAACATGCATGGCAGATAAAATATGGCGGTTTAAATCCTGAAGAATCTGGAAGGGATTATCTAGAAAAAATATTTCAAGTTAGAATAGGAATACCAATTCCTGAAAATTCTCAAATACGTGAATATGTTCAAGAATTAATCATCGATATGCCTTATGACTTATTGGCAATGTTTGGTAAAATAGGACCTCATAACCCTAGAGGAATTAAACGGATGTTGAATAATATTTCATATAGATCACTTTTGTTGAATAGTGATCATGCTCAAATTTCTGCAAGTTTATGGACTTTGTTAGAAGATATTTTAGGAAATAAAAAAACAGTTCAATTCTATAGAATGATGAAAGAAAACTTAGAAGGTATTTCATTTTTTTTCAGAATGGGTGGAGATTGGGATAAAACTCAAAAAGAAATTCATCGATTTACAAAAAATGTTGGTAATACTTCAGATGAAGAAAATCGCTTATCCCAATACATTCCAATGGTTGTAAATTTGTTAAAAAAATTATCGATAAACCATACAGAACTTGAAAAGGATTTTGATGTTTTATGTGTAAATACAAATGAGTTAGTTCGATAATGTCTGATATGAATAACAATTCAATTAAAGATAATTATTTTAAAAAATTAAGTAGTTATCTTCGTAGAGAATCAAATCAATTTAATGAAAATCATCCAAAAGCATCTAACGTTCTTCTTTATGGACTAATAATTTTTACAACTCTGGTCATTATTGGTGCAATTGGATATTATGGAGCAGAAAGTGAATTTCCACAAAATGAATTCATGCCCATTAAATTTGAATCAGATACATTTGTTGTAAATGGAACAATGAAAAATATACATAATAATTTTTCAAATTTAGTTAGGGAAACAGAAGGGATGAAGTATACAGTTACAATATTTAATAAAAATTCTACTGATTATTATTTTACATTAAAGAATAAAGTGGCAAATGCAAAAGATGTTATTTATTATGAAAAAAATGATCCTGTAAGAATTAATGGTGGAGAAAAAGACACATTTTCAACAACTGCATACATGAGAAATACTGGAATCAACACAGTAACAATTACTGTAGAAGTTCACAAGGCAAAACAACATCCTCAAGAAGGAATGGTGTTGATGGGTGGAAGTATCGATGAGGGTTCACAGGGATTTTTCAATAGAGTTTATTCCCAATCAGATTATGATGCTACACGAGAAAAATCAGTTTTTTATCGATTTTTAGGAGTAATTGCAGCACCATTTGTAATACTAAGTGTAAAATATCTTAGAGACATTATTGAAAATGATTAATTTTGTAGGATTGTAACTTTTCTTTTTTATAACTTCAACAAAATATGATGATTTAGTTTTTGGGTCTTGTGATCAAGGTCTTAAAAATGTCAAAATTGCTTTTAATGCATCCATGGTACTATTCTCATTCATCAGTGCTATGGCCATACTTGATTGTGTTTTAATCCAATCATCGGTGATATTTTGTTGTTGTTTAATTAGTGGAATCATTAAAGAAATTGTTCCAGTAAATGGCATTTTAAACATTGGAACTAAATTTAACAAAGATTGCATTTGTTCTGGATGTTCTTTGAAAATTTGAGCTAATAATGAAGGAATTTCTCCGGCAGTATCTCGAATTGATATTAATTCATTTTCAAGTTTTTCTTTGGTACAACCATTTTTTTCAAATTCTTTTAACTGATCATATGATGTTGTTATTGTCATTATGATTTCTGCAATTCTTTCTATAGTATGATCTGTCATAATTTATTCATCAACTATCACTATTTGAATATATTTTAGAGTCATTATTCTTTGATTTTGAAAACCAAAACATCCACATACTTGCAAATAACGTAACAATTGTTAATGCAATAATTGCAAGGGTTAATCCAATTAGGTAATTATTAGATTTAATTTCCAAAGTAACTTCACTAGGTTGAATTGAAATGATTTTTTCCATTAAAATTGAATCTTTTAAAACTAGATTGGTAGAATGTTCCCATTTTACCTCCTCCCATGGGTCTTCACCCATGGCAAGTAATCCATCTTGAAATCCTTCTTGCGTCCAAACTGTTTCAAAAGTTAAGGTTGGTGGTACGCCCGAAAAATGATGAATATTCTCAACACTTGGAGATAATGCTCTAATTTTGGATGAATTTCCAGATTTAGTTTCTGTGATGTCCCAATTATCAACAGACACTAATGTGTTATATTCATCTAGAGCCATGGTGTTGGGAAAATACATGTGAAAAATATCGGGGTTGCTTTGCTCTACTGGGTATAACATTAATGCATTAACCTGAATCGGTTTTCCCGTTGCAAAAGAACCGTCAAGAGATTCAAATTTCAAATACAACTTTCCATGATCATTACCCCAATTAAATTCAAAAATAGATAAATGAATTTTAGGCTCATTCATGAATCCTGACATAAGTAATCCTGCAAAAATAAATAAAATACATACTGCGCCAAAAACAGAACCTGTAAAGATCTTCTTTTTTTGAATATGATTCAATATTTTTCATTTTTAAAAGTGGTTAAAAATAGTTCTGCCACAAACAAACATCTAAAAATTACTCTAGTTTACTATCTAAACTCAACCATGACGTTTTTTGAATTTTTCAAGTCCTTTTTCATCCATAAAAAATTCAACAAAACCACATCCTGTACAAGTAAATGCATCAACCCCATATCCTTTTGGCATTATTGATTTTTCAGCCAACCCCCAACCGAGAGAATTAGTTAATACAATCATGTTTCCATTACACTTTGGACATGATTTTTCATCAGTCATGGTTTTCCTAAAATTTTAATGATTTAAGATTCCTTCTAGTACCGTCTAAAATTACGCGTAAGAGGGGGGCATTCTATTTTTATTCTTTGTCGATAAATTCGCTAATACCAGGAGGATCTGGTGCAAGTCCCTTTCTTTTTCTAATATCAGCTACTGCTGTTGCTAACATTGATTTAGGAACTTCAGTCCATGCCTTAAATGA
>Ga0209992_10003591_pt1 | contig 12914 bp, 11 predicted proteins | sample 2SBtaG_2_FD_182564 | JGI IMG/M metagenome (GOLD analysis project Ga0209992, IMG submission 182564) | Deep subsurface microbial communities from Kolumbo volcano to uncover new lineages of life (NeLLi) - 2SBTROV12_ACTIVE470 metaG (SPAdes)... | ecosystem: Environmental > Aquatic > Marine >... | reverse complement strand
ATTTTCTGTCGCTGAGCATTCTCGAAAGTGCCCTGTTAAGGGATTCCCCTGTCGCGCGGAGGATTGCGCACAAGGGAAATTTGGTTGAACGGGAGGAACTTCATGACCAAATCCAACTTTACCCGGCGCGGCCTGCTGAAGACGGGTGCCGCCACCGGCGCCGGTCTTGCGCTGCCGACCTATCTCAGCGCGGCGTCGCACGCCGGCTACACGAACGCGCCGACCGGCGGCACCGTGACGCTGGGCTTCAACGTTCCGCAAACCGGCCCCTATGCGGACGAAGGCAACGACGAACTGCTGGCGCAACAGCTGGCGGTCGAGCATCTGAACGGCGAAGGCGACGGCGGCTGCCTGAATACCTTCACGTCGAACGCCCTGAAGGGCAACGGCATCCTGGGCAAGCAGGTCACCTATGTGACCGGCGACACTCAGACCAAGTCGGACGCGGCGCGTGCATCGGCCAAGTCGATGATCGAAAAAGACGGCGCGATCATGATCAACGGCGGCTCGTCCTCGGGCGTGGCCATCGCGGTTCAGGGCCTGTGCCAGGAAGCCGGCATCATCTTCATGGCGGGTCTGACCCACTCGAACGACACCACCGGCAAGGACAAGAAAGCCAACGGCTTCCGTCACTTCTTTAACGCCTACATGTCGGGCGCTGCCCTGGCCCCGGTGCTTGAGAAGGAATATGGCGCCGACCGTCGTGCCTATCACCTGACCGCCGACTATACTTGGGGCTGGACCCAGGAAGAGTCGATCGTTGCGGCGACCGAGGCAATCGGCTGGGACACCGTCAACACGGTCAAGACCCCGCTGGCATCGACCGACTTCTCGTCCTACATCGCCCCGGTTCTGAACTCGGGCGCCGACGTGCTGGTGCTGAACCACTACGGCGGAAACATGATCAACTCGCTGACCAACGCTGTTCAGTTCGGCCTGCTCGACAAGGTCGTCAACGGCAAGGACTTCAAGATCGTCGTTCCGCTGTATTCGGAACTGATGGCCGCTGGTGCGGGCGAGAACATCAAGGGCGTGTATGGCTCGATGAACTGGAACTGGCAGCTGGACAACGCGGGTTCGAAAGCCTTCGTTCAGTCCTTCGGTCAGAAGTATGGCAAGCCGCCGTCGAATTCGGCCCAGACTTGTTATGCTCAGGTCCTGCTTTACGCGGACGCCTGCGAGCGTGCCGGCACCTTCAACCCCTGCGGCGTCGCCGAGGCCCTGGAAGGCTTCGAATTCGACGGCCTGGGCAACGGCCCGACACTGTATCGTGCCGCTGACCACCAGTGCTTCAAGGACGTGCTGGTCGTGAAGGGTGCCGAGAACCCGACGTCGGCCTACGACACGCTGGAAATCGTCGAGGTTACCCCGGCCGATCAGGTTACCTATGCTCCGGATCACCCGATGTTCGCCGGTGGCGATCTGGGGTCGTGCAACCCGGGCGCCTGACAGGCCACGCGCGCGGCCCGTCTGATCGGGCCGCTTGCAAACAATCGGATTTCCCGGGCATGTCCCGGGGAATCCCTTTCACGGACCATCCAAGGTGGAGCCCATGGACGCCTTTCTTCTTCAAATCCTCAACGGCCTGGACAAGGGATCGGCCTATGCCCTGATCGCCCTTGGCCTGACTCTGATCTTCGGCACGCTCGGGGTGGTGAATTTCGCCCACGGCGCCCTGTTCATGATCGGTGCCTTCTGCGCCGTCGCCATGCAGAAAATCCTGTCGCTGAGCTATATCGTCATCGACGAAACGAAGAAGGACTTTCTGGGCAATCCGCTGAAGGTCGAGGTGCCTTATATCGAAAGCTGGTTCGGTCCCGACGTGGGCGGCAGCATCATCGACTGGTCGGTTCCGCTTGCCATCATCTTTGCCATTCCGGTGATGGTGACCATCGGCTTCATCATGGAGCGTGGCCTGATCAAGCATTTCTACAAGCGTCCCCACGCCGACCAGATTCTGGTGACATTCGGCCTGGCCATCGTCTTGCAGGAAGTGGTCAAATACTATTTCGGCGCCAACCCGATCCAGACCCCGCCGCCCGACGCCATGATGGGCGTGGCCAACGTGGGCGCGGTTCTGGGGCTGGACCTGCCCTATCCAATCTGGCGGATCAGTTATTTCGTCTTCTCGCTGGTGGTGATCTGCGGCGTATTCGGTTTTCTCCAGTTCACCACTTTCGGCATGGTGGTTCGCGCCGGCATGGCCGACCGCGAAACCGTTGGGATGCTGGGCATCGACATCGACCGGCGCTTTACCATCATGTTCGGGGTGGCGGCCGCGGTCGCGGGGCTGGCCGGCGTCATGTATGGCCCGATCAACCCACCGAATTATCACATGGGCATGGATTTCCTCGTGCTCAGCTTCGTGGTGGTGGTCGTGGGCGGCATGGGGTCGCTGCCCGGCGCGGTGCTGGCGGGCTTTCTTCTGGGGATCCTTGAAAGCTTTGCCTCGACCACCTGGGCCACGACAACCATTCCCGGGATCAACCAGATCATCATCTACCTTGTTGCCATCGTCATTCTGCTGACCCGGCCACGCGGCCTGATGGGCAAAAAAGGCGTGATGGAGGAATAAGCCATGCTGGGTTTGAACCAAAAAGACCGGACGCTGTTCGTCATCGTCGTCGCGCTGGCCCTGCTGGCACCCTTCATCCTGAACCCGTTTCCGACAGACAGCGCCATGGCGCAGTTCAACGCCGGATATCCCGACCTGATGCAGAAATTCGTGATTTTCGGCATCTTCGCGATCGGCTTCAACATCCTGTTCGGCCTGACGGGGTATCTTTCCTTCGGTCACGCCGCCTTTCTTGGCGTGGGGTCATACAGCTGCGTCTGGATGTTCAAGCTTCTGGGCTACAACGTGCTGCCGGGCATCCTGCTGGCCATCGTCGTGTCGGGCATCTTCGCCCTTTTCATCGGCGTGCTCAGCCTGCGGCGGACGGGGATCTATTTCTCGATCCTGACGCTGGCCTTTGCGCAGATGTCCTTTGCCCTGGCCTATTCGGTGCTGTCGAACCCCATGTTCAACCTCACCAACGGCGAGACCGGGCTGCAGGTCTATTCGGACGATCCGCAATGGTTCCACAATCCTGACCGTGTACCGGATCTGCCGCATCTGTTCGGCCTGTCGATGCGGGCCACCGAAAAGCTGCAGCTTGGGGCCTGGGAATTCCAGTTCAACGCTGGCTATTACCTCAGCGCCGTTGCCCTGATTGCCTGCTTCTACCTGGCGGTCCGCATCTTCCGTTCGCCCTTTGGCATGATGCTGCGGGCCGTCAAATCGAACCAGCAGCGCATGAACTATACCGGGCTGAACACCCGCCCCTACACGCTGGCGGCCTTTGTGATCTCGGGCATGTATGCCGGGCTGGCCGGTGGCCTTCTGTCGGCGGTCGACCCGCTGGCGGGTGCCGAACGGATGCAGTGGACAGCCTCGGGCGAGGTGGTGCTGATGACCATCCTTGGGGGCTCGGGCACGCTGGTGGGGCCGATCCTGGGCGCGGGTTTCATCAAGTATTTCGAGAATATCTTCTCGAAGATCAACGATCAGGTCCTGCACAGCTGGTTCGCCTTCCTGCCGGATGGTCTTGAAGACGTGGTTGTCTTTCTGATCCACCCGTTCATCGGCAAGGGCTGGCACCTGACGCTGGGCATCATGTTCATGCTGGTCGTCGTCTTTCTTCCCGGTGGTCTGGTCGAGGGCGGGCAGCGCCTGGCGGCCCGGGTGCGCCGCGGGCGGTCGGGCAAGGACAAGTCGGCTGCCCGTCAGCCTGCCGAATAAGGAGAGACCGATATGGGTATCCTCGAAGTCAAGAACGTGACCAAGAATTTCGGTGGCCTCAAGGCACTGAACGACGTCAACCTGTCGGTCAGGGAACATACGGTTCACGCCATCATCGGCCCCAACGGTGCCGGCAAATCGACGCTGCTGAACTGCCTGATCGGCAAGCTGATCCCCGACACCGGCAGCGTGTCGTTCCAGGGCCAGTCGGTGCTGGGGCGCAAGCCGCACGAGATCAACCAGATGGGCATCAGCCGGGTGTTCCAGACCCCCGAGATATTCGGAGACCTCACGGTTTTCGACAATGTCCTGATCCCGATCTTCGCGCGCCGCGACGGGTCGTTCCGCCTGCATGCCTTCGAATCCATACAGTCGGAAACCGAGATCATCCAGCAGGCCGAAGAGGTTCTGGCCGACGTCAACATGCTGGACAAGCGCCATGGCCACGCGGCCTCGCTCAGCCGTGGCGACAAACGGCGGCTGGAAATGGCCATGTGCCTCAGCCAGAAGCCCAAGCTGCTGCTGCTCGACGAACCCACCGCCGGCATGGCCCGGGCCGACACCAACAACACCATCGACCTGCTCAAGGAAATTCGCGACCGGCGCAATATCACCATGGCGATCATCGAACATGACATGCACGTGGTGTTCAGCCTGGCCGAGCGGATCACGGTCCTGGCACAGGGCACCCCCCTGGTCGAGGACATCCCCGAGAACATCAAGGGCCATCCGAAGGTCCGCGAAGCCTATCTTGGAGAGGCTGCCTGACATGACCATGATCGAAGACACCAAGACCGGCAAACCCGTAAAGCGGGACTATTCCCACAACGCCAACATCGCGGCCACCGCCCCGGCCTTTCTGTCGGTCTGGAATATCGAGGCCTATTACGGCGAAAGCTATATCGTCCAGGACGTGAGCTTCAACGTGCACGAGGGCGAGATCCTCGCGCTGCTGGGCCGCAACGGGGCCGGCAAGACAACGACCCTGCGCGCCATTGCCCGCACCGACGACCCGACACTGCACGGGGGCGAAATCTGGCTGGATCACCAGCCCCTGCACTTGATGCGCAGCCACGAAGCCAGCGTTCAGGGCATCCAGCTTGTGCCCGAGGACCGGCGCATCATTCCCGGTCTGACCGTCGAGGAAAACCTCAAGCTGGCCCAGATCGCCCCGCCGATCGGCTGGTCGCTTGACCGCCTTTACGAGCTTTTCCCGCGTCTCGGCGAACGCCGCACGCAAGAAGGCGTGACCCTGTCAGGCGGCGAACAGCAGATGCTGTCGATCGCCCGCGCCCTGGCCCGTGACATCAAGGTCCTGCTGCTGGACGAGCCCTACGAAGGGCTGGCGCCGGTCATCGTTGACGAGATCGAAAAGATGCTCAACATCATCAAGGAACAGGGCATCACCACGGTCATCGTCGAACAGAACGCCGTCAGGGCGCTGATGCTTGCTGATCGCGCGGTGATCCTTGACACTGGCATCGTCGTCTTTGACGGTACCGCAAAGGAAGTGCTGGATGACGAAGCCCTGCGGGCCGAATATCTGGCCATCTGATCCAAATTCTTGACTGCGCGCCCCCGCCCCTTGCTGGTCTGTGTGTCGGGGAGGGGCGCGGAACCGGCTGACCAATTGACTGTCTGGAGTATCTAGATGCGTGACGAATCCGACAAACTTTATCCGCCCAGCGAGGCGGTCGTGGCCCATGCCCATATCGACAAGGCCGCCTATGACAAGATGTATGCCGCCTCGGTCGCGGACCCCGATGCCTTTTGGGGCGAACAGGGCAAGCGCCTTGACTGGATCAAGCCCTATGGCACGGTCAGGGATGTCAGCTATGGACACCCGGATGTCACGATCAACTGGTATGGCGACGGCACGCTGAATGTCGCCGCCAACTGCATTGACCGCCACCTTGAAACCCGTGGCGACCAGACCGCGATTATCTGGGAGCCCGACAACCCGGACGAGGCGGCGCAGCATATCACCTATCGCCAGCTTCATGGCGAAGTCAGCAAGTTCGCCAACGTCCTGAAGGAAATGGGCGTCGGCAAGGGTGATCGCGTCGTGCTGTATATGCCGATGATCCCGCAGGCGGCCTATGCCATGCTGGCCTCGGCCCGGATCGGCGCCATTCACTCGGTGGTGTTCGCCGGCTTTTCGCCCGATGCGCTGGCCGCGCGGGTCAACGGCTCGGAAGCCAAGGTCGTCATCACCGCCGACGAGGCGCCGCGCGGCGGCCGCAACACCCCGCTGAAGACCAACGCCGACAGGGCCTTCGCCTCGGTCCGGCATGACGCCAAGCTTCTGGTGGTGCGCCGCACCGGCGGCGACGTGCCCATGACCGAAGGCCGCGATTTCTGGCTGGACGAGATGGAAGCCAAGGTTTCCGCCGACTGCCCGCCGCAAGAGATGAGCGCCGAGGATCCGCTGTTCATCCTTTATACCTCGGGCTCGACCGGCATGCCCAAGGGCGTGGTGCACACCACGGGCGGCTATCTGGTCTTTGCCGCCATGACCCACGAGCTTACCTTTGACTATCACGATGGTGACGTCTTCTGGTGCACCGCCGACGTGGGCTGGGTCACGGGCCACAGCTATATCGTCTATGGCCCGCTGGCCAATGGCGCCACGACCGTGATGTTCGAGGGCGTGCCGACCTATCCCGACGCGGGGCGTTTCTGGGCGGTATGCGAGAAACACAAGGTCAACCAGTTCTACACCGCGCCGACGGCGATCCGCGCGTTGATGGGCAAGGGCCCGGAATGGGTCGAGAAATACGACCTCAGCGACCTGAAGGTGCTGGGCACGGTGGGCGAGCCCATCAACCCCGAGGCCTGGAACTGGTATAACGACGTGGTCGGCAAGGGGACCCGCCCCATCGTCGACACCTGGTGGCAGACCGAGACCGGCGGCCACCTGATGACCCCCCTGCCCGGCGCCACGACCACCAAGCCCGGCTCGTGCACCTTCCCGTTTTTCGGCGTCCAGCCCGCCATTCTGGACCCCACCAGCGGCGCGGAAATCACCACGACCGAGGCCGCGGGCGTTCTGTGCATCAAGGACAGCTGGCCCGGCCAGATGCGCACCATCTGGGGCGATCACGACCGGTTCGGGAAGACCTATTTCTCGGACTACAAGGGTTACTATTTCACCGGTGACGGCTGTCGCCGCGACGCCGACGGCTATTACTGGATCACCGGCCGGGTCGACGATGTGATCAACGTCTCGGGCCACCGCATGGGCACCGCCGAAGTGGAAAGCGCGCTGGTCGCGCATCCCAAGGTGGCCGAGTCGGCCGTGGTCGGTTATCCCCATGACATCAAGGGTCAGGGCATCTATGCCTATGTCACCCTGATGGGCGGCGAACAGCCCTCGGAAGAACTGCGCAAAGAGCTGTCGGACTGGGTGCGCTCGGAAATCGGCCCCATCGCCAAGCCCGACCTTCTGCAGTGGGCCCCGGGCCTGCCCAAGACCCGTTCGGGCAAGATCATGCGCCGGATCCTGCGCAAGATCGCCGAGAATGACTATGGGGCGCTTGGCGATACCTCGACGCTGGCCGAGCCCGAGGTGGTGGACGACCTGATCGAGAACCGGATGAACCGCCGCTGACAGTCGCGGGCACCAGTTTTGACGGGCCGGCCAGCGATTGGCCGGCCCGTTTCTTTTGGCGCGGCTGTTTCAGCGGCCCGCCATGTCGGCAAGGTGCGCGGCCGGCGCGGCCGGTTCATACGCATGCCCCTAAATATTAACCGTTTGTCTTTTGCTCCGCCGGTCCGCCCCGTTTAGCCGAAGGCAAACCTGCGGTTTGGCGGGCGGTCGCATGCCCCTGTCACGATGCGTCACCGCCTGGGGCGGTTGGACTCGGTCGAGCAGACGATTTTTCGCAGAAAAATCGGGCCGCCGCGTCAGCGGCGGCCCGGTCAGGCCCGAAAGGCATGCCTTTGCGGCGTGTTGCGCTATTTCAGCGCCGCATCGGTGATCACGTGGGTCCAGGCACCGGCGTCCGGGTGGCCCGAAATCACGGGGTCCGACCCGCCGCCCAGCAGCGTGGCGACCGTGCGCTCGAAATCGGCCGGATCGAGCGATCCGTCGGAACCGGCGGTCAGCTTGGCGATCTCGCCCATCATGCGTTTCTGATGGTTCTCGGTCTGGGCACCGGTTTCGTCATAGTCCAGCACGATACCGGCGGCGGCGTCGGGGTTGGCCTCGGCCCATTTCCAGCCTTCCATCGAGGCGGCGACAAAGCGCGTCAACTTGTCGACCATTGCGGCGTCGTCCAGCGTGTCCTCGAGCACGTAAAGCCCGTCTTCCAGCGTCGCGACGCCCTGGTCTTCGTATTTGAAGGTGATCAGGTCGTCAGCGGCGATCCCGGCGTCGATGACCTGCCAGTATTCGTTATAGGTCATGGTCGAGATGCAGTCGGCCTGTCGCTGCAGCAGCGGATCGACGTTGAAGCCCTGCTTCAGCACCTCGACCCCGTCACCGCCGTCGGTGCCGATTCCAAGCTGGCTCATCCAGCTCAGGAACGGATACTCGTTGCCGAAGAACCAGACCCCCAGCGTGCGGCCGGCAAAGTCGGACGGCTGGGTGATGCCGGTGTCCTTCAGGCAGGTCAGCATCATGCCCGACGACTTGAAGGGCTGGGCGATATTGACCAGCGGCAGCCCGCGTTCACGCGCCGCCAGCGCGGCCGGCATCCATTCGACCGTTACATCGGCACCGCCGCCGGCGATCACCTGAGTGGGCGCGATGTCGGGGCCGCCGGGCCTGATGGTCACGTCAAGGCCCGCGTCGGCGTAGAAACCGTTTTCAAGCGCCACGTAATAGCCGGCGAATTGCGCCTGCGTCACCCACTTGAGCTGCAGGGTCAGCTGGTCCAGATGCGACCCGGCCAGCGCCGCGCCGCTGCTGAGTGCAAGGATCGCAGCCCCAGAAAGCAGATGTTTCATGTTATTCCTCCCATTTGGTTACACGCGTTGAGACGGGTGCCAGAAGGTCACCCAGCGTTCGATCAGGGCAACCGCCCCGTAAAGCACCGAGCCGGCCAGGGCCGCCACGGCGATTTCGGCCCAGACCATCGGCAGGTTCAGGCGCCCGACCTCGGTCGAGATCCGGAACCCCATGCCGCGAATGGGCGAGCCGAAAAACTCGGCCACGATAGCGCCGATCAGCGCCAGCGTCGTGCAGATCTTCAGGCCATTGAAGATGAAAGGCATCGCTGCGGGAAGCCGTAACGTCACGAGCGTTTGCCAATAGCTCGCCGCGTAGGTCTTCATCAGGTCGCGCTGCATCGAGCCGGCCTCGCCAAGGCCCGCGACGCAATTGATCAGCATCGGAAAGAACACCATGGCCACCACCACGGCAGCCTTGGATTCCCAGCCAAAGCCGAACCACATCACCATGATCGGCGCCACGCCGACGATGGGCAGCGCGGCCACGAAATTGCCAATGGGCAACAGCCCGCGCTGCAAGAACGGCGAGCGGTCGACGGCAATGGCCACCAGCAGCCCGCCGACGCTGCCGAACACATAGCCCGCCAGCGCCCCCCTGACGATGGTCTGCACAAAGTCGACCCACAGCGTCGGCAGCGACCGTGCGATCTGGGCGCCGATCACCGTTGGCGCCGGCAGGATCACCGGGTCGATGCCCAGCCCGCGCACGATCCCCTCCCACAGCACCAGCACCGTGACCCCGAAGATCAGCGGCACCAGAACCCGGATCAGCCGCCCGCCCGAGACCCCGGCAAGCCGGACGTTGGCCGCCCAGGCAAGCCCCCAGAACACCACGGCACCGATCAGCCAGCCCATCACGCGCCCCCCGTCATGCGGGCGGCCTGACGTTCGACCAGTCCCACGATCACGATCAGCCCCCCCGCCAGCATCGCCGCCGCGAACAGCGCCGCCCACATGGCCAGCGGCTGGCCGAACTGGCTGCCGATCAGCATGCGCGCACCCAGCCCGCTGGTGGCGCCGGTCGGAAGCTCGCCCACGATGGTGCCGACAAGGCTGGCGGCGATGGCCACCTTCAGCGACGCAAACAGATAGGGCAGCGAGGCAGGAAACCGCAGCTTCCAGAACGACTGGGCGCGGCTGGCGTTATAGGTGTGCATCAGGTCCACCTGCATGGCGTCGGGGCTGTTCAGCCCCTTCACCATGCTCACCAGCACCGGGAAAAACGAAAGATAGGCCGCGATCACCGCCTTGGGCACCCGGATATCCTCGACCCCGATCTGGCTGGAGATGACCACGATCATCGGCGCCAGAGCCACGATGGGAATGGTCTGGCTGATGATGGCCCACGGCATGACGCTCAGCTCCATGGTGCGCGAATAGGTGATGGCCACCGCCAGCCCCACGCCCAGAAGGATGCCCAGACCAAAGCCCCACAATGTCGTCTCGAGCGTGATGAAGCCGTGATAGACAAGGCTGCGCTTTGACGTGATCTTCTTGCCGAAGATACCGTCGTAAAGCTGCGCCGCCACCTGATGCGGCGCCGGCACCACCGGCCGGGTTTGGTGCATGGTGTCGGCGACCAGTTCGGAAAAGCTGACCTCGCGGTCGGCCCGCGCGGCCTGATCCAGCGTCCAGCGGGCGTTCATGGCCACCGTGCCGACATACCACGCCACAAGGATGGCAATCAGCACCGTCAGGACCGACAGCAGCGTCTTCATGGCCGCCCATCCCCGGCACGGTGCCATTCCATGCGGATCTCGGGCACGGTATCGGGCGGGGCGGCCGGGTGGCGCGACACCTCGGCAAAGCCCTCGCGGCGATAAAAGCACTGCGCCCGCAAGTTGGGCCCATGGGTGTGCAGCCACAGAAAATCGCGGTTCTGCTTGGCCCGGTCAAGCAACGCCCGGCCCAGCCCCCGCCCCGTAACCGCGCAATAAAGCGCACCGATCCGCGCGGTTGCCGGGTCAACCGACATATAGGCAACCGCCGGCGCACCGCTGACCCAGATCTCGCGGTCGTCGAAGGCGTCGTTCAGCATAGTCTCGACCTCCGCACGTGACGGCCCGGCCGGCATCCAGTCGGTATCCGCGATCCAGCCGGTGACCACAGCGGCGCAGGCCGGAATATCGTGACGGGTGGCGCGGCGCAGATCAGTCATCGCCATGACCTGCCTTCAGCCCCTCGCGCACCCGCTGGGCCAGTTCGATAAACTCGGCCGAATCGCGTATCGACAGGTCGCGGTCGCGCGGCAGCGGGCTGTCGATGATGTCGGTAATCCGCCCCGGTCGCGGGCTCATCACCACGATGCGGGTCGACAGGAACACCGCCTCGGGGATCGAATGGGTCACGAACAGGCAGGTCTTGCCGGTGCGGTTCCACAGGCGCAAAAGCTCTTCGTTCAGCCGGTCGCGCACGATCTCGTCCAGCGCGCCGAAGGGTTCGTCCATCAACAGGATGTCGGCATCGAAACTCAGCGCCCGCGCAATCGAGGCGCGCTGCTGCATCCCGCCCGACAATTGCCAGGGATACTTGCGCTCGAACCCCTCCAGGTCGACCATCTGCAGCACCTGTTGCATGCGCCGGTTGCGCTCGGCCCGGTCCAGCCCCATGATTTCCAGCGGCAGCGTGATGTTGCGCCCGATGTTGCGCCACGGATACAGCCCCGCCGCCTGAAAGACATAGCCATAGGCCCGGGCCTGGCGCGCCTCTTCCGCGCTCATGCCGTTGACCGCCAGCGCGCCGCCGGTCGGCGTTTCCAGCGCCGCGACACAGCGCAGGAATGTCGTCTTGCCACAGCCCGACGGCCCGATGAAGGACACGAACTCGCCCGGCGCCACCGACAGGCTGACCCCGGCCAGCGCATGCACCGGGCCATCACCTGTCTGAAAGGTCAGCGACAGATCCGAAGCTTCAACAACCACGTCCAACCCCCGTCCGACCGACCGGCCGGCGTGCCTGCGCCTGGGCCCGCGCCCGGTTCAATGCGACCGCCCCCATGCCGCCACCCGCTCAGACGCCGCTGGCCGGAATGCCCGACCGCTCGACCTTGCGCGGAGCGGTCAGCTCTTTCCACGTCGACAACGCGCGATTGACCGGCCCCTGCGGCGGGCGCGGAACAAACTCGCCATGTCCCTCTTCGGTCTGGACCACGCCGTCCATCACCGCAACCTTGCCGCGGCTCAGCGTATAGCGCGGCAGACCCTTCACATGCTTGCCCTCGAACACGTTGTAATCGATGGCCGACTGCTGGCTTGCCGCGCTGATGGTCTTTTCCCTGTCCGGGTCCCACACCACCAGATCGGCATCGGCACCCACAAGGATCGCGCCCTTTTTTGGGTATATGTTCAGGATCTTGGCAATGTTGGTCGACGTGACCGCGACGAACTCCTGCGGGGTCAGCCGCCCGGTCGCCACGCCATAGGTCCACAGCATCGGCATCCGGTCTTCCAGCCCGCCGGTGCCGTTGGGGATCTTGGTGAAATCGCCGACGCCGTAACGCTTCTGGTCGGTGGTAAAGGCACAATGGTCGGTGGCCACCACCGAAAGCGACCCCGCCTGCAACCCGGCCCACAGCGAATCCTGGTTCTTCTTGTCGCGGAAGGGCGGCGACATCACCCGGCGCGCCGCATGGTCCCAGTCGGGATGCGCATATTCGCTGTCGTCCAGCGTCAGATGCTGGATCAGAGGCTCGCCCCACACCCGCTTGCCGTTCTGGCGCGCCCGGCGAATGGCCTCGTGGCTTTCCTCACAGGACGTGTGCACCACATACAGCGGCACCCCGGCCATGTCGGCGATCATGATGGCGCGGTTCGTCGCCTCGCCCTCGACCTGGGGCGGCCGGGAAAAGGCGTGCGCCTCGGGGCCATCGTTGCCAGCCGCCAGAAGCCGCGCCTGCAGGTCGGCCACCACGTCACCGTTCTCGGCATGCACCATGGGCATGGCGCCCAGTTCGGCACAGCGCTGGAAACTGGCGAACATCTCGTCGTCATTGACCATCAGCGCGCCCTTGTAGGCCATGAAATGCTTGAAGCTGTTGATGCCACGCTCCTGCACCACGGTCTGCATCTCGTCGAAGACCTGCTCGCCCCACCATGTGATGGCCATGTGAAAGCTGTAGTCGCAATTGGCGCGGGTCGACTTGTTGTCCCACATCTGGATGGCGTCCAGCAGCCCCTGCCCG
>Ga0209992_10003590_pt1 | contig 12917 bp, 9 predicted proteins | sample 2SBtaG_2_FD_182564 | JGI IMG/M metagenome (GOLD analysis project Ga0209992, IMG submission 182564) | Deep subsurface microbial communities from Kolumbo volcano to uncover new lineages of life (NeLLi) - 2SBTROV12_ACTIVE470 metaG (SPAdes)... | ecosystem: Environmental > Aquatic > Marine > Volcanic... | reverse complement strand
GTCTACTGCAACAGCTCGGAGTACACCGAGTCGGCGACCGACATCGACGGCAACAGCCCGGACGAGGTGGTGTGTGACGACTGCACGGGAGGGTGCGCGAGCTACTGATCCGCGGGCCCGGCCGCACCTCGCGGCTTGCGCCCGGTGCCCCGCCGCAGTGTCTTGGGAGGCCCCGTGTGCTCGGGCTCCAGCTGTCCGAACCCTGGGGTGCGGGTGAACTGATCCCGGTCGTCCAGCTTGAGCACCTTCACGTGATCCGGCGGCTCCTCGCGGGTCCAGCTGGTCTCGGCCAGGCGCTGGGGGGTCGCAGCGAGCTCGGCCGGCGGCTCGGCCTGACGCCACAAGTCCCAGGTGATCAGGTCGCCCTCGACGGCCACCGGAGGCCCGAGCAGCTCCGAGAGCTGGGACACCAGCATGTCCATGGCGACGTCGAGCGCCACCTGGGTCCAGCCCCCGGGCGGCTCGACCAGTCCCCGCACCTCGAGGGCGGCCCGATCCTTGTGGAACACGACCCACCGGAAGCCTTCGGCTCGCAGCCTCTGACCGTGCTGGGGATGCCACTTCACGGGCAGGCCCGGTTGCCTGGCAGACAACACCAGGCCCCGCAGCTGATCGGACTCCAGGCGGTTCCAGAAGCCCTGCGGCCACTGGATCGTGGAGCTCTCTCCCATGCCCCCCAACAACGGCAGCGGCGCCTCTAAGTGCCAGACCAGGTAGCGCTGGTTCAGCCCGAAGGGCAGGTGGATGACGGCCCCCCGAGACAGAGACGCCATCCAGCGCGCGGTCTCGGGGATGTCCAGCGCCTTGTGGGTCAGGGGCAGCATGGACCGCTGGCCCAGCCCCAGGCCCAGCAGGACCAGCCAGGCCGCGGCCAGCCCCACCGCCAGGTCGACCCGGCGGGCCGCCACCCGCTCGACCACGAAGCCGGCCGCCAGGGCCGCTGGCACCATGCCGACCGACATGGCCCGGTAGGGGAACCACAGCCGGTCGAAGAACGGCAACACGCTCATGGCGATGCGGTAGGGCGGCAGGGGCACCTCTGGCAGGAGAGGGCCCAGGCCCAGGCTCGGGCCGACCGCCACCAGACTCAGAGTCGCCAGCAGGCCGCCCCAGCGGGCGCGCCCGGGACCCACCACCAGCCACAGGCCCACCCCCAGCGTCACGGCCGGCAGGTCCAGCATCCATGGTCCCGGGCCCGTGAACGGCAGGGTGCCCGCGAGACCGGTCTGGACCACATGGGCCCGCCCCCGGGGGCCCTCTGGCGAGACCGGGTTCAGGGGACCGGGCTCCTGGAGCGCCTGGAGCATGGACGCCGCGGGCAGGGCGACCAGGGCCAGGCACACACCCCCGGCCAGGCCGACCCGGCCCAGGACCTGGCGGCGGTCCGGGGCCCGCCAGAGTCGGTGGATCACGAGCCACAGGAAAGCGGCTGCGAGGAAGTAGCCCATGAACCAGTAGATCCAGGCCTGAGCCGCTGTGAATGCCCCGGCCAGGACAGCGTCTCGACGGGTGCCTTGCGGAGCCAGGCAGCGCAGGAAAGCCCACAGCGCCAGGGGCACGAAGGGCAAGACCGCCTGGGTGATCCGGCCGTCCGCCAGCTCGAAGAGCACGTAGGGATTGAGCTCCCAGGCCAGGGTCGCGGTGACGACGGCGAGCCGGGACTGGAGCACAGACCGGGCCAACACCCGAAAGGTCAGGGCGTTCAACACCAGCACCGCGGCGACGAACACCGGCTGGTAGTCCACAGGGCCCCAGATCCACTGGAAGGGCACCGACGCCAAGGCGTCGATCACGTTGCTGCCGTTGGCCGCGAACAGGTCCTTGCCGACCGGGTGGTACATCAGGTCGGTGGTGCGCGGGTCCTGGCCCGTCGCCATGCAGTGGGCCAACCACCAGAAGTGCCACAGGGTGCCCGACAGATCGACGCCGTCGCCGACCACCCGGCCCTTGGGCAGGGCACTCCAGACCGCGATCAGCGCTGCCGCCCCATAGAGCGGCCACTCGATCCAGGACGGGCGGGGCCGCTGCACGGGCGGAGTCTACTCGGCCCGCAGCCCCGAGGCGCCCAGTGCCGCCAGCTGATCGAGCAGGTGCACATTGGCGGCGATGGCCTTGCGGAACACCCCCAGGTGCATCGACTCGTTGGGCCCGTGGGCGGTGGTCTCGGGATCCATCACGCCATTGAGGATCAACGGCAGGTCGCCGTAGCGCCGACCGAACAGCGCCACGAAAGGGATCGAGCCGCCGACGCCCACCTGGACCAGCTTGTGGCCCCAGGCGGCCTCGTAGGCGCGATCCGCCGCTTGGAAGGCCGGTCCCCGGGGGGTGTAGAGCCAGCCCTCGCCGCTCCAGCCGGCCTCGGACACCGTGACCCGAACCCCGGCCGGCGGGTCGGTTCTGAGGGCCTGGTCCAAGAGCGCGAGCATCTCCGGCGCGGTCTGTCCGGGCGCCAGGCGCACGCTGAGGATCGCTGTGGCGTGGGTGCGCAGGGCGTTCTTCTTCACGCTGGGCGTCGGCAGCGTGGTCGCCACCACGGTCACCGAGGGCTGCCGCCAGAGCCACTCCGCCGGCGGCGTGCCCCGGTCGGGCAGTGGCGCCACGTCGGGCAGGACGTGCCCGCCCTTGCGCACCACGTCGGGGCCCAAGGGCACGGTCCACGCGCCCTGTCGCCAGGGCTCCGGCACCTCCACACGCCCCACGGCCATGCGCCCGTCGTCGTCGACCAGGCGAGCGATGAGCTTGCACAGGGCCACCGACACGTCGGGCACCATGCCGCCCCACAGCCCGGAGTGCACGTCGGCGTCCAGGGCATCGACCCGGAGCTCGACCTCGAGCAGGCCCCGCAGCGACACGGTCAGCCCGGGGATCTCGGTCGAAGGGTTCTCGCAGTCGGTGAGCACCATCACGTCACCGGCGAAGGCGTCGGGGTAGGCGTCCATGTACTGCTCCAGGTTGGGCGACCCGATCTCCTCTTCGCCTTCGACGATGACCTTGACGTTGCACGGCAGGCCACCGGTCACGTCGAACCAGGCCTGCATCGCGGCGATGTGGGAGACCCAGCCGCCCATGTCGTCGGCGGCACCCCGGGCGTAGAGCCGGTCGCCAACGATCGTGCCCACGTGGGGATCGGTGCGCCAGTTCTCCCGCACCACGGGCTGCAGGTCCAGGTGGCCATAGATCACCACCGTCGGCGCATCGGGCCCCGCACCCAGCCACTCAGCGACCACGATGGGCAGGGCGCCTTGCACCGTGAGCACCCGGGCCGCGTCCAGTCCCATGGCCTCCAGGTCGTCGCGAACCCGCGCGGCGAGCCGCCGCACGTCGTCGGCCCGACCGGGCTCACAGGAGATCGCGGGAATGGCCAGATACGCGATCAGGCGCTGGACGGTGGCATCGAAGCGGGCGTCGGCCAGGGCGGCGACCTGGGCCAGGCGGGGGTCGGACATGGAGAGCCTCCGGGGCAGGCTGGCCTAATCCGGTGGGCGCGCTACCGTCCCGACCGGCATGGGCAGCGGCATCGATCTCACGATCCTGCCTTACCACCTCTCAGTCCGGTGGATGCGTCTGCCCGAACCAGTCGTAGCCCCAGCAAGTGAGGACGCCGCTGTCGTCCAAGGCGCAGGAGTGCTTCTCGCCCACCGCGATCCACTGCCAGGTCCCGATGTCCGGCGGGATCCCGTGTCCGTGGCTTCCCTGGGCCCCCCAACACTGGAGCGCGCCGCCCGGCGTCGTGGCACAGGTCGTCTCCCAGCCGGCGGAGATCTGGGCGTAGAGCACGGCAGGCGCCTGGGTCTGGCCGGCCTGGTTGCCTCCCCAACAGTGCACGAGCCCGTCAGCGGCCAGGCCGCAGGTGTGGTGTCCGCCGGCCGACAGATCCGTGAAGGGCCCTGCGTCGGGGGCCAGCTGATCGTAGTTGTCCAGGCCCCAGCAGGCCGCCTCGCCGTCCACGTCGAGCCCACAGCTGTGGAAGCCGCCGGATGTGCCACGCTCCAGCGCCGCGGTCGGCGCGGCGAGCTGGTCCTTGTCCCCGATGCCCCAGCAGGCGGTCGCGCCCTGGCCATCGCCGGCGCAGCTGAAGTCGCGCCCGGCGCCGACCCAGGTCCAACCACCGCCGGCGGGCACGTCGAGCTGACCGTGGGTGTCGTCGCCCCAACAGCGCACCCGCCCCTCGTGGGTCAGGGCACAGGCGTGATCCTGGCCCACGTCGAGCGCCACGTAGCAGTCGTCGGGCACATCGAGCTTGCCCGACCCGTCGTCGCCAAAGCAGACGATGCCGCCGCCTGCCCGCAGACCACAGCTGTGGTCCTCGCCCAGACCCACCTGCAGCCAGTCCCCCGACGCCGGACAGGTCAGGGCCCCGGTGTCGCTGGCTGCCGTCAGCTCCTCGCAGGCTGCCGCGTCGGTGCAGAGTCCGGCCTTGCGCGCATCGTGTGCGTCGAGGGAGATGAAGGCACAGCCGCTCAGGATCAGGCCCAGCACGGGCCGAAGCTACCCGGATCCGCCGGCGCTCGCCTGGAGCACCCGCGGCTCGCAGCCCTCGGCTGCCAGGCGGGCCAGGGTCGTCTCGATGGCCAGCTCGCCGCGATCGATGCCCACGAAGTGGCAGCCCGCCCGCAGCGCCGCCACCAGGGTGGTCCCGGAGCCGCAGCAAGGATCCAACACCAGGTCTCCCGGCGTCGTGTGGGCGCCCACCAGGCGCTCCAGGAGCGCCAGTGGCTTTTGGGTCGGGTAGCCGGTCCGCTCGGCGGCCATGTTGTTCAGGCTGGGCAGATCCCACCAGTCGGGCACCTTCTTGGTCTGGCCAGCCATGCGGCGTGAGCGCGCCGGCACCCGGGGTGCGTCAAAGGTCCAGCGCCGGCCCCGGGAGTACCACAAGAGCGTGTCGTGCTTGCGGGGGTAGTAGCGAGGGCTGCTACCGCCCAGGCCGTAGCACCACACCAGTTCGTTGCGGAAGCCCGGCGCCCCGGGGTCCGAGCCCCGGGCCCCGGCGCCGAAGATCTCGTCGCACAGGACGGCCGCGTGGTGGGCCCGGCGGTGATCGCAGTGCAGCACCAGCGAACCCTGGGGGCCCAGCAGGGCGTGCACGAGCTCCAGCAGCTCGGCCAGCTCTGTGAGCCACTCGCCGGGGCCGGTGCGATCCCGGTAGGCCTGGCGGCCGGCCGTGTCTCGAAAGGACCGCCCGGTGTCAAAGGGCGGATCGGCGTACACCCAGTCCACCCGGCCGCGCAGCTCCGGCAACAGGGCGGACAACACAGCACAGTGGTGCCCGGCCACGACCCGGTCCAGGGGGTGGGTCGGCTCACCTGGCCGCGGGCGAAGGGCGGCCGGGCTCGCAGCCTCGGAGGCCCGGGAACGGCCAGGCCAGCTCAGGCTGACGCTCGGTGGGGGCGTGGACACCGCGGCACCTTAGCCCGCCTGCCGGTCGCCCCTGGGCTGTTCGCCTTCCGTCAAAAACCCCCAGCCAGCCCTGGTCCTCTGGGGCTCAGACGGTAGGCTCCCGCCCCTTCGAGGCACCCCGGAGCCCCGCGATGAGCGACCTCTACGACGACGACCCGGTCCCACGGGACGACAACCGCGCGATCATGCTGGTGCTGGGCGCCCTGACCCTGCTCACCCTGGGCATGGGCGTCGGCTACGGCGTCAACGCCATGACCAGCGACTCGGTCAAGGTGGTGATGTCCGAGCCCACGGTGATCAAGCAGGAGCTCTCCGACGAGGAGCTCGCCGAGCTCTGCGCCGACGAGACCCGCGACGAGCGCACGGCGCTGACCGGTGCCCAGGCCCGGGTGGACACCCTCCAGGAGCAGCTGGCCCAGCGTGAGAACGAGATCGAGGCCATGCGAGCGGAGACCGAGAAGAACCGGGCGCGCTCGGCCGAGGCCACCGCCAAGTACCGGGAGATGGAGGAGCGCCTGGCCGAAGCCGAGGCCCAGGTCGAAGACCTGACCATGCGCCTGGCCATGGCCGAAGCCGAGCGCGACGAAGCCCTGGTGGAGCTCAAGGAAACGGTCGAGGCCCTCAACGACCAGATCGAACAGACCGAGAGCGCCCGCAAGGTGGCCCGCAAGTACAAGCGCCAGTCCGTGCGCAACCTGTGGGCGGCGTTCGTGGCCGAGAGCAAGGTGGCGATCTGCGACCGGGGTTCGCGCAAGCGTCACGCCAAGTGCCACGCCGCGGTGGACGAGGCCCTGGGCTCCAGCGTCAAGGACCGCTTCACCCACTGCGTGAACAGCAACCAGGCCACGCCGGCGCTGGTCAAGGGCGACCGCAAGGCCGACCTGCCGACCTATGCGTCGATGCTCAGCGAGGACAGCCGGTTCACCAACAAGGGCTGGTACATCCAGTTCTGCGATCCCTCGCTGCCCGAGGCCGGCCTGGACTGAGCGGGAGCCCCAGCTCTTGCCCTGTCAAACATGGTCCCAGATGAGTTCTGGAGATGCTCCTCCAACCATCCGGATCACTTGACAAAACCACATCTGCAGGTAGGATGATTCCGCGTCCTCCCGGGCGTGCCTCGCTGGTCCTGTCCCCCGGGCCACCCCCTGCTCCCCGCTGCTGATGATGGCTGACATGACCGAGCCCACGCTGCCGACGCTCCCCGCTGAAGAGAACACCTGCGCCTCTGTCGACCTGGGCTACCGCACCCAGCTCCCCGATCACGACGACGCCACCGACGTGGATCCGCCCCTGGCGATCTACGAGGAAGAAGACGAGGTGGACTCCGTGATCGTGCCGAACCGCCACGAGGAAGCCACGCCGGGCGAAGAGCGGCTGAGGGCCTGGCGGGAGCTGTCCGAAGAGCGCGCCATCGCGCGGCAGGAACAGGACCTGCTGCTGGCCGAGCAGCGCCTGCAGACCCGGCGCCGCGCGGGCGTGGGCGCCGGGGTCGCAGCACTGCTCGGCGTGGTCCTGGTGGCCACTTCCCAGCTCTCACCGGCGGACACCCCTGCCGCGGCCGACGACGACGCGCCGCCCCCGGCCATCGACCTGGACGGGCCGGTGTTCGCAGCCCCCGCGGTGGCCATCGTGATCCCCCCGGCGGCCGAGCCCGAGCCCGTCGCCGCCGAGCCCGAGCCCGTCGCCGCCGAGCCCGAGCCCGTCGCCGCCGAGCCTGAGCCCGCGCCTGTCGCGGCGACCCCGTCCTCCTTCGACCCCCAGGTGGTGAACGGCACCCTGAACACCTGGACCGCCGACGCGACCGCGTGGCTCCAGTTCGACTTCCTGGGCACGGGTCCTCTGGAGATCCGCTGGCTGGACGCTCAGGGCGAGCCCGCGCTGAACCCCTGGACCTGCGACGGCTACGTGAACCGGACCACCCGCCGCTGCTACGTGGGCCGCACCCACGAGCGCATCGCCGTCGCCCTCCGCGCCGGCGCCGCCCCGGGCACCTGGGCCATCCAGGCCTGTGCGCCGGGCACCGAGTCCTGCACCGGCATCACCACGATCCAGGTGGCGGACAGCCCGGGAGGGTGATCAGTCCACGAGCCACCCGGTCATGGCCCGGGTGATCAGGTCTGCATCCGCCGCGCCGCACTGCTCGCGAATGCTGTGCATCGAGAGCATGGCGCCGCCGATGTCGAGTCCGCGAATGGCCAGCCCCGCAGCCGAGATCGGCCCGATGGTGCTGCCGCAGGCCAGGTCTGTGCGGTTCACGAAGTCCTGGACTGGGATGCCGCGCTCGGCGCAGATGGCCTTGAAGCGGCCCGCGGTCTCGGCGTCGGTGGCGTAGCGCTGGGTCACGTTCGTCTTGACCACCGGACCTCCGTTGAGCCGAGGCTTGTGATCCGGCTCGTGGCGGTCGGCGAAATTCGGGTGCACGCCGTGGGCCATGTCCGCAGACAACAGCCAGCTGCGGTCCGACGCCCGCTCCAGGCCACCCGCTGCACGCTCACAGTGGTCCCGCTCGAGCATGGAGAGCACGTCGCGGAACAGAGCGGAGCCCGCGCCGCGCTCTGACCTGGAGCCGACCTCTTCGTGGTCGAAGAGCACCACCACGCTGGTGGGCCCGGGCACTTCGTCGACCGCCAGGAGCGCCTCGAGGGCCATGTAGCAGCTGGCCTGGTTGTCCAAGCGCGGCGCGAACACGAACTCCGACCCCAACCCACCGATCACCGGTGACTGCAGGTCGTGCAGCCCCAGGTCCCACGCCAGCAGGTCATCGGCCGCGACACCCAGCTCGGCGGCCAGGAGCTCTTGGAGCGCACCCGGAGCGTCCCCGAGGCCCACCAGCGGGGCCATGTGCTTCTGCTTGTTGAGCTTCAGCCCATCGGTGCGGAGCTCGCGCTGGAGGTGGATGGCCAGGTTCGCGACCCGGGCAATCGGCCGCTCGACGCGGACAGGGTGGAGCTCGGTGCCCCCCGAGCCCCGCACCGCCACCCGGCCGGAGACGCCCAGATCCCGGTCGGTCCAGGTGTGCAGCAGCACGCCGCCGTAGACCTCGACCCCCCACTGCAAGAAGCCTTCGCTCAAGCGCTCGGCGCTGGGCTTGAGCCGCAAGTTCGGCGAGTCCGTGTGGGCGCCGAGCACACGAAAGCCCGCCGCAGCCGGAGCAGCGGCGCCGGCCCGCCAGGCGATCAGCGTGCCCCCGCGCTCGATCAAGCCGCCGGCCCCGGGTTCCCAGGTCCTGGGCTCGCCCCCGAGATCGTGCGTGACGAAGCCCGCCAGTGCCAGCCGCCGTGACGCTTCGGCCACGCAGTGGAACGGCGAAGGGCCCGCAGCGATGAAGTCGATCAAGCCCTGGGCGTCGGCCATGCCATGTACCTCCAGGCCGGACCCTACAACAGCCCGGCCTCTGTGACCGGGACGGCACGGTGCTGGCCCGGAGCAGCGTTAGGAGCGCGACACCATGACCGACTCCCTCGACCGCTACGAGAGCCCCCTGGTCCAGCGCTATGCCAGCCCGGAGATGGTCCGGATCTGGGCGCCCCGCCATCGCTTTGGCACCTGGAGGCGGCTGTGGCTGGCCCTGGCAGAGGCCGAACAGGCCCTGGGCCTGCCGATCACCGACGCGCAGCTCCAGGCGATGCGCACCACGCTCGAGGACATCGACCTGGACCTGGCGGCGTCCTATGAGCGCAAGCTGCGCCACGACGTGATGGCGCACGTGCACGCGTGGGGTGACCGCATCCCCGACGCCAGGCCGATCATCCACCTGGGCGCCACGTCGTGCTTCGTGGGCGACAACACCGACCTCATCCAGATCCGGGACGCCCTGGACGTGATCCTGCCCAAGCTGGCCGCCTGTGTGGCCGCATTGGGTGACTTCGCCGAGACCCACGCCGCCCTGCCCACCCTGGGGTTCACCCACTTCCAGCCCGCGCAGCCGACCACGGTGGGCAAGCGGGCCTGCCTGTGGGCCCAGGACCTGCTCGCCGACCTGGACACCCTCACCAGGCTCCGGGACCGTCTGCGCTTCCGGGGGGTCAAGGGCACCACCGGCACCCAGGCCAGCTTCCTGGCGCTGTTCGACGGCGACCACGACAAGGTCGAAGAGCTGGATCGGCGGGTCACCGCTGCCTTCGGCTTCGACAGCGCCTACACCGTCACCGGCCAGACCTACCCCCGCAAGCAGGACCACAGCCTGCTCGCGGCCCTCGCAGGGCTCGGGGTGAGCGCCCACAAGCTGGCGACGGACATCCGCCTGCTCGCCAACCTCAAGGAGCTCGAGGAGCCCTTTGGCAAGTCCCAGATCGGGTCCTCGGCCATGGCCTACAAGCGCAACCCCATGCGCTCGGAGCGGATCTGCGCTCTGTCCCGCCACCTGATCAGCCTGACCCAGGACGGCGCCTGGACCGCCGCCACCCAGTGGATGGAGCGCACCCTGGACGACTCGGCCAACCGCCGCATCTCCTTGACCGACGCGTTCTTCGCCGCCGACGGCGTCCTCGAGACCTTGCTGAACGTGAGCCGAGGCCTGGTGGTCTACCCCGCCACGATCCGGCGCAGGCTCGATGCCGAGCTCCCGTTCATGGCCACCGAGGAGATCCTCATGGCGATGGTCCAGGCCGGCGGTGACCGGCAGAACCTGCACGAGTCCATCCGGGTCCACAGCCAGGCCGCAGCGACCCGGGTCAAGACCGACGGGGCAGACAATGACCTGCTGGAGCGGCTTCGCGCCGATCCGGACTTCGGGCCGGTGCACGCCACCCTGGACTCCCTCACAGACCCCGGGCGCTTCGTGGGTCGCGCCCCGGAGCAGGTGGGGATCTTCCTGGCCACCGAGCTGCGCCCGGCGCTCGCTCGCTGGCGGGGCCAGCTGGACCGGACGGCCGTATTGAAGGTCTGATCGGGGAAACGCGGTCACCAAACGTCTCCGAAGCAAGCTCCGTGCCAGGGCGTGATCGCCTGTCGATCGTTGCCACAGGACGATCGATGACGGCAGCGATTTTTTCGATCGGCCTGTTCGGAATCGACAGACACCGGGTACAGTCTCTTCAACTCCCGCCACGGAGGGTCCTATATGGATGAAAGTCCGCCCGACTCCGCAGCTCCGGTGACGACCCGGGGCGAACGGATCCAGACCTGAACAGACTCCCGCCTCCTGGCCGACGGCCGCCGAGGCGCTGACAAATGACCATCTACCCGCTCTTGCGGACCAAGGCCCACGGCCCACCCTTGGTGGCCCGGGACCGAATCTTCCTCCATGGAACGCGGATGAGTCGTCGGCGCCGGTCGGTATGCTGAACGCGAGAGAGTCGAGTCCACACCGCTCGTGCGGTACAGGATCCTACCGTTCGGTTCGAGTCTGCAATTAAAGCAGACTCGGGCCACGGCCTCGAAGATCACTGGAACCCTTGAGACGTCAGTCTCGGAACGGGACCCTAGCTGGGTCCCGTTTGCACTTTCTGGGGTCTTGACCCTGTGCAGGCAAATTCGGGTCTCGTGACGGTCCTGCAGATCCGAAGAAGGACTCCCGGCCAGAGAACTGTCAAGAAGTGCAAATTCCCCCAACCGAGAGCAGGCGCTGATATGCTGCAGGTGAGCCTCCGGAGGGCCCAGGATGGCTGAGGTGTCGGGCAAGGCCGTGTGGGTGACCCTGCGGGTCCAAGGGATCCCGACGGAGATCCTCCGGGACACCAAGACCCGCAAGCCCTTGCGCATGGCTCGGCTCAAGGTGCCGCTGGCACCCCTCAAGCACGGTCACTGTGCCAACTGTGGCGGCGTGCGCAAGCTGACCGTCACCATGATCGCTCCCGGCGAGGCCATCGACCCCAGCCCCAAGTGCCAGGAGTGCGGTGTCTCTCTGCGGGCCGATCACCGCTTCCACCTGAACATGGCCCGCCGCTTCCAGAGCGAGGACTTCCTCGAGGCTGCGGAGCGTGCTGCCGCGCAGGGTCGCAAGGTGGTGGCCCTGAAGCTCGTGACCGCCGGGTGGCACTGGGGCCCGAACCCGGAGCTGGCTCGGTCCGTGCGGCTCGATCGCCTGCGGGACCTGGGCGAAGAGGAGCTCGGCGAGAGGGAGGCCCGGGACTGGTTCAACGAGGACGACGCCCCGGCCTGGGTCGCCAGCCTGTTGGTGGATCTGCTGCTCCGGCGCGGGGATCAGGAACAGGCCCACCAGGTCCTGAACGAGGGCCTGAAGCGCGATCCGCGGGATCGCATGCTCCGCCTGGAGCGGGCTGAGCTCCTGGAGGAGCAGGGCCAGCGTGCCCAGGCCACCGAGGACGCCATCGCCGTGTTGGGTCGCAACGATCGTCTGGCTCGCGAGGCCATGGCCATCGTTCAGCGCCTGACCGAGGTCTGGCTCCAGGAAGACCAGGCCGAAGAGGCCCACAAGGTCTTCCAGCTGGCCGCACCGGAGTCCCACAGGGACGCCCAGATGTGCTTCCTGCGCGGCTGCATCGAGCAGAGCCGCGGCCGCAACGCCGAGGTCCGACGCTGGATGATCCATGCTCTGACCCTGGACCCCAAGCACGAGCTCGCCGCCGTGGAGCTGGACAAGGTCGAGGCCGAGATGAACATCGCGTCGACCGCGCACCTGAGGCGGGCGCACTAGGCTCGGGTTTCGCGGTTTCTCTGGCTGCTCGACGACCACGGCCACGGCCACGGCCACGCGCACGGCCACGCGCACCCTCAGTGCCGCGCCCGGCGGCCCTCGAGCCGACGGGCGCGACTCGCGGGAGAACCGGGGTCAGGAACCTTTTGTTAAGCATTAGCAGGCTGAGCTTCGATCCCTATCAATACAATGTTTGGCTCCGGGGCATGACTCCGGCTTGTCCTCGCTGGCCCTCGGCCGGCTGCACACCCGGCTGCTCGGGGCTCTGCGGCTCAGAGCGACGATCAGATCAGACGATGCAGCGGTACCTGCCACAGCCTCTGGTCCTGCTCCAGGCATGTGATCGCGCCGCCGGCGGTGACCACCAGACCTCCGAGCCAGCGATCCCCCAAGGCGCCTGCCAGCCCACGCAGGCCTCGCATGTCCCTGCGAGCCACGGTCGCTCGGGCCTTGATCTCAATGCCCAGCAGGCCGCGCTCGGTCTCCAGCAGCAGGTCCACCTCCATGCCCGAACGGGTCCGGTAGAACCACAACCGACCGGCGTCGGGCCGGAGCTGCAGCCACTTGTTCACCTCGGACACAGCGAGGGTCTCGAAGAGGGCCCCGGAGAGGGGACCCCACTGTCGGGTCTCCTGGCGCAGCAGTCCCAGGTCGGCCCAGTAGAGCTTGGGGCTCTTCACCGTGCCGCTGGTCAGGTTGGTGCGGTAGGGCTGAAGCAGGACGACCTGGTAGGTCAGGCGCAGGTACTCCAGGTAGCGCCGGGCCGTGGCCGAAGAGACGCCGGCGTCCCGACCCAGCTCCGCGTAGTTGAGCAGCTGACCGGACCGCAGCATGGCCAGCCGCTGCAGGGTCCGGAACGGGAGCAGGTCCGAGAGGGTGGCGAGGTCGGCCAGGTCCCGTTCCAGGAAGGTCTGTTGGTAGG
>Ga0209992_10003589_pt1 | contig 12917 bp, 12 predicted proteins | sample 2SBtaG_2_FD_182564 | JGI IMG/M metagenome (GOLD analysis project Ga0209992, IMG submission 182564) | Deep subsurface microbial communities from Kolumbo volcano to uncover new lineages of life (NeLLi) - 2SBTROV12_ACTIVE470 metaG (SPAdes)... | ecosystem: Environmental > Aquatic > Marine >... | reverse complement strand
AGAGGTCGTTTGGGAAGGGATCCGTGCAAACGATTCTACCAACCAGTAACGGGGGGGCGATAAAATTAACCACCGCTCGCTACTACACGCCTTCTGGACGGTCTATTCAAGCGGAAGGCATTGAGCCGGATATATTATTGTCAAGAGTGCGTTTGGAAGATCTGTCAAAATCAGAATTTAAGCCGTTGAAAGAAGCTGATCTTTCCAATCATTTGCGGAATGGTAAAGGTAAAAAGGACAAAAAGTCGGAAGATTCCGTACCAGTCGACACAAATAAGGATTCGATCAAACGTGATTATCCCTTGAATGAGGCTTTGAATTTGTTAAAGGGAATTTCAATATTAGGCGGGTCAAAATAGCGACATGTGTTGCAACCCGATATTTCCGATAAATTTGTACAATTAGTAGGGTAATCGTTGTGTTTCGTGCATTCATTATTTTGGGTTTTTTGCTTTTGGTTCCACAAATTGCGTTTGCAGAGGGATATGAACTTCTCGGACTGACAGGTACGCATCGGGGGATTTATTGTGTCGTTATCTTCATTATTGCCTACATTGGGGTGATGACAGAGGAGTTCACCCATGTTAAGAAATCCAAGCCGGTTATACTTGCGGCGGGGATTATCTGGGCTCATGTTGCGTACCTTGCAACTACGATTGATGTTCCTGTCGAAGAAGTGCATACCGCAGTGAAGCACAATCTAGCTGAATATGCTGAGCTTATGTTGTTCTTGTTAGTAGCCATGACCTATATCAATGCAATGGCTGAGCGTGGTGTCTTCGAAGCTCTGCGTTCCTGGCTTATTAGGCGAAGATTTAATTATCGTCAATTGTTTTGGATTACAGGTGTCATCACTTTTTTTCTGTCGGCTGTGGCGGACAATTTGACTTCAGCACTCCTAGTCGGTGCTGTTGTTATGGCTGTTGGCTCGAAAAATCCTGGTTTTGTTGCGCTTGGGTTAACCAATTTGGTTGTTGCAGCAAATGCTGGTGGTGCTTTTAGCCCATTTGGGGATATCACTACATTAATGGTTTGGCAGGCGGGTAGAGCTACGTTTTTCGAATTTTTCGCATTGTTTGTTCCATCGGTTGTAAGTTATCTCGTGCCTGCCACTGTGATGCATTTCTCCGTTCCTAATGAAGCTCCCGAGGAGAATAATGAAGATCAGGTCCAAATGAAAAAAGGTGCAAGGACCATTTGTGGATTGTTTGGATTAACCATTATCCTGGCTGTGAGTTTTAAGCAATTTCTTCATTTGCCTCCGTTTATGGGAATGATGACGGGAATGTCATTACTCATGTTTTTTGGTTATGCGTTGAAAACAAAGCTTTTTGGGTATGTCGAATTTGATATTTTCAATAAAGTACAAGATGCAGAATGGGATACACTTTTGTTTTTTTTCGGTGTTGTTTTTGCTGTTGGTGGATTAGGCTATATAGGGTATTTGGAGTTGGTATCCGAATCTATGTATGGTGGGTTAGGGGCAACGACCGCGAATGTAATAGTTGGGGTGTTGTCTGCGATTGTCGATAATATTCCTGTGATGTTTGCTGTTCTTAGTATGGATCCTGATATGGACCTATATCAATGGTTGTTGGTGACATTGACCGCTGGTATAGGGGGGTCAATGTTATCTATCGGGTCTGCAGCAGGTGTTGCTTTAATGGGTACGTCAAAAGGAAAATACACTTTTTTTAGTCACTTACGATGGACGCCGATAATCGCTATAGGGTATATCGCCGGTATTATTACCCACTATTTGGTTAATGGCTAACCCTTGCGTTTGGTATCTTGCAGCCTTAATTTGTCGAGTACTTTGTAAAACCTTGGGTCGTAATCGCCAGCCAAAAATCGTTGCTGGGGTTTTGGCGAATCTATCGTTTTGGTCGGTGTTTTCAATACTTTCTGTTGTTTGTATGGATAGTAAGGTTAAATTTAAGTGCTATGTCAAACACGCGATGCGTAGACTAATTCAACATTATCCTTGTGCCTACTTGTCTTGTGAAAAAAACGGTATTTTCTTATAATTAACGGCTTTGTTCTAAAAACATAATCAAACTTAGGGGTAGCAATGAAACCAAAAATTCATCCTGAATACAAAACTATAAAAGTAACCTGTAGTTGTGGAGATGTATTTGAAACAAAATCAACACTGTGTCACGAACTTCATGTGGAGGTTTGTTCTTCCTGCCATCCTTTTTACACTGGGAAACAGAAAATATTGGATACTGCCGGGCGGGTTGATAAATTTCGTCGGAAATATGGGGCGGTCTGAACAGTGAAAATTGTAATCGCTAAATACAAAAAAGTGATCGGCTTTGCGTTTGAAATCTATACAAATGGATTGAGGTGAAGTGATGTCTAATAAAACGTTAACGGTTCATGACCCAAATTCAGGGAAAACAACTGATTTGTCATTGATTGAAGGTACAATCGGTAGGCCAACTGTCGATATCCGGCCGCTTAGTGCGGATCTTAATTACTTTACTTTCGATCCTGGCTTTGTCTCTACGGCGAGTTGTAAAAGTTCGATAACTTATATCGATGGTGATGCAGGTATTTTGCTTTATAGAGGTTACCCTATTGAGCAATTAGCTGAAAAAAGTACTTTTTTAGAAGTAGCATATCTTTTGATGAATGGCAATCTACCGACACCCAATGAGCTGGGTTCGTTTGATAATGAAATAAAACGCTATTCAAATATCCACGAAAAGTTACGGATTTTTCTCAATGGTTTCCACTATGATGCCCATCCAATGGCTATGATGGTGGGGATAGTAGGTTCTTTATCCGCTTTTTATCATGGAGAATTGGATTCGGAAGATCCAGAGCATCGGAGAATTTCGGCATTGAGGATGTTGGCGAAAATGCCGACAATTGCTGCTGCTTGTTATAAGCATACGTTGGGTCATCCATTCGTTTACCCAAGACATGACCTCGGCTATTGTGAAAACTTTCTTAACATGATGTTTTCTCAACCGCCAGCTCAGTTTTTTATCCAAAAGGAATCGTATTTAGAGCCTATTGCGGCAAAAGCTCTTGATTTACTATTTATTCTTCATGCAGATCATGAACAAAATGCGAGTACTTCTACAGTACGTTTAGCGAGTAGCACCGGTGCAAATCCATATGCCTGTATAGCTGCTGGTATTGCCGCGCTTTGGGGACCATCTCATGGCGGCGCGAACGAGGCTGTTTTGAATATGTTATCGGAAATTGGAGATGTAAAAGCAATTCCAGATTATATTAAAAAGGCGAAAGATAAAAATGATCCATTCAGATTGATGGGTTTTGGACATCGTGTTTATAAAAACTTCGATCCAAGGGCCACCATTATTCGAAAGACTTGTCACGAAATTCTAGACGCTTTATCGTATCAGGATCCTTTATTCGACTTGGCTTTGCAATTGGAAGAAATTGCTGGGGAAGATGAATATTTTCTCGAAAAGAAGCTCTATCCGAATGTGGATTTTTATTCGGGGATTATTTACAAGGCATTGAATATTCCAAAGGATATGTTTACCGTCATGTTTACATTGGCTCGGACTGCTGGGTGGGTGTCGCATTGGTTGGAAATGATGGAAGACCCAAGTCAACGGATTGGTCGCCCGCGCCAACTTTATATAGGCTCGGAAACGAGAAATTACTTAGATATTGGGGACAGGCAGTAATACTTCATATTCTAAAGATCGATGATCACAATAAGGCTCGTCCAAGGTCAAGATGCTGTATCGTAGCAGCTAGAGCGAGCCTACTTTTCTAAAGATATTGTCTATTCGTCTAATTATAGTGATTGTCGTAAGGGTATAAGTGTGGTTGAGTTAATTTTTTTATCACTTGAGGTCAATGATAGGGATCTAAACGAAATGATTGGAAAATATCGCTAATTATCTCGTTGGTAGTAGATCAAGCTGTCTTCGTGCAGCTTACCCAGGTGGAGTAGCCAACCTTTTGTCGGTAAGGTGTTTTAGAACAACGATTGAATCTCTTGCTGATCAAAACTGTCGCCGTTGGAGTCACTTCGTTGAGGGGGTGGGGCTACTAAGGTCGGTACATTTTCGCTTCGAAAAATCTCAAAAATTCCCTCTTGGGTTGGAGGGGCTAGTAAACCCGTTTCTGAATCGATTCGTACAGACACAATTTCGTTGGGGAGTTTTGACTGGATCTCTGGTACATCCTTAAGAGCATCTTTCATATAACTAATCCACATAGGTAAAGCAGCGCGCCCTCCCGTTTCACCAAACCCAAGTGGTTTTGAGGAATCAAAGCCCACCCATGCAATGGTAACCAAATACGGATTAAATCCATTAAACCATGCGTCTCGTTGTTCATTGGAGGTGCCTGTTTTACCCGCAAGATCTGTTCTGTTAAGTTGTAACGCACGTCTGGCCGTACCACTTTTTATCACATCTTGGAGTAAAGAATTCATTAAATAATTTATTCTCGTAGACACAACTCTAGGTGCGCGTTCTTGTGTGGGAAAACCTTTTATAGAGCAGTCGGAACATGCAATTTTGGGCGATGCTTGAAAAATAATTTCACCTTTAACTGTTTCAATTTGATTAATAAAATAGGGGTCGACTAAAAATCCTCCGTTGGCAAAAACAGCATACACACGTGCCATTTCAAGTGGGGTAGCCGTGCCGCTTCCTAGGGCTAGTGATAAAGTTTTTGGCAATTGTTCTTTGGGTAAACCAAAGCGTAACCCGGAATCAATAATCGAAGTAATTCCAAGTTCTCGCGCTAATCTGACTGATACCAAGTTTCTTGACTTACGTAATGCTACCCGGAGTCGGGTGGGGCCATAAAATTTACCGGAATAATTTTTAGGTCTCCATTCTGTTTCCAGAGTGGGTTCGTCAAAGACAACGGGTGCATCGTTAATTATACTGGCAGCGGTAAAGCCTTCTTCTAATGCTTTTGTATACAAAATGGGTTTAAAACCGGAGCCCGGTTGCCGCTTGGCTTGGATTGCCCGATTATACTTACTTCGATAGAAATCAAATCCACCCGTCAAGGCTACAATCGAACCATCATCAGGATTCAGTGAAACAAGAGCTCCTTCGACACTGGGGGTCTGAGCAAGGCGCCACTCGTCGTCAGAAGTTAACCGGACCCTTATGATATCTCCTTGTTGTAAGATATTTGAAGCAGATTTAGGACTTGGTCCCTGGCTATTGATTGAGCGATATTTTCGAGCCCACATCAAACCGGGCCACTGAATTTCTATGGTTTTAGAATCAGTGAGTAAAACTTGTACAGATTTTAAGCCTACAGATGTTACAACCCCTGGAACTGTATTGCCGATTGTCGTAAAACTTTCAAGTTCTTTCAACCATTGAATGTTATTACTCTCCCCCACAGGATCAATGTGACCAAGTGGACCCCGAAATCCGTGTCTTTCAGAATACTCATATAGAGCTGTTTGTAAGGCAGTACTCGCATATTTCTGTAATGTACTATCTATAGTCGTGTACACCTTATAACCGTCTGTATAGGCTTTTTCACCATAATCCAGGTACATTTTTTCGCGAACCATTTCGGCGATATACGGTGCATTTGCTTCGACCGATACAGTATACAATTGGGCCGTTGTGGGCTGTTTAATCGCATGCTGAAATTGCTCTGAGGTAATCAAATCAAGTTCATGCATTCGCCGTAGAACATAATTTCGACGTTTTATCGCGCGTTCGGGATTAGTTATCGGGTTGGCTATAGAAGGAGCTTTTGGTAATCCTGCAATCATTGCTAACTGCGAGAGATCAAGTTCAACAAGTTTTTTTCCATAATACACTTGTGCAGCGGCTCCAACACCATATGCTCTGTGGCCTAGATAAATTTTATTGAGGTAGAGTTCAAGAATTTCATATTTACTCAGTTCATTTTCTATTTTTATAGCAAGAAAGATTTCTTTTATCTTTCGTAAAAAGGTTTTTTCTGGAGTAAGAAAGAAATTTCTTGCAACTTGCATTGTTATTGTACTACCACCCTGCCGCTTTTCGCCGGTCAGGATATACTTAATTGTGGCGCGCAATAGTCCCTTGTAATCAACACCGGGATGATCGAAAAATCTATCGTCTTCAGCCGCTAATACCGCTTGTATAAGTTTTTCGGGTGCTTCGGCAGTAGTAATAGGTGCGCGTTTTTTTTCCCCAAACTGAGCAATCAATTTGCCATTTTTTGAATACACAGTTAGTGGTATTTGATACTGCACATCGCGTAGTACATGGATGTCAGGGAGTTTTAAATAAATGTGATGATACGCAAAGAAAAAGGATAATCCGACGGATAAAATTCCGAGAAACGTCAGAATTGATAGATACTTTCGCCATCGTGATGAAGAGGGTTTTGTTGATATTTTTTTTGGGTTCACTGTTTGGTTCTTTTGGCAAAGCTAACAATCTTTTCCAGAATAAACCGATACACGATGGTTATTCATGTTTGGCCTAGGCTTATTAATATTTTTGGATTGCCCCCCAGAGTAATCAATCGGTGAAAGGCATGAATTTCAGTTGGGCGAAATAGTTAAATTAGTGATTACTACTATACTACATGAAACAAGTCAATAAATTGAAATTGGAGTTTTTTGCTAATAAACCTTATGGACCGTTACACGTTACATTGTAGTTGTTATACCTCAGGAGAAGGTTCATGTCTTTATTGAACCGAAAAAAACCTGCGCTAGTGGGTATTGATATCAGCCCTACCGCCGTAAAGTTGTTGGAACTTAGTCAGGACGGGTCACGATATCGAGTGGAAGGCTTTGGTGTACAACCTCTTCCTCCAGATATTGTGGTCGACAAGGATTTCACCAATCTTGATGTCATCGGGGATGCTATACAGAGTGCATTGAAGCTATCGAGTTCGCGTTTAAAACACGCAGCTGTGGCAGTTGCCGGATCGGCGGTCATTAGCAAAATCATTTCTATGCCAGCGACGTTATCGGATGAAGAGCTCAAAGATCAGATCGAATTAGAGGCGGATCAATATATCCCCTATTCTTTGGATGAAGTCAGTCTTGATTTTGAGGTGCAAGGACCGAACGAGAAGAACCCGGAAATGGTGGATGTATTGTTAGCTGCTTCACGTAAAGAAAATGTGGAAGACCGAGTGGCTGCTCTTGATATGGCAGGCTTAAAAGCCCAAATAGTTGACGTCGAAGCTTACGCGATGGAGAACGCTTTTTCATTGTTGATTGATCAATTACCCGATCAAGGCGAAGAGGTGACCGTTGCAATCGCCGACGTTGGAGCCACCATGACAAATGTCAATGTGGTTCATAAAAATAAGATCATTTATACGCGAGAGCAAGCCTTTGGTGGGAAACAATTGACCGAAGAAATCCAACGACGTTTTGGTTTATCGTACCAAGAGGCAGGTCTAGCAAAAAAACACGGTGGATTGCCAGACAATTATATCTCAGAGGTTCTGGATCCTTTTAAACAGGCAATGGTTCAGCAGATTGGGCGTTCCCTTCAGTTCTTTGTTTCTTCGAGTGCCCACCAGGGGATTGATTATGTAGTTTTAGCTGGCGGATGCGCATCCATAGCTGGTATTGATGGATTAGTTGAAAAAACGTTGAACATACCAACTATGATAGCGAATCCTTTTATCAAAATGTCGCTGTCTAATAAAGTAAAGGCGCAGAGTTTGAGTAACGATGCACCAGCAATGATGATTGCTTGTGGTTTGGCATTGAGGAGTTTTGACTGATGGCTCGAATTAATCTTTTACCCTGGAGGGAAGAACTCTACAAACAAAGGCAGCAAGCATTCTTATCGGCCAATTTTTCAGCTGCAGGATTGACAGTGGCTTTGCTTTTTTATCTTCATATGCATATCAATGGATTGATTGAGAACCAAAATAGTAGAAACCGATTTCTACAATCGGAAATAAATGTGTTGGATAAAAAGATTAAGGCAATCAATAAGCTGGATGAGAAAAAACGCCGGTTAATCGAGAAAATGAATGTTATTCAAAGGCTTCAAAGTAGTCGGCCCGAAATTGTCCATTTGTTTGATGAGATAGCAAAAACAGTTCCAGATGGTGTTTTTATTCAATCTTTTACTCAAGCGGGTAGGAATCTGACTGTTAAAGGAAGTGCTCAATCGAATGCGAGAGTATCCACATACATGCGAAAACTTGAAGCTTCGCCGTGGCTAAGACAATCTCAACTTACCATCATCGAAACTAAACAAAAATCCAAACGATCCAGGCAAAGCAATTTTGTCCTGCGTGTCCGGCAAGGAAAGGATAAAGTAAAAAAGAAAGAGAACAAAACATGAATTTATCCGAAGTTAACTGGGATCTGGATAGCGCAGGTACTTGGCCATTACCGGTTAAAGCAGCGACAATAATATTGGTATGTTTGTCGGTAATTGGTTTATGGATTTATTTTGATACCCAAGACCAGCTCCAACAATTGGAATCTGTGGAGAAAAAGGAGCAGCAATTAAAAAAGAGTTTCGAAGTTAAACACAAAAAAGCAGTTAACCTAGAAGATTACAAACTGCAATTGAAAGAAATTGGAGATACATTCGGTACGATGCTCAGGCAATTGCCTAATTCTACCGAAGTCGCAAACTTGCTGGTTGAGGTTTCTCAAACCGGTTTGGCAAGTGGTTTGGAATTTGAACTCTTCAAACCTAGAGGAGAGGTTCGAAAAGAATTTTATGCCGAATTACCTATAGATGTTCGGGTCGTAGGGAGGTATGAAGAAATTGGATTATTCGTCAGTGGGCTTGCTGCGTTACCACGTATTGTGACGATTCATAATGTGAAACTCTCTCCTAAAAAATCCGGAAAATTATTGACAATGAATGCGATAGTCAAAACCTATCGCTATCTAGAAAATGGTGGAGCGAAAAAGAAAAAGAGAAAACGCAGAAGGGCTAAAAGATGAACGGTATAACTATGCGATATGACCATATTTTTTGGATTTGCCGTGTTGTGTTGATTAGTGTCGTAGCCATTACACTTAATGCTTGTGGTGGTGATAACCTGAAAGATCTCAGAACCTATGTGGCTGAAGTAAAGGCAAGGCCAAAACGAGGGATACAAGCTCTTCCAGAAATTAAAGCGGTGCAAACATTTGCTTTCAATTCGGAAGGGTTGCGCGATCCATTTCAGCCATCTGCGAGAGACAAAGCTCCTCAGGAAATCAAAGTGTCCAATGGAATTAAACCTGATTTTGTTCGGCACCGTGAACAGTTGGAAGCATTTTCCTTAGATGACTTGAGGCTTGTCGGAACGGTTGATATGAGTAAAAAATTATGGGGGCTGATTAGGGCTGGCGACGGTACGATCCATCGGGTACGAACGGGGAATTATATGGGTAAAAATCATGGAAAAATCCTTCGTGTTTTGAAAGAGAAAATTGAGTTGGTTGAGATTGTTGAAGATGGGCCACAAGCTTGGCGGGAACGGCAGGCTTCTATTGCATTGGCGGAGTAGTCGAGTGGCAAAAATGTTGAATCTGGTTAGCGTTTTAATGAAGTCTAAATTGAGGAAAATCATGCCTGTTTCGAGGTTCCTATCTTGTTTATTGTTTTTGCTTTTTACGTCTATGTGCTCCTTGCATGCGGAGCCATTGACACTTGAATCCGTAGAGTTTTCGGTTTTGAAAGGGGATCAATTACAATTCCAACTCCAATTCAGTGGTGCGGCATTTGAACCGAATGTGTTTCATACTGACAATCCGGCACGAATTGCACTTGATTTTCCCGGGGTTTCTTCTCGATTGAAGACCAAAGTCATCCCAGTAAATACTGGTGCAGCAACCGCGATCCACGTGGTTGAGGCATCGGGACGGACTCGTGTGGTTGTGAATTTGGTGAGTATGGTACCCTATGATACGCGAATTGAAGGACGTGATGTCTTTGTGTCTTTGCGAAAGAGTAGTGCATTGTCTTCGAGTACCAATGTCGGAGCGTCTGTGTCGACGGATACTCCTCCCCCTTTGCCAAAACAGACTATTAATAATATTGATTTTCGCCGTGGTCCACGTGGTGAAGGGCGCATATTGATCTCACTAACCGACCCAAATGCTGTGGTCGATATGCAGGAGAAAGGCGGAAAAGTAGTTTTAAATTTTATTAATACGTCTCTTCCGGAGCATCTTGCAAAAAGGTTGGATGTGACTGATTTTGCGACCCCTGTCAGAACCATCGACAGTACTATGGATGGAAACCGGACAAAAGTGACGGTGACGCCGCTTACTCGTGATTATGACTACTTGTCTTTTCAAACCGAGGGTTTATTAACTCTTGAATTTCGTCCTCTGACTAGAGCAGAAAAAGCTGCTGATAAAAAGAAAAAGTTTCGATTTACTGGAAAACGCCTTTCGTTAAATTTTCAGGATATACCAGTGCGGTCGGTTTTACAGATTCTTGCTGATTTTACTAATCTGAACATAGTTGCGAGCGATGCGGTTAAAGGAAACGTGACATTGAGATTGAACGATGTTCCTTGGGATCAAGCGATGGACTTGATTTTGAAATCAAAAGGTCTTGCCATGCGCCAAGAGGGTAATATTGTTCGTGTGGGTCCTGCTGCGCAAATCAATAAGCAGGAAAAAGAAGAATTGGAAGCCTTGGCGGTTAAGGAAGAGCTAGCACCCTTGAGGACCGAAATAATACAAATCAACTATGCTACGGCGGCTGAAATGCAAGCTTTGTTGACTGGTGTTGTCGATAAGGTGTCTGAAGATAAAACTGGAGCGGGGACAGAGGAAACTGGTTATTTCACATCTGATTCGGTCACATCTCGAAGTGGTGCATCGTCAAACCTCGGGTCAATCTTGTCGAAGCGCGGGTCTGTGAATATAGATCCACGGACCAATGTACTTATCGTCAAAGATACTGCTCGGAACTTGGAGGCGATCCGGCGTCTTGTCAGTAAGCTGGACAAGCCTGTGCGGCAGGTATTGATCGAATCGCGTATTGTTATTGCGGCTAATGATTTTACTAAAGAATTAGGCGCTCGTATTGATGCTAGAAAAGATCTCTCGAGCTTTGATTCGCCAAGTCCTCCGGGTACAGGATCAGATACTCTCGGTACCGGCTCTGGGACTGACTTGTTGGTTGATCTAGCTAGTGCAGCTACGGGTAGCTATGGCTTAACTTTATTTAAGGTAGGTGATTATCTTTTGGATCTGGAGCTAACAGCCTCGCAAATAGAAAGTAAGTCAGAGACATTGTCTAAACCCAAAGTGGTGACTTCCGATCAGACTACGGCGAGGATCGAACAGGGAATTGAAATCCCCTTTTCATCGGTGAGTCAGAATGGAACGACTACTCAATTTAAAAAGGCGGTACTAAAGCTTGAAGTTACCCCTCAAATTACACCAGATGATCGGATTGTGATGGAACTTTCTATTAACCAGGATGCGCCGGGTCAATTGGTTGTGAATGCAGGGCCGACGATCAATACCAATTCGATCGACACAGTTGTCACGGTAGATAATGGCGAAACGGTGGTTCTTGGCGGGGTTTTTTCGCACGATAAACTTTATGCTGTCGATAAGGTACCATTTTTCGGTGATTTGCCAATCGTTGGTCAGTTGTTTCGAAGAACAGCCGATACAAACGATAAAACTGAATTGCTGATTTTTATCACACCAAAGATTCTTAAGGGTGATATTTAAACCAACGACCCACAGTAAATTTGTAGATGAATGATGAGGCGTATAGATTTGTCGCTAAAGTAATTATTGCGGGTCCCATCCCTTGGCGTTCGGTGGCAAAGTGCGCGAAGCTACTCTAGGCGTGTGGAGCATTCAAGTCGAGCGTAACGGGGCCATCGAGTAATACGGTGTTTCCTTGGGGGAAAACTTGTGACAAAATTAGGCCAATCCCAACACCAATAAGTTTCGGTGGATCAATATCATACCAATGGTTTGGTGTTCGTCGTAATTTAACATTAGTTTCTTTGCTCCCTTCCATTACGTAAGACTATGCCGCCGAATGGGTGGAATTTTCACTGTCTGTTTTAATTCATGAATACCCGAATTATTGACTATTTCACAATAGCAATGAGACTCAGAAAGTATGAGATATTCAATGATTCGAAATTGTTTCAGGTGGCTTCGCAAGCCATTCCCTAAAAATCAGAATTCATAGTAGTCCATCCAGCAATGTTGGGAATTTCTAGGTCGTTTAGAAAGGGCTTCTAATTGCTCGTTCGTGTTAGACTGCATATCCAACACATTTTGATATTTCGAATCTATCTCAATGAAAAAAGAACAAAATATTTTCCTTATTGGCCCAATGGGTGCGGGTAAAACGACTGTAGGGCGGCAATTAGCGAAAGGATTAGGTGTTACATTTTATGATAGTGACCATGAAATTGAGACGCGTACAGGAGCGGGTATTCCATTGATTTTTGAGTATGAAGGCGAACAGGGATTTAGACGGCGTGAATGTTCGATGATAGACGAGTTGACCAGAATGAAAGGTATAGTTTTGGCGACAGGTGGGGGAGCGATACTCGGTGTTCAGAATCGGGAGAATCTTAAAAACCGTGGGTTTATCGTATATCTTAAGTGTACGGTGGATTGTCAACTGAAAAGAACCCGTAAGGATCGAAATAGGCCACTGTTACACACTGATAATCCTAAGAAAAAATTAAATGAACTGAGTATTTTCCGAGAGCCTTTGTATTTGGAGTGTGCCGATCATATAGTTGATACCGACAGGTGGTCGACACGGCATGTAGTAAAGGATATTCTTGAAGCATTTGCAGCAACGCGTATGCACTCTAAAACGAGAATTACAAATTAACTTACCCGAAAAGATTCGTGAAAACATTAAAGCTCGACTTAGGAGATCGTAGCTATCCCATATATATTGGGAGTAATTTGCTTCAGCAATCAAAGTTATTCGCCCGTCATATCGTTTCTAATCATGTTATGGTGGTTA
>Ga0209992_10003588_pt1 | contig 12924 bp, 12 predicted proteins | sample 2SBtaG_2_FD_182564 | JGI IMG/M metagenome (GOLD analysis project Ga0209992, IMG submission 182564) | Deep subsurface microbial communities from Kolumbo volcano to uncover new lineages of life (NeLLi) - 2SBTROV12_ACTIVE470 metaG (SPAdes)... | ecosystem: Environmental > Aquatic > Marine >... | reverse complement strand
ACCACCACCGGCGAACTCCTCCGCCACCTCACCCTCAACCCAAACCGCGGCTACCAACCACGCTTCAAAACATGAGAAACCCCCGAACCCGCAGGTTCGAGGGTTTCCGATGTCCTGACACATCACATTGGTGGCGGGGGCAGGATTTGAACCTGCGACCTTCGGGTTATGAGTTCGCGAAAGCCCATATCGACCGATGTCGATCCGTGCCAAAAAGTGCCGTTGACCAGGGGTTTTGCGATTTTAACGTACCGACTCGTGCCTGTGGATAACGGCCGCTGACGGACCGTCCGTTAGAAGATCCGTTAGAAGTCTCGGCGGCAGGGCGCCTCAGGAGGCGCGGGCGACGAGCTTGAGATCTGCGTCGAGCGCGTCGGCGATGCGCTGCAGGACTAGCGTGGTGGGACTGGTCGACCCGCGCTCGATGCGGCTGATGTCGGCCTGATCCATGCCGCACTTCTCGGCGAGCTGCTTCTGGGTGAGGCCGTGACGTTCGCGGAGCTCGACGACCTGCATCGCCAGGCTGTAGGTCAGCTCGAAGTCGCGGGTATGGCCGGGAATTGCCGAAGAGCCGCTTTGCCGACGGGGCGCTGCCAGTTGCTCGTAGCTGCGATTCACCGATCGAGATCCAGTTGGTCAGACGAGCGGCAGGAAGTCTGGGCTCGACAGTGGTTCGTACCCTGCCGGACACGGCGCTTCGAGTCGGCAGAGAAGGCGCATGTGAGGAGCGGACGTCGACGGGTTGACATGTTCCACCAGGACACGGACCGCTGGGCCGCTCATCTCTCGAAGGTCGTGAATCGTGTCGAGCAAGTAGTCGGGTGCGTAGCCGACCGTTCGGCCGGTCTCGGAGTTCATGAGCAGCGCCCGCTCGTTGACCGGGTTCGACGGCTCAGCTTCGAGGTGGAGCGCGTCGCCTACCTCCAGCTGTGCGATGGCGTCTGAGGCTCCTTCGATGTGTCGTATTCCGCGCGCGAAGAACAGTGCGGTGAGGTCACCGTCAGCAATCGACGGCGCTGCGAAGACCTCGATGCGGTCGGTCGCTCGTTGCCCTTCGCTCCTCGCGAGCACCTCGAACGGATCCGCCTCGACACTGAGATCGAGCTGCTGGACGAACGCGTCATAGTCGGGCCGCTCCCGAGGCATCTGCCTGTTGGCGAAGACTGGGAAGATCTGGCTGCTTTCGTAGCGCCGGTTGAGATCCGGCAGACCGGGAAGCGGCTCGAAGGCGTCAAGCTGCTCAGCTCGTTTCAGGTACACGAACTCGAACGACTGCTCAGCTCCGTCGGCGCGCTGAACGAGAAGTCCGACCGGGATGATCGAACCCTCGGGGTGGCGCCAAGCCACGTACAGACGGCGCTCGGAGTCGACAGGCATGTTCACACCGTACCGAAGGGGTGTGACAGGAGTCGTGCATGATTGCGACGAAGGAGTCGTTCGGCGAACTGTTTGGACGGTTCTGCCATTCGATGCTCGGGCACGAGATAGATGACGGCCACCAGCTCCTCGACGTCGGCGCATCGGCTCAGACAGCTCTGGCGGTGCTCAACAGGAAGCGATTCGAGCGCTTCGACAGCAACCGTCACCGGAGATGGCTTGCCTTCGAAGCGTGTGATGGCGCGATCGGCGTAGGCCTCTGGTGTTCGGTTGACATCGGAGGTCGTGAGTCGCTCGTTGCGTTGTTCGTCATCGAGCTGGAATCCGAGGCTCGACGCGTGGTCGAACGTCGGGGCAAGGCGACGCCCGCCAGGGCCCGCGATGACGGCCCAGTTCTCCTGGTGACGATCGGTGTTGCCGATCAGCGCGTCGAGCACGAGATAGCCGACGAACGTCTCCCAAGCGGAAGCGCCTTCCGCTTCGACTGTAGGCCCCACCTGGTCGAGCGCGGCTCGTACCGCAGTCACGGTGTAGCCCGTCCGGTCGTGTGAGTCGTCGCCCACGATGCCGATGTCGGCGAGGAGCTCGTTGCCGTGGATCAGGCTCTCATTGTCGCCGAACACGGATTGGCTGATGACTCCGAGGGCGGTCTCTGCGCCCGGGCCACCCGTCGCCAACTCGACGTTTGCGCACGGGAGACCGATCTGTTGCGCGATGCCTGCAGCGACCCGCTCGGCCCAGTCGTCGCCCTTCGGGTACTGAGAGCCGTCTGATCGCTTGTTGAACGTCCGATCCTTCATCAGCCAATACGTGCCGGTGCTCGGATCTTGGAGCCAGCGTTTGGGCTTGGTCCCGAGCGTCTCCTCGTGGGCGCGCACCCACTCGCTCACGTCCAACTCAGGGAACTGTCCTCCGACGGCCGTCATCCCCAGAAGATGCCGGTTTGGTCACGCATGACGTGCTCGATCAGTTCATCGATGTGCGGTGTTGGTTCGGCGAGGTCGTACTCATGGAACTTGAGGTGCCGATCCCGCCAGTACAGCGACCACTCCTTGCGGACCTTCGTGTAGCGGAACCGACAGATCGGGAACCGGGTCCACTCGGGGCCGAATTCCTCTCGCCACGGGGGCCGGCACTCGAGAACGGTGATCGCTCGGTCGCTGATGTCGATCTCGTACCGAATCTGGTCCCGGACATCGGGCGGCATATCGGCATTGCGGCCGTCAACCCATCGTCGCACCCGCGCAAAGTCCAGATCGGGAATCATGACGGACCGAGGCCGGCTGCTCGGAGAAGTTGAGCGAGACGCCCAATCTCGCTTGGCGCCGGCTTCGTACTGCCGGTGGCATCCGGTTCCATCACGGAGGCCCACATCTCTTCGAACGTGACGAACCCGACGTCGCAGCCGGGCAGGTTGTTGTCGATCGTGGGGTCGTTGCCCCAGGCTGCGTGGTCACCCCTGAGCTTGGTGACTGCGACCCGATACGTGAACTCGCGCTGGCCTGTTCGTTCCTCGACGGCATCGCAGAACCCTTCACTCCACTTCGGGATCCAGAGCTCCCGGAAGTGTCTCCAGGTCTCGCGCTTGGGGTTCTTCTTCTCACCCCTCAATTCGGCGAGCTTCGCTGTCGCGTCGAACCCTGCCTGCCACGACTTGCAGCTGACTGCGACCACCCGCTCGCGCCCCTCGCGCAGCGGGTGGACAGCCAGCACGTCGATATCGGACGCCACCGAGTCCTGTTGGCTGACGTAGTCGGCGCGTTCCTTCCGCGGTTTGAACGGCACGTTGTGGACGGTGAACCACCCGTCGAGGTGCAGCCAGTCCTCGACGATCTGTTCGAGCACGTCCTCCTTCATCAGCCGATCTCGAACGTCGATGCGGCGGCTTCCTGGTGCTCCTTGAGCGTCTTCCCGTGAGCATCACGCCAATGGGTGCGGCCGTTGATCGACGCTCCGCAAAGAACGCCTGCTGCGTTCGACGGTGATGAGAACACGTAGTCCTCGACCAACCGATACTCATCCGGGCCTGACTGTTCGAGGACCCCCTTGGAGAGCAAGGTGGTCCGCAAGCGCCGGATCCGGTCGGGGCATGACTGCGTCTCCGTCGCCCGCGCGCTTGCCCCGGCGAAGACGATGAACCCCTCGCTGCGCTCTTCGCCAGTGCCTCGACCGCCCCGTTCGTCGAGCAGGAACTGAGGGCGGGGAGCTCCGGTTGCTTTGGCGATGTCGGCGGCTCGTTCGAACGAGTCGAGTCCAAGTACCGGGAAAATGATCAACATCTCGCGCAGGAAGCCCTCGGCCTCAGCAGTGTCGCGTTCGGATAGTGGTGGTGACTGGGGGTTGTTGCCGTTCACGAGCTCACTGCGCTTGGCCTCGGATGCGAGCGAGACCAAGCGAGATTCGAGGTATCGGGCGTGCGCCTTGTTGAGTGCGCCGTCCTTCGACGTGAAGACGATCGTGTCGGTCCAGAAGTCCTTGGAGTCCGATGACTGGTGCGACTTCAGTCGCTTCAGCACATCGTCCCCTTCGCCGACGTAGATCTGGCTCGACAGGCCACTGTCTTCGGCAGCCCCTAGGAGGACGTAGACGCCGGTCGATCGCAACTCATCCCGCGCCTGTACCTCGCCGAGATCGGATCGAGCGAACATCAACCCAACCCCGGACCAGTTCGTCTTCTCGACGATCCGGAGACCGTCCGGCGTCCCGTCGGCGAGGAACAGATGGATCGACACTCCGAGCGGATCCATCACGTCTCCCCGTCATCAAGGTCCACGCCAACGCCTTCGAGGCTCTCTGCAAGGGCCCGGAACTCCTCAAGCGCGGCTTCGAGGTCTTCGACGATCTCGGCAGCAATGACGCCGGGCGCCGGAAGGTTGTCGGTGTCTTCGAGGCTCTCGTCGCGAAGCCAGAAGACATCGAGGCTGACCTTGTCGCGTTCGATGAGCTCGTTGTAGTTGTACTTCTTGAACCGTTCGGACTCGACGCGCTGGTGGCGGGCACCGGGCTTGAAACAGTCGACGAAGTCGTCGAGGTCCGAGCGGGTGATCGGGTTCTGCTTGAGCGTGAAGTGCTTGTTGGTCCGCAGGTCGTAGACCCACAGGTCCTGGGTCCACGGGTGCTCGGCGCCTTCCTTGCGCTCGAAGAACAACACGTTTGCCTTCACACCCTGGGCGTAGAAGATCCCGGTCGGCAGCCGCAGCAGCGTGTGGACGTTGCAGTCGTGGAGGAGCCGGCGGCGAATGGTCTCGCCCGCGCCGGCCTCGAATAGCACGTTGTCGGGCACGACCACCGCGGCAGTGCCGCCGACCTTGAGCAGCCCGACGATGTGCTGGACGAAGTTGAGCTGCTTGTTGCGGGTGGTGGTCCAGAAGTTCTCGCGCTCGTAGCTGTCCGACGAGGACCGGCCGAACGGCGGATTCGACAGCACCATGTCGAAGCGCACCCCTGGGTCGTCCCGCAGGGCGTCGTCGACGTGGACAGGCGAGTCGGACTCCGGGCTCTCGATGCCGTGCAGGAGCATGTTCATGGCGCACAGCCGGGCCGGCAGTTCGGCGATCTCCCATCCGGTGAACGCGCCGGAGCGGAGGTGTTCGCGCTGGTCCGGATCAAGGGGCGAGAACCGGTTCACGATCGACTCGTACGCTCCGAGGAAGAAGCCGCCGGTGCCACAGGCTGGGTCGCAGATGCGATCCGACGGCTCCGGCTGCATCACGTCGACGATCGCCGATATCAGGGCTCGGGGCGTGAAGTACTGGCCCGCTCCCCTGGCACCCTCGCGGGCGGTCTTCTCGATCAGGCCCTCGTAGGCGTCGCCCTTCAGGTCAGCGTCGAGGCTGAGCCACTCGTGGTCGTCGATGAAGTCCTTGATGAGCAGCTCGAGTTTAGCCGGGTTCTGGACCTTGTTCCGGGCCTTGCGGAAGACCACGCCGAGCATGTCTTCGCCAGCGCCGAGCTTGGTGAGGATCTCATTGTAGTGGACTTCCAGATCGGCCCCCGAACGGCTCAGCAGCGACGGCCAATCGAGGCCCTCGGGCACGACCCGCTCCTCGCCGAGCAGCTCGTACTGCTCATCGGCCATCTTCAGGAATAGCAGGTAGGTGAGCTGCTCCAAGTAGTCGCCGTAGGACAACCCGTCGTCACGCAAGACATCGCAGAAGTCCCAGAGCCGTTGGACAAGTGTCTTGGGATCTGAGCTCACGCTGCTTCCTCGCGAATCAGTCGACCCGAGAACGCAGCAGACAGAACCGCTCGCCGCAGCGAGACCGACCGGGAAGCCGCGTGTTGGATTTCGGTCTTCAGAAGATTGGATGCCACCTCGACGGCGACCATTCGATCGACGACCTCGCGCTGTCGCTGCAGATTGGGCACCGGAACTTCCATTCTCTCGATCATTGACTGATTGATCTTGTAAATGCCGGCAGTGGTATGTGCCTGGGCTTCGATCTGTCGACGGACCTGCCTGCTGTGCCAGACCAGTCGCACGAAGTCAGGCCGGATCCGACCTGCGTCGACACGTGCCCGTATCAGGGTGTCCGGAAAGGTAACCGGTGGCGGGCCGTCCCCGACGAGACCGCCGCGCCCAACCAGGCGAAGCGAACCGTTGCCACGCGAGATCAGGAAGTCGTCGGTCTCGACGAGGAAGCGACTTGGGTCCTCGTCGCCCCAGTCCCCGAGCTTGGTCTCTCTCGTATCCACTGATCCGTTGCGAAGGCAGGTGAGCCGGAGGACGGGGAATCCACCCTGTTCCGCAGTTGGCACTGAACGCCCGTTGGTCAACGGGATTGTGATGAGTTCGCTCATGCGCAACCGATCGTGTGGTCCCAGGCACAGCTCACTATCGAGCGCTTGGTCAAGCAGGTGGCCTAGGCGCGATGCGGCGTCGTCGACTGTCGACGACGCCGCATTAAGGCGTGACAAGTGTTCATCGATTGCTTCGACGATGCACTTCTGGTCCTCGCACGGAGCCACCGGGATCGGGAATTGAGCGAGGCCACGCTTGCCGAGGTGTCGGATGTTGACGCCGCGACCAGCCTCACCGAACCGCCCAGTCAATGCGGAGAAGTAGCAGTACCAGTACAAGTAGCTGCGGTCGACGTCGCGTGGACGCAGTCGCAAGAGGGTGTTCTGGAAACAGCAATCCTCGAGTTCGCCGTTCCAGATGGCGGGCTTGCCGACCTCGTTGGGGCTACCCGACGCCTCGTTCAGGAGCAAGTCGCCGGCTTCGAGGCGGTACTTCTCGAAGTCGGCGTCGTCGAAGTTCATCTCCTTGACGTCCTCGACGCTGATGCCGTTCCAGGTCACGTTCGCTGAGCGGAGATACGGCCGCATCTGCTCGCCCTGGTGGTGCTGTGGCGAACGTTGCCGTCCGAGCTGGACATCTGCAACCTGGCCGATCGTCGACCACTCCCACCCTTCGGGCAGCTCGTCGTTCATGCTGCGAGCGCCTGGGTCAGTTCGTGGAGTAGAGGGTTGAGGTCGTCGCCGAAGAGCTGGCGGGCTCGGCCGAGGCCGCCGTGTTCGCTGAACGGTGCTCCGGCGAGGTCTCGGGGGGCGATGGTGAGGCTGGCGGCGAGGTGGTCTTTGATCATGTGAAGGTAGGTGACTTGGTCGTCGGTGAAGGTGCGGCCGGCGTTGTCCTGTTGGAGGAGCCAGGCGTCGAAGCGTTCGTCGACGAGGTCGGGGTAGGCGACGAGCTCGTCGGTGTTGCCGAGTGCGTAGCGGACGATACTGACGAGGTCGGTGTTGAGGCGATGGCCTGAGCCTCGGACCTTGCTGGCGTCGAGGGCTTCGTAGGCCTGCCAGAGCATGTCGGGGGTCCAACTGCGGGGTGGGCGTTCGATGGCGTTGGCCAGTTCTCGGATGTCGGCGTAGGTGAGGCCGCCGCCGTAGGGCTGGTTGTAGAGGATCTGCAGGGCGGTGATCTCGTCGCGGTGTTCGTCGATGAACTGCCGAAAGGAGTCGATGGTGGTGCGGGCCCGGTCGGTGGCGTCCTTGGAGAACTCACCGGAGATGACCCGGTCCTTGGAGGCGGCGTCGATGACCTGTTCGTAGCTGCGTCGCACATCGACGAGCTTCTCGCGAAGCTCGGAGTTGCCCGCAAGCGGCTGGAGTGCTGTCTCGACGAGTTGTTTGCGGGCGGCGGCGACCTGGTCGGCGTTGGGGTCGTCGAGGCCGCTGGCGGCTTGGGCTTCGGCGTAGTGGCGGTCGGGGTCGAGGGCTTCGACGAGTTGGTGGGAGAGCTGGGCGAGGCTCACACCAGCGACGGCTTCGAGCTCGGCTCGGTCGGGGCTGCTGATCCGTTTGTCGAGTCGGGCGAGGCGTGAGGCGATGGAGGAGACGATGGCTTCGTCGGTGACGCCGAGGCCGATCTGGTTGAGGAGTTTGTCGAAGCCGACGCCGTGCTGACGTTCGAGGGGGACGGTGTCGTGGAGCTTGGTCTCGGTGACGCCGACGGCGTCGACGAGGACGAAGTGGTCCTTGGCCGTGGCGTCTGGGGTGACGATGCGCAGGTCGTCGTCGTTGATGATGCGGACGCCGCGGCCCTTCATCTGTTCGAAGAAGTTGCGGCTCTTGACCATGCGCATGAATACGACGCACTCGATGGGCTTGACGTCGGTGCCGGTGGCAATCATGTCGACGGTGACGGCGATGCGGGTGTCGTAGCCGGTTCGGAACGCCTGGAGCAGATCGTCGGGCTTGTGGCCGGACTCGGCGGCCTTGTAGGTGATCTTCACCGCGCCCATATTCGACAGTCCGAACTCCTCGCGGACGATTTGAACGATGTCGTCGGCGTGGCTGTCGTCCTTGGCGAAGATGAGGGTCTTCGGTATGTGCTGGAGCCGGCCGTCCTCGCGCACGATCCGGTCGGGGAACATGGTGGGCATCGAGTCGCGCAGTGTGCGGACGATGGTGCGGATCTGGTCGCGCGCGACGACCTTGCGATCGAGGTCGGCGGGGTTGTAGTCGAGGTCCTCGTCGATGCGGTCGAAGCGCTGTTCTCGGGTCTCGCGGTCTCGGAACTCGGTGACCATGCCGGCATCGACCTTGCCGCCGGACTCGCTAATCTCGGTGCGGATGCGGAACACGTCGAAGTCGACGTTGACCCGGTCGGCCACGGCTTCTTCGTGGCCGTACTCCATCACGAGGTTCTGGTCGAAGAACCCGAACGTCTGCTTGCCCGGCGTGGCGGTGAGCCCGATCAGGAACGCGTCGAAGTACTCGAGGACCTGACGCCACACTCCATAGATCGAGCGGTGGCATTCGTCGACGATGATCACGTCGTAGGACTCGATCGGCACCGCCGGGTTGTAGGCGACCTCGACCGGCCGCTCCGGGGTCATGTCGAAGCTGGACTGCTCGTCGAGGTCCTCGTCGAGTTCTTCGCGACGCAGGATCGAGTAGATCCGCTGGATCGTCGAGACATGAACCTTGGTCGCCGTCTCGTCAGAGATATCGAGGTCCGACGAGGTGAGTCGGCGGGCGTTGTAGAGCTCGGTGAACTTGCGGCCGTCGTCAGGCGTGTCGAATCCCTCGAACTCCCGAATCGTCTGGCGGCCGAGGTTGCCACGGTCGACAAGGAAGAGGATGCGCTTGGCGCCGGCGTGGCGAAGCAGCCGGTAGGAGATGTTGGCGGCGGTGAAGGTCTTGCCCGAGCCGGTGGCCATCTGGATCAGCGCCTTGGGTCGGTTCTCCTTGAGCGACTTCTCGAGGTTGCGGATGGCTTCTTCCTGGGCGGGCCAGAGACCAACCGGGTCGAGATCGCGGAGGAGCTGGATTCCGCCTCGGAGCGTCGCGTTGCCGCCGAAGTTGACGTGGTCCTCATGCCAGCGGGCGAGAGTCTCAGGACGGTGGAAGGTGTACACGCGGCGCGACGTCGGGTCGGGGTCGAGGCCGCAGGTGAACCTGGTCTCCTTGCCTGTCGACTCGTAGCCGAACGGGAGGGCGCCGTCGACAAGGAACGCAGGGAGCTCGTCGGGAAAGGCGGTCTGATACTTGTGGGTCTGCCACTCGACGCCGGTCAGCGTGGTTCCAACCTTCTTGGCCTCGATGACGCCCACGGCTTGGCGGTCGACGAACAGCACATAGTCGGCGGGTCCGGCCGCGGTCGGTACCTCGCGGACGGCGACGCCCTGGGCGGCGGCGATGGCCGCGTGCTTGTAGTCCTGCACGATCCACCCACACGAGGCGAGCTGGGCATCGATGTCGATGCGAGCGCGCTGTTCGGGTGCGAGGTAGTCCGCGGAATCACCAACCATTCGGGACTCCATCGTGACGGTTGATGGATCGCGAATGTGAAGCGAGGGAGGTCCGACCGAAAGACAGCCGGCGGAGGCAGTTCCCGCTAGGGCCGGTTCGGTCTACCGCCGATCCGTGTAGGACATTGAGGGCGTTCCATGGCATCGATCGGAGCGACTTCGGTGATTTCGTGTTGCTCATCGATACTCCCACCCGACATAGCCAACCCGACCGCGTCTGCCAGCTTCTGATTCCAAGTTAGAGCAGGGCCAAGGATCGGCGTCGGGATGTCTGTTCATTCGGTTTCGCCGTTCTTTGTGAGCAGCAGTTCGACCTCGAGCGTCCGGAGTTCGGTCAAGTAGGACCGGAGCTGGCCGACCTTCCAGAGAGCGCTGTCGAACTCATCCAGCATCTGCTCCGCCCCGCCCTGCTGTTCCAGCGACGGGATAGGAATCGTGAGGTCGGACAACGCCCGGTAGCTAAGCCGCGGCATCGTGCTGCCAGAGGTATGCCGAACCGCTTGATCGCGGAACTGAGCCGACTGCGTCCACACGTAGATCCATGCGCCCGTAGCCTCAGGGCCCGCCGGCCGGATTACAGCGCACTCGCGTCCGAGGACTGCTCCCTCATGACGTGAGGTCAGGAGTGCGGACTGTCCGATGTTGCTCATCAGCGCGACGACGACGTCCCCGGCGTGCAGAATCGTTGGTGGCTTCCCATCGTCGGGCTCGACCAGCCTTTGTGCGCCTGTGCCACCCGCCGAGATCTCGGCGATGCCATAGAAGGGCACGCCATCTTCCGAATCCGTCGGCTTGGCTGGAACGGTCCCGCGGAGAATCGTTGCGACATCGCCGAGGACCCGCGTCTCTGCTGAGGTCATGGTCGCTGCCCTCCGCCGAGTTGGGTGACCAGTCGGTCGATCGCCTTGGCGGCCTCGACGGAAGCGGCTGGAATCAACGTTCGAAGTTCATCGGCGCGTCGTCGAAGCTCATCAACATCCACGTCAGCGACCGGTCGGTACCTAGCGGGCATGAGGTTGGCGTCGTTCACGATCACATCTCTTGCGTCCACGGCCCACGCGATCTCCTCGTCCTCGGTCACGCCATCCTCGAAGGTCTGAATTGCCCGAACGACACGATCGATATCGCGCTCGTCGAACGTGTGCTGGGACCTGCCGGTTTTGCCCAGAGCCGACGCGTCCACGAAGAGCACTTGGGAAGAATCTGGCCGCGGAGGCCGAAGGACCCAGAGGACGAGAGGGATTGACGTATTGGCGCGGAGCCGACCCGGTAATTGAACGATCGACTCAATGACGCCAGCTTCGAGCATCGCCCGCCGGATCCGCGCCTCAGAGCCACCCCGAAACGTCGGTGCCGCTGTGGTGACAACAATCGCTCGGCCCCCCTCGGCAGTGCATTGCAGCGCCAGCTGTACCCATGCGAGATCGGCAAAGTTCCGCGGGGGGACTCCGAACGTCCAGCGGTCATCGAGGTAGATCTCAGCATCACCCCAGTCCTTCTGCCCCAACGGTGGATCAAGCAGAACCAGGTCGGCTGTTGGCAGATCAACGGATGGAGTATAAAACACGTCCGCAAGGTACAACTCAGCCTCGGCGCCGTAGACGAAGAACAGAGATCGAGCAATTCGAAGGATGTCCTCATTGATCTCGAAACCGACAAAGCGCTCGCGTTGCCAGTCACGACGATCGGGATGAACCGCCGCAGACAGCAGGAGCCCACCTTCGCCGCACGCCAGATCGCACACCGTTCCACCAATCTGACCGCCCAATCTGACCATGAGTTCCGTCACGTCACTCGGCGTAGAGAACTCACCGCGGAAACGATCGAGATCACCAGCAGCACTGACGACATCCTCCAGCAGAGCAAACCGCTGGGTGATCTCGTCGGTTGCGGCCTCAAGGCTGTCGATGAGTCTCGCAAGCAGCTTGCCATCAACCTTGACCGCGAAAGTAAGCCCGGGTACGAGCAGACCGACGAGAGGTGGATTCGCACCTTCGATTCTCGCCGCGGCTGTATGCAAGTCGGCGCCAAGGCCATCCACGGGCGCTCGGCGAAGTTGCTCCCACAGATCAGGAGTCGCGATGTTGACCTCGACCCGGCGAGACCCATCAGGATGGGTCGTCGAGTCACAGGCCTCGAGATAGACGAGAACCGCCACCAGGAGCCGCGTGATCTCGACAGAGCTGAGAACGCCTCGCAGCGTGTCGGCCAGAGACCAAGCCACGAACTCGGCGGGAACCCGCTTGTCGATCTTCCCGTTCTCGATCAACCATCGCTCGACTTCGCGGAGGTCGTAACCGCCGCTCGAGTCAGGTACCGGGAAGTCGGCGTGGCGCTTGCGCCAATTACCTACCGCAGAGCGGCCCACTCCAGCGATCTCAGCGATCTTCTGGATGTCGACCGTAATTCTCGTGCTGATGTCGCTCATGCTGACTCCAAAGGCACGGCCTGATCCACGTGGATGGAAGGCAGTAGTTCGTGATGGGCAGCTGCCAGGCGCAGCCTCCGCGACAGGCTCTCCGGCCGGGACACCGCCGTGACATGAACCCCGGCGGTTCCGAGTCGGGCGACGGCATCCGTGAAGACCCCGTCCCCAGATGCGACCACGACGGATTCGAAACGTTCAGCCGCACCTTCGAGAGCAATCACGTCGAGAAGCGCAAGATCGGCGCCGTCCTGCCCCGACCGAAGAATGTGGCGAGCCCGGCGCCACTCCCATCCGACAGCAGGGAACGCGTGGTGGCTACACGCGATCACGACCAGATCGAAGTCGCCAACGAAGGAGGCTTCGTACAGCTCCCTGCAGTCCCTCACCTGCTCGGCGGAGGGGCTAGACGAGCCAGTCAGATTCTCGATGTCGATGAGATGGAGCGTCCGCTCCTCGAAGTTGTGCATGGGTGAACCATACGTCACGGTGTCTGTGATGTCAAGTCACAGTTTCCGTGATCTAAAGAATTGCCAGCTGTGACCACACAGCCACCATTGTAGCGTGAGCGGCCGTAAGCGCCGGCTCACACACCAGCGTGCCCAGTTCGCATACCCGTCGCCGGTTTGGGTCAAGGGACCAGCCAGAGGTCGGAGGCGAGGACATGGAGCGCAGCGGAGTCCCGCAGCCGGCCCTTGACGCCGCGGGGTGGGACAACATTGATCGAGCCTCACCCGTGGGGGGTGTTCCTGTCTTGTTGTCAAGCGGCAACCGGGAGTTCTTGGTGGCGGCTCGGGTCGTAGGGGGTGCGGTTTTTGAGCATGGCCAAGATGAGGTCGCAGCGGCGGCGAGCGACGCAGATGACGG
>Ga0209992_10003587_pt1 | contig 12926 bp, 6 predicted proteins | sample 2SBtaG_2_FD_182564 | JGI IMG/M metagenome (GOLD analysis project Ga0209992, IMG submission 182564) | Deep subsurface microbial communities from Kolumbo volcano to uncover new lineages of life (NeLLi) - 2SBTROV12_ACTIVE470 metaG (SPAdes)... | ecosystem: Environmental > Aquatic > Marine > Volcanic... | reverse complement strand
CGCGGGCAATGGCACGAATCGATGCCCCTTGGGCGTGAAGCTGCTTACACTTGAGTACCTGGCTCACCTCGAGCATTCCTTCTCCAGAGCGCTGACGATGTAGGAATCAACAGCTTCCGGATTTGGGGCTCGAGGTGGGTCAGCTTTCGCTGAGCAGGTGGGTCAGGTTCAGAAGATCATTTCCACCTGGCGCTGCTCTGGCAGGACGTGGACCTTCGCCGAAAGGCGGTCGTGGTCCGAGGCAGCAAGAACCACGACGTTCGCGATGTCCCACTGACGGGGGCCGTGGTGGCCGCGTTGTCTGAGCAGGCTGCTCGCTGCCCTCCGATCCCGCTGCACCAACCCACGCCGGTCTTCGCTGAACTGCGGGCCCTGAATCAGGCGAGCGTGACGGGCCGCTTCAAGACCGTTGCGAGGCGGGCTGGTTTCCCAACGATGAGGCTGCACGATCTGCGCCACGCTTTCTGCTCCCGTCTGGCGCAACGTGGCACGCCTCTGCCGACCATTGCTCGGCTGGCAGGACACCGCTCGTTGCAGACCACCCAGCGATACGCCGAGCACCTGCCGGAAGGTGCGACTCGTCAGGCAATCGACGGCCTCGAACGAGCGCCAAGGAGCCCCGCCCCGGTACACGATGGGGGACCTGACGGGGGACCAAGCGAATCGGGCGTGCGTAAGTTCGGCACCTGAAGTGGCTTGAGCACTTCCCCTCTGGACTTCAAATCCAGATGGGGGGCCGACAAAGTCCCCGGGTGGGTTCGATTCCCATCCTCTCCCGCCATTTTCCCTCGCTGCAGATGGCGGGATGGCGTGAGCGCTGTTGAACTTGCGATCGGGGCATCGGGGAGTCGAACTGGGCGGCGAAGTCATTAATCACTGCCAACCCTTGCGTGCCGTTGCCAACGCAGCCATACACGTGTTCGCGAGCGAATTGATCTCTATCGGCTGGTGATTTGACGCCGAAGATCTGCCCATGGACACAGGCCTCAGGTCACGTCTGGTCCACCCGAATTGAGACTTGCGTGGTGGCCGGGCGGGGCCCGTTTGCGGCCGAAAATGAGACTGGGTTTGCAAATTTATACAAATTTATACTTGCGCAAAAACCCATATGGGTTCAGGCTCCGTCCCGGAAAGGCAGTCCCCCCTAAGCTTCCCCCCCCCCCGATCGCTTGCGATTCGGCAGGAGCTCATGCCCCTACCGAAGGTCCGTCTGGGCACAAGAGACGACTTCGCTGAGCGTGTCGGGCTGCGACTCTTCGGATCCCATGTCATGCTCAGCTTGCTCTCTCCGCGCTTCTTCTCTGTCCCCCGGCAATCGCGTCGCGCACTGCTTGCCGTCGCGGTGCTTTCGGCCTCTCTCTCCGCTCAGACCACGTGGACAGGCTCGGTTGGTACGAACTGGAACCTGGCCGGGAACTGGTCGTCAGCCGCGGTGCCGACGGCGGCAGACGATGTGGTCATCGCCGCGACAGCCAACCTACCTGCGTTGTTCCTGGTGGATCCGGTCTGCCGAGATCTGACCATCGACACGGGCGCCAGCATGACGCTCGGTGGCGGCTTCGATCTGGTCATTGGTGGAGACTTGCTGTTGAACGGCAGCATGACAGTCGCATCGGGAAACAGCTCGATCGAGGTTCTCGGTGACTGGACCAACAACGGCACCTTCGCCCATGGCGGCGCAGAGGTCGACATGTCGGCCACCGGGAGCCTTGGCGGCTCGGCGCTGACCACGTTCAACGATCTCTCCGTCAGCGGTGGCCTGCGGAGCGCCGCCGCAGCCTTCGCCGTGGATGGGGATGTCGTGATCGGTGGGGCCGGTGCCCTCAACCTGGGCGCGTTCGTCCACACTGTCGCCGGAAACTGGGTCTCCAGCGCTGTGGGCGCCGCGGTCTCAGGATCTGGTGAGATCGAGTTCACCGGCAACGGTCAGCTGACAACCCTGGGCAACTCCCTGCCCAACGTGCGTGTGAGTGCGGGCGTCCGTTCGGCCAACACGTCAACCGTGGCTGGAGATCTCACTCTCACTGGCGGGACCCTGCAGGTGCTTGACGGTGCCACCCTCTCGGTGGGCGGAGACGCCACCCTGACGGCGGGGACCCTTGGCTGGACGAGCACCTTCGCTGGGGCAGAAACCCTGGCTGTGGCGGGCGACGTGATCTGCACCGCAACCGCCGGAACCACGTCCCCCGACGCGCTGTTCCAGGTCTCCGGAAACTGGCTGTCCACCGCGGCGTTCTCTCCTGTCAGTGGGACCGTGGTCTTCGGTAGCGCTGCACCGGGGACCATCGGGGGCGCTTCGCCAACCTTCGCCAACGTGGAGATCGGCTCGGGGATCAGAATCGTGACCTCTGCTGCTGCCATCGCTCTCGACCTCACCGTGCGCTCCGGCGCTGTGTTGAGCACGAACGCCGCCCTGGATATCGACGGCGATGTGATCATGGGTGACGTGACCTCTTCATGGGCAGTGGGCTCCGTGACCCACACCGTCGCAGGAAACTGGACGAGCTCAGGTGGCAGCACTTCAGGCGCGGGCCAGGTGAGCTTCGATGGTCCGGGGACGACGTCGACCGGCGGCGGATCTCTCGCCAGCGCCGTCCATACAGCGGGCGTCCGCCTGCTTCAGGACAGCCAGTTCGGCAAACTCTCTATGGTGGGGGGGCAGCTCCGTATTCAGGACGGTGCGACGGTGAGTGTGGTGGGTGACGTCACGCTCGCGGCGGGCATCCTCGCCTTCGATGCGGGCGCGAGCGGCAACCTGGAGACTCTCGCCGTCGGCAACGACCTGACCGTCACCGCTGCGACGTCGGGTACCTCCACGGCCGATTCGGTGATCAGCTGCTCGGGCAACTGGTCGTCGGGCCCGGGCTTCGCCATGGCCAACGGTTTCGTCTCCCTCGACGGCGCCGCCTCCACCTTGGGTGGAGCTGGCCCTGTGTTCCCCAATCTGCTCATTCAGGGAGGCACGCAGACACTGACCTCACCGGCGCAGGTGACCCGTGACCTGGCGGTGCTGAGCGGCTCCACGCTGAGCTGTGCAGCCGCGCTGGATATTGACGGCGACGTGAACCTGGGCGACGCCAGCGCGAGCTGGGATCTGGGCGCCCTGACCCACACCGTGGGGGGCAACTTCAGCTCCGCCGGTGGCGACGCCAGCGGCGCGGGCACTGTCTCCTTCGATGGCAACGGCACCGTGTCCTCAGGCGCGGGCAGCCTGGCGCGGATGGCCGTGACCAGTGGCAACCGCCTGGTTCTGGACACAGTGGTCTTGGGTGACCTGAACCTGACCGGTGGCACCTTGGACATCCAAGACAATCAGGTCATGACCGTGGGCGGCAGCGCCAGCTTCGCCAACGGTGCCTTGGTGTTGAGCGATGTGTCCGCTGGCAACGAACTCCTGGACGTGGAAGGGGATGTGAGCTTCTCCACGACCACCGTCGCCACAACGCCCAACTCCCTGATCACCTGCGCTGGCAGTTGGTCGGCCGATGCCAGCTTCGCTCCGAGCGCTGGCCGGATCGAGCTGGATGGTCCGGGGACCGTGACTCTGAGCGGGGCTCCGTTTGTCTTCGACCTGATGATCCGCCAGGGGACGACGACGATGGTGCTCGCGCCGCTCGCAGTTGCCGGCGATCTCTCGGTCAATGATGGCGCCGTGCTGGACGCGGACGCGGTCATCACCGTGGGTGGCGCGGTCAGCCTGGGCGACGGCACAGCCGCCTGGGATCTGGGCACGTCGCTGCACACGGTGGCAGGCGATTTCGAGTCGACTGGCGCCTTGGCCTTCGGGCTGGGCGGCATCATCCTGTCCGGGTCCGGTAGCCTGAGCACGGGTGGGGGTTCCGTGGCCGCGCTCGAGATCGCGGCGGGAACCCGGACGGTCTCAGACGCGGTGATCGCTGGTGATCTGGAGTTGTCAGGGGGAACCCTGCTGCTGGACGACGACGGGACCATGACCGTGGCCGGATCAGCCAATCTCCACGGAGGCACTCTGTCGTTCTTCCCGACCTCGGTGGGCGGCCCGGAGGTGCTCGACGTGCAGGGTGACATGACCCTCAGCGCCATCGCCGGATCCATGAGCGACGGGTCTCAACTCTCTTGCGCCGGTCAGTGGACCTCTACCGCGGCCTGGGCACCGTCAGCCGGTACGGTCATTCTTGACGGTGGGACGCTCACCACCGTGGGTGGCAGCGGTGCCAACTTCGCCTCTCTGGTCATCGACAGTGGAGTCAAGACGGTCACCGGCGCGGTCAGCGTCGCCTCCGATCTGACCGTTCAGGATGGCGCGACCCTGGACGCCGACGCGCCCCTGGCCATCGCCGGGGATGTGGTGCTGGGTGACGGCAGCGCCAGCTGGGATCTTGGCCTATCGACCCACACGGTGAGTGGCAACTACAGCTCCTCCGGTGCCTCGGCGACGGGCACGGGCTTCGTCGAGTTCAACTCCACCGGGATGACGGCAACGGGCGCTGGCAGCATCTCCAACCTGCGTGTTTCCGCCGGCCTGAGGTTGCTTAACTCATCGGAGATCACCGGCAACATCGAACAGACGGGCGGGTCGATCCGCGTGGGCGACAACGCCCTCGTCCATGTGCTCGGCGACGCCTCCTTCAACGGCGTGGTCCTGGCCTGGAACGGCTCATCCGACGGGATGCTCGACGTGCTCGACGTGGACGGCAATGTCACCGTTGGCGCCAGCGACGGTGACGTCTCGGTCGATGCGGCGCTACGGGTCGGCGGCAACTACAGCGCCACCGCGGCCTTCGCCCCGGCCACGGGGCAGGTGGTCCTCGACGGAGGCACGGCCACAAACGTCTCCGGCACGGGCTTGTCGTTCGCCAACCTGATCATCGAGAGCGGCACCAAGACCCTGTCCGCCGATGTCCTTGTTCTCGGTGATCTGACCGTGGACAGCGGCGCTACCCTCGACTCCGATGCGGTGCTCGACGTGGACGGCAACGTGGACCTTGGCGATGCCACCGCGAGCTGGGATGTGGGTCTCGCGACGCACACCGTCGCTGGGGACTACAGCTCAAGCGGAGGCTCGGCGACCGGTGCTGGCACGGTCCATTTTGACGGCTTCGGGACCACAAACAGCGGCCCTGGCACCATCACCAACGTGCGCAGCTCGGCTGGCTTGCGGGTCATGGAGTCCACCGAGATCACGGGCGACCTCGACTTCAGCGGAGGTTCGTTGCGAGTGGCCGACGACGCCCTCGTCCACGTGGCTGGCAACGCGAGCTTGGCTGGCGTCGTGCTGGCCTGGGAGGCCCTGGCTGATGGCGTCGATGACGTGCTCGATGTGGATGGCGACGTGACCCTGACCGCCGGCGACGCCTTGATCAGCGCCGAGTCGGTCTTGCGGGTGGGCGGCAACTATGTCGGCGCCGCCGCGTTCATGCCCAACGTGGGCCGGGTGATCCTGGACAGCGGTACAGCGGCGACGATCTCCGGCGCGGGGTTGACCTTCGCCGACCTGATCATCGAGAGCGGCACCAAGACCCAGCAGTCGGGTGCTTCGGTTGGCGACCTGCAGATCGTGTCAGGCGCTACGCTCGACTCTGACGCTTCGTTGATGGTGAGCGGAGCGGTCGCGCTGGGCGATAACACAGCGACCTGGGATCTGGGCACGTCGACCCACGGGGTCGGCGGCACCTGGACCTCTTCTGGCGGGTCCGCGATCGGATCCGGCCTCGTCGACTTCAACGGGCCGGGGCAACTGTCCACTGGCGCCGGCGCGATCAGTAATGTGCTGGTGAGCGTGGGGCAGCGCATGGTGCTCGATTCGATGGTGTCCGCTGACCTCTCCATGTCGGGGGGCGTGCTGTTGATCGCGGACGATCAGACGCTCACCGTGGCCGGGGACGCGTCCCTGCTCGGTGGCTCGTTGACCTTCCTGAACACTCTGCCCGGACCGCAGTTGATCGACATCGCCGGAGCGGCCACGGTGAGTTGTGCAGCCGGTGCCATGACCGCCGAGTCCCGCATCGAATGCGCGGGTGACTGGTCGTCGGACGCAGCCTGGCTGCCGAGCGCTGGCACCGTGAGCCTGGACGGCGGATCGGTGACCACGGTGGCAGGCACTGGCCTGTCCTTCGCGAATCTCGAGGTGGCCAGCGGTACGAAGACGGTGCTGGTGCCCATGACCCTGAGCGCCGATCTGGCCGTGCTGTCCGGGGCCACTCTGGACTCGGACGGGCAAGCGAACATCGCCGGTTCGGTGACGCTCGGCGACGCCACCGCCCTCTGGGATCTCGGCACGGACACCCACGTCGTGGACGGCGCCTACACCTCGGCAGGCGCCTCTGCCACCGGGGTTGGCGGGCTGCTGTTGCAGACCGACGACGCGGCTCTTGGCACGGGCACAGGCTCGATCTCAAACCTCAGCTTGGCCAGCGGCGACCGCTCCGTGAGCGACACCACCGTCGTAGGCCAGCTCACCATGACCGGCGGGAGCATGACTCTGGGGGACGATCAGACCCTGACCGTGGGCGGCGATCTGTCTCTTGTGGGCGGCACCCTGTCCTGGTCTCCGTCGCTGCTCGGAGGCGTGGAGCTGATCGACGTGGCTGGCGCCGCCATGATCACCGCTGCCGCGGGGACCACCACGGCGAACAGCATTCTGCGCGTCGCCGGTGACTGGACGTCCAATAGCAACTTCTCGCCGGTGAACGGCCTGGTCGAACTCGATGGCGCGGCCTTGACGACGGTTTCAGGAGCGGCGCCTGGATTCGATCCCAGCTTCAACGACCTGGTGCTGCTCAATGGCACACGACAGATCGCCAACGACCTGACCTTGAGCGGGGCCAGCCTGGCCGTGACCGCGGGCTCTGAGTTGCAACTGCTCAACCGCACGGTGACCGTGCCCGCGGGCGTGGTCGCGGTGAACGGGCTGATGTCTGTGGATGGGGGCGGCAGCCTTGAGCTGGGACCCACGGTGTCCATGCTGGTCTCGGCCGCTGGTCAGCTGAACTTGATCGGTGACCCGGGCGACCCGGCGACGATCGGCGGCACCGCCGGGGGGGGATACCTGCTGAGCATTGCAGGAGCCTTGAACGCCAGCAACTTCGCCTTCGAGGAGATGGGTTCCTCCGGGATCGTCATCGATGACACGGCGACCATCGGGGCCTTCCCCGACGATCTGCGTGGCGGGACCTTCTCCTATCCGTCTGCCCTCCCGGGCGCGGTCATGCTGGCCATCGAGCGGCCCTCTTCTGCAGAGTTCCGCTATGTGGACTTCCAGGACCCGCTCGACGTGGGCACCTCAAACGTCCGCACCGTGTCCGGTGCCAGCGTCGACTTCGTGAACTCCAGCGGCAACCTGGCTGGCAGCACCTTCGAGCTGGACCCCTTCGGTCTCGTCGACTGGACCCTGAACCTGACCGCAGTCTCCTCCCTGAAGGGGAACGCTGGCCTGGATCAGGTGCAGATCGACTTCGTGACTTCTGCCGAAGTTGATGCGGATTCGTTCCTGGTGCAGCGGGGGCTCGGGCCTTCTGGTCCCTTTACGACCTTGGCTGAACTGCCTGCGACCGGTCCGGGTGTCTACGGGCACCTCGACACCACGGTCGTCGGATACACCACCTACGTCTACCAGCTGAGTCAGAAGCTCTCTCACGGTGGAACCATGGTGCTCGGTCAGGTCCAGGCCACGCCCTGGTCAGCCACACTGCCCGCAAACATGACGCGCGTGGGTCCTGGCGGCGACCACGCAGACATCGACTCGGCGGTCGCTGCGCTCGCTGGCCAGTTCTCCCCGATCGTGCTGATCGAGGGCGGCGGCTACCCGTCGTTCACCATCGATTCGGGCCTGCTGGGTACTCTGCGCATCGTGCCCGACGGGTCTGGTCCGGTGACCATCGACACCACGGGCGGGCCTGTGGTGATTCAGAACCTGTCCATCGCGGAGAGCGTGGAGATCAATGATCTTGCCATCGGTGATCCGGGGTCACCGAACGGTGGCGTGGTGGTGCAGAACTGCGCTGGGCTGGTCATCCTGGATGAACTCGTCGTCAGCGGTGGCACATCCATGGCCGGGGTGTCCGTCGCGTCCTCCGGGCGTGTGGCCATCCAGCGCACGGCTCTCACCGGCCTGCCTGGGCTGGCTGTGGACACGGGCAGTACGGTCATTGCCGGCGGCGGCTCCATCGATTCGGCCGATGTGCTGGGCAACTCGTCGCTGCGGGTGGCAGGGCTGACGCCTGGTTCTTCGACGGTGGCCCCGGGTTCGTCGTTGACCAGCTATGCAGGCGTTCACGCAGACATCGACATGCCGGACGTGAGACCTCTGGACCAGAACTTCCTGGTCAATCTCTCGGGCACACCCAACGGAAGCTGCTTCGTGCTGTTCTCCTTGTTCAACTCATGGCTCGACCTGCCAGGGTCGTCGTGGGAGATGGTGGGCATGATGGACTTCACCTTCGGCGACATCGCCCTGACCCTGCCCCTGGGACCGACGGGGCAGGTGCTGACCACGACCAAGCTGCCCCCGGATGGCGTGCTGATCGGTGTGCCGGTGGTGTTCCAGACCGTGGTCGTCCATCCCTCCAGCGGCCAGCGGCGTTGGTCCAACGTTGTCAGCCTCACGGGAACGCCCTGACCCCACCAGCTCGAGGCCTTCTCCAACCCTGGCTCACTCTCGGCAGGTGCTCCATGGCTTGAATCCAGCGTTGCCTGAAGCCTCGAGGGTCGTGTGGGTGCTCAGGCGTGGGCCGAGGCAGGGGCGCACGACCATGCTGTGGGGTCTATGATCGGCACCAGGGCGTCACCTTGGCCCTGGACCACCACTGCTTTTCACACCGAGATCCACATGATCATGCGCCCGCTGTGCCCCCGATCGCTCCGTTGTTGGACCACCGCCGTCGTCCTGTTCGTGGGGGCGACAACAGCTCACGCCGGCGGCTTCGGGGTGATCCCCGTGAACCCGGCTCGCAACGCCGCCTGGGCTTCGACCTCGACGTCGATCCAGCTCGATTTCAACGCGCCGGTGGATGGGGCCACGCTGGGCCCGACCACCGTGCGGGTCTACGGGCGTTGGAGCGGACCTGTTCCGGGCAGCATCAGCGTCAACGGCTCCGGCCTGTCCATGACCTTCAAGCCAGCACGGCCCTTCTTCCCCGGCGAGATGGTGAGCGTCTGCCTGACGGACGCCATCGCGAGCCTGCTGGGAGAGACCCTGGTCGGCGGTCACGTGTCGTATTTCTGGGTGGGATCGGCCGCGGGTGCGCCTCAGTTCAATCTGGCTCAGACGATCCCCATCCGCATGCCGGGCGAGGGGTTGGTGCAGTCCTATGGTCTCTTCGCCGGTGACCTCGACGGTGATGGATCGCCTGACTTCGCCGTGCCCAACGAGGTGGCTCACGATGTGCGCGTGCTGATGAACAGCGGTTGCGCGGAGTTCACTCTGCCCGAGATCAACGCGCTGCCCTTCGGCTCGAAGCCCAGCTCCAACGAAGGCCAAGACTTCAACGACGACGGCAGCGTCGACTTCGCCGTGGCCAACATCAACGGAGACAGCATGAGCGTGATGATCGGCGTGGGCGACGGCAGCTTTGCCCCCGCGGTGACCTACCCCAGCGGCAACAACGCCCGGGGCCTGGCCCTGCTCGATCTCGAAGGCGACGGCGATCAGGACATCGCCATCGCCCATCGCAGCGCCTCGACCGTGGGCCTGCACCGCAACGACGGTAGCGGCGCTTTCCCCGTGTTTTCCAGCTTCAACGCAGGCGTGGCGGGGGAGACGGCGGTGAGCGCGGCCGATGCCAACAACGACGGCTACGTCGACCTGCTGGTGGCGGGCTACACGTCCGACGACGTGGGCTGCCTGCTGAACGATGGCGCCGGCGCGTTCACCCTGTCGGACACGGCACCCACGGGCCTGAACCCGTGGATGACGGCCATCGGCGACATCAACCTGGACGGCCACATCGACGTGGTCACCTGCAATGCGACCACCGACACGGCGTCGGTGATTCTCGGCGATGGCAACGGTCAGCTGAGCACAACGGCGACCCTGGCCCTGGACCCGTTCTCATTGGCCATCGAGCTGGGCGACATCGACGGCGATGGCGATCTCGACATCGTGGCTTCGTCCTTCTCGGGCGAGAAGTGGAACTGCTTTGTGAACGATGGCTTGGGCAGCTACGGCACGAGCTTCGATTTGCCCGCCACCAACGCGGCCTCCTGCGCCACCATCGTCGACTTCGATCGCGACGGCTTCGTGGACATCGTGGGCGTGGACGAGCTCGACGACCTGTTGTTTCTCTACCGTCAGGACGCTGCCCATCCCGCGGGGGTTCAACAAGGCAGCTGCGCCGCCACCTTGCGCATCAACAATCTGGCGCCCAGGGCAGGCTTTGGCGGCCGCCCGCCCCACGCGGTCTCTGCCGGTGGGTACCTGTTCGTCGGTCTCACGGCCGGGGCCAACGAGGCCTGGTTCCTGACGGCGGGTGTGGCCTTCGAGCCCGGCGTCTCCACGAACTTCGGCATCTACAATCTCGCCGCCGCGCCCCTGTTGCTCTTCGGCGGCGTCACGAACAACGCAGGCGAGGCCATGTTGCCAGTCGACATCCCCGCCAGCTCACCCACCGGCGTGGACATCGCCCTGCAGGTCTTCGTGGACAAGCCCGGGCCGTTCCTGCTGAGCAACCCGGAGGTGGTGCGCATCACGCCGTAGATGTCGGGGTGGGGCGAGGGGTTCGGTGTGGCCGCTACGGCGTGGGGCCCAGCGGCGTGGTCGCGATGCTGGCCTGGATCTGCAGCGCGACGAGCAGCCCGATGGCCATGACGACGGTTACCAGGTGGGCTCGGCGCAGGTCCGGTGGGCTGGCCAGGGGACTTCCGTCCCTCAACGACCAGGCCAGCGAGCAACAGCACATTGACCGCGGTGATGACCGCGAGCTCGCCCGGGCTCACCATGCGCGCGACCTCGGGCGGGGAGGGGTACCTGATGGTCACCACGCGGAAGATCCAGCACACCGCGCAGACGCCTATCCACGGGATCGTGAGCGCCACCGAAGGTCGCACGATGAACGCCGACCAGCCAGTCCAACGGTTATGGAGCGTGTTGAGGGTCATGGGCACGGCCCTTCCTGGGAGAGGGCAAGTTCGGGTGTCACCGCGTCAGCACTTGTTCGGTAGGCCTCGGGCCACGGCTCAGGCTCCCTTGTCACTGCCGTCCGAGGTTTTCGGCTCCCAGAGCTCGAGCTTGTTGCCGTCCGGGTCCATGATCCAGGCGAACTCGCCGTTTTCGTGAGACTCAGGTCCGCCGACGATCTCCACACCACCGGCGCGGAGCTGGGACAGCAACTCGTCGAGGTCGTCGACGCGATAGTTGATCATGAAGGACGCCTCGCTTGGGCTGAACCATTGGCTGTCCTTCTCCGCCACATGCCAGACCGTGAGCCCGCGGTCGTCCGCCTTGTCGTCTGGCCACTTGAGGATCGCGCCGCCGAAGTCCTCCAGCGTCATGCCCAAGTGCTGCTCATACCAGGCAGCCAAGGCGGCGTTGTCGCCCTTGCTCTTGAAGAAGACTCCGCCCACTCCGGTGATTCTCGCCATCGTTGCGCTCCTATCTGGCCAGCGGCCAAACGGTGAAGGTGCCCGGAGGTCGCGCGGGTCGCGCTCCCTGGTCGCAGCACCGCGGGTGCCAGCATTCTAACCCCTTGCCAAGGGTGTTGGTGCTCAGCGCCAGGCCCGCTGCATGGGCGTGAAGGGCCGCCTCTCCATGGCCTTCGAAGCCAAGCCAGGGCATGGAGGTCACGGGGTGGCTGCACGTCACCGTTGGTCAACGCCCATTCGGGGAGCCGGGGCGGGGAGAATCCGTGGCTTGACGGAGCGGGGCCTTATAAGTGTTAGCCGCTTCACGACTGCCCCCGGCTAGGGACGCGGCGACCTTATCCCAGAGGCGAAGCCTGGCATCCAGCGAGCCTTCAGCGGCCTCGGTGGCCTCGGACCAGAGCAATCGGTTGTTTCCGCAGAGCTTGCGTACGAGCAGTTTGGCCTGAGGGCCGTGCTGCTCGGAATCCTGACCGATGTGACGATCGAGGTAATAGTGAAGCGTCGCCCACGAGCGCGGTGACACGGCGGATAGGTTCTCGACGAGCTTGAGAAACATTGCCGGGATGATCTCCTCGCGACCATATGCAAATGCGGCTGCGATGCGGTGAGCCTGACCTGAACGGGCGATGGCCATCGTCATGCCAACGAATGACGAGATCCCCGAGGGAACTGTTGGCATGGCCAGCGCATCCTCCACGGTGGTGCCAGAACGCACGCTGCGTACGAAAGACTCAATCGGTTCCGTGTCGGCCCCGCACTCCCGCATCGCCTCAAGGTAGATCTCGAAATGAGACAGGTAGCCGCCTCCGGGAGCCAGGTCGGACTCTTCGTCCAAGACGATCTCATTGACTAGCCGTCGCGTCTCTGGATCTGCGGTTGGTAGCCAAGGAACGTCGACACAGGTCACGATCTCCTGCAACGCTTTCAGCAGCGACTGAAAGTCCCATACCGCAAACACGTGGGCCTTCATGAAGCGGCGCAGCGTTAGTTCATCGCGTAGGCAGCAATAGATCGAATGCTTCTCCAAGCTAGCACGCAGAGGAGCCAAGGCGACTTCGATGGCCTCTTGCGCCTCAACATCATTCACACTTTCCTGACTATCGAGCATGCTTCCTCTTGGTGCGGCTAACGTGGTTGGCGGTCAGCGGCGGGCCGCGAAGCGGCACGTTCGCTGCACTGCCGTGATCCTCATGAAGGCCCTCCTGGAGCTACCGGACTGCCCGGTAGCCTGGATGTGACCGAAAGCTCCCACATCCCCCAGGAGGGACCCATGAGATTCTACACCAAGCGCCACAAGCACACCTGCGGCATCGACCTGCACGCCCGCACGATGTACCTGTGCATCCTCGACGCCTAGCAGCCTGTCGGAG
>Ga0209992_10003586_pt1 | contig 12940 bp, 16 predicted proteins | sample 2SBtaG_2_FD_182564 | JGI IMG/M metagenome (GOLD analysis project Ga0209992, IMG submission 182564) | Deep subsurface microbial communities from Kolumbo volcano to uncover new lineages of life (NeLLi) - 2SBTROV12_ACTIVE470 metaG (SPAdes)... | ecosystem: Environmental > Aquatic > Marine >... | reverse complement strand
GCTACAACAGCTAATGCAATGGTTAGTATGTTTAAGAAATTAAATGATCAGAATAAAAAGAAAATGAGACCATTCATAGATAAGTCTCCTGAGAATTTTATGAAGATGATGGACTTAGCTTTTGGCGGAGGAAAGAAATAATGGCATTAAAACTTAAAGGCGCCCAAATTGCGGCAACCACAGCGGTTGCAACAGCAAATAACGTATCGTCTGCCTCAGTAGTGCTAGTACAAAACGCTGGTTCTACTAGTAGACTAGTCACATTAGTAGACAATGCCGTTAGTGCGGCTACTATTGGATCATTTAATCTTCCCCCTAATCAGAATGTGCGCTTAGAAAAGGACCCTACAGATGAAATCTATGCGGCTCATGCTGATATTAAACTAACGCCTATTGCTCATTCAACCTAAGGAAAAGTAAATGAAGCTTATATGCGAAGTAAACGAAAACGTTAATTATCTCACAGAAGAAAAAGATGACGGTGCAAAGAATTATTTCATCGAAGGCATTTTTATGCAGGGAGATGTTAAGAATCGTAACGGCCGCGTATATCCTTCAGAAGTTTTAGCAAGAGAATCTAAACGATATGCAAAAGAGTATATTGATAAGAAACGAGCTTATGGTGAACTTGGTCACCCTCAAGGACCAACGATCAATTTAGAGCGTGTATCTCACATGATTACCGAATTAAAACAAGATGGAAAGAATTTTGTTGGTAAAGCTAAAATCATGTGTGAAACTCCATACGGTAAAATCGTTAAGAGTTTAATGGACGAAGGCGCTCAATTAGGTGTAAGTTCTAGAGGTATGGGTTCTCTAAAAGAAAAGGGCGGAGCCGCAGAAGTTCAAAAAGACTTCTATCTTGCTACTGCCGCCGACATTGTTGCAGATCCGTCTGCTCCTGAAGCATTTGTTTCCGGTATTATGGAAGGAAGAGAATGGATTTGGGATAACGGTATTATTAGAGAATCCGATATATCTAACTATGAAGAAGCTATTAAAACCGCATCTAAAGAAGATTTAGAGACGGCTAAACTAAAAATATTTGAAAACTTCCTCTCAAAATTATAAAATTATAAATATGTTAAATGGAAAAAGATAAATTTATCAAGGAGTGTTCTAATGTCTGACCAAGAACTAGAAATACAAGCCGAGGCTGACGAAATCCTCGAAGCAGAAGCAGTAGAGGAAGTAATCGAATCGGACGAGCAGGAACAAGAAGAAAGTGATCTCCAAGAGAAAAAGTCTGTAAAAGAGTTTAAAGCTAGTCATGGAGATCCTTCAGAAGTTCCCGATCCCGACTCAAAGAAAACGGACGAAAAACCTAAAGGTAAAGGCGAATCAGCCCCTAAGACTAAAATTGGTATGATCAACGCTATGGTTGAGAAAATGAAAGGTCTTAAAAAGGACGAATTAGCCGCTACTTATGGTAAAATTCAAGCCGCTCTACTTCCTGATGAGGAAGAAGATGACGATGAGGATAAAGAAAAAGAAGAGTCCAAGAAGCCCGTTAAAGAAGTCAAGAAAATCACTAAAGAAGATATTGATGTTGAAGAAGATGTCAAGGCTCTCTTTGGTGAAGAAGACCTTTCTGACAAATTTAAAACAACTGCAACCACAATCTTTGAAGCCGCTGTTGTCTCTAAAGTAAATGAGATTTTAACAGAAGCTACTACTGATTTAGATTCTGATCTAGAATCTGAAAAAGAAGATATTATCGAAGCAACTTCTTCTCGCTTAGATGATTATCTAGAGTACGTTGTCGAAGAGTGGATGAAAGAAAATCAACTCGCAGTTGATCAAGGTATTCGCATAGAAATTACAGAGAATTTCATGCAAGGACTTCGCCAAATTTTCTCAGAAAATTATATTGACATTCCTGAGGAAAAGACTGATCTAGTAGATGAACTCGCTACTAAAGTTCAAGAACTAGAAACTTCAGTTAATGAAGAAATGGAAAAGAATATCACATTAAGTAAAGACCTTAATGAGATGAAAAGAGAAAAGGTTCTTCAAGTTATAAGCGAAGGACTTTCAGAGACTCAAGCAGACAAATTGAAATCTCTTTCTGATGGGATAGAGTTTGAAACCGAAGATGATTATAAAGAAAAGCTTGAAACAGTCAAAGAAAACTATTTTCCTTCAGAAGAAACTGTAGAGTCTGATGAGGAACCTCTTGAAATAGAAGATGATAAAGAGGCGGATGGCTCCATGTCGGCATATATACATGCCATTTCAAGAAGCATCAAAAAGTAGTAAATTATAAATATTAAACATAATGATAAAATCTAAAAGGAGAGAAAACTAATGTATAATCTCGATGAACTTCAAAAGAAGTGGCAGCCAGTACTTGAGCATCCTGATCTCCCCGAAATCTCCGATGCACACAAGAGAGCCACGGTAGCCACTCTTCTAGAAAACCAAGAATCTTCGGCCCGCGAACAAGCTGGCCAACAGGTTATCAACCCCACGCTACTCGGCGAGGCGGCCCCTGCTAACGCTATGGGAGCTTCTTCTTCGACAGCGGGCGCAGGTTCGGTTGACATCTTTGATCCAGTCTTAATCAGTCTGGTTCGTAGGTCAATGCCTAATCTTATTGCTTATGATATAGCTGGTGTTCAGCCCATGACGGGTCCCACTGGTCTTATCTTCGCAATGCGTTCTCGTTACACTTCACAGTCGGGTACTGAGGCATTGTTTAATGAAGCTAATACTTCATTTTCATCTGCCGCCGCTGGTAATACCGCATCTCGCGCTACTGCAAACGGTGCCGCTGGTACGGTTCAAGCTGGTACTGATCCTGCTGATCGTGCTATAAACGGAACTGGTTATTCAGTTACGCCTGGTATGACTACAGCCGAAGGCGAAGCCCTTGGCGATGCCACGACTAACGCTTGGCAAGAAATGGCTTTCTCAATCGAAAAGATTGCCGTCACTGCCGTATCTCGCGCTCTTAAAGCAGAGTATACGATGGAATTAGCTCAAGACCTTAAAGCAATTCATGGTCTCGACGCTGAAACCGAACTCAGTAATATCCTTTCTGGGGAAATTCTTGCTGAAATCAATCGTGAAGTTGTTCGTACTATCAACTATTCAGCTTCCGCTGGTGCTCAAAACAACGTAACCACCGCTGGTACGTTTGATCTTGACACTGACTCAAACGGTCGTTGGAGCGTTGAGAAGTTCAAAGGACTTCTGTTCCAGATTGAGCGTGACGCGAATGAGATTGCTAAAGCAACTCGCCGTGGTAAAGGCAACGTAATGCTTTGTTCTTCTGATGTAGCTTCCGCTCTTCAGATGGCTGGCGTACTTGACTATACTCCCGCTCTTAACAACAACCTTCAAGTCGATGACACTGGAAACACTTTCGCTGGAATGCTCGGCGGACGTATTAAAGTCTATATCGACCCATACTTTAGCGATGCATCTAATCAGTACTACTGCTTAGGATATAAAGGCGCAAGTGCTTTTGATGCTGGACTATTCTACTGCCCATACGTTCCTCTTCAGATGGTCCGTGCGGTAGGCGAGAATACGTTTCAACCTAAGATTGGCTTCAAAACCCGATATGGTATTGTAGCTAACCCATTCGCAACTGGAGCCGCAAGCGGTACCATCGGTGGTGGTCTTAACGATCAGTCCGCGAATATCTACTACAGGTTGGTTAAAGTCACTAACTTAATGTAAGCGTAGTAAAAACAAGAATAATAGTAGAGTAACTTGAGGGGTGCTTCGGCGCCCCTCTTTTTTTGTATTAAATTTATGTTACGACTTAATTTCATATAATAAATACTTTCGGAATAAGAAGGATATATTATGTCAAAAACAAAAACAGAATTATGGAAGAAGGTAAAAAAAATGGATTTAGGCAATCCCGTCATCACCGCCCTAATTGGGTTGGTGATTTTTTATATTGGTTTAAAGATGTTTAGTGGTGGAATGAAGTCGATGGGTAATATGGATCATCTTTCTTATTTTATTCACAATCCTTATTGGATGTTTCTTGGTGGTATTGTTATGACACTATTATGGCAGTCATCATCACTATCCACTACTGCGATAATTGCTCTTGTTGCATCTGGAGCAGTACCACTACCAGCGGCAATAGCGTGTGTACTAGGAGCAAACTTAGGAACAACCGGCACCATATGGTTAGCCGGTGTTTTTGTTTCTGATGGTATGCCTAAAGGTGATACGTTAAGAATTGCAATGGCACATACAGGAGTCAATCTGATGATGGCATTATCCCTATTACCATTCGTAAATCACATAGGGAGATTCTTGAATAAATTTTAGGGTGCTTTCAGTCACCCTCTTTTTTTGTTGACTAAATAGTAGCACAATCACTTGGTGTTATTAATATGGCTTTACAAGATACTCAACCTGACAATAAGAACTTTCTGTCTCCTATTGGATTTCAATTTTCAATACAGAAACTTCCTCATGTGAACTACTTTGTGCAAAGTGCAAACATACCAGAAATCTCACTCTCTGAAGTTGAGAGAATGTCTCCCTTTGTAAGATTACCTACTCCAGGAACACAACTGACTTTCGGTAGTCTAGAACTGCGTTTTCGTGTTGATGAAGATTTAAAAAACTACAAAGAAATATATAACTGGATGATGGGTCTAGGGTTTCCTGATAATTTTGAGCAACGAGCTAATATAGGCAGAAGCAAAAATACAGGCACCGTGTCTGTAGGAGAAGTTTTATCTGATGCCACATTACTCATTACTACAGCATCATATCAAACAAATGTATCTATCAACTTTGTAGACGCATATCCCACATCACTATCCACACTAGAGTTTAACATAAATGCCACAGATGTCGAGTACTTGGAAGCCACAACATCTTTCACATATCGTAAGTACGATATTGTTGACTTGGTTTAGGTTTTGTGCTATTATTCTTCTAAGTTGTATGCTAACTGGCTGTGGGTCATCTACGGGAGTTATTCTATGGGGTAAGACGTTTGTAGATGGTGTGCTTATGTTACACGATAAGCCTACAACAACAGAAATGATTTTAAACAAATCTACAGGTAAAGATTGTAGATTTATGAATGTTATAGACGGCAAGGAAATATGTGAAGATGGAAATGGAAAAGATAATAGAAAAGTGGAATGATGATGCTCATATTGATGGAACAGAACTTGCTGTAGAACAACTAAAAGTCCCTCAATTACATAACAAATATCTTAAAATTCTAATAGGTGAACGCACCATTCTGTTTAAAATGAAAGCTAAAGTAAAGCGTTTAAAGCGTATGCTATTAGAATACTATTCTAGAGAGTTAAATAATCCCGACGACCTTATAGAAATTGACAGAGAAGCTTGGGAAACAAAAATATTAAAATCTGACATAGACACTTATATTGAGAGTGATAGTGAAATGATAGATTTGCTATTACAGGTATCAGTACAAGAAGAAAAAGTAAATTATCTTGAGGCTATAATACGTAGGCTTGACAATCGTGGATGGGAAATTCGTAATGCAATCGAATGGAATAAGTTTACCAAATAAAAAATATGGAGTGATTTATGCTGACCCACCGTGGACGTTTAAAAACTATAGTGAAATGGGTGATAGCCGCAATCCTAATCAGCATTATAAATGTATGTCTCTTAACGATATATGTAGATTACCAGTCTCCGATATTAGCAGTGATAATTGTGTCTTGCTTATTTGGGTTACTGATCCTTTGCTTGATCGTGCTTTTGAGGTTATCATGGCTTGGGGCTTTACTTATAAAACGGTTGGTTTCACATGGGCAAAAACCAACAAAACAAACCTAGGGTTCTTCACTGGTCTAGGATATTGGACAAGAAGCAATCCAGAGATGTGTTTATTAGCGACGAAGGGTAAGCCTAAAAGAATATCTAAAGCAGTTAGACAATTAGTAGTAAGTGAGCGTAGAGAGCATAGTAGAAAACCTGACGAAGTATATACTAGAATTGAAAATTTATTAGATGGTCCCTACATAGAACTTTTCGCCAGGAATACAAAAGACGGGTGGGATAGTTGGGGCAATGAAACGGAGAAACATAATGGACGCACACATGAAAAACATAATGGACACACATAAATTAAATCCTTATCTTGAGGAATTGATGGTTATTACAATGGAGGAGTGTGGAGAACTAACACAAGCTTGTTCTAAAATATGGAGAGGTAGTCCAAGCGGCCGTAGAAGATTACTTGAAGAAGTGGGTGATGTCCAGTGTATGATTAATCTTATCGTAGAGAATGGGTTGCTTGCACAAGAAGACGTAAATGAAAAAGTAGAGGCTAAACGTGAAAAGCTAAAAGTGGCCAGCAATTTGATAAAAGATGATAAACACCCATATGTTGAAAAAACTTGGCAAGAAGAACACTGATGCAAAATGATGAAGAAATTCATATACATCATAAGGACCAAGTACACGTAAAGATAGAATGTGATGATGGTCTAGCGAGAGAGATGTCCGAATATTTTACATTCTACGTCCCTGGCTATCGCTTTATGCCTGCCTATAAACAGAAAATATGGGACGGGAAGATTCGTTTATTTAATTTTGCTTCGCGTCTTATCTATCGTGGGCTACTATCTCAAATAAAAAAGTTCGGTCGTAGTCGAGGATACAAGATTGTCGTTCATGACGACTTAGATATAACAAATGATATATCTCTTCCAGAAATAGAAAAATACTTTTCAGATTTAAAACTAGTTCCTCGTGATTATCAGTATCGTGCTTTTGCCCATGCGATACGCACAAATAGGGCTGTGATTTTATCTCCCACAGCATCAGGGAAATCTTTAATAATTTATATGATATGTCGCTGGCTAAAGGGAAGGAAGATAATTATCGTACCCACTACTTCATTGGTACATCAGATGCAAACTGATTTTATTGGTTACGGACAAACCGATTATACACACAAAATCATGGCCGGTCAAGAGAAAAATGCAGATGCAGACATTTTTATTTCAACGTGGCAATCTATCTATAAGCAACCGAAGAAATGGTTTGATCAGTTCGATGTAGTGATAGGCGACGAAGCGCACCTATTCAAAGCACAATCACTCACAAAGATATTAACAAAACTAGAAAATTGTACGTATCGTTATGGGTTTACAGGAACGCTAGATGACACTAAGACACATAGACTTGTACTGGAGGGACTATTCGGCCCTGTCATGAGAGCCGTACAGACTAAAGAGTTAATAGAGAATAAGACGTTAGCTGATTTTAGGATTAAGTGTTTAGTGTTAAAGTATCCAGATGAAGTCAAAAAGGCTATCGTTAAATCTACATATCAAGAAGAGATAGAGTTTTTAATAACAAATAAGCGCAGAAACAATTTCATAAAGAATTTAGCGATAAGCAGAGAAGGTAATACACTATTGCTATTTCAGATGGTTGAGAAGCATGGACGAGTACTTTATGATAGCATAAATAGTGATGTTGATAACAGAAAAGTTTTCTTTGTTTATGGAGGAGTAGATGCAGAAACAAGAGAAGAAATCCGTGCTATCACTGAGAAAGAGAATGATGCTATCATTGTGGCGTCATACGGAACTTTTAGTACGGGTATCAATATCAAAAACTTACATAATATAATATTTGCCAGTCCTACTAAGTCACGCATACGTAATTTACAGTCTATAGGTAGAGGGTTGCGTAGAGGGGACAACAAAGAGTTAGCAACATTATATGACGTTGCAGACGATCTATGTTGGAAAACATATAACAATCACACACTGAAACATTTCGCTTCTAGATTAAAGATATACAGAGAAGAAGAGTTTACTTTTAAAATTTACAACATAAGGCTCAACTATGATACACATACTCAAATTGTCTAATGGAGATACTATCGTTGGTGATCTCATATCAGAGGATGAAAAGTGTATAACATTAAACAATCCGTTAGAACTCCAGATGGTCAACAATCCTATGTCTGGTTCTGGATTGATGTCTATGTATTGGCTACCAATAGATTCAGAAAAATTTCATGTTGACATTAAACAGCAACATGTGATAGTATCATCTAAAGCATCAAATGAGATACAACTTTTTTATAAAAGTTCTGTAAAGAATTTTGTGAAAAAACAACAGGTAGTTGAACAAATAGAAAAACTAAAAGCAAGACACAGATTAGAGATTGAAGAACACGACCCAAGATTAACCGCGTATGTACATGAAGCTAATACGAGTATTTTGCATTAAGAGGATTATTAAATGGCTAAGAAAAGAGTAAAGCATGACTATGTAGATAATAAAAAGTTTTTCAAAGCTATGTGTGATTATAAAGACACTATAGTTGACGCGGAGAACGAAGGTTCAGAACGACCTATCGTACCAAATTATGTAGCCGAATGTATCATGAAGATAGCTACTCATTTATCACATAAGCCTAACTTCGTGAATTACACGTTCCGAGATGATATGATATGTGACGGCATTGAAAACTGTCTACAGTACATAGATAATTTTGATCCCGCAAAATCAAACAACCCCTTTGCATATTTTACACAAATAATTTATTTTGCATTTATTCGACGTATACAAAAAGAAAAGAAGCAATTATATGTTAAATACAAAGCAACACAGAACGCTAACATATTTGATCAAACAGCCGAGAAGCAAGAAGGAGACTTTGAGTCTTATGACATTACTATAAAGTCTGGTGAGTGGTCTCAAGATTATATGGAAGCATTTGTTGAAAATTTTGAACAGAACAAACGTAAGAAACGAGTTAAAAAGAGTGTTAGTTTAGATCGTTTATATGCGGAGGAAGAAAATGAAATTCGATAACATTCCAGAGTCAATTAAATATCTTGCCACACAGTTGACCGATGTTAATTGCAATGTGCATAACAGAGGTGTGTATGCTGTTCAAATGGAAAACATTATCTCATATTGCTCCAAAGCTGTGAAAGAGTATGAGAAGGATTTGAATCGGGATAACAACCGACAGGTTCGCCGGAACAAAAGATATATAGCATGAAGTTAGCACTGATAACGGATACGCATTGGGGTGTCCGGAATGATAATCAAGCCTTTCTAGATATGATCAATCGCTTCCATGGTGAAGTGTTCTTTCCATATATCAAAGAAAACGATATAGACACTGTAATTCATCTCGGTGATATAGTTGATAGGCGAAAGTATATCAGCTACACAACCCTAAGAGATATGAATAACAATTTTATAGAGAAGTGTTCTAAAGAGAATTTAGACCTACACATTCTTATCGGTAACCATGACGTAACTTATAAGAACACAAATGACGTAAACTCTGTGAAAGAACTGTATAATGAAGACGTTCAAGGTTATTCTGAAGCACAAGAGGTAGAGTTTGACGGATGCAAAATTCTATTTCTCCCATGGATTAATTCAGAGAACTATGAACACTCTATGAGAAAGATCAAAGGGACCACAGCAGAAATTGTTATGGGACACCTTGAGATAGCGGGTTGTCTTATGCAACGAGGAATAGTATGTGAGCATGGACTGAACATAGACACGTTTAGAAACTTTGATATAGTCATGTCCGGCCATTATCATACACGCTCTCTCACAAAGAACATTCAATATCTTGGATGTCCATATGAACTTACGTGGTCAGACTATCAAGATCCGAAAGGGTTTCATGTGTTTGATACTGACACAAGAGAACTTGAGTTTATACAAAATCCAATTCGCATGTTCCATAAAGTTTTCTATGATGATAGCAGTATGTCATTAGAAGAAATTTCTAATACAGATTTCAAAGAATTTGCTGGCTCATTTGTAAAAGTAATTAAGCAAACAACGAACAATCCATATTGGTTCGATCTGTATATGGATAGGCTCTACAAATCTAATCCTATGAATATTCAGATTGTCGATGACCATATGAATTTAGATTTAGATGATGATAGTGATATTGTTAATGAAGCCGAAGATACGCTGACGATTTTGAGCAAATACATAGATAGCATGACCACTTCAGTGGATAAGAAAAAACTTGACAATTTAATGAGAAGCCTGTATACTGAAGCCCTATACGTTGAATCATAAGGTAGAGTATGATTGAATTTAAAATTGTTCGGTGGAAGAATTTACTTTCTACGGGAAATTCTTGGACTGAAATTAAGCTTAATGAATCTCCAAATACGCTTATAGTAGGCGAGAACGGCTCGGGCAAGAGTACGATACTTGACGCCCTGTGCTTTGCCTTGTTCAATAAGCCATTTCGTAAAATTAAAAAAGACCAACTCATTAACACAATCAACGAAAAAGATTTGTTAGTTGAGATAGAGTTTTCAATCGGAAGCAAGAAGTACTTAGTAAGGCGTGGATCAAAGCCAAACATCTTTGAAATTTACATTGATGACAATCTACAAAATCAGCCTGGCTCTACACGCGACTATCAAGACTTTCTTGAGCGTACTATTCTGAAATTAAACTTTAGATCATTCACTCAAATAGTAATATTGGGATCATCATCATTCGTTCCGTTTATGCAATTAGCCGCTGGCGCTAGACGTGAAGTGATAGAAGACTTACTGGACATTCAGATATTCAGTACCATGAACCTATTGCTTAAAGATCGTATAACGGAAAACAGAACATCAATCCGCGATGCTGAATATTCTGTAAAGCTGATCAATGAGAAGATTAGTGTTCAGAAAGAATACATCGGCAAAATCAGAGCGAAGAACGAAGACTTTGTTACTGAGTTTAATAAACAGATTGATGAATTTAAAAACGCTATTAGTTCCCACCTAGAAACAAAGACCTCGCACACAGCCCTTATAGACGCTCTAAGAGACAATTTAACGGGTGAATCTGGTGTTATAAAGAAAACTTCTAAGGTCGTTACGCTGATAGAGAAGTTAAAAACGAAACATAAAACAGCGCATAAGCGGGTAAGTTTTTATCAGGATAATGATAATTGTCCTACGTGTGAACAGATTATTGATATAGAAATAAAAGCGAACAAGATTTTAGAAACAGAAAAACTTATAGAGACCACAGAACAAGCTGTTAATACATTGACAAAAGAACATGGCGAGTTGGTTAAGTCTCTTGATAAGTTTGATGAAATGAATAAAGAGATAACTTCAATTCAGAAAAAAATTATGACGATAGATGCTAATATTGAATCGCATCAAAAATCTATAACAAAGATACAAAACAATATAGATAAAATTCTGAATACAGATGAAGAAGATACAGAAGCGAAAAACAATCTTAAAGAATTAAAGACTGAACTGGCTGATAAAGAAGCAGTATTAGAAGAGTTGACGTTTGATAAAGAGTTGCTTAATACAGCCGGGTCTATGTTAAAAGATGGCGGCATAAAGACTAAGATCATACGTCAATATATTCCCATCATGAATAAGTTAGTTAATAAGTATCTGGCCGCATTAGATTTCTTTGTCAACTTTGAACTTGACGATGAATTTAAGGAAGTTATTAAGTCTCGCTATAGAGATATATTTTCTTATGCATCATTCTCTGAAGGCGAAAAAATGCGTATAGACTTGGCTCTACTGTTTACATGGAGAGCCGTAGCAAAGCTTCGTAACTCTACAAACACAAATCTACTTATTCTTGATGAAGTCTTTGACGCCTCACTAGATACTAATGGCTGTGATGAATTTCTGAAACTGTTACAGCAATTAGGAGTAGATACAAATATATTTGTTATATCACACAAAGGCGATATATTGTATGAGAAGTTTCATAGTCAGATTCGATTTGAAAAAACAAAAAACTTTAGTAGGATAATAAAATGAATTTAAAACTTGAATTGATAAATCCGAATGATCCTGTATTGAACGAACCAACTATGATGTTTGACTTTGATAGACCCCCTATTGATCCAGATCAACTATTTGCACAGTTAGCAGAAATTATGGTTGAGAATAAGGGGATGGGGTTAGCGGCTAATCAAGTCGGAATACCTTATAGTGTTTTTGTTCTTGGAGATCCTTCCAATGTTGATAGTATCATTCCTGTATTCAATCCAAAAATTTTGAATAGGACAGGAGACTTGTATTATGCTGAAGAAGGTTGCTTGACCTATCCAGGGCTTTATGTTAAAGTAAAAAGATATAGCCAGATTAGGACACGATACACAACTAATGCAAATGTAACAGATACGATAAAATTATCTGGAGTTACTTCTAGAGTCTTTCAACATGAGTATGACCATTTAGAAGGTATTAAGTTTACACAAAGAGCCAACCCATATCATTTAGCTAAAGCACGTAAGAATTTGAAGAAGGTACAGAGATTGAGGAAGAAAAATGAAGCCATGGCAACACGGGTATGACATTGACTTTCTAAAAGATATAGAAAAAGAATACGGTCACTATAATAGTTTCACGTTGTCTCCCTTTGCTCAATTCAAAAAGAACAATATAGCTGAAGGGCTTCATAAAGGAACGTTACAGCAACTAAACGAAGAAACTTTTGTCAATGTCTTTATAGCAAAGTCTCCAAGCGATATCACTATGCACGGCGATACAGTTATTGCCAGAAAGATTAAAGGTGATATTACTATACGTAACATGACTGGAGACTTTCCTGTATTAGAAACATTTCTTAATGATAAGAAAGAAGATAATACAGTCTTTGGCACTGTTAAAAATAACATATGGTTATACGTCTGGGCAGAAGAGATACTAACAAACGCAATAGCAAAAAGCTGTGGGTTTGATTTAGTCGGCCCTAAGATCACTACTTTCGGTGAAATGTATAACATATATTATTATGGTAGCCCGCGTGAATTTCCTGAACTTGATAAAGCAGAATACGAAAGCATTAAAAAGATAGGTGATGTAGACCTCAGTATAATTGAGAGCATATCAAATAAGATTGATACTCTCCCTGCATTTACTAATCATTATAGCAATTATAATAAAGATAAATCTTGGTCTGCCTTGTCGCTACGTGGGTA
>Ga0209992_10003584_pt1 | contig 12945 bp, 6 predicted proteins | sample 2SBtaG_2_FD_182564 | JGI IMG/M metagenome (GOLD analysis project Ga0209992, IMG submission 182564) | Deep subsurface microbial communities from Kolumbo volcano to uncover new lineages of life (NeLLi) - 2SBTROV12_ACTIVE470 metaG (SPAdes)... | ecosystem: Environmental > Aquatic > Marine > Volcanic... | reverse complement strand
GAACTGGCCGGCCCAGTGGAGGTTCGCATCGTCAGCTATGGGCGGCCCAGCGGCGCGGCTGCAGCGATCTTGGACCGCCAACGCGGTGCCGGAGTCGGGCCTGGAGATCGCCGCTCTCGATGACTGCGAGACTGCCGGAACCCGCCGCAGGAGCCCGACTGCCCCTCGACCTCGCCCAACAACACAACCGAGATCCACAGCGCGGCTACCTCTCGACGCGATGGACCTCCTTCGGGTCGGGAGGTGCTCGCGCCCCTGGGACCCGGGCAGGGGACGCAGTGAGCGACCTCGGGAGACACCAGGCGTTGGCACGGTCTGTGCAGCTCGCTGCCAGAGTCGTGGGCGCATTCCTCACGGCCCAAGTCACCCTGGGACTCCAATGATCCTGACCCTGCTCCTCCTCTGCGCCTGCTCGGACAGCACGGGCCCGACCGCCAGCGACAGCGGTTCCACCGACACCGGAGGGACGACGGGTTCCACCGACACGGCCCCTCCCACAGACACGCAAGACACCGGAGGCACGGAGGACACGCAAGACACCCGAGACACGGAGGACACCCAGGACACCGGCGACACCCAGGACACCCAGGACACCCAGGACACCGGCGATACCGCTGAGCCCGTCGCGTCCGATGGGGCCTGGCTGACGGGCGGCGTCGATGCGTCCGGAGGCTCGTTCGCGCTTGCCGCTGCGGATCTCGACGGGGACGGGTACCCCGAGGTCGTCGCAGCGGACCGGTCGTCCCCCACCTCGGCCGGCGGAAGCGGCCGCGTCTATGTGCTGCAGGGTCCGTTCGTGGCCGACGCCACGACGGATGACGCGGTCGCGGTCTTCGAAGCCGGTCCAGAGGCCGGGTTCGGCATCGCTGTGGACGCCGGCTCGGACCTCACAGGCGACGGCATGCCCGATGTGCTGATCGGCAGTGAAGTCCACCGCGATCAGCCAGGCGCGGCCTATGTCTTCGCCGGACCCTTCACCGGAACGTCGACCCCAGCAGCGGCGACGGCGAGTCTGGTGGGGGGAGACAGCGACGGGAGGGCGGGCTTCGCGGTGAGCATGGTCGGAGATGCGACCGGCGATGGCATCCCGGACGCGCTGGTCTCGTCACCGTACTCCGACGCCACGGGCAAGTACCACGGAGAGGTGGGTCTGATGCCGGGGCCCCTGTCCGGCACCTACTCCCTGGAAGACGACGTCGTCCTCAGAGTCCATGGCCACTACGGCGAAAGCTACTGGGGCATTTTCGGTCTCGCCGGCTACGACCTGGGCGGTCAGGGCGACGTAGACGGGGACGGCGTGAACGATCTCCTCATCGGGTCGATGACGGTCACCGGCGACGAGCTCTACAGCGGAGAGGCCTACGTCTTCCTCGGAGGCAGCAGCAGCGGAGACGTCTCGGTCTCCGACGCAGACCTGCTCCTGCAAAGCGAGGAACGGGACTACATCGGCTCGTCCGTCACGTTCCTGGGAGACGTAGACGGGGACGGCCACGGCGATCTGGCCGTCGGATCCGGCGATGAGTACTACGGCAACGGCGCCGGCGCGTGGGTCTTCCTGGGTGGCACGACAGGGTCGCGGAGCGCCGCGAGTGCCTACTGCTCTCTCGAGCTGGAGTCCGGCTACCCCGAGTTCATGGTGGTCGTGGGCAGGGTCGGCGATATCGACGGCGACGGCCTCGCCGACGTCGGCGTCGGGGTCGACGGTCGGGCCTATGGGGGAGACCCGGAAGCGGACGGCCGGGCGTACCTGGTCTCCGGCCTGTCGACGGGCGCCCACTCGCTCGCCGACGCCAGCGAGATCCTCGACGGCAGGACACACGAGGGCCGGTTCGGGCGGAGCCTCCTGGCGCTTCAAGACGGTGACGGCGATGGCCAGGAGGAAGTGCTCATCGGTGCGGAGGGAGAGGCGTTCCTGTCCTGGTCCGCGACGCGGTAGGGAGGGACTCTGGATGGGGCACCCGGACCCCCTACTCCACATACCCCAACGCCCGCAGCCGCTCGGTCTCCAGCTCCGAGAACGGGATTGGGTCCAGGGTGCTCTCCAGGTCGCAGTCCGCGCCATCGACCCCCTCGACCGCCCAGGTCCCACTGCGAACCGGCGCGATGACCACGTCGCCGGCCTCTCGTCGCGCTGGCCCCCACGCCCCCGGCGGCACTTCCCAGGAGGCGCTCGCTGGCACCCGAAGGGCCTGGCCCTCCTGGACCCTCAGCCGACAGACCCGCCGATCGACGCGCTCCTGGGTCCACCGCATCTGCTCGAAGTCCCGCAGTCTGGCCCGTAGCGCGTCCACGTCGCCGTCTGCGTAGCGGGCCTTGCCCAACAGGAGCGTGCCCTCCGGCGCCACCACCCCTCGCTCGTGCACGTGCTCTCCCCGGGTGGGCAGCATGCGGGCCATCAAGACCGCGTCCGAGGGCTCGGCCCAAGTACCGGGATCCTGGGCGCCCAGAGCGAGGGCCAGGCGCGGGCCCACGTCCTGGAGGCGGGTCAGGCCCCCTGGACGCTCGGGGGTGCCACTCATGGCCGCATGCACCCGGCTCACCTCGGGCCACAGGGCGTGGCCGTGCTCGAAGCCTCCGTGCTCGAAGAGCTCCTCGCCGTGGTCGCTGACGATGGCGACGACCGCGTCGGGCATCGCTGCCATGAGCTGGGCCACCCGGGCATCGACCTGGGACACCTCGGCGGCGTAGAGCTGGCGGATGCGGGCCTGGTCCAAGGGATCGGTGTAGGTCCCCGCGTTGTCCAGGTCCCAGAACTGGTCCCCCACCCTCTCGGTCGCCCCGGCGGGCGCCGGGTCCGGCTCATAGGGCAGGTGGGGCCCGATCAGGTGGGCCACCACGTAGCGCGGACCCTGGCGCGGCTCGGACAGCCACTGGAGGAGCAAGGCGATCGCCTGGGGGTCCTCGGCCAGCTCGGCGCTGCGCGAGAAGCCCTGGCCGAAGCCCCGACTGGCATAGGTGTAGGGGTTCGTGGACACATACCAACGCTGGTGGCCCGGCAGGAGCTCGGCCAGGGTGATCTGCTCGGCCGGGAGGTGCTGGGTGCTCTCGGGGGCGATGGCCCACGGGGGCCGCCCGGTGAACAAGGCGGCGACCGACGGCTGGGTCCAGGGGGACGGCGCCCAGGTCTGCTCGGGCCACCAGCCGGCCTGGGCGTGGGCCCACAGGGTCGGCGTGAGGTCCTGGGTCACGTGGTCCGCGCGCAGGGTGTCGACGATGATCAACAACCCGTCCGGGGCTCCAGCGGCTAGCGGGTCAGCGACTTCGACCCAGACCGGCTCGCCGCAGTCCGTGCGGGCCTTGGCGTCGCTGAGTCGCGCGATCCGGCGCCACGCTGGCCCCACCGGCTCTCCCCCCACGGTGCCGGGACAGGCGGCGGCCATGGCGACTGGCACCAACCCCCGGGCAGAGCTCCCCGGTGGCACCGCCACGGCGTGCCGCACCTGCTGAGCCAGGCGCACCGAGCCCGCGTGCAGCCCGGCCACCAGCGGTGGCGCCTGACACCCGGACAGCACGGCGATGGCCAAAAGGGGAACAGGCAGGCGCAGCGCTCCGGTGGGGTGTCGAGGGGCAGCCTACCTCGACCGTCCGCCGGCACTTGATCCCTCCGACGCGCTTGGCTACCCAAGTGGGTCCAAGCGGAGCCGCCCATGTCCCGAAGCCTTCCCCTCGCGCTCGTCATCCCGGCCCTGGTGGTCGCCTGTTCCGGCGACGACACCACCACCGACTCGGCGGGCACGACCGACTCGGCCACGACCACCACCGGGAGCGACACCGCGACCACGAACACGGCGGACTCGGGCACCACCGGCACCGACAGCGGCACCACCGGCACCGACAGTGGCACCACCGACTCCGGCACCACCACCGACGACTTCGACGGCGACGGCTACACGATCGACGACGGCGACTGCGACGACGAAGACGAGAACGTCTACCCGGGTGCGCCCGAGGACCTGAGCGACGGCGTGGACCAGGACTGCGACGAGCTGATCGACGACGCGTCGGTGCTGGATCTGGTGGCCGGCGACCTGGTGATCACCGAGATCATGGCCCAGCCCCTGGCCGGCGATCCGGCGGACGGCGAGTGGTTCGAGGTGGTCAACGCCAGCGGCCTGTTGGTGGACCTGGACGGGCTGACCCTGAGCGATGCCGACGGCAACAGCTGGACCGTGGCCGAGACCTCCGGACTGCCCGACGGCGAGCGGGTGGTGTTCGGTGCCAGCAGCGAGACCGCCGACAACGGCGGGTACACCCCAGACCTGGTCTACAGCGACCTGGTGCTGGGCGACGCCGAAGGCACCCTGAGCCTGAGCGCCGACGGCAACGAGCTGGACAGCACCAGCTGGAGCAGCGACGGCACGTGGCCGTCCACCCCCGGCGCCAGCCTGAGCCTGTGGGGCGACGCGACCACCGCCACCGACAACGACAGCGGCACCAACTGGTGCGACGCGACCAGCAGCTACGGCGACGGCGACCTGGGCACGCCGGGCAGCGAGAACGACGGCTGCGAGCTGCTCGACGACCTCGACGGCGACACCTTCCCCGGCTCCGAGGACTGCGACGACAGCGACGCCACAGTGAACCCCGACGCGACCGAGGTCTGGTACGACGGCGTCGACCAGGACTGCAGCGGCGGCAGCGACTACGACGCCGACCTGGACGGCCAGGACAGCGCCGACCACGAAGGCGACGACTGCGACGACGACGACGCGACGGTCTTCGACGGCGCCGCCGACACCTGGTACGACGGCATCGACAGCGACTGCGCCGGGGACTCCGACTACGACGCCGACGCCGACGGCGAAGACTCCCTGGCCGAAGGCGCCGGCGCAGACTGCGACGACACCGACGCCTCGATCAACACCAGCGCCGCCGAGACCTGGTACGACGGCATCGACAGCGACTGTGCCGGTGACTCCGACCACGACGCCGACGCGGACGGCGAGGACTCCCTGGCCGAAGGCGCCGGCGACGACTGCGACGACACCGACGCCTCGATCAACACCAGCGCCGCGGACACCTGGTACGACGGCATCGACAGCGACTGCGCCGGGGACTCGGACTACGACGCCGACGTCGACGGCGAGGACTCCCTGGCCGAGGGCGCCGGCGACGACTGCGACGACACCGACGCCACCATCAACACCAGCGCCACCGAGGTCTGGTACGACGGCGTGGACCAGGACTGCGACTCGGCCAGCGACTACGACGCCGACGGCGACACCCACCTCTCCGAGGCCGAGATCGCCATCGGCGACGACTGCGACGACACCGACGCCAGCATCAACCCGTCGGCCACGGACACCCCGGACGACGGCATCGACCAGGACTGCGACGGCAGCGACAGCACCGAGATCCTGGACGAAGACGGCGACGGTCACGGCACGGACACGGACTGCGACGACAGCGACGCCGCCATCAACACCGATGCCACCGAGGTCTGCGACGGCGTCGACAACAACTGCAACGGCGACGTGGACGACGACGACAGCGGCGTGGACCTGAGCACCGGGACCACCTGGTACGCCGACAGCGACGCCGACGGCGAGGGCGACGCCAGCGGATCCGGGACCCGGGCCTGCGACGCCCCCGCAAACACCGTGGCCGACAGCAGCGACTGCGACGACTCGGACAGCGCGGTCAACACCAGCGCCAGCGAGGTCTGCGACGGCGTCGACAACGACTGCAATGGCGACACCGACGACAGCGACAGCGGCCTGGACGCCAGCACCACCACCGCCTGGTACCTGGACAACGACGCCGACAGCTACTACGGCCCGGCGACCGAGCAGAACACCTGCGACGCCCCCAGCGCCAGCCACGCGGCGGCCAGCGACTACACCGGCGAAGACTGCGACGACACGGACAGCGCCATTCACCCGGCCGCGACCGAGGTCTGCGACGGCGCTGACAACGACTGCAACGGCGACGTCGACGACGACGACAGTGGCACCGACTACAGCGGCGAGCCGACCTACTACGCCGACAGCGACGGCGACGGCTTCGGCGACGACAGCGACGCTGGCGTCCAGGTCTGCGAGCAGCCCTCGAACACGGTCACCGACAACACCGACTGCGACGACACCGACGCCTCCAGCTTCCCGGGTGCCACCGAGACCGCCGGCGACGGCATCGACCAGGACTGCGACGGCAGCGACCTGGCCCCCGGCACACCTCTGTCCGACCTGGGCGCCGGCGACCTGATCCTGACCGAGATCATCCAGAACCCCGACGCGGTGTCCGACGCCAACGGCGAGTGGTTCGAGCTCTACAACGCCAGCGCCGACGAGGTGAACCTGGACGGGCTGGTGATCGAGGACGGCACCGGATCGGACTCCCACACGGTCAGCGGGAACGTCCTGGTGGCGGCCGGCACCTACGGGGTCCTGTGCCGCAACGAGGACAGCGCCACCAACGGCGGCGTGACCTGTGACTACGAATACAGCGGCTTCACCCTGGGCAACGGCGCCGACGAGGTCGTGCTGTCCTATGACACCGTCGAGTTCGACCGGGTCGAGTACGACGGCGGCACCGCCTTCCCAGACCCGACCGGCGCCAGCATGTCCCTGGACAGCGGTGTCCTCAGCGCCACCGACAACGACACCGGGTCCAACTGGTGCGAGGCCACCAGCACCTTCGGTGATGGCGACTACGGCACCCCCGGCAGCGCCAACGACAGCTGTGGCGGCGGGTCCACCACCTACACCTACACCTGGGACGACGACATCTCGCCCCTGCTCCAGGCGGAGTGCACCGGCTGCCACGTGGGCGGCGCCTCCAGTGGCAACGCCAACTTCGACAGCTACAGCACCGTGGTCGACTTCCCGTCCGACGACGTGCCGTCGATGGACCTGATCGAGCCCAGCGACGCGACCAATAGCTATCTGTGGCACAAGCTCAACGACACCCAGAGCACCGTAGGCGGCGGCGGCGGCTGGATGCCCAAGGGCACGACCACCGGCCTGGACAAGGCCGACCTGGCCATGATCGAGACCTGGATCAGCGAGGGGGCTCCGGAGTCACAGCCTTCGACCACCCCGACCTACACCTGGGACGCCGACATCTCGCCGTTGCTCCAGGTCGAGTGCACCGGCTGTCACGTGGGTGGCGCGTCCAGCGGCAACGCCAACTTCGACAGCTACAGCACCGTGGTGGACTTCCCGTCCGACGACGTGCCGTCCATGGACCTGATCGAGCCCAGCGACGCCACCAACAGCTACCTGTGGCACAAGCTCAACGACACCCAGAGCACCGTCGGCGGCGGCGGCGGCTGGATGCCCAAGGGCACGACCACCGGTCTGGACAAGGCCGACCTGGCAATGATCGAGACCTGGATCAGCGAAGGCGCCGCAGAGAACTAAAGGGTCTAGGTCTAGGTCTACGGACCCTCCGGGATGTCATAGCCATTGCCGACGCCCCAGCAGCTCACGCTGCCCTGGGTCGTGATGGCACACGCGGCGTGGTAGCCCACGGCGACTTCGGCAAACGCCCCATCACCCGGGGCGTCGTTGATGCCGGTCGCGTCGTTGCCCCAGCAGCTGAGCCCACCGGTCTTGCTCAGTCCGCAGGAGTTCTCGGGGCCGCTGGAGACCTGGATCCAGTCCTGGCCCGGGGTCGGGTCGGTCTTGCCGTAGGTGTCGTCCCCCCAACAGGCCATGCTGCCGTTGCTCAAGACCGCGCACTGGTGGGACACGCCGCCGTCCAGCTGGACCACGGCGAATTCGCCGGAGTAGGAGTTCAGGTTCGCGCGGGCACTGGCTCCGTAGCCCCAGCACTCCGGCTTGTCCTTGGCCAGCACCGCACAAGTCGACGTGCCGTCGAGGCCGATCTCGTACTGCCGTCCGTCTGGGTTCTCGATGTGGTCGTCTTCGGTCTGGCCCCAGCAGGACAGCTGACCCAGTTCGTCCAGGGCACAGGAGTGGTTCGTGCCGGTCTCGATCCGGGTGAGCACACCCATGGGCACCGGCGGCGTGGCATAGGCACCTTCGGTACCCCAGCAGAAGGGGACCCCGTCCTCGCGCACAGAACAGGCGTAGTAGTAGCCCACGGCCACGTCGACATAGGTGCCGGTCGGCACGTCGCGGGTCACCTCGGAGTTGTAGCCCCAACAGTCCAAGGTCCCGCTGTCGTCGATCCAGCAGGCGTTGAACTGGCCGACCGCCAAGCGGTGCCCGGGGCTAGCCTCTATCTCCTCGGCGATCCCGGAGTCACCGCTGTCCGCCGGCGTCTCGGTCGTGGACCAGGTGCCGCTGTCTCCTTCGCCCCAGCCATCCGGGAAGGGGTCGATGCAGCCGCCGAGCCCCACCCACAACAGGCTGGTCATCACTCGGGGTCCGCCGAGCTCACCGTCGCCTGTAGCCCCACGCCGTTCGTGGTCAGCAGGACCCGGGCCCGGCGACCGGCCTGGAGCTCCAGGGCGAGGCCGCTGGTGACCAGCAGAGCCCCGAGCACCGCGGCGCCGTCGCCCACGTAGGACATCCGCCTGGCGGTCCCGTGGGCCTCCTGGTTCGCCTGGCACACCGAGACGTCGGTCACCGCGTCCTTGCACTCGGCCGACAGGTCGTTCGCGACACCGGCGAAGTACACCGCGGCCCCCACACCCCCGGCGAGCACCAGCCCCCCCGCACCCATGAGACCCCGACGGGCCAGCGCAGGTCGCGGCTGGGGCAGCATGGTCAGGGCGGTGAAGCGGCCGGCAGCGGGATCGCCCGCCCACACCCCTCGCGGGGTGGTCACGTAGACCGGCTCCTGGGCTCCTCGGGTGACGGCGAGCAGCCAGGCCAGGTCCTGGGGACGGTCCTCGGCCCAGGCAGCCGCGTCTTCCGGGATGCTGTCCGGCTCGTACCAGGTGGCGCTGGCGCCGGCGTCGAGCACGATCCAGCCTTGGCTGGTGGGCGTACGCAGCAGGTGGGGTCCAGGCGCCAAGACCACGGTCGGGAGTGCAGGCGTGCCGTCGACCAGGTTCTGATCGCCCGACGGGAGCAGGTGCAGGGTCGCGCGAGCGCCTTGGCCCACCTGGGCCCGGGCAGCGTCGAAGATGGCCTGGCCATGGGCGGGGGCAAAGTTGTCGTCCCAGCCCCGGTTCGGGTCCAGCATCGCTGCCCGGTAGAAGCTGTCGTGGGCAGCCTCGGCGTCCCCGGCCACCGCGCGCAACACGCCCTGCAGGAAGAACGCCTCGTACACCAGCCCGTTGGGCAGGGCCTCGGGACCGCAGGCCACCACGTGACTCAGCTTGTGGAGCGATAGCTCTCCTTGTTCGATGCGGGCATACATCCAGGCCTTGCGCGCCTGAGCCAGGAGCGTCTCCAGGTCCGCGGTGGAAGGCTCGATGCAGGGCTTCCAGATGCCGGTGCCGAGGAGCTTGGCAGGGCCCCGCTCGACCAGCGTCGACAGATCCACTGGCTCGAGCTCGTCGGCTGGGACCTGGGCATTCCACGCGACCCTGTCGACCGCGTCGTCCTGGGTTCCGCCGGTGTACAGCACCGGCGTGGCCCAGGCACTCCCGGACCAAGCCAGCCCCATCCACAGTCCAAGCACCCTTGGCGCGAAGTCCCGGGCCACCAGCCACCTCCTCCCCCCTCGCATCGGCCCGACGGGACCCCGCCTTGAGAGGGGCTCTCCACCCTGCCCGACCGCGGTTAGGACCGAGCGGACCACTGGGGCGTAGCCATGACTCTGCTGCTGATCAGCCTGACCCTCTCCTGCGGTCCGCAGAGCCCGCCCCAGACAGCTGCTGTGCCGACACCGGCTGCGCCACCCGTGGCGCCGCAGCGCGCGTGGCTCCACACGGAGCACGGCGTGGAGCGATCGGACCCCTGGTACTGGATGAAGGACCGGAACGATCCCCAGGTGATCGCCTATCTGGAGGCCGAGAACGCCTACACGGATCAGATGACCGCGGACAGTCAGCCTCTGCGCCAGGCGCTGTACGACGAGATGCTGGGCCGCATCCAAGAAGACGACGCCGGCGTGCCCTGGCAGGACGGGGACTACCTGTACTTCTGGCGCACGGCAGAGGGCCAGAGCTATCCCCTGCTGTGCCGCCGACCGGCCGACCAGCCCGACGCGCCGGACGTGGTGCTGCTGGACGAGAACGCCCGGGCCGAGGGCCTGGACTACTACGACCTGGGCACCTGGGCGGTGAGTCCGGACCAGACCCTGCTGGCGGTGGCCGAGGACACGACGGGCCGGGAGATCTACACCGTGCGGATCCTGGACCTGGAGACCGGCACCTGGCGGCCGGACACCCTGGCCGACGCCTCGCCGAGCCTGGTGTGGGCCAACGACAGCCAGACCCTGTTCTACACGTCGATGGACGACGCGCTCAGGCCCTACCAGCTCTGGCGCCACGAGCTGGGCCAGGCCCAGGCCGACGACGCTTCGCTGTTCTCAGAGCCCGACGAGCGCTTCTGGCTGCACCTGGAGCGCACCCGGAGCGACGAGTTCCTGCTGGCGGTGCTGGGCAGCAGCATCACCAGCGAGGTGCTCGTGTTGGACGCCGACGAGCCCCAGGCCATGTGGACGCCGATTCGACCCCGCCGCCAGGGCGTCGAGTACGAGGTCTCCCACCACGGCGATGCCTTCCTGTTGCGCACCAATGCCTGTGTCGACGACGCCGGGATCCAGGGAGACTGCGCCCTGAACTTCAAGGTGGAGTCCCAGCCGATCACCGGCGAGGCCGACCCGACCGAGTGGATGGCCCACCGGCCGTCGGTGATGCTGGAGCAGCTGGACGCCTTTGCGGATCACCTGGTCATCACCGAGCGCACCAACGGCTTGCTGAGCCTACGCATCCACGACTTCGCCACCGGCGACGAACACACCGTCGCCCTGCCCGAGGCGGCCTATGAGATCTGGTCCGAGGCCAACGCGGTCTATGACACCTCGCAGTTCCGCTTTGGCTATTCGTCGATGGTCACGCCAGAGTCGGTCTTCGACTGGAACGTGGAGACCCGCACCCGGGCCCTGTTGAAGGAGCAGCCGGTCCTGGGCGACTACGATCGCGCCGCGTACACCACCTCTCGGCTGTGGGCAGCAGCGCCCGACGGGGTCCAGGTCCCGGTCACGGTGGTGCACCGCACCGATGTGCCCCTGGACGGCACCGCCCCGATGATCATGACCGGCTACGGCGCCTACGGGGTTCCCTACGACCCCTACTTCACCGTGACCCGCCTGCCACTGCTGGACCGGGGGGTGGTGTTCGCCATCGCCCACGTGCGCGGCGGGGGCGATCTGGGCCGCGGTTGGTACGAAGACGGCAAGTACCTGAACAAACAGAACACCTTCACCGACTTCATCGCCGTCACCGAGCACCTGGTCGCCCAGGGCTACGCCGCGCCCGACCGAGTGGCGATCTACGGCGGCAGCGCAGGCGGCATGTTGATGGGCGCTCTGGCCAACCAGCGACCTGAGCTCTACGCCGGCATCGTGGCCCAGGTCCCCTTTGTCGACGTGGTCACGACCATGATGGACGAGACCATTCCCCTGACCGTCATCGAGTGGGAGGAGTGGGGCGACCCCCACGACCGGACCTACTTCGACGCCATGCTGGCCTACTCGCCCTACGACAACGTGACCGCCCAGGACTACCCCCCGATGCTGATCACCAGCGGCTTGAACGATCCCAGGGTCCAGTACTGGGAACCCACCAAGTGGACCGCTCGGCTCCGAGCGACGGGCACGGGGGACAGCCTCCTGCTGCTCAAGACCCACATGGGCGCAGGCCACAGCGGGGCGTCGGGTCTCTATGGCTACCTGGAGGACCGGGCCTTCACGTGGGCCTTCCTGTTGGGATGCCTGGGGGTGAGGTCGTGATCCTGTGGCTGCTGCTCGCCTGCCCTGGCTCCGAGCCCGAGTCGGAGGCCCTGTGCCAGAGCGAACCCCAGCACTGGGTCGACGCTGACGAGCTCGGGGTGCTCCAGGGCCAGTGCGCCGACCTGCGCCTGGACGTCCAGGTCCACGGCGAAGGCGAGCTGGACTTTCGGGGCCTGGCCGTGAACGCGCCGGTGTTCGAGCTCACCGTGACCGCGGGAGAAGCCGGGGGCACCTTCGAAGGCCTGACCCTGCGTGGGCCCTGGACCGTCGAAGGGCCCGGCGAGCACGCCTGGTGGCGCCAGGGCTACCAGTCCTGGTCCTGGTCTGGCGTGACGGCCCTGGAGCCCGCGGCGCTGGACACCACCGGGCAGCCGGTCGTGGGGGGTGACGGAGACGCCACCGACGTCTTCAACGAGGCGCCCGGCACGAGCTGGTGGAGCGCCCTGCTGGGCCGGGCCGACGGAGCCAGCCTGGGCATCGGCGTGCTCGACGCAAGCACGAGCAAGTTCCACGTGGCGGTGACCGACGACGAGCTCGTGCTCACCTATGGCCTGCGCGGCGGCAGCATCGTGCTGGAACCCGGGGAGACCCTGACCCTTGGCCCGCTGTGGATCGACACCGGTCTGGACCCGGTGGCCCTGCTCGAGGACTACGCCGCCCGGGCGGCGGCCGAGACACCGGCCGTGGGCCTGGACCAGCCCCCACCGGTGGGCTGGCTGACCTGGTACCAGTACTACGCGGACATCGACGAGGACATCGTGCGCGCCGAGCTGGCCGCCGCCGCAGCCCTGGCCCTGGACCCGGCGTTGGCGCCGCTCGAGGTCTTCCAGATCGACGACGGCTGGCAGCGGCTCTGGGGCGACTGGACAGCCGGCGACGACTTCCCCGGGGGCATGCCCCTGCTGGCGGCGGACATCTCGTCGGCCGGGCTGGTCCCCGGCCTGTGGCTGGCGCCGCTGTACGTGCACCGGGACACGGACACCTACCAAGAGCACGCGAACTGGTGGGTCCAGGACTTCGACGGCGGCGAGCTGAGCTTCTCCAACCTGGGCACCGGCGACTACGCAGTGCTCGACGTGACCCACCCCGACGCCGCGGCCTGGCTCCAGGCCGAGCTCGCGCGACTGGTCG
>Ga0209992_10003583_pt1 | contig 12946 bp, 20 predicted proteins | sample 2SBtaG_2_FD_182564 | JGI IMG/M metagenome (GOLD analysis project Ga0209992, IMG submission 182564) | Deep subsurface microbial communities from Kolumbo volcano to uncover new lineages of life (NeLLi) - 2SBTROV12_ACTIVE470 metaG (SPAdes)... | ecosystem: Environmental > Aquatic > Marine >... | reverse complement strand
CAAGCATAAACTTGACTTTGTAGATGCAGAGTTAGAGAAAATTAAACAAACCAATCTCTATAGAAAATTACGATATGTAAATGCAAATAAAGCATATATTACAATTAATGGAAAGAAATTACTAAATTTATGCTCAAATGACTACCTAGGGATTGCTACAACTAAAATCCAAACAAAGCAATTACAATCAAGTTCTAGATTAGTTTCAGGAAATGATGAATCATATAAAAAATTAGAAAAAGTTCTCTCAAAACACAAATCACAACAAAACAGTTTGGTATATCCTACAGGATACATGGCAAATCTAGGTGCAATTTCAGCAATTTCAAATAAAGGAGATTTAATTCTCAGTGATGAATTAAATCATGCAAGTATTATTGAGGCATGTAAATTATCTAATGCCAAAGTTTCAATTTACAAACATAATGACATGGGTGATTTACAAAACAAATTAAAACAAAAAGCAAAAAACAAGTTTATCATCACAGAAGGGATTTTTAGTATGGATGGAGATTTATCTCATCTAAAACAAATTACAGAACTAGCAGAAAAGAAAAAAGCAATTACAATAATTGACGATGCACATGGTGATTTTTCAATAGGTAAAGATGGAAAAGGAACACCTGATCACCTCAATGTTGAAAAAAAAATTGATTTGTATATCAGTAGTCTAAGTAAAGGATTAGGATCATTTGGAGGATATGTTGCATCACAAAGTAATGTAATTGATTTGTGTATTAACAAATCAAAATCATTTATCTATACATCTGCATTACCTTCATTTTTAGTAGAACATTCACTAAAAAGAATTGAATCAAATAGAGAAAAACAAAAAAAGAAATTAGAAAAAAATATCATCCAATTATCAAAAGGATTAGAAAATATAGGATACGAGGTAAATTCTGAAACTCACATCATACCAATAATTATAGGAAACGAGAAACTAGCCATGGATTTTGGAGAGTATTTGATGAATAATGGAGTATTTACACAACCAATCAGATACCCCACAGTTCCAAAAAACAAAGCAAGATTAAGAATATCAGTCACAGCGTGGCTATCAAAAGCAGATATTGAAAAAACACTTCTAGTTTTTGAAAAAGCTTATAGAAAATTTTGGTAATTATCGCATCGCATCAAAGCCACCCAATGCAGGAGAGCCAATAATTACAGCAAGGGTGACAACTATTGCTAAAACCACACCCACAATTACAAAACGTATGTTCATGAAAAAACACACACAGTCCCAGTTAAAAACGGATTGCATTCGAATTGGATGAAATATGGAAGAACGCTTTAAAGGAAAAATCACATCTTTAGTACATGACAGACCCGACAATACTTGTAGCATTACTTGCAGGACTTGGATCATTTGTTGCTCCTTGTATTTTGCCTATGATTCCGGCATTTCTTGCATACATATCTGGAACTACGGTTACAGAAATTGGTTCTAAAAATGGGACAGTATTGGCAGTCAACAGATTAAACATTATTCTAAATACAGTATTTTTTGTCTTAGGATTTTCAGTTGTATTTTCTACTTTGGGTGTTTTGATAAACAGTGTTCTATCCAATTCAGTGGACGAACTAACATCCAGCCTTAATGTTGTTGGAGGTATCATCATAGTTTCTTTTGGAATCTTTTTGTTGTTGTCTACAAAAATTCGTTCATTAAATGTAGAAAAGAAATTTTTTCCAAAAAATTCAAAATCAAGTTATCCGATGTCTTTTGTATTTGGATTAGCATTTGCAGCAGGATGGACGCCGTGTGTAGGTCCAATACTTGGAACAATACTCACATTGGCAGCTACCACCCCCTCAATCTCATTTAGCTTACTACTTGCATACTCGTTTGGATTAGGGATTCCTTTTGTTCTAATGGGAGTTTTTTTCTCAAGAGCTACAAGAATAATTCGTTCCATGACAAAGCACCTCAAATACTATAATGTAATTTTAGGAGGGTTTATCATAATATTAGGAATTTTGGTATTTACAAACCAACTTGCATACATTGCAAATTTTCCACTTCTCAACGAGCTGGTATTATTAGGGTGATTAGATGAAATCAGAAATAAAAACAGGATTGATTTTAGGAGTAATAATTATTGCAGGGTTGGGCATATTGGGAGTTTTTTTCTCAACACTTGATGAACAAGTCCAACCAGTAAACACGTCTGATGATCATATGATTTCACAGATAGATAAATCAGGATTCAAAAGGGCTCCAGACTTGGTAGGAATTGCAGATTATCTAAACACAACTCCAGAAGAATTAGAAAAAGAGATCAAAGACAAAGTTGTACTTTATGACATTTGGACGTATAGTTGCATTAATTGTATCAGAACACTTCCATACATTACAGCATGGGATGACAAATATGCAGATCAAGGATTATTAATTGTGGGAATACATTCACCTGAATTTGAATTTGAAAAAGATCCTAAAAATGTACAAATGGCAATTGACAAACATGGAATAAAATATCCCGTGATTTTAGATAATGACAAAAAAACTTGGGAAGCATTTGAGAATAGATATTGGCCAAGAAAATACATTGCAGATCATGAAGGGTACATCAGATATGATCACATAGGAGAAGGAGGATATCAAGAAACTGAGAAAATAATTCAACAATTAATAAAAGAGAGACATGATTCACTAGGAATACAAACTGCATCAGCAGAAGAATTGGTAGACATAGATGAGTTTGAACATTCATGGTTACGTTCTCCCGAATTATATTTTGGATATCACTTTGCACAAAATCGTAATCAATTAGGAAACGAAGAAGGTTTCAAACCAAATCATGATGTAACATATTCACTTCCTGAATCAATTCAACGTCATTACTTCTATCTTGATGGAACGTGGACTAATTTGAAAGGTAGTATGAAATTAGTGTCAGATACAGGAATCATACTTCTTCCATACAGTGGTAAAGAACTAAACATTGTAACCTCTGGAGAAGCAGATTTAGAAATTTACATTGATGGATTGCTCATTGACTCATCAATGGCAGGAACAGATGTTGGAGATGACGGTATTGTACAAGTAACCGAATCAGGACTATACAACATAGTACAAACTGAGGAATCTGAGGAGCACACAATACAGATATTGATAGAATCTCCAGGATTTGAAATATTTACATTTACGTTTGGATAATGTAACTGACTCAAGGTGTAACCCCAGTTACACTAACTGCAGTGACAAATTCCTTTAAAACAAAAATTTCGAGGTATGTTGAGATAATTAGGTATGATAAGCAATTCTTGGAATAAAGTTGAGGGAGAATCAATATCACAAAAAGTAATTGGCAAAGTAAAGCCTGACGAGCCACTAAAAAACAAGATTGACTTTGCACAAAAGAAATTACAGTTTCAAATTTCAAAACTAGATGGAATTAATCAAAAATTAGGAAAAAAACATGACATAATATTTGAAAAAATAGTTAATGCTCAAAGAAATAATAAAAATAGTTACGCTCAAGCATATGCTGGAGAATTAGCACAGGTAAGAAAAATGAAAAACATGGTTAGCGGTGCAAAACTTTCCATGGAGCAAGTCAAGCTTAGATTAGATACAGTATCAGAATTAGGAGATGTTGTAGTGACACTTAGTCCATGTATGTCAATCATCAAAGGATTAGCTCCATCACTAAATGGAATTATGCCAGAAGCAAATGCATCAATGCAAGATTTGTCATCAATATTAGGAGATGTAATGTCTGGTTCTTCAGTAAATACAGGAGATAGTATGAATGTCAACACTGAAACAAATGCTGATACATTAGCAATTTTAGAAGAGGCACACAATGTTATTGCTGGTCAAACAAAACAATCAATTCCAGATATTCCAGATAATCTCAAACAAGAAATTGTAAATAATAAATCAGATATTTTAATTTAGATAATTTTATTTAGATTTCTTTTTACTTTTTTGAATTAAAATTTTTTTAATTCTGGAAATTGTAGGGTAACTATAACCACGTCTTCTATAATTTGCAATCATCATTTTCCAATTTTTTAATCTCCACTGAGCTTGTTCAGTAGTAACAGAGTGTACTTCTTTTTTGATAATACTTTTTCTTCCCACCTTTAGAGTTCCAGCATCTTTTGCAGACCATCGATTTTTTGCAAATTTTAAACCAGTTAAAATTTCAGATATAGGCATTTCTTTAAAATATTCTTTTAGTTTTTTTAGATCTGTATCAGTGGGTTTTTTTGAAATTGGTAATTCAATATTATGCTTAACCATAAAAATACTCAAAATCTTATACCTTAAGAGAATCTTGCTAAACCAGAATTAACAAAAATAGAAAAAAACTGATTAATTTAAGATTACAAACCCTTAATTGAATATAATTTCATAGAAATCATATGGGATTAATGAATTCACTTGCAAAATTTTGCATCATGAAAAAAGTTAGAGAGAAAGCAAAAGAATCAGATAACGATTCTGAAAAATAAATCTAAGTTCAGTCAATTTGGAATTTAGAATTAATTACTAATGATTATACCAACGGGTTCTCTCAGATTTCCTCAAAAATGACGAATATTGCCGAATTATGAAGTAAATAATTTTCAAAAATTAAAACATTAACAATTCAAAGGAATGATAGAGTTTTTACAGATTCCAACATAAGTCATGATTCCAAAAACCAATACACCAAAAGAAATCAATGGAATTAAAATGAAGACTTTAGTTTTTAGACCCATACAGAATCTCGATTTATTGCATATAAAATTGTCACAGTACTAATCAACTATAATAGTAAAGGTACCTTTTGTATCTGGATTTTGTAATAATGTTATCATCTCTCTAGGAATTGAGTCAGATGCTTGATCACATTTCACAGAAAGAGTTCTGGGACAAATAAAATCACTTTTTCTAATTACAATATCATCTTTATGAGTAAGGATTAATCCAGAATTCCCTTGTCCAGTAATAATGAATTCATGTTCCTGTACTTTAATTGAAAATTTGACCACAGTTTCTGAGGACTTTAGTTTATCTTTTAGTTCAACTGGCAAATCAAAACAACTCGATGTTGCGTTAACCCCAACAATACAATCACCTTGAGGAGTTAAATTGGATTCTTTAGTGATTTCTATAGTTTTTTGATGGTTTGATCTGATATTTTTATGTCCTGTAAATTCAATTTTATATTTCAATATTGAAAAATAATTAATCGTTAATTTAACTTTGATTAAATCAATTCTTCCATTGTTGAATATCAATCATGCATTGAGAGTGATAGTTATCACTTACAAAAGTACAAGCTTGTTCTTGATATTTTCTAAAAAATTTACTTATGCATTCATACTGTTGCTTTTCATCATCAAGCATAGAATTACACAGTCCAGGATCTCTTTTCATATATGCAAAATTGCTTACACAGAATTGAGGATCATCAAAATTCAGGCACATTTGTGGATTATCAAGATTTAGAGCAGAATCAACTTCTTTTGAAATTGATTTTTCAGATGAAGAAGACAATCCCAAATTCCCCATTACCGAAAAAGATGCTACAACAACTATACTTAACATCATAATTCCTGCCAATGTAAATCCAAAGAAAGGCTTCATTTTATTAGATCAAAAATACATTATTTTTGTAATAAAATGATGGATATCCAATTTTTTGAACAGTGTATTATATGTAAAAAAAATAAAAAACATCAAAACAAATGATACGATCATTTTAGATGAGCCTGTTTTTTATCAAAAAAAATAGTCTAAAGAGAGTACGGTTTAAATTAAACTTTCAGAGCATTTCAATCAAATGCTTCCTGCACAACAAGGTTACGATAGAGCAATTACGGTATTTTCACCTGATGGTAGATTATACCAAGTAGAATATGCTATTGAAACGGTTAGAAGAGGAACTATTGCTGTAGGAGTAAAATGTAAAGATGGAATTATAATTGCAGTAGAAGAAAAAGCAAGGAAATTACAAATTTCAGATATTGCTCAAAAGATTTTCCAAATAGATGATCATGTAGGAGTTGCAGCAGCAGGATATATTCCAGATGCTAGAAGTCAAGTAGACAATGCAAGATTCTTTTCACAAAGTAACAAAATGATTTATGATGAACCAGTTGAAGTTGAAACGATTGCTAAACATTTAGCTGATCAATCTCAACAATATACACAATATGCCGGAGTAAGACCTTATGGTGTTGCATTAATTCTTGGCGGAGTTGTAAATGACAAACCAGAGTTATTCTTAACTGATCCTAGTGGAACATTCATCTCTTATGATGCGATTGCTATTGGTTCTGGTTCTGATCAAGTAACAGACTTTTTAGAAAAAACATACAAAAATGATCTCACTTTAGATGAAGCATCAACATTAGCTGCTGCAGGAATTCATTTATCAAGTGAAGATAAAGAAGGTCAAAGCCATATCAGAATGGCACACATTAAAAAAGAAAATGGATTGTATGAATTAGTGTCTGATGAACAGATTGAAAGTTATTCAAATTCTGCAAAAGAAAAATATCCACACGATAAAAATTAATTATTACTACTTGTGAGATTTAATTACATTGAAATTATCTGTAGCCATACCTGAATCATCATTATCAGATGAATCATTAAAGATAGACAAAACAAGAAAAATATCAGTTCTTGCAAGGGCTTGTTCTATTTTTAAAATCGATACAATCTATGTGTATCAAGAAGGTGGGAATTACAAACAAGACGGTAACCTAATGGTAATGATTCTAAAATATTTAGAAACTCCGCAGTTTTTGAGAAGAAGATTATTTCCAAAAATGAATGATTTAAAATTTGCAGGAGTACTACAGCCATTAAAAATTCCAAGTCACATTACTCCTTCAAATGCAAAAAAAATTGTTAGAGGCGATGTTAGAGAAGGAATTATTGTTAGTGTAAAGGGGAAAAAATTTGTAGATGTAGGAATAAATCAACTAATTCAGTTTTTTGGAAAAACAGGATTAGGTAAACGAGTCACAGTTCAATTCAAAGAAGGGTATCCAAAATTATCAGTCAAAGAAATAAAAAAATCAGAAGTAGCATCATACTGGGGATACTCTGTTAAAGAGAGATCAAACTTGTATTCAATATTATCAGAATGGAAAGGAAGTACAATAATCACATCAAGGAAAGGGAAAACTGCAACTAAAGAACAAATTTCAAAATATACAAAATCAGAACAACCGGTATTGGTAGTATTTGGTTCTCCAGATAAAGGAGTTCATGAAATTTTGGGAGGTAAAATGAAAAATGTACAAAATGCAAAATCATTAAACTTTTTTCCAGATCAGGCTACTGAAACTGTTCGTCTAGAAGAAGCAATACTTGGAACATTAGCAATAATTAATGTACAAAGCAATTCATAATATGGCTGAAAGGAAAAATTTTCTATTATTAGCTATTGGAATGGGTGCTGCAGGAATCATTATTGGTGGAATTACAATTTGGAATATGATAACAGATCTGCTATCATTGTAAAATCCAGTCATAGATGGTTAACCTAATTATTTTTCAAGGTTAACGACATCTCACATGGTTTAATAGAGGGATTTCGAGATGCGATTTAACAATGGGAGCTCGAAAACGACATTCACCACGTAGAGGAAGTCTTGCATATTCACCTAGAGTACGTGCAAAAAGCATGGAAGCAAGAATTCGTGCATGGCCAAAACTAAATTCTGAAGAGCCAAAAATTTTAGCTCATTGTGGTTTCAAAGCAGGGTGTGTACAAATTGTCAGTATTGATGATCGTGAAAAAGTTCCAAATGCAGGAAAACAACTTGTTAGTCTTGGAACAGTTCTAGTTACTCCACCAGTGTTAATTTTAGGAATTAGAGGATATTCTAAAGATTATGATGGTAAACATGCAGAATTTGACATTTATGCAGAAGATATTCCAAAAAGTTTTGCAAAAGAAATCTCATTAAAAAATAATCAAGAAAACGCTTTAGAAAATGCAGAGAAAGGATTAAAGAAAATTAAAGAAATCTTTGCAATAGTTGCAGTGTCACCACGTGCAGCAGGATTAGACCAAAAGAAACCATATGTTTTTGAAGCTTCAGTAAGCGGAGGAGATATTCAAAAACAATTTACACATGTTAAAGAATTACTTGGAAAAGAAATTAAAATTGATCAAATTTTTGAAACTGGTGCAACTGTTGATGTTGCAGCAATTACTAAAGGTCATGGATGGCAAGGTGTTCTTAAGAGATGGAACGTAAAAAAGAAACAACACAAATCAAGAAAAACAGTTAGAGAAGTTGGCTCACTTGGTCCAATCTCACCACAAAGTGTCATGTACACAGTTCCAAGAGCAGGACAAATGGGATTCCATCAAAGAGTAGAATATGATAAAAGAATTATGATTATGGGAAATACCAGTGATGAACAAATCAAAATTAATCCAGATGGGGGATTCAAACACTTTGGATTAGTTAAAGGAGATTTCATTATTCTCAAGGGTTCAGTACCTGGAACATATAGAAGATTAATCAAACTAAGAAGTCAAATAAGAAACGCCCCAGCCAAAGTTAACAAACCAAATATTTTGGAGGTTGTGATATGACCAAAGTAGCAACATACACAATTACTGGAACAAAAGATAGTGAAGTTGAACTTCCACTTGTTTTCTCAACTCCATTTAGAAGAGAGTTAATTCACAAAGCAGTTACCAATTTAACTTCACATAAATTCCAACCACAAGGAAGACATCCAAGTGCAGGTCAAGATGTAGTAGCAGATTCAAACGATCCGCCAACAGGTCAAGGTGTATCCAGAGTTGCCAGAGCCCAAGGTGGTGGTGGTGGAAGACAAGGTCAAGGTGCAGAAGTTGCATCAACTAGAGGTGGAAGACAAGCACATCCACCAATTGTAGAAAGAGTGATTTACAAAAAACTAAACAAAAAAGAGAACAAATTAGCATTATGCTCAGCAATTGCAGCAACTGCATCAAAAGAACGAATTGAATTAAGAGGACATAAAATTGATGGAATAGAATCATTCCCAATTATTGTTACAGATGATATTGAATCAGTTAGTAAAACAAATGAAATGACCAAAATTCTTGACGCACTAAAACTTTCACAAGATGTAGAAAGATTAGATTCAAGAAAACCACGTTCTGGTCAATCAAGACTTAGAGGAAGAAGTAAAAAAGTTGGAAAAAGTGTTTTGTTTGTTACTAAAGATGCATCAAACATTTCAAAAGCAATAGGCGCACTTCCAGGAGTAGAAGCACAAAGTGTAAAGGATTTGAGTGTTTTAGATTTGGCTCCAGGTTCTGATCCAAGTAGATTAACAGTATATTCAAAATCAGCAATAGATGAAATTGGAAAAATTAAATCAACACACATGGAGTTAATGGTGAAAATAGAATGAACATAGATCAAGCAATGAGAATAATCGTAAAACCATACATTACAGAAAAAACTTTTGCAATGGTTGAAAATGAAAGTAAGATTTGTTTTATTGTAGACAGAGAAGCTTCCAAACCAGAAATTGCAGAAGCAGTAAAAACACTTTACAAAGAAAATGCTACTAATGTAAACACAGCTAGAACAATTTATGGCAAAAAAGCATTTGTTCAGTTTGAAAATACAGAAAAAGCTAGGGATTTGGCAACAAAGATAGGAATGCTATAATATGGTTGACAAAAATTCAAGCACGATAACAGAGGAGAAGAGAAATGGTTAAAGAATTTTTATACAGAGGTATTTCAAAAGAAGATCTAGATAATACATCGCTAGAAAAATTATTCCAATTATTCAACTCAAGACAAAGAAGATCTCTTACCAGAGGAATCACAGATGGAAAGAGAAAATTAATTGAAGAGATAAAATCTGCAAAAGCAGGTAAATTAAAAAATCCTATCAAAACTCATCTTAGAGATTTGATAATTCTACCATATATGGTAGGTGTTACAGTAAATGTTTTTTCAGGAAAAGAATTCCGTCCAGTCGCAATTACAGTTGAGATGGTCGGACATTACCTGGGAGAATATGTCATAACAAACAAAAAAGTCTCACATGGTGCACCAGGAGTCGGAGCATCAAGATCCAGTCTTTACGTACCACTAAAGTGATTATTATGGGTAGATTCAGATACGCTTTCCAAAATTATGATGCAACAAGACATGTTCGTTCTTCAGTAAGAGAAAAAGACATGTCACACAAACATGCACGTGAAGTAGCAGTTGCAATTAAAGGTCTATCAATTGAAAAAGCAAGAGATTACCTTCAAGCAGTAGTTAGTAAAGATAGAGCAATTGCATTTAGAAGATACAAAAATCAAGTTGGACATAGATCAGATCCTGGAATGATGTCTGGACGTTATCCACAAAAAACAGCAAAAGAATTCATCAAAGTTTTAGATAATTTAGAATCAAATGCAGAATACAAAGGAATGGACTTGGATAGATTAAAAATTGTAAATGCCACAGTTCACAAAGGAGTTATTGTAAAAAGATTCATCCCAAGAGCAATGGGAAGAGCAACTCCAAAAAATAATGTATTGACTCACGTAGAATTGGTGGCACAGGAGATTTAGAAATGTCAGCAGTCAAAAATATTATCAAAGATAATTACAACACAATGCTTCTCAAAGATTATTTGCGAGCAGCAATTAAAGATGCAGGATTTTCACATGCAGATATTTCAAAAACACCAACTGGAACTAGAGTTGCACTACATGTAACAAGACCAGGTATTGTTATTGGAAGAAAAGGTTCAGGAATTAGAGACCTTACAGATAAACTTGCAACAGACTTTGGATTAAAGAATCCACAAATTTCAGTAGTTGAAATTGATAAACCAGAACTAGCTCCAAGTGTAATGTGTAACAGAATGGCATCCCATCTTGAGCGCGGAACTGCCTTTAGAAGAGCAACAATGTGGACATTAAAACAAATCATGGAAGGTGGTGCAATGGGAGTACAAATTACAATTTCAGGAAAACTTAGAGGTGACCGTTCAGCATTTGAAAAACATACTGCAGGAGTATTGCCAAGAGCAGGACATCATGCAGAAGTAATAGTTGATGAAGATATTGCACACGTAGGAACTGCAATGGGATTAATCGGAATCAGAATTAGAATTGCAAGAAAAGAGAAACTGATACCAGAATTTGAAATGATAACTAAAAAAGTTACAAAAGAAAAATCAAAGAAAAATGGAAAAACAGAAAACTCAAAGAAAACCAAAGTTGAAGAAGAAAAGAAAACCAAAGTTGAAGAAGTTGTAATTGAAGACGTCAAGGTTGAAGTTGTCAAAGTAGAAGATGGTAAAGAAAAAGCAAAATCAGAATCAGAACAAATTGCAATTGAAGAGAAAAAAATGCACGAGATGAAATCATTAGATGATGGTTCAGGGGAGGATGAATTGAAATGACCAGAATGAGTATGAAGACAATAAGACAATTAAACGAAAAAGATCTTAGAAGTAAAATTCAAGAATCAAAAAGTGAATTATCTAAATTAAAAGTTGATGCAGCTAAAGGAACACTACGAAAAGAAAGTGGCAAACTAAAACCAATTCGCCACGATATTGCAAGAATGCTTACAAGATTAACGGAGATGAAAAAAGAGAAATGATCACAGCAGACAATATCACATCACACGAATTCATCGGATTACATACTGAAGTTATTCAATCAACCAATCCACAAGTAATAGGATTAAATGGGATGATTATGGATGAAACAAAATCAATGTTTAGAATTAATACAGAAAAAGGAATGAAATCAATTGCAAAATCTTCAAACCAATGGAAATTTTCAATTGAAAATAAAGACGTCATAGTTGAAGGCTCAAAAATTTCCAAGAGACCATTTGACAGAATAGGAGCCAAAGTATGACTAAAAATATCGGCGTCAAAGTAAACGAGCCTAAAAGAGAGTGTTCTGATAAAAATTGTCCATTTCATGGAGAACTATCAATTAGAGGAAAACTCTTTGATGGTAAAGTAACAGGTAACAAAGCAAAACAGACAATCACATTACAAAAAGATGAACCAATTTACTTTAGCAAATTCAAAAGATATGCCAGAGGTAAAAGTACAATTCACGCACACGTACCAGGTTGTATCGATATCGAATCAGGTGATCATGTATTGACTGCAGAATGTAGACCAATATCAAAATCTGTTTCATATGTAGTAGTAGAGGTTAGATCATAATGGCAAAACAAGCTGGTAAAGGAGTAGAAGAATTCCGACCATATGTAACAAGATCAATTCCAGTTGGCGCAAATATTGTATGTGCAGATAATTCAGGTGCAAAAATTTTAGAAATTATTAACGTTCCAAGACATAAAACAAGAGCATCAAGACTTCCAGCAGCAGCTGTTGGCGACTTTTGTAATGTTGTAGTAAAAAAAGGCCCAGCAGAGTTAAGAAAACAAGTGTATGGTGCAGTAATTGTTAGACAAAAATATGCAGTTCGTAGATTAAACGGTGTAAGAGTTTGTTTTGAAGATAACGCAGCAGTATTAATCACTCCAGAAGGAGAAACTAAAGGAACAGACATCAAAGGACCAGTAGCAGCTGAAGCTTCAGAAAAATGGCCAAGAGTAGCTAACTTAGCATCAATGGTGGTATGATAAAATGAAACCAACAAAAATGCGTAATAATCAGATTTATCAAGCAACTTTACAAAGCACCAGTAAGCAATTAGGAAGTGCATTATCAAAAGATCTCCATAAAAAATATGGAAAGAGAAGTGTACGAGTAGTTGAAGGTGACAGTGTTACAATTCTTAGAGGAGAATTCAAAGGTGTAGATGGCAAAGTCTCACAAATTTCTACAGATAAAAGAAGTGTTGCAATTGATGGGGTAAAGAAAGAAAAAACAAAGGGAGATAAATTCGATGTCTATATTCACACATCAAATCTCGTAGTAACATCACTAAATTCTAGTGACAAATGGAGAATGTCAAAACTTGAAGGTAAAGATG
>Ga0209992_10003580_pt1 | contig 12951 bp, 15 predicted proteins | sample 2SBtaG_2_FD_182564 | JGI IMG/M metagenome (GOLD analysis project Ga0209992, IMG submission 182564) | Deep subsurface microbial communities from Kolumbo volcano to uncover new lineages of life (NeLLi) - 2SBTROV12_ACTIVE470 metaG (SPAdes)... | ecosystem: Environmental > Aquatic > Marine >... | reverse complement strand
AAGAATCATGTGCAACAGAGGTGTAATAAATAGTCCAACCACCTGTTGATGATGGGTCATACATAACACTCGGAGTATTTGCTGTCACTGTTGTACCAGAAACGGTCGCTACAGAAGAATAACCTTTAGCGTCTGCTACTTGCTTATAAACAATAACTACTCTTTGGTCTGTGGCGTTATAAGCACATCGTGGATACGTCACATCTCCCGCATAAACAACTGAACTAGAACCCCAAGTAATAGAATTGGTAGCCGCACCTGTCACTGTTCCTGCGGCAACTCTCAAATAATAACTACCCCCTCCACCTACATTTATATAAGTAGCTATAACTTTGTTTTCGGTCGTGTCATAACACAGGTCAAGCTTTTTAGCATATCCATTAGCTGCGGAAGAACTATCTATTTTTTCTGGTGTTCCCACAGTATCAATAGTGGTTGATCCAATTTCAATAACAATGCTATACGCATAAGTATCGCTATTGTCACATACCGCCAAAATAACTCTATCGGTGTCTGGATCATAAGTAGCATTAAAAGTATCGTAATTATTTATGACGGCTGAACTGTAAATAGTGGTAGTTCCTCCATAAGAAATTGAATTTCCTGTTAGAGTTACCACTGCCCCATAAATATAACTATCGGCTTGGTCTTGCCAAAATACAACAAACTTGTTGTTGCTGCTTGTGTTAGCAATGGCATAGTAATAAATGGTTGATGTAGCCATGCCAATTACAGCAGAGCTTCCATAACTTATACTGCCAGAAGTAATTGTTCCCGCATTAGCTCTTGCGCCGAGAGTTACCCCATCATTAACATAATAAGCTATTAAAATGTTACTACTGCCTGTTGCTGATGCCATTGCAGCAACAGCGCCGTTCCCCGCCGCATCTTGCGCGAAAAGAATAGGATCACTTACACTTTCTGCAATAACCACATCAGCAGTAGGCCCACTAACCGTACCACCCTGCACGATTATGCTACCCGCAGCAGAAGCTGATATTGCGCTGTCGGCTACGCCTACGAAGTCTTGGGCGTTGGTAACGTCTGCTACTTGTACAACAGTTGAATAGCCGTAATTATCTAAATTGTTGTAGAAGGTAATAACGTCTACTTTCTCGGTACTGTTATAAGCAACAAACGGATACTTAGGCTGTGCAGGAGCGTTAAAAGCCACTTCACTATCCAAAGTGGTAGTTGTTCCACTAATTGATGCTAGTCGATAAGCCGCCGTGTTACTCGGTGTGTTGTAAGGTATAATTGTTTTTCCAGCATTAGCATCAAAAGCAATACCCATAATATATAACGGCTCACTTGTAATCAGCACTGTGCCACCAAAGGTAATACTCGTCCCAGAAACTTCTCCCGCAACAGCTACACCCCCAGAACCACTTAAACGGTAAGCTATTAAAACTCGGTTAACACCCGTATCAAAAGCTGCGGCTGTCTCATAAACGGAGCCAGAATCAAAAGTTACAGCACTGCCAAAACTAATACTTGTCCCCGAAGTTGTTCCTACAACGGCTTTACCTTTATAACTGTCGTCACCATCTTGATACGATATGACTGTACGATCATTAGAAGAGTCATAGCAAATACCAATGAAGCTGGTGCTACCTGACTCAAACGTAGTTGCCGACCCATAGCTTATACTTGTTCCTGAAACTGTCCCGATAATAGATTTTCCATACGAACCACTAGGTGCATCCATATAAGCAATGACAACTTTATCGTTGGTAGTGTCATAAGTTACATTGTGGTAATACGCATTAACTGACGCATAAACCGCTTCCGAACCGAATGAAATACTTGTTCCTGAAACCGACCCCACAATAGCCGCTCCGTAAGTGGTGCTGTCTCTATACACAGTCACAGTCTGTGAGGTATCAGGATCGTAAGTGGCATTTATATAACTAGTCGAGGCGCTATTGAAAACAACAGGTGATCCATAGCTGATGCTAGTTCCACTGACAGTTCCGACAATAGCCGTTCCGTAGTAACTGTTACCCCCATCTTGATAAAATATAACCATTTTGTTATTAGCTGAATCATAAACAATAGCGTTATAATCTAAGCTAGTGGCTGCATTAAAAAGTGTAGCAGTTCCCCCACCCGCTGCTGTATTAGAAACCGCACTAACAGTTCCATCGCTATTAAGCACTACTGGCGCTTTTGAAGATATTCCACTACCGCTGTCAGTAAAGGTCAGTTGTTTTGCTGCCGCTCCTGCGGGGAGTAGATCAGATAAATTGCTCACGATTGATACTCCAGATTAATTGCTGTGGCTGACAGAGCTTTACCCGCTTTGACGCTGCTACTCACAGTCGTTATTGTCCCATCGTCCTGCACATAGTAATCGCTTGCAGGAGTTAACGAGCTTAGACCTGTGGCTGCAATGCCGCCTTTGATTGTTATATTCCCACTGGCTGCGCTTGAGATGGCTGCGTCTGATATGCCAAGGAAATTTGTTGAGGTGAGGTTTGTTGAACCGACTTGAATAACACGGCCCTGCCCATAGTACGGGCCAGTTGCGTAGGGTACAAACGAAACAAGAAAACGGTCTACGTTGGCATCGTAAGCCGCGCCAATGTAGTTTGCTCCGATTTGCCCACTGACCCCTTGTTCAAAAGTAGTAGCTGAACCAAAACTAATAGTTGAGCCTGAGACAGTGCCTTCAACGTATTCACCTGCGTAGTTATCACCAATATTAAAATAAGCTACAAAAGTTTTGTTAGCATCAGGGTTATATATGGTAGGCATTTGAGCACTAGCTAAATTACCTACACCGCTCCCGTTACCTGTAGAAAACACCACTGGAGTTGAATAAGTAATATCCGTACCACTAACCGTTCCAAGACAACAATCTCCTTGCGAATTGTTGGCGTTATCCGCCCCTGTAATAACAACTTTGTTGACGGAAGTATCAAAGGCTGAACCGATGTTAAGAGGCTGCTTACCGGACATGAATTGAGCTTCTGTACCGTAGCTGATACTCGTTCCAGAAACTGTCCCTACACGACCAAAGCCTTTGTAGGAGTCATGTACCTTGTTAAAAAGAACCACCATTTTGTTAGAGTTAGAATCAAAGCAACAACTTGTACTTCTAGCATCGCCCCCACCATTGACTTGCACCACCGTACCAGTAGTTGCATTGGCACTTGTACCTGTACCACTCACTGATACAACGCAAGATTCCGTAGTTGCACTGGATTTTACCCACACTAATACTGTTTTCTGTGCGTTAGAGTCATAAGCCGCTGAAATATAAGCTACTCCACTTGAGCCATCAGGATCGTGAGCGCCTGAAGAATACCAATCCATTGAAGTGCCGTTTACCTCACCTGCTATCACTTGAATTCTACTGTAATACGATCCACCAAACGCTTGAAAACCTAATACAATCTGATTATCGTGAGACTGAAATACAGGAGCGAAAGCGTTACACCCATAAGACACAATAACTACGGGAGTTCCCCAACTTACTGTATTTGTGCTACCTCCCGTAATAGTTCCAACTACCGATGTGGCATAATAAGAGTTACCATCATCACGATAAACAACCACTACTTTGTTACTGTTAGAGTCGTATACAGCGGCAGTTTCTTGCGTTGTAGCACTTTCAAAAGTCGCTGCTGCTCCTGTTACTGCTGTTGAGCCACTCACCTCACTCACTGTCCCATCGCTATTCAATACCACAGGCTTACCTGACGAGGTGACGTTACCACTTGCCGTGAAACTTACTTGCTTCCCCGCTCCCGCAGGAAACAGATCGCTTAAATTTGTCATCCTGTGTAATCCTTGATATTAATTTGGTTTGTCTTTATTGCTTTACCAATGAGTTGTGCAGGGCTTGTGCTTGTCGTAGATATTGTCCCGTCCGTTTGAACGTAGTAGTCAGAGGTTACGGTTAAAGGTAAATCGCCATAAGTCGCTGTAGCTGAATAACCGTGATAACTATTACCCGCACTTTGAAAAGCTATTAAGGTTTTGGCATTAGTCGAATCATAAGCCTGACCTACTTCACCCATACCTCCCCCAGCATCTAACACTACCGCTGTATCAAAAGAGATAGAAGTTCCAGAAACTGTGCCCGCTATGGTGGCGGCATTGCCTTGCGCGTAAGAAATTATTACTTTCCCCGCGCCAGCGTCATAAGAAGCGTTGTTGTAACTCGTAGAACCGCCGTTGTTATACACCGCAGAAGAACCAAAACTAATGCTAGTTCCGCTTATCGTCCCCACAATCGCAGTGCCGTAATTAGAGTTTCCAGTATCCCTGTAACAAAACACTACTTTGTTGTTCGTAGAGTCAAAACAACCACCCATATTATCTGTTTGTGCGCTAAGAAAAACTTGAGGAGAACCGAAACTAATAGAAGTACCACTTACTGTTCCCACAACAGCCGTACCGTAAGATGAATTACCTGCATCGCGGTAACCAATAGCTACTTTTTGAGCGTCACTATCGTAAACAGTAGTAAATTCGAGTGTTGCTGAACTGTTAAAAGCCGTTTTAGTTCCGAATGAAATAGAAGTTCCAGAAACAGTTCCTACAATGCCTGTACCATAATTTGAATTTGACGTATCTCTAAAACCAATAACTACCTTCTGTGCATTTGCATCATAGGCAATCGACATAGGGTCACCCGCAGCACCAGAACTTAAAAATGCAACTTTAGTTCCAAAACTAATAGAAGTTCCAGAAACTGTCCCTACAATAGCTGTCGGATAGTCTGAGTTAGACCCATCCGTGTATATGATAACTACCTTTTGGGCGTTAGCGTCATAAGCTGCATTTACACTGTATACGGCGGCTGATGCTTGGAAAATTACAGCAGTACCGTAACTAGCACTGGTTCCGCTCACCGTTCCTACTATTGCATATCCATTTAAACCATAGGTATAAGCTATTACCATTTTTCCTGCATTAGCGTCAAAAGCCACTCCTGACAAGGCGCTTGGCGAACCACCTGTTTCAAAAGCTACAAGAGAACCTGCTGACAACGCCGAACCTAAAAAACTAGAATTTTCACACCGACTACCCCAAGTGTTTATCGTGCCTGTCGCTGTGTCGCTGATGGCTTCTGGGGCAAGACCTAAGAGGTTGGTTGAGGTGAGGGTTGAAGATGAAGGTTCATAAGCGTAGCCAACCCCCTCATTACTTACTTCGTCATCACCCGCAATGTAAGTTTTATAAACGCTACCATACACAGAAGGACACGTTGAAGCATAATTAGTGCTATTGGTGTTTAGTGTCAATGCACTACTAAAACTAATACTCGTTCCTGCAACAGTAGCCTCAACAAGTTTTAAATCATAACCATCGCCTTGATCTCCGTAAGCAATGACTGACTTATTTGCGTAAGAGTTGTAAGACACATCCATATGCCAAGTAGAAGCCAGAAACTGCGCTGCTGCCCCGTAAGTTGTCGTAGTCCCACTTACCGTGGCGACAATAGCGTAACCTATACTTGTTGTATCATCTGAATAAACAAAAACGGTTTTATTGGCTGTTGAATCATAAGAACAACCAGTGTAAGAAATTGTGTTGCTACTAAATTGAACTCTCATAGCCGCACTTACTGCACCACTGCTTGTAGTCAAAACAGTTGCATAACCCCCATTGCTTGCAAGACTGTAAGCCACCACGCATTTTTGTGCCGTGGAATCGTAACTTATATCAATATGGCTAACCGTGTTCACGCCGTTAAAAAGAACCACGGATGACCAAGTAATACTAGACCCACTGATGGATGCTGTGACGGTAGCCCCGTAACTTGATGTACCTTGGTCTTGGTAAGCTACAACCGTTGTATTGTCAGAGGCATCGTAGGCGCACTTGACATAATTAACCGCAGCCGATCTAAAACTTGTCGGCGTAGTGAACGAGATAGAAGTTCCTGAAACAGTGCCTATACACCCTTGGCCGTATGACGAAAGACCATTATTCTGAAATACTACAAGAATTTTGTGTTGGCTTTCATCCCACGCACAATCCGTATAAAAAGTGCTTGATGAGCTGAAAACTACGGGAGTTCCATACGAAACAAGGCCGTTACTATAAATTTGGGCTACGACTGCTGTGCCATACCCTGAATTAGCATTGTCTCGGTAGGTCGTTATTACTACATTATCTGATGCGCCCATAAAGCAAGTGCCAATGTATTGACTTCGTGCTGACTCAAATACATATTCACTGCCCAATGAAGCAGAGGAGCCACTAACAGGAGCAGCCTTCCCCGCTGCTGTGAGAACGACAGGCGCACCCGCCGATACGTTTCCGTCAGCTACAAAGTCTGTGTTGTTTTGACCGCCACCTGCTGGCAGCAGATCGGCTAAATTCGTCATTTATACGCTCCAACCAATGCTTCCGTTTATGTAGGTCATTGTTATTTCAGCGAAGTTCTTGTCAAAGGTCAAATCAGTAGCTGAACTAGCTATATTGCTGCCATTACGCGCTACTGAAAAGCTAGTGGTAGCAGCGGCTCCGGTTCCATCTTTCACAATGACAAAATCACCCGCCGATGGGCCAGCAGGTAAGGTCAATGTAATACTACCTGCGGTTGCCACAATAAACTGACCTGATGTAATAGTGGGCATACTTACCCCAGTAAGCGTAGGATCAGGTTGGCCTCCAGTTACAACTGATGTTCCATCCTGTTTTGTTACTGAAACCCGGATAACATCATCGTCATCTTTAGTTATATAAATCCTATCCCCTGCGGCACAGGTATAACTAGCACCACCATTAATGTTGCACGTAGTAGCGTTAAAGGTCATGGGCCATGCGGCAGCAGCTATGAGTACCATCTGCTGGCCTTTAGTCATGGTAAATGCAGTCGTAGTAACTGTTCCTGTAATTACTGCTACATTACCCGTTGCGCTAGTAAGGTCTACAGTCGTTGCCGAAGCTATATCTGCATTGACTAAACTAGTAAGCCCCGTACCACCATTGGCTACTACTAGGGTTCCCGCCATAGTGATTGTGCCTGACGAGGTTATTGGGCCACCGCTATAACTTAACCCTGTTGAACCCCCAGAAACATCTACAGAACTAACCGTACCTGCCCCTGCTTCAGTAGGATTAGCATTAAATACCGCTGCCCCCGTACCTGCACCATCAGTGTATACAAATACTTTTTCTCCAGTTCCTATGGTGATTTCTGCACCTGAACCCTGCTTAATAGCGATTGATTGCCCACCAGTAGTAGCGTTCTCAATCATCCACATCTTACTTACCGTATTAGGGCCAAGTGTGGCAGTTCGTGTACCAGTGAGAGAAACAGCCGAAGTAAACTTCAAGTACAAGGCTCGTGCGCCATCGGCTGTAGCATCGGGAATAGTGAACGTTTCATTAGAGTCAGCCGCAAATTGTTTAGTGCCGTACCCTAACGCATCGGTAATGAGTTCCAGGTTCGTATTGGTACTGGTTCCCCACGTACCGTCCTCATCTCCCGTAGTAATTTCTTTTAATCGTAAGTTGTTTACATAAGTTGCCATAATTAAGTCCTATGCCGCTTTGTCAGTATCTATATCCACCCAGTTAGGGGTTTGAGGTGAACTAATATTAATCCAATTTGGTGTCTGTGTAACGTCTATCGAACTCCAACCTTTAATTGAAACAGTGCCTATGGCTCCTGTGCCTACTACCCCGTTGGGGTATGCAATACTACTGAAGCTTGCTGTAACCGTACCAACAGCCCCAACTGCGCCTACTCCAGTAGGAGTAACTATTACCAAAGGCGTAGCTGCTTCGACAGCTCCAGTACCTTCTACTCCGGTAACCGTGTACGACCAATCGTAAGCTGGGGTTACTGTACCAACAGCACCTGTACCGGCTACCCCATTAGGAATAGTAAATACGCTACCAATACTGAAGGTGACTGTACCTACTGATCCGGTTCCGCTTATACCGTTAAGTACAATATTTTCGCTAGTGTTAGTACTAACACCGTTTACTGCGCCTACCCCTTGTACCCCAGTTAAACTGAAGCTTGGTACAATGGATACACTACCTATAGAACCTGTGCCTTCAACGCCTGTGGGTCTAACCAACCCGGTGTAGTTCAGTACTACTGTACCTACTGCGCCTGTACCTTCTACTCCCGTAGGAGTAACGTTGGCGGTATAGTTTACAGAGACAGTACCGACAGCCCCTGTACCGACTACGGAAATGCCATTAGCACCCCACGCGCCTGTACCCCAACCACGCGCACCCCAAGTTGCACCGAGGTCTACAAGAGTAGAGGCTTGACCACCCCACCTATTGTGACCCCAAGGTCGTTGACCCCATCCACTCATGGTAGTGGCCTATTACGCTATACGAATAATCGCAGTAGCAGCCGCAGCAGCAGGGAACTGGATTTGGAAATCACCCGTACTTACCGTTTGATCCCCACCAAAACTCAACACCGCACACGCAGAGTTAGAATCAGTCGTGTCGTAAATCAACCCTCCACACGTTGTAAACGAAGAGGAAGTCCACGTTACTGCACTGAAATTAGTAATCGCTGTTGTACCATCGGCTGTAGGCGTGACAGAAGTAAGAAGCTTACCCCCTGTGGTATACCCTGTACCCGATAGCTCATCACTGTTGCCAGTAACATCACTGTAGTTGGTAGTAGCTGCACCGTATGTACCACTACCGGAGGCAGTAGCTGTTAGAAGCGCCAGCTTAAACGTAGTGCTCCCTGCGCTGAAGTTATGTAAACCCTTCATCAGTTCAACTTTAAACGATGTGGGCATTGCAGTTGAGATTGTAATTGCCATATTAGACCTCTAATAGTTTCACTAGTTCTGGATGCCCAGCATCCGTAAAACGGTTGGTTAATGTCGTATTATGAGAAGCTACAGCCTGACGTAAATAATTGGTCATTACGCCTCTGATGTCTTCTCTAAATGCTTCTGCTTGCGCCTGTATAACAGGGTGTGAGTTACTGCCTATAGATATCACTTCGTTCACGGCTTGCTCTGCAAGTTCTTCAGGGGTGAACCCCCGGCCCGAAATCATAGTCGCTGTTGCTATTCCTATCTTTGCGCCGCCTTTTGTACCAATCATAAGTTATCCTAATTTGGGGGAACCCGTACTACTCCTGAACGGTATGTGTCTGTTTCCAACCTACCTGCACCTAAGTTACGCAGTAACAACATAGATTGCGTATAAAGTTTTTCATACAAAGCCACCATATCTGGTTCGCCTTTTTGGAACCGTATAGCTTCTACTAAAGCACCATTAAGCAACGCAGAATCAAACTCCGTGCCTAACCACGTAGTACCAGCCGTCACAATAGAATCCGGGTACTCAGCAAAATGAATTTCAGATTGGTACGCCGCATCAGGCGTTGGCCCTAAAATAAAAGTAGTCTGCCCAAATATACCATAGTGTACAGGCAAACCTGTGGCTGTAGGTAAAGGGTAAGCTTCCCGCATAAAACTAACGTCTTTGTTAAGCAGGTAATGGTAATCCCCAGCCCCATCTATGACGGCTAGAGAGTACACATACAATATATTAGAAGGCATCGTCAGGTATTTGTTATTAAGACTCATATTACCTGTCTGATTTTTACGCATAGCAGGTATGTCCACCGTAGCAAAAATCAACTGTTCTGCCTGTTGGGTAAACATAGCCAACTGGTCGTCTGTAAACGTTTGCTCACAGATATCCTGTATATTGGTTTTAAGTTCGGTGTAATTCACCTAACACTCCCTACGCCATAGGCCCACGAGCTATAATGCCCTTAGTTGCTGCGCCAACACCGCGTATTTTTATTCCGCTAGTTTTAACTGGCCCAGAAGACTGCTCTGGTGAGTTAACTTTTGTACCGGGGTTGTACTCTTTAACACCCGGCATCTTTTTAACTTTAATCTTACCCATTGTTTCACCTCATCAAGTTGGTGTGTTTGCTTGTCCACCCATACCGCTATGGGCAGAGCAATAATAGTGTAACGTAGGTGCGCCCGTAGCTATTGTTATTTGCGTATACGCTCCTGCATTTCCCGGTACACCACTGGTAGTTACTCCGGTAGTGTACTCTATTCCTCCACCCCACGTTCCATTCGGGGTTGTTGAAAACCTTAACGGGTGTGTGCCGTTTGTACCCGCTGACTGGTCAAATTTATAAGTGTTCCCTTCAAACAAAGTTAATGTAGGGCTTACCACGCCATCTATATAAAACTTATTACCTGTCCCATATACGTTTGTGCCTGTAGCCACTGTAACTGTTAACGTAGTGGTAAGTACTATAGACACTTCTCCAACATGCCCAAAAGCAAAGATAGGGTCTGCTGGTTGTAATCGCGCTCGACTTTCAGGGTAACCTGTAAAATCGGGTCTTGGGTCACGTATTGCCTGTGGGTCATTCACAGGGAACGTTCCTAACATTAACTGTGGCTGGTCAGGGTTCCAACACTCAGGACAAGCTTTAATGCCCGTAACCACTGCTTTTATAACAAGTGGTTTTAACTGTCGTAGCCTGTACTGAAAACCACATACATCACATTCTGCTAACGCATTTTGCCCTGACGCAAATCTTTCGCTCATAGCTATCTAGGCCCATATAGGCGAGGGATAAGCATTTCAGAAGCTTTTTCTCTGTCTTCCCCCGCTGCCAATGTATATTGTTCATCGTATTGCGCTTTTAGCATTTCTAACCTAGCCATCCCTTCAGGCAGTTTAGTAGCAATGTAATAAGCTAAACCTGCCACCAACGCTGGGAAAAACCTAAAAGGCATATCAGGAGTCTGCACTCCAGCACCCGCGTCTTGTATACGCCGCAATCGCCAATACCTAACTACGTAGTAAGGGTCTACTATTGTACCTTGGTCAGGGATAGGCCACACCGTAATGGTAGGTTGGTCACGTAGCCTATCTATCCAACACTGAATAGGTCGGCCTTGCGTAAGTTTGTTGGGGATAGAAGCGTAATTATCTACACTAATTCGGGAAAGATTTAAGTCCGTCTGTAACGTGGTGCTACCTTCATTAGTACGGATAACTTGCTCAAGTAAATCAATAGTATCCGCAGGAAGGTTGTAAGTAGCAGTGCCTTGACCAAGGTTTACAAACCCTTCATCAATCGTCCACATATTCACACCACGGTTAGCCCACTCTATAGTAAGCAAATTCATAGAGCGTCTAGCAGTTTTTAAATCGTAACCGGAGTGAAGCTCACGCCCAGCACGTTCAAAAGCTTCTTCAGCAACTTCCGTGAAGTCCATCGTAAATGCTGTAGTTCCAGATGTAGCCATTATTTCTTCTTCCTTTTCAAGGCTTTAACGCGCCTTGGTTTACCTGCTGGTTGGCCCAAACGTTTCTTTTGCGCTATACGGGACTTCTTTTCTGCCGCTGTCATTTCCTTTGACGTTTTAGGTGTTTTACTTGACACCCTTTTAGTAGGTCTACAATAAGGCGTTCCTCGTTTATCTCCTTTCTTTCGACCACAGGCTTTACCCGTTTTTACGTCTTTCCAATCTTCTTTGAACCAGCGTTTTAACGCGGCTCCTTTTTTAGTCTTACGAACGGCCACGGGCTTTCTTCTTCCTGCACTTAGCGATAGCACCTGACGCATAGGCAGAAGGGAAGACTTTGTATTGTTTCTTCACCTTCCGGTAACAAGCATCTTTAGTAGTGCCTCCTTTTTTTAAAGCAATAGGTTTAATCCTACCCATGCCTCGACACTTCATCATCTAAGCCATACCTCTTAAAGTCTTAGCTAAACGCGCACGTTGCCCTAGCTTTCCCGGTTCTTTGGCAGCAGCATTAAGCGTTTTAGCTGGTATTTTTTCACCTGCTTTTACTCCTAACTCTTTACGCAACGCACCGGGTTTTTTTATAGCCTTTTGAATCCAGCCACCCTTTTTAAGTTTCCTGCTTTTCTTCGGCATCTTGTCTGGGCTTATTGCTCCCATGCCTCGACACTTCATCATGCAAGTTACCTCACTTAGCTTTTTTCTTTGCCGCCTTTTTAGGAGCAGCTTTCTTAGGTTCCGCTTTAGGTTTTGCTTTAGGGGCAAGTGTTTCGCCCGGATCAGGTCTGCCAAATAAGCCAACCATAGTCTATCTCCTCAAATATCAACTAGTTAAACCATACCACCGCGTGTAAATCCACGTTGCAAAATTGGGCCATCTCCGCGTCTAGCAGACTTTTTACCTACTTTACCGCCTTTTGCCATCATAGTAGAAGCACCTGAATACGCGCCTTTACCCATAGACTTCTCCATGCCCTTGCTTTCATCTCTACGAGATTTAAGGCTTTGAGACTTCTTACCGTTCCTAGCACCTAGAGACTCGTCTAGCCGGTCATTGTATCCCTGCTTTTTAACTTTACCACCAGCAGCCATACCACCTAACCTGTTCTTTTCAAAGTCTTTTTCCCGGTTTATACGTCTTCGTTCAGCATCAGTGTTACTACCTGTTCTGTTACGAATCCGATAGATTTCATCATCCAGATTACGAATAACTTTTTTATCGTGTGCTCTACCACCCCCAGCATACTTTTTAACTGCTTTACCGGGTTTCTTTTTGCTACTATTAAAATAACTAGGCATACCGCCCTCCTTAAAAGTTTTACCTTTGTCTGCTTTAGCAAACTCTTTACCCACACTTTGTGGGACTCCCGCTTTCTTAGCAAACTTAGGACTATTAGCTACTGCCGCCATAAATTTTGCTTGTTTCTTCGTTTTACTAGGCATTAACACTTCCACCGTTTTCTAGCTTGACGCAACCTAGAATTAGGGTTCTTAGCTGCTTTTGGAAATTTTTTCATCTGACCAGCAGAACGCGCACAAAACGACTTACGCCGCTTTGCATCTTTACTGCCTTTCTTTACCTTACCAGTAACGGCTGTCTTAAGTTTAGAGCCGGGGTTGTCCTTACGGTATTTAGCCACACCCTTCTTGGTCATACCTGCACCAGATTTAGTCGGGCGCTTATGACCACCTCTAACGGTGTGGCCTT
>Ga0209992_10003579_pt1 | contig 12951 bp, 17 predicted proteins | sample 2SBtaG_2_FD_182564 | JGI IMG/M metagenome (GOLD analysis project Ga0209992, IMG submission 182564) | Deep subsurface microbial communities from Kolumbo volcano to uncover new lineages of life (NeLLi) - 2SBTROV12_ACTIVE470 metaG (SPAdes)... | ecosystem: Environmental > Aquatic > Marine >... | reverse complement strand
CCTCAAGCGTCCTTGCAGGCGTGCATACCAACTTACACTATCGCCCCCCATATTTGGCACGCCGCGCGGGACTCGAACCCACATTAATCTTGATCCGTAATCAAGTGCCAATCCAGTTTGACTACCGGCGCATATTTACCAACCTTTTCCAAACTTCTCAAGCGGCTCATCAATCACGATGGTCGTTCGCTCAACAAGTCGATAGTTCATTGGGACAAAGTCATTGAAATGCGTCATCACTTTGTCCATCATTTGCTTTGCGTGTTCGGGGCTGCCAAACACCTCTTGAACGCCTTTCATTTTTCGACAATCAAGCCAGTTTGGCTTCTTGAAATGTTGAATGTAATACTTTCGTTCTGTTTTCGTTCGTGAATCTTTACTCATTATTCGCTCTCTTTCTTTGGTGCTTCTTGCCTCATTCTCTCAGACAATAAAAAGCGCAAGTCATTATCTTCTATATGAGAAGTCATTGCTGCAATCCAACTTTCATATGTTGGATATTTATTATGTTCTCCTCGCCATCTCTCGTTCTCATCACCCATCCAGCCGTTGTATTTCAGTGCAATGTCGTTCTCGATAGAGGTTACCAACCATTGCGCGAAGGCGCCTCGTGGCGATGAATATTCAATCCTTCGTTTTGACATCATAAAGAATGCACAAGATACTCCTGGCATTACAATATTTATTTGATCAAACAAATCTATTGTCGAAACGTGAACAACATCGTCATATTTAAGACGCTTCAAAGTGTCATTTACTGACTTTATCACTTCTTCATAATCAAAATGCTGATTTGTAGTGATGAAATATGTATTAGACATCTTATCTCTCTTTCTTTGGTACGCCCATTCGGGTACGAGCCGACTTTCGCGGATTATAAGTCCCGCTGAGGACACCGTCCTCCCTAGGCGCTCAATGCTTACCCATTCTAGCATAGCATTTTATTTTTGTCAAGTCTATTTGCGCTTACCTTTCTTCTTATTCTTGCCCTTCTTTTTAGCATTGCCTCCGAAAAGCTTCTCAGATGCCTCTATAATGGGGTCTCTACGGACCTTTACAACGAACCTATTCTCTGATTCAAGCCATTTAACCTTAGCCTCTGTACCAGGCTCTAGAAGGCGTTCAATACGAATAGCGTCTGCTTCTTCAAATGTAGCTTTATAAGCTGAATTCTTCCAAGTTTTCCCTTGTTTCTGAACTTCTTTTACTTCTTCCATTCTTTACTCCTTTTGGGTTATGCGCAGTACACGTTAATGCCTGCTTTTTCTGCTTTGTTTCGCATATTATTGGTTCCGTTGTTGCCTGGGAACACAATAACTAGCTCGATATCTGGGTTGTCTTTTAGCATTTCAGCGTTCCTGATTGAACCTGCTGCGTGTTTGAAAGTATCCCAATCTGCTGGGTAGGGTTTAAAAGCAATACCGGTTGCTTTTGCCCAAGATTCTCCAAATGTGTCGGCACCTGTTGCTGCGCCGTGTACAACGCAAGTAATGGGATAATCGCTGTGAATCATATCAAGAACTTGTGACACATATTCCTGATCGTCGTATTTCCTACCGCCACAAACTAAAACTTTCATAATATTGGAGCCTCCGATTAGATTTGAACTAACGACATTTCCCATACCAAGGGAACGCTCTACCTGACTGAGCTACAAAGGCGTGTGGAGCGAGAGACGAGATTCGAACTCGCAAGCTTCTCGTTGGCAACGAGACAATCAACCATAGATACTCTCTCGCAAATGGAGCGTCGTAAGGGGATCGAACCCTTCTGATGTTCACCTTGGAAGGGTGATGTCCCACCATTGAGACCGACGACGCACACACAGATTTGACAAGTTCTGCTTCTTGTTTTGGAGGAAGGCAAGGGATTCGAACCCTTGGGAAGCTTTCACAACCTACGAGTTAGCAACCCGCTACATTCAACCTGACTCTGTCAGCCTTCCGTAAAATGAGTGTAGGGTGTGGGATTCGAACCCACGGTCCGTCTCGGGACACCTCCCTGTAGGAGGTCGCATTAAACCACTCTGCCAACCCTTAACTCGCGATCGTCTCTCCAATCTGTCACTACGTTTTTTCCCGTCCAAGTTGGGTAGCAAGTAGTTCTCTGGGACTGGCGGAAGCTAAGAGAATCGAACTCTTGACGGAGATTAAGCCGCAGCCGGGTTCAAACCGGTGTCCTCGTCCATGCCGGACAACTTCCATACCTATTTATCTTTTATTTTTTCAACTATAAGATCTTTTTCTTTATTACACCATTTAAATTTTACTTCTCCTTGGTAAATCAAGTTCAAAATGCCTACTCTGATAGTAGTTTCACGCGCCCAACACAAAATAGAAATCAAATCTTCTTCAGATGGTGGCTTTTCTTCTTGCGAAATTAAAGCTTCATAAAAGATTCTCTGAATCTGTTCCATATTTAAGATGGAAATTTCATCCTCATGTGCAGGCTTAATTTTTCCTTCTTTTGGCTCCTTTAAAGTATTCTTAAATATATCAACAACATTTCCCACAATTACACCTTCTTTTCATTTGTTCTTCGGGAATGTTCCACATTTGTCTTATTTGCTTATCTAACTCTTTTGAGAGCTGGCGACCCTCTTCTTTTAGTTCTTCAAGTTTTTCTGGTGTCAGTTTATTCATAGTGGCAGCCGATATCGGATTCGAACCGATGATAGAGCATTCAGAGTGCCCCGCTTTAGTCCACTAAGCAAATCGGCATTAATGGTGGGGGTAGAGGGAGTCGAACCCACATCGGCTTGAATCAAAATCAAGTGTCTTACCAGTTAGACCATATCCCTACAGTATTGAACAACGTCCAGCGTTTGCTGAGGTTGAACTTCACTAGGGTAATCGTTAAGACACTTAAACATTTTAATCTACCATCTTCCCAAATTCAAGACTAATAGAGCCTTCATCGTAAATCACCATATCAGTGATTTTAATACCAGCCTCTTCTAAAGCAAACTCATTAAGGTTGCTCTTGATTTCTGGCTTAGAAGTTTCAAGGATGTCTGAGTATTCCTTCAAAAGAACCTTTGCTTCTTCCTTGACCTTCATAATTCGCGTTCCTCGTTCGAGGTAATACAACTCCAAATCATCCATCTTGTCTTCTCCTTGTTTTGGTAGCGTGGACGAGAATCGAACTCGCATCATCCTGAGTGAAAATCAGGGGGACTATTCCAGTTATCCTACCACGCCACAGTTCCAGTCTCTCCCAGTGTCAAACCTAGTCTACATCTACGGCTTTCGATGTTGGTTGCGGGTGCCAGATTTGAACTGACGGCTTTGGGACATGAACCCAAAATGCTAGACCGGACTACACCAACCCGCGACAATAACCTTGCATTTTTTAAGGAGTGCAAAGTTTAAAACCTTCTCCTTTGGTGCCTATAACTGGAATCGAACCAGTGGTGATTTCTCCGTGCCTTATGAGAGCACTGAACGTCCATCGTTCACTATAGACTAATTGGTGGGCTAAAAGGGACTCGAACCCTCTAATCTCAGGCGTTTCAAACCAGCGCTCCGACCACTTGAGCTTTCAGCCCAAAAATAAAGTCACTTTCTAACATCTCTTCTTCTCCTCTATTCGGGCAAAAAACAATGCCCTACGAAATTCTTCTTTAGTCTTTTCAACTAATCGGCAGTCATTGCATCCACAATAATCTGTATGCTTTCCGCCTTCTTTAATTACTCTCCCTTCAGGAAATCTAGGCTTCTTCATTTGCTAATGCGTGCAATGCTTTTTTCCAAGTTTGTCACTCTTTTTCCTTAAAATGGTGCGGATATCCTTCCACTAAACGATATCACTATGGTTGTGATAGTTGGAATCGAACCAACGTCTTCCGCTGTGGTAGGTATGATAGGATTTGAACCTATGATCTTTCGCGTATCAGACGACTGCTCTAACCTGGCTGAGCTACACACCCACAAATGCGACGTCTCTCCGTACCTTGTCAAGCCGAACACACGGTGGCTTTCCCGTCATAAGCTAGTTACTTTGGATAATCTCCGAAGAGCTTCAACCCGCCGCCAGTGGCTTATCTAAAAAACATCCTCAGATCGTATATGCTCGTTCAATCTCTAAGCTTCCGCGAGGAGCGAGCGCGTTTTCCCTTAAAAACGCATCAATTTTAAACCAACGCGAGGTAATTTGATTGCGCGGGCACTGTCCCCAGTGTGGATTCCCTAACGCAATGGTGGAGTATCAGGGACTCGAACCCTGTTGAGATCCTCGGTGCAAGCGAGGTGTCCACCCCAGGCAGACCCATACCCCAAAAATTTAACAACTATCAGCATTACCCAGGATACACCACTTGGCGGTTGTTGTATCGTATCCCTGATGAGTGAGCAGCGTGGAAATGCCGTCAGACCTCGAACTCATCTTGCCCGTCTCTGCTAACGGGATGGCGACCTAGACAGGACTCGAACCTGTTTGATTCTGCTCGACAGGCAGATATTTCGACTCTTCGATCTCTAAGCCACTATTTGTTTACCACGTTGGTTCGGTGCCCATAATTTTCTCCTTTTCTTTTCTAACATTCTAACAGATCATTTTAGGCTTGTCAAGCCATCTCTTAAAATCGTTGGCGTGCAGTGTCAGGATTCATTGCTGACTAGGCTATGAACTGGACGATAGTCAATCCCGCCCTTCACTGCACGCCTATGGTAGGTTCGGAGAATTTCGAAATCTCGGCTTCTACCGTGTAAAAGTAGCACTCTGCCTCTGAGTTACGAACCTATAAATCATCGTCTCTCCGATGCGTCAAGCCTAGTTCTTGCTGGCTTTCACTCTGGTGGAGGATAGCGGAGTCGAACCGCTGTCCAAAATAACTCAAATAATTCAAATACTTACAAGGTTAGCTGGTTTGAGTCCAGCAACTGACATTCCATTCTACCATTCATTCTTCTCTTTTCAACTTTCTGTTCCCAGGCAGTTGACGCCCAGCTTTCTACGCTGCTAGAGCAATAGGAGCGAACTGTTCAACATTATCGTTTGCAGTTATACTTTCCAACACTGATTTAAAGCATTTGTTGGCTGGCTTCCTTGTATGAATCATTCTCCTTACTCTGTCGAAACCATGGATCCCCCATAGTAGGTCGTTTTTATTTAACTGTGGTTATCACCTTATTCCACATCTTCTTGGAGCACCCACCAAGTCTCGAACTCGGTCCTCCTGAGTACAAAACAGGTATACAGAGCCTCTTGACACTTTGGGCGCATATTTCTTACTTTTCTTCAACCTCTGGGTGATTATGTTCTTGCCTTGCCCAAGAAGACCTACGTCCACACTCTAAGCATTTAAACATCATCAATCCATTCTTATTTTTACCATCTCTTTGCATTTTACCAAAAATAGGTTGTAATTTCATCTCTTTCTCCTAAGTCCAACGCATTGTAGCAGGCGGCGCGCTATTTGTCAAGCCTATTGTTGTGTTTCTCCTAAGTATCTAATAAAAAAGGACTCTTTCGAGTCCCTTGATTCTTTCGGTTGTTAAACGTTCAAATCAAGGGCTATTTTTTTCTTCGATATCGTTGCGCGCAGCTGTACCCACCGATCTTGTGACCTGTGACATACTAAAACCAGAAATCCCTTGTATTTTACTCATTGTTCTATCTCTTGTGAAGCTAACTAGCTTTCTATCTCTTTAAACGGACAAAGAAAAAAAAGTTCTACAGATCATCTTCTTTTTCTTTGTTAAAATAACTTTCTGTTTGATAATATTTCTGCCTTAACCAAAACTGACTTATATCCATTCCCAAAAAACGAGCTGCTTCGTGTTTAGTACGAGTAGCTGAAAGAGCATATTTAATAACAGCATCTCTAACGATAAAATTTAAATTCTTCCAAAGAGGAACACCGTAAAGAGGAGACCCTGAAGCCTGAGCTGCCAACTCAAGTTTCAGGGCAATCACTTCTTCAAGAGAAAGGCTGCTGAGCATTACTTCAAACTGTGGAGAAGTTTTTCTTTGCCTTCGCAACAACTTGGCTACTGAATAATATCTGTTCTTGCCAAACTTTTTTTTCTTTGGAGTCCAAACCACTATTAACGTTTCTTATGATCGGCAGGCACTTCTGTATTAACTACTGTAGTGGTCTGACCAGCGGTGGCTGTTTGTTGTTGAGCCCAACCTTTCTGTTGCCGACCGCCGCGAGGGGCAGGGGCAATCTTAGGAGGAGTTTCTACGCCATAAACTTCTTCATATTCACTTATTACAGCCTTTTTTATTTCATCGGGTGTAAATGAAATCACTCTCTCTTCTTCTTGGTGAGCAAGACTCAAAAGCGCATAGCCCATAACATCACGCCACGGACTTTCTCCAAGTGCGTCTCTGTCTGTAGCGATCCTGAATAGCTTATCAATAACTCTCGTTACAGCTAGGAAATCACGATACTTATCTGGTGTAACACCTTCAGGATATAGAACCCGTAGAATTTCGTTAGACCGGTTAAATGAATCTCCGTACGCTGCTTGTTTTTCTTGAATGAGCCTTCCAATGCTTGCTCCGATTTCTTCATAATCATCTCTAATAGTCATTATTTCTCCTTGGATTTGAACGTATAGAACACTATACCAATTGATCAGTAATATTATAGATCAAATAAGAAAAAATAGATCAAGTGTTCTCTTGTCTAATGATCAAGTCATAGATCTAACATTTCTAGTTTAAGATGTCAAGGGGAAAGTTAAAGATTAAAATCAGAAGAAGGTTGTTCTGCTGTTTTTTGTTGCTGATAGATTTCTGACTCAGGTTCCTGAACACCTGGAGAAAGTTCTTCTTCCATTTTATCGAAATATAGTTTTAGATTTGTAATAAGATAATCATAAAACATTTCCCGATCCTGTGCATTTGACAAAACATTATAGGCATCAATAACTGAAGTTTCTACTTGATCCCAACTTCTCATAGCGACATTACGTCCTGTTTCGTCTTCACCAGGAATGCCAAACTTCTCTTCTGGAGCAATTTCTGGAGCTTCTTTAGATGCTGGATCAATATCGATAAATTTAGGATCAAGATCCCTTTCAGTAGGAATATCCATCTCAAGTTCATCTTCCTGTTCAGTCATCCCTACAGCAGGTCCTTGTGGAGCTTCTGGATTAATACTAATCTCAGCTCGTGAAGGAGCAAGAGAATTTTGCACTGCATTGATAACGTGAGAACGGAAAGATTTACGTTGGTTTGCATCCGTAGTGAGCGATTTGTAATCTTTCTCAAATACTGGGATGATTTTCTTCAAAAGGTCTTCCAGAACATTGATACCGGTAGAATCGTGAGGATGATCTTCTTCTGCTTCAAGAATAAGCTTTCGTACGTACTTTCGCACTTTAGATTCTTGCAAAAAGCGCTGTTTTTGATTCTTACTCTCGACAATATTGATTGCACGACGAATAAACTTCCTAAGTTGCATTTCTTTCATAAATACTTCACGATCCATTTCATTTACCTCTGTATTAAGTAGTTCGTCACCATCTGTTTCCTCTTCTCTGATTAGAGTGCCCTCATCTGCGTCTGGGTCTTTGAAACCACCAGGATAACCACTAACAGCACCACCACCAGCTGATGACATCTCTTCAAGAGCATCAAACACTATTTCAGAAAGCTCAGGGTTTCGAAGTTTGTCATAAACTTCGACATAAGCTTGTTGAGCAGCTTCCCCAATACCATCTGGAGCTACAGCATCAATCCATTCAGGAACCTCTACCTGATTCACTAGCTCACGCGCCTTGGTTCCGCTCATGACGCGAGGAGTCTCGATCATCTTAACTGTGGAGTGTCCAGCATCGTCGGCGTCAAATGGCGAATAAGCGTGATCTTTTTCCCACATTTCGGGATTAAAAGAATTCAATCCTTTTCTGTAGCTATCGATCCTATCTGCACCAGCAAGCCAACCTACAACCTCATATCCAGTGCTGTAGACAACATTTGCAATCTCTCCAATGAATGAACGCTTCAAAATCTTGTCTGAAACGATAACTTGCGGATCATTTTCGTAGATTGCACTAATCAAGTTGATTTGATCTGACTCTGACAATGGATTTACCGATTTGTCTTGAGAAGCTTTACCACCTTTGACAATCATAATCATTACCGCTTCAGCATCAAGTGTATTGAGCATACTTTTGCCTTTCTGCACCATAGCATCGTGACCTTTGTGCCAAGGTTGAGCCCTGCCATTCCAAAAGATAACTTTAGGAACATCTTTCTTCTCTGGGCGTGGCTTAGTTCTTCCAAAATTCACAAATCTGTCGATTCTTCTGTTCAGTGTTAAACCAATAAGGTATACGAAATAAGACATACTCTCAAGAGTAGAGCTGGCAGCTGCTTTGTACTTACTTAGAGACTCAGCAGAAGAGTCATACAAAGCTTGGGTTTTCCTGATAGTGTCAGGATCGAGATTTGGCTTGTTCGCTTCAAACTGCTGAAGGAGTTCTTTGTAAAGAGCTTCTGTTTCATTGATTAGGTTGATTGTTTCAGGTTTTATTTTATCAAACCCAGTTGTCTTGTCGGTGATAACAGGTAACAGCTCTCTAATAAACTCCACCTTCGCTTCATCGCCGCTTGAGGTAGCGTTAAACTCAAGGGACACTTGCTTGATTGCTTTGTTCAATGTTGCTGGATGATCAGTTCTAAGTTCTAGAACCTCAATCATTAGTTTCTTTTCAAAAGTCTTGGTAAGATTAAGTACATTGACGCGATCCTCCCAAAGTTCTTCCTTGTGCTCATCAAACTTGTATGAAGTCCCTTTTGCTTCGAAAATATCACCATTGTTCTTCTTTACTCGGAGGACAACGCCTTCGATGTAAGAGCCTTCACCACCTAGAATAGATTCAGCTCCAGAAGCATAAGAATTAAGCTTATCTTGCAACACCTCACGTATTCTGTTTAGAGAAAAGAGCAGTTCATCCTTATCGGGATTGTTTTTACGTGTAGAGACAAGTGCCAGAGCTTTATTGAAGCTCTCTTCACTGCTCAAATAGCTTGACAACAACTCATCAAACTCAACGTGAAGCGTGACGTTGTGTTTCATATCTTCTTCGTTGGTATAAACTCTCCAATCTCCAGCCCAGTTGCCTGAGAAAGAAGACTGTTTAATCATCTTCACCAAAGCTACGTTCTCTGCTGGTTCTGGTCGATACCAACTAAGCTCTTCAGGACTCCATTTTTGAGCTTTAAATACTACGAAACCACCAACTCTTCCAAGCTTCTCTCTCGAATAAGGTGTGCCAACGAATACAATATTCCCTGAAGCATCACCTTCGTGAGTCAAAACTGGAAAGAGTTCAGCATCATATCTAATTGGTCCGATTTGTTTGAAAATTTCTTGAAGAGAACCTTGAACCTCTTTACTGTTGGACAACCATTTGAAGGATTCATAGATATCGTGGAAAAACTCTGGCTTAGTTCCGAACTTTTCTTCCAAGTTCTCTTTCGTTACAGGACCGCTATTGCTGGTTTCCATAAAGAACTTGCCTTCTGGGTCGATACCAAAGTGACTGAACGATGAATCCATTTTCTCAACCATATCAACCGCTGGATTTTCTGAAAGCTTAATATCAAAACTGGTCTTTCCTTCGTTGCCCGATTCGGAAACCAAAGCCCTCAATAGCAACAGCATATTCTTATTGGAGAACTTATTTTTACCAATAAATCGCCCAATATCTTCACGAGCTTCATTTAAGGTTGCAGCTGCTTCAGGAGTCCACTCAGTTCCGAGTAAATTGCCCAAAAAAGCCATTCCAGTCTCATAATCGTGTTGATCGATTTTTCCTTCAAGCGTATCTTTAGTACTTTTTAGAAAAGCGCTCCAAATCAGATTGATTTTGCTTTGAGGGACGTGTTTTTTGATAAAACTAGCTAGTTTCGTTGCACTATAAATCGTAGATGAGTCAGCATTTCGATTTTGAAGAATTATTTGCGCCAATTCATCTAAATCTTCGTATCCTTGACGCACTGCATCTTCAAAATCGATTTTTGATTGAGTTTTTTTGTTAGGATCTTTTTTACTTGGCTTTTCTAAATCTACAATAAGCTTTAAACCTTTTGAACCAAGAGAAAAGCGCGAACCAACTGGTTGATAATTTAGTTTTAGCTTTTTATTGAAATCTTTGGCAAATCGAGACTCTGGATTGTCTTGAGCATATTGAATAAGAGACTCAAGGGTATCACTAGGACCAATTTCCATAACAGAAGCTACTGCTCGCAGCAAAATAATAGAAAAAGCACCTTTAACTCCAGCTGCCAAGTCTACAAAACTGCTCTTCCAAAGAAAGTCCTGTGCCGCTTGACCTTCAGAGATATCAACCAAGTCTACTTGGATAACTTTGTTTCCAATTCGAATAGCTACAGCAACAGCTTTGGGACCTCCAGCTGCTGCTGCATAAACAGACGGGTCAATAGCTTCAATTGCGTTGGCAATAGACTTTTTGTCGCCAGTAAAAAGAAGATCAATATCTAAATCACCATATTCAGTCTTTTTTCCGCTTACGGTTGCGATTACGTCATCAGTTTCATACTTGTCTAGCCCGATAGAACCACGACCATATTTTTTGAGTGCTGCCAGACGTGTGGAGCCCATCGAATATGAGGGAGAATGAGAAGTGTCTATCAATCCTTGCGAACCAAGAGCGTGAAAAATCCTTCCAACGTATGTATCGTCAGAAGCATCTGTCATAGTTCCATATTCTCTAGGAAAAATAGAATCCAGCTCAGCATCCGAGATTTTGCCATATTGCAAATCTCTTTCAGCATTGTTTGGATGTGGAGCTAGTTTTTTATTTGTTAGAGCAACGGCAGCGGCGCCGCCCTCATTTATAATCTTCTTCAATGAGTGCATTTGCTTTTTCTTCCTCTAAAAGGCTAACCTTTTCTTGCAACTTTTTATTCTCTTGTATAATGCGACGATATTGACGCTTCATTCCACGCAAATGTTCCCGCGCAATCTCAACGCGACGGGAATCGGATTTAGAGCGAGGCTGCAATAAGCCGAGCGTCTCTTCAAGAGCTTGAAGATGACTCATCATTCCTGGCTCTTTACTTTTAGTTTCTCCTAAAAGAAACTTTTTGGTCATTTTTCTGAAGTCGGGCACAATCTTCTACTCCTTGGTAGCTTTGGTAGATGCCTCTACAGAATCCTCAGCTGGCTTGTCTGCCTTCTTGGCAGGTTTCGCTGACACCTTTGCAGGTTTAGCAGCTGGCTTCTTAGGAGCCTTCTTAGCTGCTACTTTTGGAACTTCTTTCTTTACTTCTGGTAAAGCTTTCTTTGGCTCCTCTGGCGCGACTTCAACCACTTCAGGTGCGGCTGTTTGTAGTTCTTGTAACGCTCTCAAAAGTCGTCGCTTTTTGCGTTGTTTTGGTGATGTCATTATTTTTTCTCCTTGTTTGTTTTGGGTTCGTTCTTAAGAACTTCCTTGTTGGTATCTTTTTTTGGCTTATAGCCATATTTATCCATCAATTGTTTATTAAGCTTGATTCTGCGAATATCAAAATGATCTTCTAACTTAGACATAATTTCTTTCCTCTGTTAATTTTAATTTCTAACTTTAAACTTTTCTTTTTTTTATTAGCTTTAAACTCATCTTCAAAGTCTCTGAAAACAAGATTGCCCTGTTCGTATGCTTCGCGTTCCATTTCGCGGAGATGTTCATCTTCTTGCGCATACCCTTCTGTTGCTATAAAGCCGTTTGCAAACTCGCCGCGACAATTTTGTGTATGATGAACTAACTCGTGAGATAAAGAACGAAGGATGTCTTTTGGGTGCCTTCCATCAACAAAAAGTGAGATTTCCATAGCTTCTGGATCGTAGTATGCAGTTTTTCCAAGAGGATCTTCAGCATTTTGTGGATCATTCAAGTAATTTATTTGAACTGGCTTGTCAAACCCCATTTTCTGTTGAGCATAGGGGTAAAACTGATCAGACAAATCTTTAAGCACGTCATCACTCATGTCAGTCTTTAATCCTTATAATAAGTTTTTTGTGCTCTTTAAGAACTTTATGTTCCTCGCTTTCAATAACCTGAAGGACTTCTTGAAGATTCACAAGCGCCCTTGGTTGAAAGAGTTTTTCAAATGCCACTTCAAGGCGTTTTAAGATTCTGCCGCCAACCTCTTCGATGTTTTGTTTATCTTGAGCTATGTCACTTGAACGAACACCTGGTCTTTTAGCTAAAGTTGTAATAGTTTTTTTAATAGAATCTCTCACTTGATTAAGCAGATCATTTCCCAAATCCTCAAATGATAGACCGCCTGTATTGCGCAACTGATTTAAAACGACCATTATTTGTCCCATAGAAAGATCGTTTCCTGAATCTATTACATCAACATCATCTACAACATTGTCATCATCCGCGCCATCAGCAGGCATAGCATCATCTGGAATCGGAGGAGGTTGTTCGCTTTTACCTAGGCGCTTAAGAAGTTGAGCAATTTTAGAACGGTTGACTCCATCGAGACCGCCTGCTTCGTTGAGATAAGTTCCCCATCCTTTGAGAAAGTTTTTAGTTTCATTTATACGTTTCTTTTCATACATTTTTTTAAATTCCCAAATGGTTTCCTTCTATTCTAGAATCGATGATTACCTGAGTTTCGTCCGTTTCCCAACCACTATAAGAAGAACCTTCGTGATCTGGGTCTGGTTCATCATTCAAGTTCCAAAGCGTTAAATGAACTAATTCGTGCCACAAGGCAGTTGCCGAAATTGTTCTTTCTATTTCATTTCCCAAACTATCTTCATTTTCTCCGATAAACACTCTAACTAATCGTCTAGATTCAGTTAAGCCAGCAGCACGCTTAGGTACCCCATCTTCATAATTTCCTAAACTTTCTACAATCCAAGGATAAGGCTCCCACTTAACACAAACACCTGACAAAATTGATGCTACTTCGTCGTAATCTTCTGATTTTTCAACCCACTTGTCATAAAAAATATCCATAGCTATAGAAGTTCTT
>Ga0209992_10003575_pt1 | contig 12964 bp, 13 predicted proteins | sample 2SBtaG_2_FD_182564 | JGI IMG/M metagenome (GOLD analysis project Ga0209992, IMG submission 182564) | Deep subsurface microbial communities from Kolumbo volcano to uncover new lineages of life (NeLLi) - 2SBTROV12_ACTIVE470 metaG (SPAdes)... | ecosystem: Environmental > Aquatic > Marine >... | reverse complement strand
ACTTGGATGAAGAGTATTTTCAAATTTTATCAAATGGAATTAAAAATGAAAATCGTATTTCTGAGATTCAAAACGAAAGGGCTGAAAATGCAAAAATTGTAGGTAGATTATTAGAGCAATTAGAAATCTAATTTCCACAACTACAATCATCATCAGAGATAATTCGTAAATGTGCAGTTTGCATGTATTTGTCTTGAACATAATTTGCTAAATTTACAATTCTAACTCGAGGTTCTTTTGTTGTCCAATTACCCTCATTTTCAAACCAAAATTCTATCTCATCAAGATCATATCTTTCATTTTGTTCAACTAGACTTTTAAAAATTAATTTTATTTCATCGACTTCAGATTCTGAAAGTTTAGATTTATCCTCAACCAGGGTAGTAATTTCATTTAATTTGATAATTACAGGGTTAGTCAAAGGCATAATGTTGCTAACTATAATATTCTATAACAATCTTTAGAGCAAAAATTGTTATAGCAATTGCATTTTATGTGAATCATGCAATATTTTCAGGCTTTAAAATTGGGTCAAAAAAGAGTTGCAGAAGCCAGAGAATATCTTAATACACTAACAAATGGAAAGGCAATGCCGGCATTAGCCCTCGCAGATACTAAATCAAGTAATTGGGCACCGGTAGGAGAGGAAAATTTGTATGCATTTGTTGATGAATCAGCAGGTTTTGTATTAACTGATAACAGTGGATATATTCTTGCACTAGTGGACAAAACAGGTTCATCTAAAACCATAGTTCAAGGAGTCACCAAACAACAAAAAGAGATACTAGAAGTGGCATTTCAAAAGGACAGTATTCCAAAATTTGAAGGTAAAGTAATCTTACCTGTTTAGTATCAAGAAAAAAACGTAAGCTTTAGTTATGATATAATATTGATAAAGAAAATGAGTAAATTCTCACAAGAAATTGAAGTAGGAGGTCATTTGATTGATTCTTCAATTTTGACTAAGATCTTTGATAAAATTATGGACTTACATGGGGAATTCCAAGTTGAGGAAATTGATATTGGTAAAAAGAAAAGAGATGAATCATTTGCGAGATTATCAGTTACTGGGAAAAATCAAAAACATCTTGATGAAATTTTAGAAACAGTGTATCGGTTAGGAGCAGTATCAAAAATCCAACAACAAATTACACTAAAAAAAGCACCAAAAAATTATGTAATGCCAGATAATTTTTACAGTACCACTAACAACCACACTAATGTATTCCATAAAGGAAAATGGATTCCAGTAGAAAACATGATGATGGACAAGTGTATTGTAGTTAAAGGGAATAGAGCATTTTGTGTTCCAGTCAGAGATGTGAAAAAAAATGATCAAATTATTGTAGGAGAAAAAGGTATCAAAATTACACCACCTGAACGTCCAAGAGAAGGTGTTAATGTCTTTGAATTTATGGGTAGTTCAAGCTCTAGTGAGAGACCAACTCAACACATTGCAAAAAAAGTTGCAGATGATATTTACAATACCAAAAAGAATGGAGGAAAAATTGTAATTGTTGGAGGACCTGCAATTGTTCATACAGGAGCAGATGATTCAGTATCAGAATTAATTAGATCAGGTTACATTGATGGAGTTCTAGCTGGTAATGCATTAGCAGTTCACGATATTGAATATGCTACGCTAGGTACATCTCTAGGAATGAATGTTCATGATGCCACATTAGCATATCATGGCCATAGAAACCATATGGATACAATCAATGCAGTATTCAAAGCAGGTTCCATATCAAATATGGTAAAAACTAAGAAATTAACCAAGGGAATTATGTATGAATGTGTAAAGAACAAAGTTCCATTTGTCTTAGCAGGTTCAATCAGAGATGATGGACCATTACCAGATGTAATTACAGATGTTGCCCAAGCACAAAGAGAATACAAAAAAGTTCTCAAAGATGCTAGTATGGTAATCATGATTTCTACAATGTTGCATTCAATTGCTACAGGTAACATGTTACCAGCTAATGTCAAAGTCATCGTAGTTGATATCAGTCAACCAACAGTTACCAAACTCATGGATAGAGGAACATGGCAAGCATTAGGAATTGTATCTGATGTTGGAGCATTTTTACCAATGGTTGCACAACAAATTAGAAAAAAGAAATAATCAAGGCATCAATCTAGGATGAAGCAACTGTAATCCATCTGAATTGAGATCAATTGGATGAATTTGTTCACTGTGTTTTATTCCACGCATTTTAGTAACTTGTATAGTTCTCTCCATAGTATCTTCTATTCTTGTGTGTCTAAGTTGTATGATGCCTGAAGTCACAAACCATTCTAATGGAATCTCATCATTTTCAGAATGCTCTGATAAAATAATACTTGTTACTCCAAAGTTTTCCAAAGCTTGAACCATTCCTTGCAATCCTTGTCTCATGTAAAATTTGTCAGAATATTGCATAGCCAATATGGTTACCGAATCAATTACAACACGTTTTGCTTCAATTCTTTTAATGCTACTTAGCAACAATTTAGTCAAATGCTCAAAGGGTAATTGTTCACCGCGATATAGAGAATCGTCTTTTCCAATCAATTCATCTTGGATTTTAAATGGTCTAGCATCAATCATTAGAATTTTATCATTTGAGATTAAATCATCAAAGTCCCATCCATATGATTTACAATCATTTTTTACTTCATCAATATTTTGAGACATGGTAACATAGATTCCAGGTTCATCAAAATCTTTAGCACCTGAATGAAGATATTGTAACCCCAGAGTAGTCTTTCCACTTCCAGGAGGTCCTGAGACAGTCACAGATCTACCTGGTTTTAATCCGCCAGATATGACAGAGTCTAATCCAGGTATGCCTGTTTTTACTTTAGAATACGTAGAGTCCATTTCTATAGAAAAACTAGGGGAAATTTGTATATAAAGACGAAGACGAGTTTGATTCTAACAAATATTTTTGTATGAACTTACTACAAATGAATATTCTTTGAACTAGCCCACAGAGACTCAAAGAGTAATTTCATTGAATAAACCATGGATTTTGAATTTGTCCACATTGCAAATAATTCTTCAGTAGAATTTGCGTTCTTTGTAAAGAATAACATCTCACCATTATCTTTGAGAATAAAGCACAAATGATTTTCAATATCTTTACTTAGTTTTTTAATATTTTTTCTCTCTAAATCATCAAAGATGTATGTGGTTTTATCAGAACATGCACTAAGTAGTCTAAATTGTTGTTTAGATTTTACAAAGGATTCTAAGAAATCTCCATGGTATAATTTGAGATAATCTTTTTCAGAGCCAAGAATCAAAAACTCATCGTTGTAACTATCAGTCATTTCAGTAATTTTTGAATGGATTTGGTTTGAGCCTTGAAGCATTTGAAATTTTTCTTCAACCTCTTCATGAATTGAATCAAATGCCGGAATGTTCTCCCATAGTTCAGATAATCCTTTCTCCATTTGCTCTAATGATTTTACACGTTCTTTTTCTGAATTCACTAGTATCCAAATTGCCTTATCTAATGGTAATGCAGTAAATTGGATAGGGTGCTGGAATGTTGCAGATACCACTCCTTTGTTTTGTAATGCAGATAACAAATGATATGTTTCAGTTCTAGGTAATTTGAGTGCCTTGCATACTTCAGGAGCAGTTTTTGCACCATATTTTCCTAGATAAATGAAAACTTTACTTTGATTAGATGTTAATCCATATTGTAGTAATTCTGTTTGAACTTTTTCAACAGATAATTTGTATTCATACATTTGTGAATCAGGGGATGAATCAAATACAGATGTTTGTGTTGTTTCTTTTGCCATGTTTTTTCAGGATCCTCCGTTAGAATGAACTAGTCTAAATTGATGTATAGCTAAATTTGTTAGATCGAGTTGATCGTTTTTGTCAATTTTTTGAGCAGAAAATGGGATAAAATTAGGCATAAATAGTCACTAAGCACCTATTTTTATCATGTTTTCTACAGGTATGGCCTTACCTGTATAGATCGATTTTAAGGTGAAATTTTCCCTCATTCCAGAGGATTTTAAGAAGGTGATTTCCAAAGTGCCTTCAGTTCCTCTAAATGCAACACATCCCATATCCTCTTTGAGGCCTTTCTCCATAACAGTGGATAATGTAGAAAGGGTTCTTTGAAGATTTTCAAGTTTTGCTTTTAATTCATCTACTGCCTTAAAGTACAATTCCAATTCACCCTTTAGTCCAATTCCATTGTAAACTAGAATTTCATTTAGATTATACCATTTGTCGCTAATTCCTTTTTTTCCTTTTTTGGCTTTTGCAGTTTTTTTCTTAGCATCATTTGCCTTGTCTTTTAATCTTTTGGCCTCTTTTTTTGGATCATCTAATTTTTGATCTTCTGCCTTCACATCTTTTTCTTTTGAATTTTTTGCTTTTCCATCATTTGATGTTCCTTCAAATTTTGCTTTAAAAGCTAAGAAATCAGGATCATCAGAAGATGATTCTTCATTAATTCGAATTTTTTCTCCCAACATGTTAGAGTATTCTTGAATTTGAAATTCAGTATCTTCAATTTCTTTTTCTAGATTTACTTTAAGAGAATTTACAGAGTTAAATCTCTCTATTAGACTTTTCAAGATTCCTCATCAAGGGGTACAATAGATGGAAGATTTTCTTTGAGTTGAGATAAAGTGCTTAATTGTTTTGTAGCAGTACGCAAGAAAGTAATTTTTTCAGTCAAGTATGATTTCTGTTTTTGAATCAATTCTAATAATTGTGGAGTTACATATTCTACAATTTCGGTAATTACTTCAGGAGGATAATCAGTGAATTTCTTTGTTTCAGTTTTACCATTTGCAAGTTTAATTACTAATTTTAAATTTGGAAGCATTGTAATTGTAGCATCATCAGGTAGATTGAAAACTCCAGGATGAACACTAGTAGAAAATGACAAGAATTGGGTGATTACTTGTAAGGCATTATGTAAATCATCAATAACGTTTGTTTTTTGATCTTCTAGTTCATAGATTTGTAGAGATTCCTCCATCAAGGTATTTAGTTGAGTTAAGGTCTTTGCATTGACATCATTAGGATCAACTGGTTCTGGAGCTGCCTGTTGTTCTGGAGCTGCCTGTTGTTCTGGAGCTGCCTGTTGTTCTGGAGCTGCCTGATTATCAGTGGATTCTGTAGATTGCAATGACAAACAAAAGCCAAAAGATCACATTAAAAGTTGTATGTACCACAATGTTACAGATCTAAAATCAGGCTCAAGGATTTCCAGTAATGTGAACCAGTCCAAGATCTACGGTCTTTTTGAAAGTTTCTCCTGTTTCATCATATCCTTGAAGATATAATGCAGCATCATAGTCTCCGGTCGGCACTTCATTTGCAGAGGGAGGAGAATTGTCAGGTGAAGGAGGAGACTGTAATTGGTAAAAATCAATTTCAGCATAGTACTCAGCAGGGATGTATATGCTATCTTGAGTTGGAGTTAATTCAGAATAACTAGCAATAGGGGTTGGTTGAGTGGTTTGGTTAACCGTATACGGTACTGCAGCATATGAAGTTGTACCATCATTAGAAGTGAGCACTAACCTTGTACCACTATAAACAAACCAAATACCTCCAGGGCCCTCATTATATGCAAAATAATTTACCTGTTCATTATATGCAAATGATAGAAATGTAGGCCAACGTGGTTCGGGTTCAGGAGTTTGCAAAAAGGATGGACCCTCAGGAAGCGTCCATGAATCTGAAAAATCATTATCAAATGATATATTCACTGGAATATTTGATTCATCATCTTGCCAATCAATAGTTAATTTTATTCTCTCACCAACAGCAAAAGTAATTTCACTTGAAGAAGCCCAAGTCATATTTCTTTGAGAATATTTTAAATAAGAATCTTCATCAGAATCAGTAAAATTATGGGTTTGAAGACTCAGCCAATCATTTGGGTCACCATTATCTTGTTTTATGGTTGGGTCGTGTAAAGGTAATTCAAATTTTCTTTCAGATATAATATTTTCAATGAAAACTCCATCTTCATCAGTACGTTCAATTGTCATGAATAGACGTGTAGCATTATTTCCATAGTTTGTGTAAAACAAATCATTTACTTCATCAGCATCAGCTGCAAAATTATCCCAGAAAAAGTAAGAAGCAATGTCTCCATACGTATCAGGCTCACCTTCATCATTTTTTGCAAAAATTGCGTTAAATTCTGGATTTACATCTGTACTTCCAGAATATGTACCACTAAAATCAGCAGAATCCTTGAGAGTACCATTAATGTATAATTTACATGTCCAATCGTCATCCCTAACACCAACAATGTGAATCCATTCGTTAGTATCATAAGCATCTGGAGTCACACATTCTACAATCTTCTTATCCTCATCAGGAGAATATTTGAATTCAATTTCTCCACCAGTTCCAACATGCAGACCAAAAATATCCTGATTGGAACCATCATCCCAATCACAATCATCAGAATTACAATAATCATCTCCAAATGCAACAATTGGTTGTCCTCGAGTATCAGCTCCTAAATTTCCACTGATATCTGGAATTCTTGCCCATACAGCTATTGTATCAGGAGCATCATTTTGATCTATTTTATCATAATCTCCATCATCTTGAAACCATTCGTCACCATTAGAATTAGGATCTGATCTGAAATAGTCATCTCCATGAGGACCCCCTCCAGAATCAAAGTCTCCAGAGAATGCAGGATCGTTTTCTTCTTCTTTCATTCCTTTATTGTTATCATATCCCATCATATCACAAATTCTTTGGCTTTTTCCACAATCTTTTGAATCCATCAAAAATGCAAAAGTAGGGTCAGGGATATCCAAAGGTACAGCACTAGAAAAATAATTCAAAGACGCATTAAAAACTCCAATTGGTAAAACTGTTGTTTGAGTCATAGGTGATGAAATAAATTCCAAAGTTTGCCCATTTGGAGAAAGTGTCAACCCTGCAGAAAAAGAAGAACCTCCATCCATTGGATATTCAGAGTTTGGTGTTAGTCCGTTATCTATATGAAAATACAATACATCTTCTGGAGTAGAGGAACTCTCAGTTAATCCTAATGACGTTAGTGCAGAACCAGCATCAGTAGCAATTGGCACTTCTCTAATCTTTACATTTGCTAATGCTTCATTTCCAGTATTTGCATTTGCCAAAGTAACATTGAAAAGTTGCATATCATTTGCAGTATCTCCTGTCAATTCATAAACATATGAAAAAACTGCGACTTCTCCAGGTCCTAAAGAATCATAAGTAGTAGGCAGTGGCCCAGAAATTTTTGAAATGGTTAACCCAGCAGAAGACTCATCAAGAGTTTGTTTTGTATCATTCATTACGGGAGTTAGATTATACAAATAATTTCCATTGGACATGTTGTTTACTACAGTAAATATCAGAGTACTCTCAAAAGTACTTGGAATAATAGTAGGAGATGCAACCAAACTCATGTATACATTTTCACTTGAAAGTGAATTAACATAAAATGAACTTACTTCACCTCTGGAAGATACTACTTTCATATTATATCCAGCACTAGAGTCCATATCAAAATCAACTAAACTGGAAATGTCAACAGATTCTCCAGGAGACAATTCTTCATTTAATGTAAATTTTTGAACTACGTCATTTACTCCCTGTTCATCAATCCACAAGGTAGTCAATTCTAGAGGGATTTCCCCGGTATTTTTTATTACTCCGTCTAATTTGTCGGCTGAAGTTATATCAATAGACTCAATGCTAAAAGATTCAGATTGTTTGTCTTTCTGTCGAGATTCTTCTACAATTAATGATTCAGAAAAATTCCCCATCACTTCAAGACTATATGATACATATGATAGTGCCCCAATTACCACTGCCACTAAAAAAACAGTTCCTACAACTGCGCTAAGACCACGATGGGAACTCATGGTGCAATCACCTGAGAAAGAAATTGATTCCCTCTATCTGTAAAAATTCGTACATCGAGTTCATCAGAAGATTGCCAAGCATATGTTGTGTTTAAAGAAAGAGAATCACCAGTTACAATTCCAGCATCAGAATAAGTATATCCTAATGCAGTGTTATTTGTTCCAGTAGTATTAGTTACCTGGATAGATGTAATGTTTAATCCCAAAATTCCAATATTTGCAACCGTTATGTTTAGATGATTATCAATCATGTTACCAGCAGGAGTTGCAAACCAAATGTTTTCAAAAAGTAAATCTTCATTAATTTTATTCATTTGAGTAACAAATACATCGTCCAATTCTTGTTGTTGTGTTGCAATATTTGTTTGAGACCAGCCAAGCATAGCTACACCCATTATACTCACTGCAGATAAAATTATTCCGCTAGTGACAACATTTGCTATTGCTCTATGTTTTCTATTCATTGGCGGTCTACATGACTTGTTTTGCAATGATGTCATAAGCGAAATTTGTGCTATTATTACTAGTATGTAAGAAAATGTACTTACACACTAGGCTGGGCAATATCTGGATTTTCTAGTGGATCTTCCACTTTTTCAGGGGTTTCAGGTGAAGACTCTAAAATTTCTTCAGGTAAATCACCAGAATTTTCACTAGTTTCAACTTCTGAATCATCATCAGATTCAACAGGCGAATTACCCATTTCTCCAATTGTGTGTGGAGGAGATGCAACATTCAGACTCTTTGAAAGTAAAAAGAATGTTGGAAAAAGTTCATGATAAATCATGGTGAGTATTTTAGGAACGTCATTTTCATCTTTTTCTAAAAGTTCATTTCGTTCTACAGCATCACCAGAAATTTTAGCGATGCCTTCAATTGCTAACCTTACATTCTTGGGATTGGATAAAGCAGTAAAACCATATTTGAATACAGATTGTTCTTCACTGTTATCTACTTCTTCAATATTGGCCTCTACATCATATTTGTCTATTTTAGTGATTTTAGGATCATTTTTGCTCATGGCTATAGAAGTAAGCTCAACTTGTGCATTCATCTTGAAGAAAATAACAGAAAATTCATCTATTAGAAGGTGTATGTAACATCCACACACACATAACAGCATTAACTATATCTGAATGTAAAATTAGCACTCTTGGAACAGAATAAACAGCTAATTTCATCAACAAATCGTTCAAAAATAAATTCAGATAAAGTAAATCTTTCAGTTTCAATTTCTAAGATCAAAAAGAATACCCATGAATTATCAAAAATGTATGATTTTAAAAAATACATGGATTCTTCAGACATGAATTTTCCTGAAGAAATGGATGAAATGATTCCCAAGGATACCCCACCTTATTTGGATAATGGTGAGCATTATGTTGAAAGGATTGGAAGAGCTTTGAAATTTTTCAAGCAATGTGCTTTAATTGGCCCGAGTGGAACGGGAAAAACCCACATCGTGTATCTAGTAGCAGAATTAGCAGGTTTGCCAATGTGGGAAATTAACTGTGGTTTGGCAACATCAGTTTTCGATTTGTTTGGACGTTATGTAGGATTGGGAAAAGAGAATTGGATTGATGGTTTGATTACCGGATGGTGTAGAAAAGGAGGAATTCTATATCTGGACGAGGCAAACATGATGAAACAAGATGTTGCAACAAAGCTAAACCCGTTGCTGGACCAGAGAGGCCACATGGTATTAACAGAAAAAGACAGTGAGATTATTCATAGGCATAAACATGCATACATGATAATTAGTATGAACCCTGTATCCTCAGAATTTGCGGGTACTAAACCAATCAACGCTGCTATGAGAAGAAGAATGAGTGTTTGGTTAAATTTTGACTATATGAGTGTAGGAGACAATATTGATGAAAAAGAAATTGGGATGGTTTCAAAGAAAGGAGGCATTCCAATGGTAGATGCTGAAAGTATTGTAAAAGTTGGAGCTAAACTTAGGCAAGAATACAAGATGGGAGATTTACCATATGGTCCATCAGTAGGAGATTTAGTAAATTGGGCAAAGATTTGTTCTGATGGCATGTCTATTATGGATGGAGGAAATGAAACATTAATTCCAATGACCAGTGATGACCCAGAAGTTCAAGATGAAGTAAGACATATTGTCAAAAAAGTTCTTGAAAGTCAAGCAGCTGCTAAAAAAAAGGTGTAATCTAAATGAAAGAAACAGTGCAACAAATTGCACATGAATTATTTTTTGAGATTTGTGGAAAAAAACCAATTGACATAGACACATTCTTTTTGGAACAACAATATTTTCCACAAATTGATTACGAGCCAAGAATGACAGTATTTTTTCCAATGCCAAGAGCAATTCAAGGGTTAGAGACTATTCAGGGATGTGCGTTTTCAAATTTAGAAACATATCAATCTACAATTTTTTCATTATTTTTAGCATCAATATGTCATGCAGCTGGACATGCAAAAGTAACAGATTTTAAAAAATACAAAAAATGGATGAAGGGTAAAAACAAAAAACGAGCTTATGAGACATTTGAATTTATTGAAGATATTCGAGTGAATGAATTTTTGGAAAATGAATTTTCAGATTACTTTTTAGAAATTAAAAAAATTGAAGATTATTTTAATAGTCTAAATGAAAAAAATGAATTACAAAATATTAAAAAAAATTCTAAAAAAGTATTCAGCAACAGATTTGTTTCAGATATTAAAATAAAAAGAGATGAATTGCAGATGAAAATAAAGAATCTAAACTCTGAAGATGATGATGAATTTGTGAAAATTGCAGATGAAATTTATGAATCATCAAATATAATATCAGATTTTAGATTACCATTTGCAGATCATTATAGTCATCCAAAAAGAATTGAAAAATGGATTGAAAATGTCACTTTATCATCTGAAGGAAAATTTTTGACTGTCGTGGAAAGATTCAACGATGTATGGTTTGAACAACTAAAACGTCGTGCTAAAGTGAGAAAAAAATATGGTGGAATTACAGAAGATTTAGAATTCGATAAGATTGACTTTGCTCCTGAAAATATCGGAGAGTATCTAAGACTAAAAAATGCTACCCACTTGTTTTTGAAGAAAATGTCATCACAGATGAAAATGACACCTAATGTAATGGATGAAGGAATGCCAGAAGATATGGGTTTGTTGCAAATGCAAGCAGCCATTCAAGCAGTAGCTGCACAAAACAACAGCATCCAGATTTTTGAGCAAGACGATTATAGAAGAATTGAAGAGGAATGGGCAATTGTTGTAGATACCAGTAGTAGTATGAGACTAAAATTTGATGAAATGAAAAAATTTGCCATTTGTCTAGGAGAAGCAGCCAACGAGGTTAATTCAAAGAATGGAAAGTGGGGATTTTTTACATTTAACAATAATTTCACAATAGTAAAAGATCACTATGAGAATTTTGATGCAAATTCAAAATCAAGAATTGGAGGTATAGAAATCAAAGGTTTTTCATTTATTGCTGATGCTGTAAAATTATGTTCTAGGATTTTAGAACGTGAAAATATTGAAAGAAGATACATCTTTTTGATTACTGATGGCCAGGCTTTAGGCACATACGAAGCAGACAAAAAAATGGAAGAAGCAGTGGAAGCAGCAAGAAAGAAAGGTATCAGTGTAGTGGCCATAGGTATGCCAACAGGTGTAACAAAAATATTTTCAATGTGTATGCCATATGAAGGGTTAAGGAAAACAGTTGCAAGATTTTTAGGAGCATATACAATGCTTGCAGGTGACGATATGTGATGTTAAAAAAAGGTGTTATAAAAAAAGCTTACATAGCTTACAATTAACCAACATTGGGAAATTCGCTCCTAGTTTATTATCCCGTGAAAAAGTAATAACATATTACATGAATACTAAGTTAAGCAAAAAACGTGCAATCAGTACAGTGCTCACAACTGTCATCATCTTGGTGTCATCAGTTGTACTTGGTTCAGGAGTTGTCTTGTATGGTACCAGTCTTTTCCAAGGCGGTACACAAACAGAAGCAATTACCGTATCAGGTGTTAAAATGTGGGTACATGGTACAGATTCAAATGGTTTGTCTTGGGGTGCAGCAAAAATTAGAAACACAGGTGACAAAGTTTTATCAGTAGATAAGATAGATGTCAGAGGATCAGAAATACCATTTTCACAATGGTATGCAGATACAACAGTTAATGCAACAACATTCCAACTAGCATTAAATCACACAGGCTGGGATGATGCTGATCTAAAAGGAGGTTTGGCTGATGATACAACCTGTGCATCAGACACAACTATCGAGATTGGTCTAAGTGCTGAAAAGACAGACGTTTCATCAATCTGTGCAGATGCAGCAACAGGACCTATCGGATTGGCCCCAGGAGCTTCAGCAGCAATTTACTTCAAGTTGACTAATGGTACAATAACGTCTTTAGATTCAGGTTCATCCATAACTATCAACTTGTTTGCAGGTAAAGCAGGCGCACCACAAAGTGTAACCATAGAAGGAACAACATATACTCCATAATCCTAGGATAAGGGAATTTTTTTAAAATTATCCAAAAATTTAGGCATATAAAATCAAAAAAGAACATTAAATTTTTGAATTGTGCCTAGCGTGTGTGATACTTTTTACTCTGTAATTCAAAAAAATTACATACGCGACTAGATATCCTATTATCCAAAAATGGAAATAATAAAATGAAAACCAAACTAAGCAAAAAACGTGCAATCAGTACAGTGCTCACAACTGTCATCATCTTGGTGTCATCAGTTGTACTTGGTTCAGGAGTTGTCTTGTATGGTACCAGTCTTTTCCAAGGCGGTACACAATCAGAAGCAATTACCGTATCAGGTGTTAAAATGTGGGTACATGGTACAGATTCAAATGGTTTAGCTTGGGGTGCAGCAAAAATTAGAAACACAGGGGACAAAGTTTTATCAGTAGATAAAATATCTGTCAGAGGATCAGATGTGCCATTTTCACAATGGTATGCAGATACAACAGTTAATGCAACAACATTCCAACTAGCATTAAATCACACAGGCTGGGATGATGCTGATCTAAAAGGAGGTTTGGCTGATGATACAACCTGTGCATCAG